>WNGB01009282.1_pt1 | contig 18981 bp, 18 predicted proteins | sample 5400681 | NCBI WGS metagenome assembly WNGB01 (sample SAMN13153367, study PRJNA577476) | soil metagenome | isolation source: 115 cm soil or saprolite under grassland replicate 2 | place: USA:California | collected 2016-06-15
CCGAAGTTGTCGTCGTTCTCGGCGCGCTCCTGCACTGCGTCGGGATGGCCATTCACCGCGAGGGGCACGAGGACTGGAGCCTCTTCCTTTCGGAGCCGAAGCTGCGCCAGCTCCTCGACGGCCTGTACGAGGACCCCGACCTAACCGTGATCAGCTCCGAGGTGCTGGGCGCGATCACGAGCCACCGCGACTATGGCCAACCGCTCACGCTCGAGGCCGGGATCGTCCGCGTCGCGGACGCGCTCGACATGGCGAAGGGTCGTTCCCGCATCCCCTTCGAGCACGGGCGCGTCTCGATCCACTCGCTCTCGGCGGCCGCGATCGAGTCCGTGGCGATCAAGGACGGCGTCGCCACTCCGGTGCTGATCGAGATCACGATGAACAACTCCTCGGGCGTCTACCAGGTGGACGAGCTCCTGAAGGCGAAGCTCCGAGGCTCGGGCCTCGAGCCCTACGTCGAGGTGATCGCTCACATCGACACGGAATCCGAGAAGAGCCTTATCCCGCTCTACCGGCTCGAGCTCTAGTCGCCGGGCCGCCGCTAGAATGGGCGAGCCCTTGCGGGGTCGTCTAACGGTAGGACGCCTGACTCTGGATCAGGTAGTCAAGGTTCGAATCCTTGCCCCGCAGCCTCGTCGAATCCCTGCTCGGGCCTCATTTATTCCTTTTCGGAGGATTGGCTCCGCGGGTCGGCTGCAAACCGTTTGCAAACGCCGCTGTCAGTCGCAGCCTTCGAGGCTCCAAGATCCGTGACGCCCCGGATCACGCTTGTGGCCGATTACTGACGTTTACGAAGCGCACAGGGTTTAGGTTGACCCTGATCACCCGTTGAGCCCGACCAAGGAGGTGCTGCGATGAATAGCGCGGTACTTTCAGTAGGAGATCGTTGGCCACGCACGCTGACGCTCCTCCGCCACCTACTCGAGATGACGGTCGCGATGCTGCTCGGGATGGTCGTCCTCGGCATGGCGTTCCGGCAAGTCCACCTCGCGGTGTTCGGCACCGGCTTCGACGACGCGTGGCACCGTCACACGGAGCTCGCGGCGTTCGCGATGGCCTTCAACATGACGCTACCCATGGTCGCTTGGATGCGTCACCGCGGCCACAGCTGGGAACGCGGCGGCGAGATGGCAGCCGCGATGTTCCTCCCGGCCTTCCCATTGCTCGTGCTGCTCTGGCTCGGCGCCATCTCGGCCCACGTGGTGCTCCCGGTGCAGATGGCGCTGATGATCCCGAGCATGATCGTCGTGATGCTCTCCCGGATTGACGAGTACGCGGGACACGTGCACGCACCGGCCGTCGCCATACACGCTCGGTAGGCAGATAACGGAGGCGGAAGCAGGATCGCTTCCGCCTCCCGCCTTTCAAGGGCGCAGATTCCTGAGGCCCGGAACGAGATCGGCGTGCGAGTCGAGGGTGCTACGCGCTGCGCACAAGCGCGGCCACAGTCGCCGCCGCACTCTCATGCAGCGCCGGAATCGACTCCGAGTACGTGTCCAAAGTGAATGCGGCGGAGTAGGGGCCGAGCCTGTCGCTGACGACCTTCGGGTGAACACCTGCCTGCAAGGCAAGCGTCGCGTGGGTGTGCCGTAGGCCGTGTAGTGGGATGCGACGCAGACCGGCGGCCGCGATGTGTCGCTCGAAGGCTTCCGAGAACGCCTGCGGATGGAACGGCCGCCCGATCGCGTCCGTGAAGACGAGCCCGGCCGCGTTCTGCCAAACCTGGTCGGCCGTGAGCCGTTCCTCGAGCTGGCGCCTGCGGTGCTCACGCAGCGCGGCAACGGTGTCGAGATCGAGCGCGACCTGGCGGCGACTGCGCTCAGTCTTGGGTGCCGCGAGGCGCGGCACGTAATCCGCGACGGTAAGTGTCTGACGAACAGCCAGGCGGGCACCATCGAAGTCGACAGCGTCCCAGGCAAGGCCGAGAATCTCTCCCCCGTCGCAGGCCGGTACTCGCTGCGAGTCTCCACGCAGCGGCTAGGCGGTCAGATTTGACGTGCTCGAGGAAGTTGCGCAGCTCGGCCGCGCTCCAAACCTTCGGTGCCGTTCTCGTAGCCGCCTTGCGGGGCGGGTCGGCAGCGTCGGCGACGTTTCGAACGAGCCGGTTCCACTTGACGGCGTCGGCGAGCGCCTTGCGGATGACGCTATGTGCATAGCGGACGGTTCGCGGCGAGAGTCCTGCCGCCGTCTTCACGTTGCGCCGGCCGCTGCGAGTATGTCTCCATAAGCCGCGTTCAGGTGCGAAGCCGAGAGCTTCTGCAGCGGGACAGAACCCACGCGCGGAATCAGGTGCTTCTCGACGAGCATCCGATACGTCGAGAGCGTGTTAGGTCGCAGGCCGCGCGCTTCGATTGCCGTAAGCCACTCACGTAGGAAGTCACCGACCGTCTGGCGCGACGGCTCGACGAAGATGCCGCCTTCGAGCCGTCCGAGCAGCTCGGTGAGGCCGCGCTCGGCCTCGCGCCGAGTCCGAAAGCCTGACTTCCACGACTGTCGGCGCTTGCCCGTCTCGGGGTCGCGGCCGACGTCGACGACGACGCACCACAACGAGCCGCGCTTGCGGACGTGGCCTCTCATTCCGATGCACCTTCCTTTCGAGACTGACTGCGCGGCGACGAATCCAGGAAGTTGAGCTTGCGCGCGCGATGAACCCACTGATGAACGGTGTTTTCGCTCACGCGCTTTCGTCGGGCGATCTCCCAGACCGGCGCTTTGCCGGCAAGGGCGAATTGCCGGTACGAGCGGGCAATCTCGTTGTAGAACTGAGCTGACTTCCCGCGTTGCGGCCGCCCGCGCGGGACGAGGATTTTCCTTGCAGTCTCGGCCCACGGAGGGTCGCCCGTACATGGCTCGCCAGAATCGCGTGGACGACACGTCCGGTTTGCCGCCCAGCACCGTTCTCTCAGCGCTGTTCGCGGCTGCGGTCGCCGCTCGGACGATCCGAGCGAGCGGAAGCCGCTGGACATCGCGGGGCGACACGTTCGGCCGATGCTCGGCCTTCGGTTCACCACGCTGTCGAAGGGTCGAACGCGCTCGACGCCTCGGCTGGTCACGGGACCAGCTTCAGGTCATCCCGTTCTCCCCGCCGGCACACGCGGCCGATGTGTCCGCTGCACGCGCCCCCAGCGCTCGGGTTCCTCTCGGCCCGAGCTCGACCGCGACCTCCAGCGAACAGGCGGCAGCATCCATCCGTTGTCTCCGGCCCAGCCGACTGGGACGCCCTGGGATCTGGGGCACGTCGATGGGAACGAACCACCAGCTCTACTCAGGACCCGAGCATCGCAGCTGCAACCGGGCGACCGAGACGCACAAGCGTCGGCGGCACTCGCGCCAGTGGTAACGCCACGGGTTCACTGGGAGTGAGCGGCGGGAAAGCTTGCGGAAGAGCGGCGAGCTTGGGTGTCGTACCCGCTCTGAACTTCGATCTTCTCGACCCACAGGATCCTGCTTCTCGACCTCCAGCCTCGGCTGGTCACGGGACCAGCTTCAGGTCATCCCATCCGTGAACGGCCGAGTTGACCTACAACTTCGAGACGCCGGAGGGCGGCTACGAGCTGGGCACTGGCTTATGGCCACATCGCGGTCAGGGTCGACGACCTCGACCGGACGCTCGCGGCGCTCGCTGAGAGGGGGATCGAGCCGGAGCGTCCGCCCTACACCGTGCGCGAGGGCGGCTCGCGCATCTGCTTCGTCCGCGACCCGGACGGAAACCGCCTGGTCGCAAACTGACCCAGCCAGCCATCCTCCGGAATCGTTCCGACGCGGACGGACGTGTCTGCGCCTCTAGCCCTCGGTCACGATGGCTCGGCTGTCGGATTTCTGAAGCAAGCGCAGTGCGATGAAGGCCAGCCAGATGAACCAGGCGACGCCTCCCGCACGCGTTGAAGCACCGGCGCCGAAGGCGGAGAAGACGATGCTTACGGCGATGACCACCGGCACCGCGGCTAGGGTCGGAAGCCAGGTGTTCCGCCATGCAGGGATCCGCCGGAAGGCAAACGCGAGCGCGATCGGCGCGGCGAAGGAGGCGATCGTGGTCAAGCGATGCACCCACCGGTGGCCTTCCGACTGCCAGGAGGTGTTTTCGCAGCCCGTGTCGATCCCCTGGCAATCGAGAGTGAAGAAACCCTCCAGGAAGAGGGTCACGCCCAACAGCAGAAGCAAGCCGGCACCGATGCGCCCGAGGACGTCCGGCGAGACCACTCGCCACAGCCCGAGCGCGAAAGTGAAGAGGAGGATGCCGGTGAGGTTCGTGCCGATCTGGTTGTAAATCCACGGGCTCGATGCCGTGTCAGCGCCGAGATCGCTGATCGCATCGTCGGCGCTGCTGAATGCATCGCGCTGCGCCAGCCCGCCGAAGACCAGAGCGGCCGCGACGGTGACCGGCACGAGCAGACCGCAGACGGCTGCCAACCGCAGAAGCACGCGTTCCTTCGCGCGCCGCTCTTGCGAGCCGCGAGCCCACCCGCCTCGAATCCAGAGCTTTTCAGTGTCATGAGCCATTTCTGCTCCTTTCACTCCTCACCGAGAAGGGCGCTGTCGAAGAAGGCGATTACGCGCCGCTCGTACTCCTGCGGGTGCGTGGTGATGCCGCCGAGGTGCTGAGCGCCGGGGACTTCCCACAGCTCCTTGGGCTCGTGCGCCGCGTCGAAGAACTTGGAGTTGAGCTCCTCGCCGCCCTGGCCGTTTTGGGCGTAGATCAGAAGGATCGGCCGCGGCGCGATTTGCCCCACGAGATCCTGCATGTTCGGCGGCGGCGGCTCGTTGGTGAAGATGGCGGTCGCGGCGGTCGTCAGCGCCCACTGCGGCAGGAACGCCCACTTGGCGGCGCCCGACAGCTCGAGCTCCTCACGGATCGAACGGACGCCCGCGCCTTCGGAGACGACCGCACTGAGCCCGTCCGACCTCGCCGCCGTCTGGAGGACGACCTCGCCGCCCGTCGAGAGGCCGAGGGCGCCGATCCGCTCGGGATCGACGTCCGCGCGCATGCGCAGGAACGCGATCGCCGCCAGCACGTCTTTGTCTCCGGCCCAGCCGAGCCCGTCCGGGTCGCCTTCGCTGGCACCCTCGCCGCTCCGGTCGAAGAGCAGGACGCCGTAGCCGTGACGCGCGAGCATCCGGGCGTGCGCCTGCGGACCCTTCCGCCCCGGGAAGGCGATCACGGCGGCCCGGTTCTGCGACGGGATGTACCAGCCCGCGATCCTGTGCCCGTCCGCCGCCGGGAAGACGACGTTCTCATAGTCCGTACCGAGGGCGGCCTCGGGTACGACGGCACGCGCGCTGTGCGACATCACGTAGGAGGAAGCGAGCGCGATGAACTGGTACGCGCCGGGCACGGCGAGGATGAGGAGCAGGGCCCGCCGGGCAAAGCGCCTGAGCCGGCCGTCGTCCCGCCTGCGCGTCCTCCAGAGCGTGACGGCCCCGACCCCGACGAGGAGCACGCCGGCCGGGATACTCAGCAGTCCGGTGTAGTCGTCGCGCGCCGGCCCGATCTCGAGCGCGTAGTAGCCGGCCTCGGCGGCGCCGGCGACGACCGTCAGGAAGCCGAACACGAGCGCGAGCGCCGCGCGAGCGCCGGCCCTGAGCTGCGGATACGCGGCGGCGGCGACCGCGATGAGGGCCAGCGGGACGAGCCCGCTCGCGAGGTGATCGCCTGCGGACGTCCCGGGCTCCGGCTGAAGGAAAGAATCGTCGAGCACGTGCACGGCTGCGATGCTCGTCCCGAGCAGGAACCACACATGCTCGCTTCGCACCGCGACGGCGAGCCGTGCCGGAGGCAGAACGGTCGATTCCATCACCTCCTCCTCCCGTCGAGCAGAGCTCGGTCGAAGAATGCGATCACGCGCTGCTCGTACGCCTGCGGATGTGCGGCCAGCCCGTCGGTGTGCCCCGCGTCGGCGATCTTCCAAAGCGTCTTGGGCTGCCCGGCGGCGTCGTAGAACTGCTCGCTCAGCTCCTCGCCGCCCAGCGGGTGACCCGAGTAGATGAGAAAGACGGGGCGCGGCGAGATCCGCCCCACGAGCTCCTTCAAGTTCGGCGGAGGCGCGTGGTTGGAGAGCACAGCTGTGGCCGCGGTCGTCACCGCCCACGTGGGCACGGACAGCCACTTCCGCGCGCCCGGCTTCTCCAGCTGCTCGCGGATCGAGCGCATGCCGGCGCCCTCCGAAACGACGGCCGCCAGGCCCTCCGACTCGGCCGCCGTCTGGAGCATCAGCTCGCCGCCGAGCGAGAGGCCGAGGCCGCCGATGCGACCGGGCTCGACGTCCGGGCGCCGGGCGAGGAACGCCAGCGCAGCCTTGACGTCCTTCTCCCCGCCCCACCGGTAGGGATCCCCCTCGCTCTCCCCCTGGCCGCGGGGGTCGAAGAGCAGGACGCCGTAGCCGTGGCGGATGAGCATCCGCGCGTGCGGCTGGGGTCCCGAGCGGCCGGGGAAGGCGATCACGGCGGCGCCGTTCCGGGACGGTACGTACCAGCCCGCGAGCTCGATGCCGTCGCTCGTGGTGAACGTCACGTCCTGGTAGGGCGCGCCGAGGTCGGCCGCGGGGACGTCGGGACGCGCGACGTGCGTGTAGACGTAGGAGACCGCCACAGGGGACACGACCACGGCAGCCACGACGGCGGCAAGTGCGCCGAGCAGGGACCGGCGGAGGTAGCGACGGCGCCGGCTCTCTTCGAGGCGCCTCGTCCTCCACAGCGTGCGGACTCCGATCGCCAGCACGAGAAGCCCGGCCGGGATTGCCAGGAGCCCCGTGTAGTCGTCGCCCGACGGTCCGATCTTGAGTGCGTAGTAGCCGGCCTCGCCCGCTCCGGCCACCGTGCCGAGCAGGCCGACCGTCAGCGCGATCGCCGCGCGCAAGCCGGCGCGCACGCGTTGGTACGTCGCTGCCGCGAGGACGAGCGCCGCGAGCGGCACCAGGCCGCTGGCGAGGTGGTCGCCGGCCGACGTCCCCGGCTGCGGCTGGAAGAACGAGTCGTCCAGCACGTGGAGCGCGATCGCGCCCGTTCCGAGCAGGAAGAGGCCGTATTCGCGCGCCGCCGCAGCTGCGTCAGAACGCACGAAGGACCAGGAGCGCGAGGCGGCCGGCTGCGGGGCGACTTCCATGGCGCCACGCTCTCAGGCCGCGGCCACGGCGTGAATGGACCCTGCAGGCCTCTTTGAGTGTGGCAAGACGCACCATGACGGTGCGCAATCGCGTCGGCTGACTGCTCAGGAGCGCAGGAAGGCGAGCACCGCCAGCACATGGCGGTGATCCACACCGCTCGCGGGCAGCCCTCGCGCGCTCGGTGATGACGAGCCGTTCAGCGATGCCCTGGTTCGAGCGTCCCTCGGCCATCAGCTCCAGGCCTGGATGAAGTTGAGCGTGATCCAGTCGTTGAGGAAGACCCCTATGCCGACCTCGCTCGCGTCCGCGTTCGTCAGGCCGAGGGCGACCGTCACCGACGCCGCGGCAATCCCGGCGAGGGCGATCACCCAGACGAATAAGACTCTCGGCGGAGAGCCGCCGGCGGCCTGCGGAGCAGGCTCGACCGAGATCGTGGCCGTCGCTGCCTCCCGACCCGGTTGCCGTCAGGACGTGGACGGAACCTCTCAGGCGCGACACGCGAGGCCGCGCACTGCGGGGCGCGGATGAAAGGGTGTCCTCGACGACCGACGATACTCCGCTTGCGGCAGCAATTCCACAGGCGGCGAGGCCACCCGCCGGCGCAACGAGAGCCTGGACGGCGCTGTCGCCGAGGAGTATCGTGCTGAGAGACACAATCTCGACCGAGGAGGAGCGAGGGCCCGTGGCTGCTTCCGGGCTCGCGGTGCCGAGTTTCGACGATCGCGCCCGGCGGGCGCCGAGCTTGGTCACCCTCTGGGCAATCGCCCTCGCCGGCGCCGTCGCCGCCGCGGCGACAGTAACGCTGGGGTTGATGAACGACGAGGTCGACCACGTCGGGATCCGGGTCTTCCTCAACGACTGGATCACCGTCAACTACATCGCTGCCGGCCTCATCGCGTGGTGGCGCCGCCCGGACAGTCGCTTCGGCCTCCTCATGGTCGCGGCCGGCTTCGTCAACTTCCTCGCGACACTCGACTGGGCGAAGGCCGACGTGGCATTCACCATCGGGGTCGCGCTCGACGTGCTGCCGCCGCTGCTGTTCCTGCACGTGTTCCTCGCATACCCGAGCGGCCGACTGGTCGGGCGGCTCGAGCGCGGGATCGTCGCCGGGGCGTACGCGACGGGCGTCGGGCTCGGTCTGACGCGGCTGATGCTGGGCGGAGCCGGGCCCCGGAACCTGATCCAGCTCGTGAGCGCGCCTGGCGCAGTCGATCCGATCCGGGACATCGCGTTCATCGGAATCAGCTTGTTCTGCCTCGCCGGGATCGGGGTGCTGGCCGCGCGACGCTGGGGCGCAAACCGTCCGCTGCGCCGCCCGCTTCTGCCGCTCGTCGACTCCTTCGCCCTTGGGCTGCTGATGATCGCCGCACTGTTCTCGTCGAGCGTGTTCGTCGGGAGCCCTGGGGACGTACCGGCGATCGAGACGGTGCGCCGGGCAACCTTCTTCGTGGTCGGCCTCGCGCCGATCGCGTTCCTGATCGGACTCTTGCGCTCACGTCTCGCCGTCGGCCCGGCGATCGTCTCGCTCGGCGCCGGGGCTGCTCGGGGCGACGTCGTCGATGCGCTTAGGACCGCCTTGAGGGATCCGTCGCTCGAGGTCGCGTACTGGGTTGCCGAGTACGAGCGGTACGCAGACCGCGACGGCCGGGCGATCGAGCTTCCGTCGGACGCGGAGCGAGCGACGACGCTAATCGACCGCGAGGACGGGACGCACGTGGCCGCGCTGGTGCACGACGCGTCGCTGCGCGACGAGCCGGAGCTGCTCGACGCGGTCACCGCGGCCGCCGGCTTCGCGCTCGAGAACGCCCGCCTACACGCGGAGCTGCGCGCGCGCCTGGAGGAGCTGAAGGGCTCGCGCGCCCGGATCATCGAGGCTGCTCAGACGGAGCGCCAGCGGCTCGAGCGCGATCTCCACGACGGGGCGCAGCAGCGTCTGGTTGCGATCTCGCTGGAGCTCGGCCTGCTGGAGGAACGGTTCGAGGGCGACCCGGAGGCGAAGGCGGCGATCGACCAGACAAGACGGGAGGTTGCCGAGTCTCTGCACGAGCTGCGGGAGATTGCGCACGGGATCCATCCGGCGGTGGTGACGGCTCACGGTCTCGGAGTCGCGCTCAAGACGCTCGTGGCAAGGGCGCCGCTGCCGGTGCGCCTGACGGTTGACCTGGACGGGCGCCTGCCGGAGCGCCAGGAGGTGGCGGCCTACTACGTGGTCTCCGAGAGCCTCACCAACGTTTCGAAGTACGCCCGCGCGTCCTCGGCGACCATCCACGTCCGCCACGCGAACGGACGGCTCCTGGTCGAGGTGATCGACGACGGCGCCGGCGGCGCCGACACGCGCCGTGGCTCGGGCCTGCGCGGCCTCGCCGATCGCGTCGAAGCGCTGGGCGGCCGGTTGCGCGTCTGGAGCCCGGCCGGAGGCGGCACGCGCGTCGAAGCGGAGATCCCGTGCGAGTAGTCCTTGCTGAGGACGGCGTCCTCCTGCGGGAGGGACTTGCGCGACTCCTCGGCGAGGTCGGCTGAGGTCGTCGGCAAGTCCACGAACGCCGACGATCTCCTCCTTCAGGTGCGGAGCTACCGCCCCGACGTCGCGATCGTCGACATCCGGCTACCGCCGACGCACAACGACGAGGGGCTGCGGGCCGCACAGGAGATCCGCGCCCGCCACCCGTCCGTCGGCGTGCTCGTCCTCTCCCAGTACCTCGAGCTCGGGCTCGCGGAGGAGCTCCTCGCCGAGTCGGCGGAAGGGCTCGGCTACCTGCTCAAGGACCGGGTCAGCGACGTGAAGGAGTTCGCGGCCGCGGTGCGGCGCGTTGCCGAGGGCGGCTCCGCGCTCGATCCGACGATCGTGTCCCAGCTCCTCGGCCGCCGGCGCCGCGACGATCCGCTCGCGGAGCTGACGCCGCGGGAGCGCGAGTGCTCGAGCTGATGGCGGAGGGCCGCTCGAACCAGGGCATCGCCGAGCGCTCGTGGTGACCGAGCGCGCCGTCCAAAACACATCACGAGCATCTTCGAGAAGCTCGGCATGGGTGGGCGGCTATGTACAGGTTCACCCAAGAAGAGGCGGACGACATGCGCCGGGAGATCCAGAGCGCCGTCGCAGCCGGTCGTCAGCCGGACTGGGAAGGACTGGCAGCACGAACAGGCGGCAGCATCACGGACACGCCGGTCCTCGTGCAATCCGCACTCGCTCGTGATGCGACGGGCAGACCGCTCGGCTGGTGGGCCCGGCGGCGGCGGAGAAAAATACCGATCCAACCGCTCCTGTAACGGCACGCCGGCGGCAGCTCCAACACGAACGGGATCAATAGTCCGACCGGTCACGAGGCCCGCCTGACGTGGTTGAGAACTCGATCAGGCAACCAGCGCCTCCAGCGCATAGGGCACTCCCGTCGATGGTTCGAGGGCGCGTCGCAGAGCCCACGCGAAAGCCTTGCGGAAGGGCGGCGGCGGGTTCACGGGGCGCCTAGCCTAGTCTGCTGCGACTCGGGATCCGGGTGACCGCTTTTCGGGAGTCCGCGCCGCAGGAGTCAATCCGTCGAAGGAGCGGTGACTGTGGAACTTAGATGGCCGACATGGATAGGTGCCGTCGTAGAAGACTTGGAGCAACAACGCCGGTTCTACCGTGACACGCTCGGCTTCCGGGAGACCGGAAACTCCGAGAGCTGGGTCCAATTCGAGATCCCAGGCGGTGGGCTGTTCGAGCTGATCCAGCAGGATCCGTCACCCCAGTACGACACCAAGCGCTACCAAGTGGGGTTCACGGTCGCGGATATCCACGCGGCACGCGACGAGCTCGTCCATCGAGGTGTTACGACGCTCTCCGAGATCGAGGGAGAGGAGTCGGGCTCTCCGAACTTGTGGTGCTACTTTCGCGATCCCGAGGGGAACGTTTTCGAGGTCACGCAGTGGCTCGAGGGTCGCGATGTCGGTATGAGCAATCGAGGGGCGACGTAGAGAAGCCGGAACGCTTGCGGAAGGCGGCGGGCTAGGGTCGGGCCGCTCCTCGTCGGGTATTCCGTACTTGATGAAGCTCGCGCGGAGAGGGACTTGGACATGGAGACGTGCGGCGGTCTTCTTCTTCTTCTTCTTCGCGCTTTGCTTTTTGTGCTGATCGTCGTTCTGCCCGTCTGGACGGGCGTATCGCCCTTCCTCGTCTTCGGGATCTCATGGGCAATATTGCTTGTGTTGCTGATCCTGCTGCCGAAGCGAGCGTGAGGCGTCGGGACGCGGAGGGCACGCTTGCGGAATGGGCGGCAAGCTACGGTGAAGGCCGTGGACCCGGTCGCTCGCGCCGCCATGGTAAGGGAGCTTTTCATCGACGACGACGCGACGCCGGAGGAAGCGGTCGCCGTGGAGGAGGCGTGCGCACGGGCTGGCTTTCCTGCCACGATCGAGCGCGGCCTTGGGTGGCCGCTTTCCGGCGAAAGGCCCTGGGGAGTGGTTCTTACGGTCACCGTCCCGATCCCGGTTTTCTTCGCCGCCTTCGCCACCGAGGGGGCGAACGATCCGTACGCCGCCGTAAAGGCATGGGCGAAGGAGATATTCGAGGCGCGGCGAGGGTCTCAATCGAGACGAGGCGAGATCCTGATTCACGGCGGCGGGACAACGCGTATCGCCCTCTGGAGCGACATGCCCGAGGTGGCGCTCGATTCCCTCGCCGAGATCGACTGGGGTGATGAGCGCGATTCCCTGGCCGCGAGCACCCCGTTTGACTATCTCGAAGCGGATCCCTCCCTCTTCAATCGGTTTCTCGTTGACCGCGGCCAGGACCGCTACTTCAGCTGGGACGCCGAACAGAACGAGTGGGGAGACCCACGCCGATCCTCCCGCCGCCGGAAATGGTCGAACTGGTTCCTCCTCGGCGTTGTTGTGGCCGGGTTCGCTGGATTGCGACGATGGCGGCGGCGGGCTGGTTAGTTCGGCGAAGTCTCGAGCTCGACCGTCTCGACGCGCAGGCTCCCCGCTTGTCTCGGCTCATCTCGGTCCCCGCCTGGACGACAGCCTCGGCCTCTTCGCGGCTGGTGAAGAGTTCGACGGCTTCCTCGGTTGAGTCGCTCACGACGGCCCAGAAGAGCATTCGCGCAGGCTAAACGGCGCCGAGGACCTCGCGCGGCGAGCGCTGGCCGTTATCGAGCGCCGTCGGCATTCGCAGAAGCCATCGCAGACTCCGCGTCAACGGCACCTAGAACCTGCTCCGGAGTCATCTGGAAGCGATCGCGCTGGTCGCGGTCGACGTGGACGCCGTCAGTCCAGACGTAGTCATCGAAGACCTCGCAGTTCTGCACCCAAAACTCGTGGTAGAAGTTCGGCGCCTCCCCCCACGCCCCTCGATGCGCGGGGTTGTCGCGCCACGCTTTCAGCGCCTCGCGCGATTCGAAGCGGATGATCCCGATCTCATCGCCGTCCGGTGCGACGTACGACTTGTACGAGATGAAGCCAGGCATGCGGCTCGCCACTTCCGCCATCCGCCGCGAAAGGTGCGCCTCGCGCTCGAAGTCGGCGTCCTTTCGAAAAGTAGTGCCGAAGACGGTAAGAACCATTTTCGCCTCCCAGTGACCCCAAGTCATCGCATCTCGCGGGCGTCAGAGGACTTCTACTCCGAGCGCGCCCAGGCGACAAGTGTCTCGCAGGGACGTTCTAGCCCTCGCCGGCTGAGCAGCTCCGCGAGAGCAAACGCAGCGTTCCGCTTCCGCTCACCGGCAAGCAGGACGAGCGCCGCAGGCCCCTACGCCTGGACGACATCACAAACAGCGAAACCCCGGCGCAGCCCTGACCTGACGATGCGCGCCCGCCTCAGCTTGGCGCTTGCCAGAGCACGGGCCGTTCCGCTCGCGGCTCAGTTAGGACCCCCGAAGCGCGCCTACAACGGTTGACGCCGTGCCTCGACCTCACTAGGGTCGGCAGCAGGCGCCAACGAGGGCGTCCAACTGCGGTGGGTGGGAGAGGGAGGTAAGCAATGAGCACGAGGTCATTGCTCGTGGCTGCTGTTTGTGCAGCCGCCGTTGCGGCTGCGGGGGCTGGTTCCGCGTTCGCTGGTGAGATCACCGGAAACGGGAAGAGCCTCGAGCCGCTTCACGCGAATTCGATCTGTGCCTATTCGGGACTCAATGACGATCCTACTGGCATAGATCCGGAAAACGGACCCCCCGGTCGAGTGCAGTCCTGGGGGAAGGACGTCAAGGACAGCGTCCTCGCGGGTAACGGTCCGCTCGGCGGGGTTCCCGGCCAGGCGTGCAGGGGCGGGAGTCTGTGAATTGAAGTCTCGGTTGGCCCCGACGCTGGTGTCGGGGCCAACCTTCACCACCCCACCTACTCTCGATCACTCATCATCCGTCGTGGTCGAATCCCTGCCCCGCAACCTCACAGAGACCCCCAGGCGTTGGGTTGTCTCTCGAAGATGAGAGGGCCGCCCTAGAGAGGCGGCCCTTGCTGAGGAGAGGAACGGCGCCTTGCGGCCTGGCGTCGCCCATTCCTTCGTCCGCACCGACCCCTCTCCTCTTTAGTTCGGGCCCTCTAGCGCCGACAATGGCGCATGAGGATCAAAGTCCTCCTGCGGCTCGGGGAATGACCGCCAGCATGCCCGACGCAGAATTGAGCGGCGGCCCAAATGGCCGCCGTTCGCTTTTTCGGATTCGGTACCCTGTGCTCGCCGGGCGCATTCGTCTAGTGGCCTAGGACGCCGCCCTCTCACGGCGGTAGCACGGGTTCGAATCCCGTATGCGCCTCGAGGCGGGCGTGGCCGAGCAAATCCTTGAGAGTCAGGATCTGATCCGGGTAGGTCTCGTCGAAGTGGACGGCGAAGGCCGCGCGCAGGGCGTGCGCGTGCGAGCGCACGTTGGCGCGGGCGGCGACCCGGCGCACCGTCTCCCAGATCACCTTCGAGGAGCGCTCCGACTTCCGGACGCTGGCCGGCCGCCGGTTCGGGATCACGTACTCGTCCGGCCCGACCGAGATCTCACTGGACTCCCAGGCGGCGCGCAGGATCGCGACGAGCTCGTCCGGCATCGGCTTGACCACCACCTTGCCGCCCTTCTCCTGGAAGCGCATCGTCCCGCGTTTGAGGTCGACATCGCGCTGGCGAACCTGCGCGGCCGCCCTTCGGCGGGGGCCGAGGTAGGCGAGAACGGCGATGGTAAGAAGCTCTTGCCAGTCCTCGCAGGCTGCGAACATACGGGCGACGTCGTCGTCGGAGACGCTGACAACGTTGCGCTCCTCGGCCGGAAGGAGGCGAGGCCGGTGGATCCGCTCCATCGGGTTCGTGTCGACCTGACCCTCGTCGCGCAGAAACTCGAAGAAGCGCTTCAGACACGAGACGTAAAGCGCCAGCGTGGCTGGCGCCGAGTCGTTCCAGCGCCTGAGGAAGCGGCGGCAATCGCCTGGTGTGACCTCGTCCGGGCGCTTCCTGCTCCCGACCTCGTCGGCGAGCTGGAAAAGGATCCGCTCGTACGTGCGCCGCGTCTCGCTCGTCCGCTTCCGGAGCGCGAGTTCGCCCATGAACAGGTCGATGGACGCGCCCAGGTCCCGCACCGGAGTCACTCTATGCCCCACTCCTTCCCGGGACACCGGCATCCCGATCGTGGCGCCGGACCCGAAGCACTACCCACGCCAGAAGCATATATGCTGCATCAGACAGAATCAAAACATTTGTTTACACTGCTCCCTTGCGAAGCGCCGACCTAATCAGAGAGGCTCGCCTCCGTGCTGGCCTGAGCCAGTCCGACCTTGCTGCCCGCAGCGGCCGCGATCGAGCTGTGATCGGGCGGTGGGAACAAGGCGCGGTCGCGCCCAGCGTGGAAACGCTGATCGACCTCGTGAGAGCCTGCGGCTTCGACCTCCCGCTTGTGCTTGTGCGCTACGACATTGATCGCAGTGAGCGCCTGGCTGACAACCTCAAGCTGTCACCCGATCGGCGGCTCGAGAAGCTCACGGCGAGGCTGCACGAGGATGGCTAATGGCAGGCCCGCCTTCGATCCGCTCGCCATCCTCGCCGCGCTCGAGCGTCAGGCAACCACTTATGTCGTTGTCGGGGCGCTGGCCCGCGTCATTCAGGGGTCGGACGAACTGACGCACGGAGTCGACATCGCGCCATCGCTGCGCGAGAAGAACCTCGAGCGCGTGGAGGCGGCCCTGCAGGCGCTGGAGGCGCGGCCCCGCGACCACACGGCGACGGCGCTCGCTGATCGGATCGAGCGTGGCGAGGAGCTCATCCCCTTCACGACCAATCGCGGCGAGCTCAAGATCGTTCCCATGCCGGCCGGTACGCGGGGCTACGACGACCTGCGCCGCCGGGCGCGCCGGGAGTACCTGGGCCACAGAGTGCGCGTCGAGGTAGCGTCGATAGACGACCTCGCCCGCATGGTGGCCGCCCGCGAGCGCGAAGAGGACCTCGACCTCCTGCTCGATATGCGTCGCCTCGCCGAGCTCGAGCGTACGCTCGGCCCCTCGCTCGACCTCGGGCTGTAGGACGCTTCCTTACAGACCAAGATCGAGGTTGAGCTGGCGCTCGCGGCCCCGCTCGGGGCCTGCGATCTCCGGCCGGCGCGTACGGGCAGGCGCGCGCTCGGCGAGCGCGAGGCGCTCGAGGAGCTGCGCTCGCTCCCGCTCGAGCTCGGCCAGCTTCTCCTCCGCGAGCCCAACCGCGGAGCGCTGGAGGGCGATCTCGCTTCGCAGCGCGCCCCGCCCACCGCGGGCGCGCCAGCCGAGCCCGGCGAGGCTCTCCTCCGCCGCGGCCAGGCGCCGCTCGGCGCGGGCGCGCAGGACCTCGGCCTCCCGCTGACGCTTCTCGAGGAAGCGCAGGCGCGAGCGCTCTCGCTCCCCTTGGGGGCGGCGCGCGAAGGCGGGGCGAGCGTCGTGCCGGGGGCCGGACGCGAGCGGGCGCTGCTCGCTCGCCAGGCGCTCCGCCCCCGATTGCTCGAGCGCCTGGGCCAGCCGCGTGACGGGATCGCGCTCGTCCAGCTCGTGGAAGTGGCTCTCTCGCTCTCCGACCTCGGCGCTGACGTAGAGGCGCGTGGCCGCGCGGGCGCGAGAGAGAGCGACGTAGCCCCACTCCTGCAGGCGGCCTCTGTCCGCGCCGAGGACGAAGGCGCGCTCCACTGTCATCCCCTGCCCGGCGTGGCCGGTGAGGGCGTAGGCGTGCAGGACGTGTCCCGCCTCCAGGTAGCGGCGCGGGAGCTCCACCTCCTCGCCGCGGTCGCTGGCGACGGTCAGCGTTCGCTCCTTCCGGTCGACGTCTGCGATGGTCCCGCGGGTGCCGTTGCGGACGCCGAGCGCGTCCGCGTTGCGCCGGCAGACGATCCGGTCGCCCACGGCGAAGTCCAGGCCCGCGAGCTCGAGCCGCTCCGTCCCCAGCTTTCCCTCCGCCTCCATCAGTGCGCGGGCGGCCGCGTTCAGCTCGGCGACGTCGGCGCGCCGGAGGGCGATCATGACGCTTCCCGGAAGGTCGTCCTTGGCGGCCTGCCACCAGTCGGCGAGGAGCCGCGCCCGCGTCTGGAGCGGGCCGTCCGAGACGAGGAGCCGCTCCCTGCGCTCGGCGAAGGCGAGGTACTCGCGCCCGAGCCCGGCCCGGAGCGCCTCGAGCGCCCGCCGCTCGAGCTCGTCCCGCTGGCGGCGGTTCTCCCGTAGTCGGACGGCCCCGTGGCGCTCGACGATGGCGGCGAAGAGCCCGCCCGCGCCGACGGCGGGAAGCTGGCGCGGGTCGCCGACCAGGATCGCCTTTCCCTCCGCCTCCCCGACGAGCGCGAGCAGGGGAGCGAGGATGCGCGTCTCGGCCATGCCCGCCTCGTCGACGACGAGCACCGATCCCTTCGCGAGTCCGCCCTCCTCCCTCGCCGCGGCAAGCAGGCGATGGAGCGTCGTCGCGGGGATGCCCGTCTCGTCCTGGAGCAGCTCGGCGGCGATGCCAGTCGGTGCGGCTCCGAGCACGGGGAACCCGGCGGTGCGGAAGGCCTCGGCGGCGGCGCGGATCGCGGCTGTCTTACCGGCACCGGCGGGCCCGACCACGGCGACGACGCGGTCGCCGCTGGCCGTCGCCGCGCGCACCATCCGCTTCTGCTCGGCGGAGAGCGAGAGGCGCTCCGCCGACTCGCGCAGCAGCGGCTCGACGATGTCGTCCGGGGCGGTCGGGGCACCGCTGTCGCGGCCGCGTTCGACGAGGGCAAGCGCCCGCCGCTCGAGCGCGAGCAGCTCCGTTGTCGAGAAGTAGGCGGCTCGCCCCGGCGCGGGCGCCTCACCCACCCGCTCGACACCGGGAAGCGCGATCAAGCGGGCGCAGAGCGCCCTGATGCGCTCGACCGGCGCACCCTGGGCGTGCCCCTGCGCCCAGGCCATCACGAGCTCGGGCTCGGAGAAGGCCGATCGCTTCTCCGTCAGGCCCTCGGGGCCGAGCAGCTGCTCGGCGGTGCGGACGAGTTCGCCCGCCGTCGGCTCGCGGTAGGGGGAGCGGTGGAGGAGACCCTCGAGCTCGCGGCGCCCGAGGCCGTGCTCGGCGGCGCGGGCGCGCCACTCGTCCGTCAGGCGCGGCAGGTCGAGCTCCTCCTTGCGCTCGCGCGTCGCCACCGCCGCGACCTGGGCGGCGTAGAAGCCGGACGTTTGCTGCTCGGCCAGGTGCTCGAGCACCTGTGCCCGCCGGGTCGAGAAGGCCTCGATCACGGCCCGGGGGACGCCCCTGAACTCCGCCCAGCCCTTCTCCGGCACGTTCCACTCGAGCCCGAGCCGCGTGGAGAGCTCGCAGCGCAGATGCGCTTCGTACAGGTAGCCGGCGGCGAGGCGGTACGTCTTCAGGAGCGCCTCCCCGTCGAGCGCGCGCCACTCGCCGTCGCTCGGGCTCGGGGTCATGTTGGCGACGATCACGTGCGTGTGCAGGTGCGGGTCCTGGGCTCGGCTCGTGCGGTGCTGGTAGGCGGCCGCCACGAAGCCGCCGCCGCGCTCGCGGACGAAGCCGTCCTTGCCGCGGCGCGTGACGCAGGCCTCCTCCTCCAGATAGGCAAGCGCCGCCTGCCAGGCGGAGCGGTGCGCCTCCGCGATCGCCATACGCGTTTCCTCGCCGCCGAGGGCGTGCAGGAGGCTAACGCTCTTGGGCGTCGAGAAGACGAGGTCGAAGCCGGCCACGGGGGCGAGCTTCTTCTCCTCGCGCCAGCGCCTGCCGGACTCCGCGTCCATCCGCTCGATCGTGATCGTGCGCGCCTTGACGTGCGCGCGCAGCTCGGCGCCCGTCCTCGGGTGCCTGCCGCGGACGAGCGTGCCCAGCTCGCCCTCTTCCACCTCGCCCTCGAGGCCGAGCCTCGCCGCGCCCCGGCCCGCCCACACCCCGGGGGCCTCGCCGCTCCCGGCGTAGTAGTCGTCCACGCCGGCGGCCACGGAGCGCTCGTAATAGCCCTCCTGCCCCGGTGTCAGCTTGGCGACCGACAGCACGCGAGAAGCATAAAAGCATCATCGGATGCATCTGCGTCTCGCTTCTCACGTGCTATCTCGGCGCCTATCGAGACGAGAAAGCTCGGCACCACCGGACCGATCGCTAAGCCGCGCCCTGCGCCGCATCAACCGCGCCGGCGGCAGTCAGGCTGGATCGCTTCGTTGCGGCCGCCGCCCTGCTCTCCGTGAGCGCCCGGATCAGCGGCGCGGGCGCTCTCATGTCCTACCCGGTGTCGGATCTAATTAATGCACTAGACAGTGGGGCCGCCCGAAGGCGGCCCCACTGACCGATTGGGGAGCTTTTGCTGGCCTAGCAGGCGACCGAGGGGGAGCGGGGAGGGCAGCCCTGGCCGCCCTCCCACCGTCTCCTAACGGCGTGTCGCTAGTCCATCGTCTGCGGGTTCAGGTGGTCCACCCGCTTGCCGGGCTTCGGGATGGTCGTGCGGAACACCACGGTGCCCCTGCCGGTGGA
>WNGB01008976.1_pt1 | contig 18971 bp, 21 predicted proteins | sample 5400681 | NCBI WGS metagenome assembly WNGB01 (sample SAMN13153367, study PRJNA577476) | soil metagenome | isolation source: 115 cm soil or saprolite under grassland replicate 2 | place: USA:California | collected 2016-06-15
GCCGCCGGGCTGGCGCCGTGGGCGGCCCGGGTCTGGCCGCTGGGCTTCGAGTCGTTCATGGCCTCGGCCGCGCTCAACGCCCTGGCCGAGCAGCGCCACCGCCGCCACCTCCCGGAGTGGCGCCAGCGGGTGCCGTGGTACCCGTGGACGCTGACCGGGCTGACCGCCGGGGCGTCGCTGCTGCTGAACTGGTTTCACCCGGCGATCCCGCTGGACCCGCCGCCGGGGTGGCTGCGGTCGCTGGTGTTCGGGCTGCCGCCGCTGGCGGCGGTGTTCGCCTGGCACCTGTTCCTGCAGCGCATCGCCCACCGCCGTCACCCCGCCCCGCAGGCTGGTCCCGTCCCGGTTCCCGTAGCCCGCGAGGACGCCGCCACCGGGACCGTCCCAACGTCCGACCCGGCCACGGCCGCGCCTGGTGCCGTCCTCGCGCCCACCGCTGGGGACGGCGCCCGAACGGGGTCGTCCCGTGCGCGTCGTACTGCTCGGTCCCATCCCATCGGGCCGGGGACGGGCGCCAGGGTGCCGGCTGAGCTGGCCGAGCGTGCCCGGACGGTCGCCGAGGCGTTCACCGCCGAGCACGGCCGGCCGATCTCCCGCGACGCGCTCGGCCGTGCCCTGCATGTCAGTAACCGGGTGGCCGGCGAGCTGCTGCGCGCCGTCCGCTCCGCCCCGCCCGCCCAGGACCGAGCCTCGCCCCCGGTCCCCGGGGTCGGCGCCGAGGACGGGAGCGGGGCCGTCCCAGTCCCCGCGCCCCCGCCCGTCCCGACTCCCGGCTCGGCCGGGGCCGGCCCTGCCGTAGCCCCGGCTCCGGACGGGGCGACCGGGAACGGGACGCGCCCTCGCCCGGCCGCCTCCCAGCCCGCCTCGTCTCGCAGTGCCGCTCCCGTCCCGTAGGAGGCAGTTGCCATGGCCCGTATCGCCTACGTCCTGGTCGTCCTGGTCGCCGTCCTGATCCTGGTCGGCAAGCAGAACACCCAAGCCCTCTCGGCCGAGATGGTCGACCTCATCGGCGCCGGCGGCGCCGCCCTAATCGACCTGCTGAAGAAGGCCGCCTCGTGACCGAGATCCTGCTCCGCCTGGTGGTCGGGCTGACCATCGCGATCGTCGGAGGCCTGTTCCGCCTGGCCCGGCTGGGGCTGTGGCTGCTGGCGCTGGTCGGGTTCCGCGACGCCCGGCTGGCCGGGCTGGCCGCCACCGTGGCCGGGGTCCGCTGGGCCGCGGCCACGGTGGGCGTCGGCCCGGCGCTGCGGCTGGCCGTGATCGGCTGGGCGGCCTGGGCGACCCGCCACCACCGCGCCGCGATCCGCCAGCACGCCGCCGTCCGCCGCCTTGCCGCCGCCCAGCAGGCCGCGGCGCGCAGGCTCACCGCCGCGCTGGCGCAGCACACCGACGCGCTGGCCGGCACCACCCAGACCCTGCCGGGCCGCCTTAGGTCGAGCTCGACGACCACGGCGACCCCCGCCCGTGACGTGCCGGCCGCCTTGCCGTGGCAGGCCGCCGACCAGTCTGCCGAGCGCGGGGTGGCGGCGCTTGGCCGCTACGCCGAGGCGTGGGCACGCCGCCACGCCGCCCCTGCACCGGAGGAGCCACGATGACCGCCGACAGCACCCCGACGCCGGACGGTTCCGGGCCGGTGGACTGGGACCGCTACGAGACCGAAATCGGCGGCGCCGCCCGGACCGGGACGGCCCCGCTCGACCCTGACGCGGCCGAGGCCGGGCGGGTGCTGGTCGACAGTCCTGAGGCGCAGCGGCCGGCCCGTCCCGGGCTGTCGGGGCTGCGGGCAGCCCAGCGCCGCCCCATCCTGCCGGCCTGGCTGCGCTCCCGGGCCGAGCTGGGCGAGGCGTGCCGCTGGGCGCTCGGGTTCGCCGCCCACACCAGCGGCTACCACCTGGCCCGCGGCCCGGTCTACGCCGGCCGGCTGGCCGCCCGCGCGCCCCGCGGCTCGGCGCGGGTGCTGGCGGGGTGGCTGCGGTGGCTGCTGGACCTTGAAGGCGAGCCGGTCCGCCAGGGCGTGGTCCGCGCCCAGGACGCCGACGCCTACCTCAAGCTCGCCCGCCAGCGGGACCGCCGGGTGCGCTGGCGCGCCACCGTGTCCATGCTGCTGCTAGCCGGCCTCGCGCTGGTGGGCATGATCCTGCTGCTGGCGCCGCCGCTGCTGCGCTGGGCAGCCTTCGCAGTGATGGTGGCCACCTTCGGTGTGGCGGGGCGGCCGGCGGACCGGCCGCTGCTGGAGCGCGCCGTGGTGGTCCCCAAGGCGCCCCGGCTGACCAGCGAGATGGTGGTCCGCGCCCTCGGGGTGCTGGGGCTGGCCGGGATCAACCAGGCGCTGGCCCGAGACCCCAAGGCGATCGGGTTCGTGGCGCCGATCACCCGCGAGGGCGGCCGTGGCTGGCGCGCGGACGTGGACCTGCCGCCAGGGGTGACGGTGGGGGAGGTGGCCGACCGGCGCGACAAGCTCGCCTCCGGGTTGGGCCGGCCGCTGGGGTGCGTGTGGCCGGAGGGCAACGCCGAGGTCCACCCCGGACGGCTGGTGCTCTACGTGGCTGACCAGGACATGGCCGCCGCCCGCCAGGGCGCCTGGCCGCTCGCCAAGCAGGGCGCGGTGGACCTGTTCCGGCCGTTCGCGTTCGGGACCGACCCGCGCGGCCGGCCCGTCCCCTTGACCTTGATGTTCGCGTCCATGGTGGTCGGCTCGATCCCGCGGATGGGTAAGACCTTCGCGATGCGGCTGCTGCTGCTGGCCGCCGCCCTGGACGTGCGCTGCGAGCTGCACGCCTACGACCTGAAAGGGACCGGGGACTTCTCCGTCCTCGAGCCGGTGGCGCACCGCTACCGGGCCGGGGACGACGCCGACGACCTCGCCTACGCGCTGGCGGACCTACGGGAGCTGCACGCCGACCTGCGGCGGCGGGCGAAGGTGGTCCGTGGGCTGCCGCGGGACAAGTGCCCGGAGAACAAGGTCACCGCAGAGCTGGCCGGCATGAAGTCGCTGGGGCTGCACCCGGTCGTGCTGGGGGTGGACGAGTGCCAGCGCTGGTTCGAGCACCCCGCCTACGGCGCCGAGCTCCAAGCCGTCTGCGAGGACCTGGTCCGCCGCGGCCCGGCACTGGGCATCGTGCCGCTGTTCGGCACCCAGCGGCCCGACGCCAAGAGCCTGCCCACGGCGATCAGCGCCAACGCGGTGCTGCGGTTGTGCCTGAAGGTGATGGGCCAGACCGAGAACGACATGGTGCTCGGGACCAGCGCGTACAAGAACGGCGTGCGGGCGACCATGTTCGCCCGGTCGGACCGGGGCATCGGGTACCTGGCCGGCGAGGGCGACGACCCGGTGATCGTCCGCTCGTTCTACGTGGACGCGCCCGCGGCCGAGCGGATCGTCGTGCGCGCCCGGGCCCTGCGCGACCGCGCCGGGACCTTGAGCGGCCACGCGCTCGGGGAGGACCGCGACCCCGCCGACGCCGCGGCGAGCCTGCTCGCCGACGTGCTGGCCGTCATCCCCGCCAGCGAGGCCAGGGTGTGGAACCAGACCGTGGTTGCCCGCCTGGCCGAGCTCCGTCCCGACGCCTACGGCGGCTGGGAGGCCGAGCAGCTCACCGCCGCCCTCAAGCCCTACGGCATCACCACCGGGCAGGTGTGGGCCACCGACCCGGCCACCGGGGAGGGCGCCAACCGCCGCGGCATCGACCGCCAGGCCGTCGCCCAGGCCGCCACGGAGCGTGAGCGGCGACGACACGGCCGGGAGCCGCCGCCTGGCCGCTAGGCCTAGCGGCCGGCCCTGCTAGGCCTAGCAGCCCCGCTAGCAGCCAACCTTTGCCCTGGCCAGGGCACTAGCCGCTAGCAGCCCACCCGCCCAGCCACCCCCCGGAACCCGCCGAACCCCGATCCGCCGACCCAGGCCGCCACCGCTAGCCCTTCTACCGCCACGCCCTTGTATGGCCACCCTGCGTGACCGCCACTGGGAAGGAGCCGAAGCCGATGCCCACCACCCGCCCGCACGAGCCGCGGCCATGAGCGGCCCGCTCGCGCTCCTGGTCGCCGCCCTCGCCCTGGCGGTCCCGTACGCGCTGGCGTGCTGGCTGGCCCCCTTCGGCGCCTGCCCTCGCTGCCACGACCGCGACCTGCTGTGCCGCTTCTGCGACGGCACCGGCCGCCGCGTCCGCCTCGGCCGCCGCGCCTGGAGCTACCTGCGCCGCCTCCACGACGAAGGCAGCCCGTGACGCGCCACCACCAGGCCCGGCAAGCCCGCCAAGACGTGCCCCAGGAAGGGGCGGGGAGCGGGGCGCGAACCCGGAATCTCGCCAAGGACGGACGTGCCCTCGCTCCACCAGCCCCCAAGGAGGACTCATGGACCACCGCACCCTACCCCCGGACCGTCCCCGCTGGGCGGTCCGGGCCGTCCGCGTCGTCCAGGCGGCCCTGGGCGTCCTCGCCCTGGTCGTCCTCGCCGTGACCGCCGTGGCCCGTCCCGCGCCCGACCCGGACCGGGCGCCCACGCGCCCCGTGGTCGTCACTGACATCACCCTCGCCCCGGCCGCCTACACCCCGGTCCCCGCCGGCCCGCCCTGCCCCGTCGCCGAGCCACAGGAGGTGGGCCGGTGACGTTCACGGCCCGCTGCCTGCCGCGCCGGCCCTACCGCCGCCGCCACCCGACCACTGCCGCCGCTGCAAGCGGAAGCGGGTTCAGCGTCCAAGGCGCCGTGCTCACCTGGTCCCAGACCGGCACCCGGCCCCCGTGGCTGTCGGACGAGCTGCTGCGGATCCTTGAGGGGCGTAACGGCCGGCTGGTCGGGCTGGTCTACCTGGCCCACTTCGAGCGGCCGATCGGCGACACCTCGAACCCGCGCGGGTTCGCGCTGCACTACACCGGAAAGCCCGCGAGTTCAGGATTACTGAAGGCGTTCTGGCGGGTCGGTGGCGGTGAGTTCGGCGAACTGGTGCCACGAGGGGCCGCCGGCGCGCTGGTGCCGTATCAGCTGCCGGCCTTGGTGTCGCGTGTCGCTGTCGGGGGTCTGGGGCGGCACGCGGTATCTGACGTGGGTGTTCATCGCGGACGCGTGGACGATCCTGAGCAGCTCCTCGCAGGAGACGTCCCGCTGCCCACGCACCGGATCGCCGACCCAGGTGGCCCGCAGGGCGAAGCCCTGCGGGAACTGGTGGCACAGCGCCTGGACGGTCCTGGCCAGCAGGGGGATCACGTCCGGGTTTATCTTCCACGCTGGCTGGTCCCAGTCCGCGTCGTCGTCGAGGAGGTGCCGTCCTTGTGCGTCCTCCTCGCTGATCCACAGGGTTGGCGGTTGCGCTCGGAACCACCGTCGTCGTGGTCCGGTGGTCACCGCCAGCATCTGGGGGCCGGTGCAGGCGGCGGCGACCTGCTCTGCCTGCGTCCAGGTCAGGTCGGGAACGTCCAGCTCAAGCACGAAGCTCATCGAGCGGGCTCCAAGGTTCGGGGCGATGGCTGGTCCGGCGCGCCGCGGCGGGCCAAGTCTCCCAGACACGACCTTGCCGGGTCCTGGGGTTGCCCGTGTGGTTGGCGAGCGCTGCCCGGCCAGGGTGCTAGGTCGCCTGCGGCGCCTGCTGGGTTGCCAGGTCGAGCGGGCTGAGCTCGAGGCAGTAGCGGATCGCGGTCGGCTCGGTGATGCCGAAGAACTCGGTGAGCTTGACCGGATCGCCGCCGGTGGCGTGGACCTCTTCGAGCAGCCGGTCCACGCGCAGGTCCTCCGCGGTGAGGCCCAACCGCTGGAACACCACCTGCACCCAGCCGCGGGTGACCGGGGCGAGCCCGCCAGCGGTGCTCTGGTTGACCAGCAGGTAGGGGTTGGCGCTGCTTGGCCAGCGGGCACGGCGAAGCTCCAGCCAGGCGCGCAGCGCCTCGAGGGTGAGGCCGTCCAGGCGGCGAGGCCGTCCAGCCGCCAGCAGCGTGCCGGCGGCCACGTCGACGTCGGCCAGGGTGAGCACCCGGATCTGGTGCGGGCGCAGGGCGTGGACGCCGGCCAGCAGCACGACCAGCCGCCCGTCCGGGCGGTGCAGCTCGTCGAGCAGGCCGGCACGGCGGGCCGGGTCCAGGCCAAGCGCCGGCGGCGGCGGCTCGCCAGGGACCTCCAGCCCCGCGGTGGGGTTGGTGAAGGTCACCCGGCGGGTCTTGAGGGCCCGAAACAGCGAGCGCATCGCCGACGCCACCAGCCTGCGGGTCGGCCCGGTGAAGGGCTCGAGTTGGTCGTCGACGTCGTCGCTGGTGACCTGGCGCAGCGAGGAGTAGCGAGCCGACCAGGCGGCAAGGGCTGGCTCGAGCGCGCGCAGGTAGCCCTGGACGGTGGCGGCCTTGCGGGGGCGGCCTGCCCGGGGGCCGCGGCCGCGCAGGACCTCGGTCCAGGTGTGGACCTCGGCGCCGACCTGGGCCGGCAGCCGTTCCAGCCGGCGTGCCAACCAGCGGTCGAAGGTGGCGTGCTGGTCGCTGGCCACCAGGTCCTGGTCGGCGAGGAACTCGACCACGCGCAGCGCGGTCAGGTGCCGCTCGATCAGGAACTCGCGGACCGCGGCGGCGTCCAGCGGCGACCTCGCCGACAACCTCGGCTGGCTGGCCAGCACGGCCGCCAGGCCGTGACCGACGCGCCGCAAGGTGCTCGGCGACCAGCCACGTGCCTGGCCGTAGGCGACCAGGGCGGCCTGCAGCTGGTGGTGCTCGCGGGTGCGGCCGACCAGCCGCGGCTTGGCGTGACGCTCGGCGTTGGGTCCCTGGCGTGCGGAAGCGCGGGCAGCGGCAGCCCGGGACAGGCGGAGCTGCCCGAGCCCGGCAGTGCCTGGACGGGGCGGCGGCTCAAGGACGACCGGCCGCGCCCGGGCGGGGACGCCGACCAGCGCGAACAACTGGATCCCGGCCTGGGGGCCCGGGATCGTGCCGGTGGCCCGGCTGGTGGCCAGGCACAGCCGGCAGCGGCCGGCGGCTCCCAAGGGCACCTCGCGGCCGCACGACGGGCAGTCGCCGAGGTCGTGGTGGTAGCCGAACAGGCGGCACGGCTTGCAGCGGCCGCCGCTAAGCCAGGTCCAGCACAGGCAGTCGGCGCAGGAGCCCGCACGCTCGGCCGCCTGGTCGAGGCAGGCGCGGCAGTACCGGCCCGACAGCACGGCCTGCTGCCCGCAGCGACCGCAGCGGCCCGGGTGGAGCCTGGCGCGCTGCTTGCAGCGCTCGCAGCGGTCGCCGAAGAAGACCGGCCGGACCTCGCCGCAGGCCGTGCAGCGCTGCTGGCGGGTCCGCGACAGCCGGTAGCAGCGGGCGCACAGACCGGCCGCCAGGTGCCGGCGGAACTGGCCGCAGCCGCCGCAGACCCTCGGCGCACGCCAGGCGCGGGCGTAGCAGCGCCGGCACTGCCCGGCCCGGCCGGGACCGGTAGCCCCGCAGGCCCCGCAGGTGACCGTGGGCAACGGCCGGCCGGTGGTCACACCGGCGGCAGGGCGCGGCGGCCGCGGCGCGGCGCCGGGCGGACCGAGGCGGCGGCCGCCGCCTCGGCGCGTGGCCGTTCGGGCGTGCTCGCGGCCGCCTGGCGCAGCAGCAGCTCGCCCGGCTCGCAGTCCAGCACCTGGCAGATAACCTCGAGGTCGTCCAGGCGCACCGAGATCGGCTGGCCCGACCACAGGTGCGACATCTTGCCGCCGGAGATCTCCAACCCGGCCGCGGCCAGCAGCCGGCGCAGGTCGCTGGCCCGCCAGACGCCGCGCTGGGCGGCGACCATCCGCAGGTTCCACTGCATCTCAACGCTCCTTGAAGAACCCTCGGGCGGCGCGCTCGGCCGCCTGCTGGTACTCGGTCTCGATGGTCTGGCTGGCGACGTGGACGTACCGCATCGTGGTCGACAGCCAGCGGTGCCCAAGCAGCTGCTGGATCGCGGCCAGGGACAGGCCCTCGCCGTACAACCTGGTGGCGCAGGCATGGCGCAGGACGTGCGGGCTCAAGTGCCGCACGGGCCCGTGCAGGTGCCGGCCGGCCACCTCCCCCAGCGCCGCGGCGAAGCTGTCCCCGCCGATCGGGCCGCCGCGCTCGCTGGGGAACAGCGGCGCCCGTGGCGCCTGCCAGTCGTCGGCGAACTCGCCGCGGACCTCACGCACCCACCACACCAGCAGCGTGCGGGCGTCGCCGAGCATCGGCACCAGCCGCTGCCTCGGGCCCGAACCGCGCGAGCCCTTGCCCGCCCGCACGTGGACCTTGCCCAGCGGGCCGTGGTCGAAGTGCACGTCGTCCAGGGCCAGCGCGCACAGCTCCCGCAACCGGAGACCGACCTCGGCGGCCAGGCGGGCCATGGCGTAGTGGCGCGCGCCGGTCAGCCACTTGCGGCTGGTGGCCAGCTCGCCGCGCCAGTCGGCGAAGAACGCGCGCAGCGCCGCCGGCGAGGGCGGCACCCGGACGGTGAAGTCGCCGCTGTGGCGGGGCCGGTTGCACTCGTCGATCGGCGAAGCGACCAGCCGGCCGGTCAGCTCGTGGAGCTCGCCGCGGTAGCGCAGCTCCAAGAACCGGTAGAAGAAGTCGATCGCGCCGGCCTTGCCACGGCGGGTGCCCCGCGCCAGGCCGTGCTGGTCGTGGCCGAGGAACCGGTCGGCATGGCGCGGCTCGACCTCCCAGGCCCACACCCCGGCCGACTCCAAGAACTCCTCGACCGCGGCGAGCTCGCTACGGATCGTGGCGTCGGCCACGCCGTGGGCCAGCCGGGCCAGCACGAACTCGGCCAGCAGGTGCTCCTGGTAGTCAGCCGCGTCGGCCGGGTCGGCCAGCGACCTCGGGGACCGCAAGTCGCGCACGACCCCGAGCACGGCGGCCCTCCTCGAGTCCAGGAATCCAAGCGGCCGCGCACACTACCTGACAAACATGCAGGAATCACAACCAGAGGTCAGGAATCCCGCAGAAGCCAACGAGCCCGACAGGCAAGCTGGCTAAGCAGCGACAACGCCACAGCGGGCACCTCCAACGCCCCAACGAACTCTCGGCTACTCCAACACTGGACGCTCAACCTGCCGATCCGGCTGGGCGAGCACGCCGCCGGCCGCGGCGCCCGGCTGATGCAGGTCGTCGCCGAGCAGCACATCGGCTGGCAGGTCACCCGCCTGTGGGTCGGCACCCGCGGGCGGGAGCGCTCGCTCAAGCGCCAGGGCGGCGCCGCGCGCCGCTGCCCGGTCTGCCGCCTGGCCGCCGCGGGCGCCGCCGTACTCGCCTCGGACCAGGCCGTCCTGGACGCCCTCGAACTCGGCGACCGCCCAGCCGGCCTGCTCACCAGCCCCGCCCTCACCGTCCTGCCCATGCCCGCGCCCGCCGGGCCGGCCGGCGTGCCCGTACCGGCCGCCGCATGACCCCGCCCCGCAACCTGCAAGGAGGCCCAAGATGGCCGAAGGCCTGACCAGCATCGAGACCCGCCTGGCCGAGCGGTACGTCAGCGTCCTGGACTTCGTCTCCCGCTGCGCCCTGGCGGTCGATGAGGGCAACTGGCACTACCTGTGGGACAAAGCCAGCCAGCTCGAAGACGCCGCCGGCCAACTCCGCGCAATCGCCGAGGAGAACTGGACGCGGGTCCGCGACGGCGGCACCTGGCCGCGCAAGGACGCCGTCGCCGCCGCGGTGGCCCGCTGGGGTCGCCACTACCGCGCCGGCCGGCTGCTGCACCCGGAGGCCGGCCCGTGAAGGTCCGGCTGATGGGCACCGAAGACGAGTGCGCCCGCCTGGCGTTCCTGCTGCGCTTCGGCCCGCCCGAGCTCGAGGTGCTGGAAGTTGACGGGCCCTACCCCAACCGCGGCGGCAGCCGCCAGGTCCGCGCCTACCTCGAGCTGCGCCTGGCCCGCCAGCCCGGCCCCGTTGCGCAGACCTTCTACAGCCTGGTCGACCCCGACGGGCGCCCGCTGCTGGTCGACGCCTGGGGCGCCCCCGTCCGCCACGGAGGTGAGCCCTGATGGCCGGGTGGGAACTCGGCTTCGCCGGGATGCTCGCCGCCGGCGTCGACCCTCGGGACGCCTACGAGCAGGTCCGCGCGGCCTGCGCGGACCCGGCCGTCCGGGCGGTCCTGGCCGAGCTGCGGCGCACCGCAGAAGGCCGCTCGGCGCTCGCGTACTCGCGGGCGCGGTGGGCGGCTTACGGCTTCCCGCCGCCCTGGGAGGAGGCGCCGTGACGGCCACAGGCGACCAGCTCGGCCCCGTGGCCGCCTGCCCGCTCAGCGACCGCTGCGAGGTCTGCGGCAGCGGCCACGAGGTGGACGTGGCCACCTACGACACCCCGGTCGGGGTGTTCTGCGCCACCGTCTGCGGCCCGTGCGTCGACCAGGCCAAGGCGCCGCCTGTGCGCGGCTGGGCGCAGGCGGTCGAACGGGTCGGGGCGCACTGCGGGCACCTGGGCATCGACGTCGACCAGATGGCCGCCCTGCGCCACGCCGAACGTGACCAGGAGGTGACCGGGTGCTCGGGCTCGCCGCCGTGATCGAGCAGTTCTTGGAGCCGGCCGAGCCGGGGGTGCTGGTCGAGCTCGACCGCGACGACGCCGCCGCGCTTGCCGCCGAGGTCCGCGCCGGCCGCGCCGTCGTTGCCGCTGCTCGGTTCGTCGGCCGCGAGGACCTGGACGAGACTGATGTGGCCGAGCGGCTCGCCGACGCCATCGACGCCTACGACCAGGCCACCAGCGCGCCCCCGACCAGTGGAGGTGGCAGCTGGTGACCGGCCGCGACGATCCCGCCCGCCTCGGCCCCGGCGACCTGCTCGCTGCCCTCGGCGGGCTGGCCCCTGGCCGGGCGGCCGAGGCCTACGCCGCGCTCGGCTACCCGGTGGTGCCGGTGCACGCAGTCCAGTCCGACGGCAGCTGCACCTGCCGACACGGGACGCGGTGCGCCGACCCGGGCAAGCACCCGTGCCTGAAGGGCTGGCCCCGCGCCGCGTCGACCAGCCCGGCGGAGGTGCGCCGCTGGTGGCAACGCTGGCCACAGGCCAACGTCGGCCTGGTCACCGGGACCCGGTTCGACGTGCTCGACCTCGATGGGCCCGAAGGCATGGAGGCGCTTCGCGCCGCCCTTCCCCAGCGCCACCCGGCCGAGCACCCCGGGCCGGTGGCGCGGACCGGCGGGGGCGGCTGGCACCTGCTGTACACGCCCACGGGACTCGGCAACCGCGTCGGGGTGCTGCCCGGGGTGGATTGGCGCGGCCGGGGCGGGCTGGTCGTCGCGCCGCCGTCGGTGCACCCGTCCGGCCGGGCGTACCGGTGGCTGCGCCCGCTGGCCGCCGAGCTGCCCGCCGTGCCCGACGGGCTGCGCCGGCTGCTGGCCCCGCCGCCGCCAGCCAGCCTCCCCCCGGCCGTGCTGCCCGCCGGGCGGGGCGGCGCCTGGGCACGGGGCGCGCTGGCCGCCGAGGCTGCTGCCGTCGCCGGGACCCGCCCGGGCGGCAAGGGCCGCAACCACGCGCTGAACCGGGCTGCGTTCCGCCTCGGCCAGCTCGTGGCCGCCGGCCTGCTCGACCGCGAGGCCGTCACCGCAGCGCTGCTGGACGCCGCGGCGGCCTGCGGCCTTGGCCAGCCCGAGGCCACGGCGACCATCAAGTCTGGGCTGGCCGGCGGGGCCCGCAGGCCCCGGATCGGCCTGCCGGCCCGCACGGGGGTGGGCGGGTGACCCGTGACCGCCGCCGCCCCGACGCCCCGGAGCTCGACGCCGACGGGGTGCCGTGGCCCAGCGACCCGCCGCCCGACGACCTGCCCGAGGCCCCGCTGCCGGTCGACGACCCGCCACCCGAGGACGCCCCGCCGCCGGATGAGGACGCGGGCGGGCTGGCGACGGTGTACCCGCTGCACCCGCCGACCGCCGCCACCGGGCTGGGGCAGCCCGTAGGACGGGGGCTGGTGGTCGAGGACCTGGCCGCGGTGCTCGCCCGCGTCGACGCCGCCGGCCCGCCGGCGTGGCTGGTGGAGGGGCTGTGGCCCCGCGACGCCTACGGCGTGTTCGCCGCCGAGGACAAGGCCGGCAAGACCTGGGCCATCCTCGACCTCGCCCTGTCCGTCGCCGCCGGGCACCCGTGGCTCGGCCGCTTCGCCTGCCCGCCCGCAGGCCGGGTGCTGGTGTTCCTCGGCGAGGGCGGCGACCGCGCCATGGTCCGTCGCCTGCGGGCGATCGCCGCCCACAAGGGCATCAACCTCGCCGAGCTGGCCACCAGAGGGCTGGTCCGGCTCTGCTTCCGCGTCCCCAAGCTCACCAGCGGCGCCGAACTGGCCGCGATCGCCGCCGAACTGGCCGACCGGCCCGCTGCGCTAGTCATCCTCGACCCGCTGTACCTCGCGGTCGGGACGGGCGGGGCGGGCGCGGACCTGTACGCCATGGGCGCGATCCTGTCCGGGATCCAGGGCGTCTGCCAGCGGGCGGGGGCGGCGCTGGTGGTGGTGACCCACTGGAACAAGACCGGCGAGGGCCGCGGCGCCCGCCGCATCTCCGGGGTCGGCCCGGGCGCGTGGGGCCGGGTGCTCGCCTCGGCCGGTGTCGCCCACCGCGCCAGCGGTCCGGACGGGACCTCCATTGTGGCGTTGGCGGTGGAGGTAATCGGCGGGGAGATCCCCGACCAGTCCTTCCGGGTGCGCCGCCAGGTCCGCGCCGACGACCCTGCCGACCTGGCCTCCCCCCTGCGCTACACGGTCGAGGTCCTGCCCGACGACGACCTGGCCCCCGCCAGCGCAGGGCTCAAGGCGTCGCGCCAGTGGGTGCTGGCCGCGCTCCAGGAGGGCGGGCCGATGCAAAGCGTCAAGCAGCTCGGCGACCGCACCGCCGCCGCGGGGCACCCGCTCAAGGAACGCACCCTGCAAGAAGCCCTCACTGAACTCGAAGCTGCCGCCCTGGCCGAGGGCACCGAGCCCGTTACTGGCATGCCGCGCTATTGGTCCCCAGCCGGTCCCGCCGAGGCCCCAGTGGCGAGCGAGCCGGACGGCGGTGGGGGCGCCCGGTGACCCCGCTGGCGGGGGGACCCCGCGAACCCCGCGGGACCCCGCGCGCGCGTGGTCCGCGTGGCTGCGTGCAGCCGACCCCGCGGACCCCGCGAACCCCGCGCCCCCCTATAAGGGGCGCGGGGTGGCCCGCGGGGTCGGCTGCGCCACGCGCGCGTGGTCCGCGAGGGGGGACCCCGCGGGCCCCGTCCGCGGGGTTCCCCAGCGATCACCGGAAGGCCCGCCCTAGGGAGGGGGGTGGCTGGCCCACCTCTCCCTCGGCGACCGCGCGCGGCCCTGATACACCTGAGAACCGCCGAACGGGTGTTCTGCCATACCTCAGGGCAGCTGCGGCCGGCTCCGTGGCGCTCAGCGGCCCGCACACCCCGATCTCACGGCCCTCCCCGAGCGGGCGGGCCAACCTCCTCCGGGGTCAGCGTCCACTACGGGGCCGGCGGGCCGACCAGGAGGCGCCGACGTGGGCTCGGTGAGCTGGCGCAAGCGCGGCAGCCGCTACCTGGTCTACTGGCGCCTGGACGATGGCTCCCAGGGCGGTAGGACCGTCGACACCATCAACGAAGCCAAGGACTTCGCGGCGGGGAAGCGATTGGAGATCGCTGGGGGAACCTCGGTCGGCCGCCGGGGCGGTCGGCTGCCGTTCGGCCGGTGGGATGCCGAGTGGTGGGAGGTCTGGTCGACCGACCCTGCGCTCAGCCCGAACTCGCTCGCCGCCGCCGAGAGCCGACGCCGCCTGCACGTCCTGCCGCACCTGGGCACCCGCCGGGTCGAGGCGATCACGCCCAAGGTGCTGCGGGCCTGGCAGAACCAGCTCAGCAACCAGCTCGGCTATGCGAGCGTGATGGACTGCCGCTCGATCGTGCACCGCATCCTGGAGTTCGCCGAGGATGAAGGCGCGATCCCGGTCAACCCGATGCGCAAGGTGCGCCCGCCCAGGCGGCCGGTCGATCCCGACAAGGCCCTCGGGCAGACCAGGCGACGCGCGCTCACACCTGAGGAAGCCGGGCAGCTCCTGGCCTGCTTCCCGCTGTTCTGGTGGGACCACGTCACCTGCCTGCTCGGCACCGGCCTGCGCTTCGGCGAGTTCGCCGGGCTGCGCCGCCGCCGCGTGCACCTGGACCGCATCCCGCCGGTGCTGCACGTGGTGGACACCCGCTACCAGGCCGGCAGGTTCGGCAGCGGTTTCAAGCCACAGCCAAAGAGCGCGGCCAGCTTCCGACCGATCCCGCTCGCCCCCCAGGTGGTGGAGGCGATCCGCCGCCAGCTCCCGCCGGGTAGCGACCCCGACGCGCTGGTGTTCACCGGCCCCGGCGGCGGCTCCGGCCAACGCGGCGGGCCGGGCGTGCCCCGAGGCACCCGCACGGTGCTGTCCCGCAGCAACTTCCGCCGCACCTACCACGGCGCGCTCGCCAAGCTCGCCGACCCCGCCGCCCAGCTCCGCCCGACCGCCAAGCGCGCCCTACAGGCCCTTCGCGACGGCGGGCCGCAGCGCGTCGACCAGCTCGCCGCCCGGCTGGCCGCGAACAGCCACCGTCCTATTCGCCCGGCCACGCTCGCGATCGCACTGGGGGAGTTGCACGCTGCCGGCCTGGCAGTGGTCGACGACCAGGACCGGCTGGACGGCTGCTGGTCGGTTCTGCCGGCTACCCGCCATCCCCTTCTCGAGGTGGTCGACCTGCACGGCACGCACGACTTCCGCCACACCTTCTCCACCTGGCTGGAGGACGCCGGCATCCCCGCCCGGGTTATCGATGAGCTGATGGGCCACGGCCGCAGCCGCCGCGGCGAGCTGGACGGCGGCAGCCGCATCGGCCTCCACTACCGGCACACCACCCCGGGGATGGCCACTCGGGCGGTCGCCGCCATCGAAGAGCGGCTCGCAGTCGTCCTGCAGGTGGCCGCGGTCACCCACGATAACCACCCAAACCAGTCAGCACTCAGGGTATTCTAGCGATGACCGTCTATCTCGTGTTTCGGTGTTACGCGGCGGGGTCCAGGCGGCTGAACAGGGCGTCCGGGGATAGGTCGAGGATGGCCTGGTCGGGGCGACCCTGCTGATATTGGGCGATCAGAAGCGCGCGTCGCAGCGCGGCGAGCATGTCGGCGACGGAGACGGCCTGCTTGGTCCGGTACCAGGGGGCGCGCGCACGGTGGGCGGCGAGGTCGGCGGCGGGCTGGCCGTAACGGGCGTACCAGATGACCGCGAGGCTGGTGCAGGCCAGGGTGAACGGGACGACCCGTTCGACGGACCGTTGCCGGCGGATGCGCGCGTCGGCGATCCCGAACAGGTGCTTGCCGTCAAGGAACGCCTGTTCGATCTCCCACCTCGCCGCGTAGCGTTCGACCAGCTCAGGACCGGTGGCCTGCAGGTCGGTGGAGACTAACGCCAGGTCGTAGCCGTCGGGTGCGCCAAGGACACGGACCAGGACGACCTGGACTTCTTGGTGTTTGAGCACGCCGTACCACAGGCAGCGCAGGACCAGGACCTCCCGGTCGGCGGTCGTGCCGTAGCAGCGGAGGCGGGCTTGGGCCCACCGGTAGCTGGTCGTGGCGGCGACCACGATCAGCTCGGGCAGCCGGTCGCCTTTGACCTTCGGCCGGCCGCGTCGTCCGGTCCGCGGTCCGGGCAGTTGGTGCAACGCCGCGTCGCAGCGCAGCCGGGTGGTGACGGTGACCTGCCCGGGCAGGCCGCGGAACGCGCCGGTGGCGTACGCCGCATCGCCGACCAGGTGGACTGGGTGGCCGGGCAGGTGCGCGAGGAGCACCTCCAGCAGCTCGCGGGCGAGGATCGGTGGGGTCCGGTCGGGGTCGCCGGGCTGCCACAGGCGTGCCAGGACCGGCAGGCACAGCGGCCGGTGGGTGATGCACGGCAGCCAGACCAGCACGCCGAGCACGACCCAGCGGTGTCCCCACGCCGGGCGGTGGCGGCTGGGGCCGTTGCCGTCGTGGTGCCACGCGGCGCCGTGCAGCTTGCGCCCGGCGCGGCGCAGCAGGGTGTCGTCCACCGCGACCAGCAGCGGCGCCCCAGCCGGCAGGATCGTCACGATCAGGCTGGCGACGACCAAGCCGACCTGGTCGGTCGACCAGCGCGCGGCCGCGAAGAACCGGTAGGCGACGTCGTGGTGGCGGCGCCCGGCCAGCCCGGCTGCGGTCAGCATGCCGGTGACCGTGCGCACCCCTGGCTGGGCGAGGAACCCGACCGCCAGCGCCTGGAAGGTCGGGAACGTCCGAACGGTGAAGCAGGGCGCGAACGCGGCCAGCAGCGTCCGCAGCGTGTCGGGGAGCTTCCCGGTGGGCATCGGCGGTCGTTCCTTCTCAGGGGACACGGGCCGCCGATGCTCATGATCGGCACCCGCGTGCGCAACCCGGCTCGCTGCGCAACGATGCAGGCTGCGGCGTGCGGTTTGGCGGTTCCAGAAGAGGATGATGCTGGCATGGACAGCGAGGAGCTGCTGGAACGGGTGCGCGCGCTGCGCGCAGGGGGCCGTTCCCCCAAAGAGATCGCCCGTGCCCTCGGCGTGCCGCCCGCAACCATCGCCCCCTTGGTCAGGGCCATCGCCCAAGCCGACCAAGCAGGCGCTGCGCAACGCCAGCTCGTCGGGTGCACGGTGAGCCCGGGGTGGCGCCAGGGGCTCACCGTCGAGGGTCACCCCGAGTGGCCCGACGTCGATGCCGCCGACGCCGGCACGGCAGGCCTGGTGAGCGTGCTGGTCGCGCGCGAGGAGCGCTACGGCAGGGTCGGCGTGTGCGGCTGGCTGGTCGACGTCTACTGCCTGGGGGTCAAGGACGTCGTCGGCCCGCGCGCCATCGACCGCCGCCGTTTGTCGGAGTTCACCCGCTCCTACTTCGCCGCCTACCAGGCCCAACCGCTTGCAGCGCCCGTGGAGCTGGCCCGTCACCTGGTGTTCGGCGCCGTCGCGTACGCGCGCAGCCTCGGCTTCGAGCCAGCCCCGGGCTTCGAGGCAACCGCTAGGCACCTCGGGCCGTGGACCGGCCCGAGCGCCATCGGCTTCGGGCGCGACGGCAAGCCCTTCTTCGTCCAGGGCCCCCACGACAACGCCGCAGCCATCCTCAAGACCCTGGAGCGTTCCGTCGGGCGGGACAACTTCCACTTCCTCGTCAGCCCATAGCCGCGGCGGGCGCCTCGCCCAGGGCCACACCGTTCATCCCAAACGCTACCCACCCCGAACACTGCACGCGTCAGCCGTCCACGCTCCGAGCACAAACCCCGAAACACGAGGTCTATCTCCCAGGCGGGATATGTGAGACTTTTGTCTGCCACGATCAAGGCCGCCCTGCGGGCGGCCGCCTGCGGCGGCCGTCCTCGGCCGGCGGATCCCCATCTCTGTGCCAGCTCCAGAATGTGTTCTACATTAAGGCCATCTGGACGTGGGCTTAGGAGATTGGGCCACTGCCCCCCACAGGGTCTACACGTCCACGAGCGTACCATTCTCCACGAGGGATTGACGGCCGCATCGCTGACACTTACCTCTAATCTCAGTGGTCGCAGTCCCGGTACTCGCTAATTCACGAGAGAAGAAAAAAATGTCGTCGAGTGCTGCATGGCAGTACGGGCATCCTCGGCTACGCGCGTCCGCAGATAGAGCTCGATATACATCACCTAGCTGCACCTCTACGAATTTCCCATACGGAATAACAAGCAAGTCCTCAACATTGGTAAACTGGATCACCTTAAGTTCATCGTCCGGCGGCAGCCGACGCGGCTCAGGCGATTTTCCCAACGGTATTGCATGACGACGTGTGGAATGTCCAACAGAATCGGTATCGGTAGCACTCAGCAAGACTTTTAGCAACGATGATCTCAACTTTGTCGTAAACCTCGATTTCCACCTCTTGGTCAATCTGGACTTCCGTAGACCCCTCAACTCCTCTTGGGAATATACAACTATGCCGTGAGCCTCGGATAGCGCGACGAGTTGATTATCCAACGCCGTCAGACGGGGCGCATGAGGGTGAAGCTCTGAGCCCTTAAGGTCAAATACGTCCATACCTGCACCGTGCGCAGCTCGAATCACCTCCTGGATATGATCCAACTCAGTATTCTCGCAAATAAGTAGCGTCCTTCGCATCCTCTTCAGGCGGTCGAGAAATGCCACTTCATATAGGAGTCCCGAGCCTGAAGAGGGATGCGTCAACGGTGTATTGTAATACTCGTCGAATTGATCTGAGAATGCATCCATACTTCTAATTGAAATGGGAGTTTTCGGGACCGAGAGCCTAGGGAACTCATCACCCTTGGGCGAAAGATGGAGCACGATGCAACTGGCCTCACTGATCCTTTGGTGAACTGCAGGACGCCAGGATTCGTCGTCGCATTCGACGTAATCGATATACTGCTCAAATTGCAACTCGCTATTGAACAGCTTATCCCAATAAGCGTGAAGAGTCACCTTGCCCTCAGGCCATCCGAGGACCCAAATACGACCTAACCCGGCTGCAGCTAACGCGACCATGACAATAAGGGAATAGTCAGCCTCCGCGCCTCTAAAAGTGCGTAAATAGAGAATGCGCTCGTTGGCTACGGCTCGGTTCAATGTCCACCGCCCTTCCACGTGAAGCCGTCATTCAACATCGTGGGCAGACTGCCATTTGCCCACCTATCCGACCAAACTAGCAGATGTACCAAGTCTGACGAACGCCCAACTATTTGTCTAGACTTGGGCTAGAACAGACCGCTCAGAGTGGACACGGGGACGTACCCAGCGGAACAGCAGAACATGGTCGACCGCACCGCGTGACGATCCTGCGGCAGCCTCCCCGCAGCGAGCTGATTGGCACCAGAGGCAGGACGAGTGAACACACCGACCGCGGAATTTAGGGCTCTTCTCACCGATCCGTGGGTGCCGTGAGGCGCTGATGTGACTGCACGCCGCTCCCCGACTACGGTTCCCGGCTGGTTGAGGGCTGGATCCGCGAGAAGGGAAACGGCGTGCGGTCTGCAACGCTATGGGCAAGGCTGCTGGGTGTCGAGCAGGCGGTTGTCGAGCGGGTGGAGTTCGACGAGGACGCCGAG
>WNGB01005478.1_pt1 | contig 18955 bp, 15 predicted proteins | sample 5400681 | NCBI WGS metagenome assembly WNGB01 (sample SAMN13153367, study PRJNA577476) | soil metagenome | isolation source: 115 cm soil or saprolite under grassland replicate 2 | place: USA:California | collected 2016-06-15
CGGAATTCCGCCCTTCATGTCCCGATGCGTGATCGCGTAGGCCTCGTCCAGGTTCTTGCGAGCGACGGCCGTGAAGACGAACTCGCGGGCGACGCGCCAGGCGGCATCGGGGAACGGGATGTTCTTCTGCGGCACCTCGAGAGGAATCGCGGGGCCCGTCGCCTCCCTGGACTCAGGGGTAGCCGTGTTGGAGAAGTGCACGCCCAGGAAGGTGATGACGCCGGCAGCGAACACGCCGACGGCGATCCACAGGAGCCACCGGTTGAACCGGCGCGACGACAAGGCAGACTGGACGACGTTCACGGCCACCGAAATCGTAGACGACGAGAGCGCGGATTCGTTAGTTGCGATCTAGAAGACCGGGGTCTCGGTCCAGGTGCCCCAGACCTCCCTGAGCGCGTCGCACATCTCCCCCATCGTCACGTACGCCCTTGAGGCCTCGACGATGAGCGGCATCAGGTTGACGCCCTCCTTCGCGGCGCCCTCCTTGAGCGCGGCCAGGGCCGACTGCACGGCAGCCGAGTCGCGCCGTGCCCTCGCGGCCTCAACCCGCTCGATCTGCTTGCGCTCGAGGGCTGGATCGACGCGCAAGAGCTCGATCGGCGGCTCCTCGCCGGCCTCGTAGCGGTTGACGCCGACGATGATGCGCTGCTTCGCCTCGACCTCGGCCTGGTACCGGAACGACGCCTCGGCGATCTCGCGCTGGAAGAAGTTCTCCTCGATCGCCGGGATCACACCGCCGAGCGCGCGAATGCGCGCGAAGTAGTCGTAGGCCTCGGCCTCCATCCGGTTGGTCAGATCCTCGACGTACCACGACCCGCCGAGCGGATCGATCGTGTTCACGACGCCGGTCTCGTGTGCGATCACCTGTTGCGTGCGCAGCGCGATCCTGACCGCGTTCTCCGTCGGGAGGGCGAGCGCCTCGTCGAACGAGTTCGTGTGCAGGGACTGCGTCCCGCCGAGCACCGCCGCCAGCGCCTCGAGCGCGGTGCGCACGATGTTCACCTCGGGCTGCTGAGCCGTCAGCGACACCCCCGCCGTCTGCGTGTGGAAGCGCATCAGGCAAGCTCGCGGGTTCCGGGCGCCGTACCGGTCCCGGAGCTCGCGCGCCCAGATCCGGCGGGCGGCCCGGTACTTCGCGATCTCCTCGAAGAAGTCGAGGTGGGCGTTGAAGAAGAAGGAGAGCCGGGGCGCGAAGTCGTCGACGTCGAGGCCGCGCTCCACGGCCGCCTCGACGTACGCGAAGCCGTTCGCAAGCGTGAAGGCGAGCTCCTGGATCGCGTTCGACCCCGCCTCGCGGATGTGGTAGCCGGAGATCGAGATCGGATGCCAGCGGGGCATCTCGTCCGTGCAGAACTCGATCATGTCCACGACCAGCCGCATCGACGGCTCGGGCGGGAAGATCCACTCCTTCTGGGCGATGTACTCCTTGAGGATGTCCGTCTGGATCGTCCCGCGCAGCTCCGCCCGGGGCACGCCCTGCTGCTCGCCGACGCAGAGGTAGAACGCGAGGAGCATCGCCGCGGCAGAGTTGATCGTCATCGAGGTCGAGACCTCGCCGAGCGGGATGCCGGCGAAGAGCGTCTCCATGTCGGCGAGCGAGTCGACCGCGACTCCTTCCCGGCCGACCTCGCCGAGCGACCGCGGATGGTCGGAGTCGTAGCCCATCAGCGTCGGCATGTCGAAGGCGGTCGAGAGACCGGTCTGACCGTGCTCGAGCAGATAGCGGAAGCGCTCGTTCGTCTCCTCGGCGGTCCCGAAGCCCGCGAATTGCCGCATCGTCCAGAGCTTCCCGCGGTACATCGACGGATAGACGCCGCGCGTGTACGGGGGGACGCCGGGATAGCCGAGGTCGCGGTCGTAGTCGATCTCGACGCTCGCGGGCGTGTAAAGCGGCTCGTTCGGCAGGCCGGAGATGGTCGAGGTCAGCTCGCCGTCGCGCTCCGGCGTTGCGTCGTAGAGCTCGCGGCGCCACTGCTCGGCGCCTCCTTCCAGACCTTTGGCGTCCTCGGTCGTGGCCACAGCCCAATTCTAGGGGGAGCGCGCAGCTTTCCCTCGCGCGCGCGAGAACACCACGCAGCTCCACGCAGCTAACCGAGAACAGCCTCGACGGCGAAGGCGGCCGCGATCACGAGCAGCGCGGCCCCGATCGCCCGCCTGAGCTGGAGCTCGGAGATCTGCCCCGTGACCCGGGCACCGAGCCAGGCACCGGGAAGAGCACCGGCAAGGCCGGCGGCGAGAAGATCCCATTCGACCTCGAGCCGAAGAGCGTGCGCTGCGAACCCGGCGAGACCGAGGAAGAAGCCGACAACGAGGTTCGTGCCGACCGCGCTGCGAGCGTCGAGCCCGACGGCCCGCAGCAGGGCGGGCATCCGAAGCGTGCCGAGAATGACGCCGAGCGCTCCTCCGATCAGGCCGATCACGAACCCCGCGAGAGCCGCGGGCCCGAGGCGCGGCTGCGGCGCCGGCCGCGCGCGAAAGGGCGCGATGAGGAGGTCGAGCCCATTCCAGGCGAGTACGGCCGCGATCCCCGCGAAGAGCGCCCGCGCCGGCACGAGGTGGCCTCCGAAGCCGCCGATAATCGCGCCGGCGATCGAGGGTGGCGCCATCCAGACGACGACACGCCGGTCGATGCGGCCCTCGCGCGCGTGCTTCAGACCGCCGGAGGCCGCGGCGGCTGCGCTGACGGCGATGTTCGTCCCGGCGGCCGCGCTGGCATCGCCGGCCGCGATGAGCAGCGCCGGAAGGCGGAGTGTCCCGAGGACGAGGCCCACGACGGAGCCCAGGTAGCCCGCGACGAACGACGCCGCGAACGTTAAGAGGAGCTGCCAGGCTTCCAGAGTGGTTCTTCGAGGCCGGCGTTGGCCGTCCGGGCGAGGATGAAGAGGAGGTCGGAGAGGCGGTTCAGGTAGACGAGCGCCAGCCGGCTGATCTCCAGCTCCTCGTTCGCGGCGAGGGCCTCGCGCTCGGCGCGCCTGCAGACGGCCCGGGTCACGTGCAGCCGGGCCGCGACCTCAGACCCGCCGGGCAGCACGAAGCTCGTCAGCTCGGAGAGCTCGGCGTTGAAACGGTCGCAGTCCCGCTCGAGCCGCTCGATGTGCTCCTCGGAGATGCGCAGGCGGTCGGCGATCCCGTACGGCACCGAGAGGTCGGCGCCGAGATCGAAGAGCTCGTTCTGGATGCGGGCGAGAATCTCGGCCAGCTCGGGCGGCGGCTCTGCCGCGAGTGCGAGCCCCACATGCGAGTTCAGCTCGTCGACGGCCCCGAAAGCGGCGATCCGGCAGTCCAGCTTCGGCACGCGCGAGCCGTCGCCGAGGCTCGTCTCGCCGCGGTCGCCTCCGCCGGTGTAGATCCGCGTCAGCCGGACCGGCTCGTCTCGCTTGCGCGGCATGGACATAGATTACGACGCGTGGAGCTGCGACCGGCCCGCGACGACGAAAAGGACGTGCTCGCGCAACTCTGGAGGCGCGCGCTACAAGACATGACGTACCTACCGCCCGTCCCGGAGGAGCATCTCCCGTTGCTCGCGGGCATCATTGACCGCCACGAGGAGGTCTGGCTCGCCGAGGAGGACGGCCGCCCGCTCGGCTTTCTCGCCATTGAACGCTCGCAACGCGACGGCTTGGACGTCCTGGAGAAGCTCTACGTCGACCCCGACGCGCAGAACCAGGGCGCCGGTACGGCGCTCCTCGAGCACGCGAAAGCGCTCCGCCCCGACGGTCTCGTGCTGTGGGTCTTCCAGAAGAATGACGGCGCGCGGCGCTTCTACGAGCGGCACGGATTCCGGCTCGTCAAGCTGACCGACGGCGCGGAGAACATGGAGCGCGAGCCCGACGCGCTCTACGAGTGGCCCTGAGAGAACGGGAAGGAGTGCGTGAGCCGCCAGCGATCGGGCTCGACCTCCTGCATCAACCGCGCCTCGGGCATCTCGAAGTGGGCGGGCAACAGGTCCTCGAGCCGGCGTTCGACCCGCTCCTGCAGCGTGGCCGGGTCGTTCCCGCCGTCCAGCGGCAGCGACGCGTGCGGCGGGGGGTCGCGTCCCGGCCGGCCGTAGGGGGGAAACTCCGGGAAGAGCTCCCAGAGAGCACGCATCGTGGCCCGTAGCTGCTCGTCCGGCTCGGGTACGCCGTAGACCGCGCCGCCGCCGTCCCACTGGGCGACGCGGGCGATGTCGAAGGCGAGCGGCTCACGCAAGGCGAAGAAGTCACGGAGCAGCCCGAGGCGCGGCTCGTCGAGCTCGTCCGGCGGGGCGAACGGGTAGAGCAACGTCAGCGAGAGCGGGATTCCCTCGTCCACCCGCTCCGGGTAGAGCTCGTCGTGGGCCCGAGCCAGCTCGGGCGCCTGGTCGGCGAGGGCGAGCGTGACCGCCGTCTCCAGCTTCCCGTCGCGCGGCATCAGCCCTGGGCGAGCGCGCGCTGCTGAAGCCCGAGGATCGAGCGGGCGATGACGAGCCGCTGGATCTCGCTCGTGCCCTCGTAGATCTCGGTGATCTTCGCGTCGCGGTAGTAGCGCTCGACCGGGAACTCCTTCGTGTATCCGTAGCCGCCGAGGATCTGGATCGCCTGGCCCGTCTGCCGGCGTGCCATCTCGGAGGCGAAGAGCTTGGCCTTTGCGCCCTCCTCGGTGTGGGACAGCCCCTGCTGCTTGCGCCAGGCCGCGCGGTAGACGAGCAGGCGCGCGGCGTCGATCTCCGTCGCCATGTCGGCGAGCTTCCACTGGATCGCCTGGAAGTCGGCGATCCGCTTGCCGAACTGCCGGCGCTCGAGCGCGTAGTTGCGGGCGAAGTCGTAGGCGGCCTGGGCGATGCCGAGCGCCTGGGCGCCGATCCCGATCCGGCCGCCGTCGAGGGTCGCCATCGCGACCGAGAAGCCCTTGCCCTCCTCGTGCAGGAGCCTGTCGCGTCCAACCTGCGCGTTCTCGATCGCAATCGAGTTGGTGACCGACGAGTTGAGGCCGAGCTTCTCCTCCTCGCCCGTGACGCGGATGTGGTCGGCGTCGAGGATGAATGCCGACACGCCCCTGGCACCGGGCATCTCGGAGTCGGTTCGCGCGAAGACCAGGAACGTGCCCGCGAACCGGGCCGTCGAGATGAACTGCTTCGTGCCGGAGATCGTCCAGCCGTCGCCCTCGAGCGTCGCGCTCGTGCGAAGCGAGCCCGCGTCCGACCCCGCCTCGGTTTCCGTCAGCGCAAAGGCGCCCAGCAGCTCGCCTCGCGCGAGCGGCGGGACGAAGCGGGAGCGCTGCTCGTCGGTGCCAAAGGTGAGGATCGGGAGCGTGACCGCGCTCGTGTGGACTGCGACGGTGACTCCGACGCCCGCATCGGCCCGGGAGATCTCCTCCAGGGCGAGGATGTAGGAGAGGAAGTCCGTGCCCGCACCGCCGTATTCCTCGGGCACGCAGGCGCCCATGAGGCCGAGCTCCGCGAGCTTGCCGAAGAGCTCCTTCGGGAAGTGGTGCTCGCGGTCCCACTCGGCGGCGCGCGGCTCGATCTCGGCCTGCGCGAAGTCGCGGGCCAGCGTCTGGATCTCTTTCTGCTCAGCGGAAAGCTCGAAGTCCACGGCTACGAGTAATCGTAGAAGCCCTGGCCCGACTTGCGGCCGAGTCTTCCGGCGGCGACGTGCTCGCGAAGGAGCGGGCACGGCTCGTAGCGCTCGTCGCCGAGCCCGTCGCGGAGCACCTCCATGATCGCAACGCAGGTGTCGAGCCCGATCAGGTCGGCGAGCGCCAGCGGGCCCAGCGGGTGGTTGAAACCGAGCTTCGCAATGGTGTCGATCGCCTCGGCCTCGGCAACGCCCTCGTGCAGCGCCCAGACCGCCTCGTTGATGAACGGCATCAGGATCCGGTTCGAGACGAAGCCGGGGAAGTCGTTGGCGACGGCTGGAGTCTTGCCCAGCTCCCGCGCGAGCTCGGTGATCGCCTCCGCGGTCTCGTCGGAGGTCTCCCGGCCGCGGACGACCTCGACGAGCGACATCACGGGCACCGGATTGAAGAAATGCATGCCGATCACGCGCTCGGGTCGGCCGGTCGCGGCCGCGAGGGTCGAGATCGGGATCGAGGACGTGTTCGAGGCGAGAACGGCCTCGGCCGGGAGCGTCTCGTCGGCGCGGCGGAAGACGTCCTCTTTGACGGCGGCGTCCTCGACCACGGCCTCGACCATCAGGTCGGCCGGGAGGAGCTCGTCGACGGGATCAACGCGGGCGAGGACCTCGTCGGGCTCCGCGCCGCCCTTCTCGGCCAGCTTGCCGAGGCTGCGACGCATGGTCTCGAGCCCTCGCTCGACCGCGCCCGGCGCCGCGTCGTGGAGCGAGACCCGCCGTCCCGAGGCGGCGACGACCTGGGCGATGCCGCCGCCCATCTGGCCCGCGCCAACGACGAGGACGTGCCCGAAGCGCATGGCCGCAGGCTACTCGCCCGGGTCGAGGCGGTCAGTCCTCTTCGTCGGGCCTGTAGCCGCGCAGCGCCGCCACCGGGATGAGAAGCACCCCGAGCGTGAGCCCGATCACGAAGATGAACGACAACGGATCCGCGTTGCGGTGGAGGGGCTTGGGCGGGGCGCAACGAGCCATCTCGAGATCCTGGGTGTGGGCCGAACGCGCCGTCTCCTTGGTCTCGTCGCAGGCGTAGTAGGCCGCTGCCGGCCCGGCCCAGAAGGCCAGGGCGACGAGGAGGAGACAGAGGACGCCCGCAATCCGCGCAGCCGCCGTCGGCCGGCGCGGCGGCAGGCGCAGGAAAGAGCCGCAGATCATTCGTACTGAGTAGGACCGATTCCGCCCACTTCTGTTGGGCCTCCGCGTGAAGTTCACTCCATCGAGGGAGCCCCGGAGTCATGTCCCCAACACCCATGTCCGGTGCCTGGCACCGGACGTGTCCGGAAGGGCCTTGGCGTTTGGACCGCAACACCGCTCGGGTGGACGAGAGCCGCGGTCGCGGCGGGACATGGCCGGTGCCTGGCACCGGACAGGTCCGAGGAGGTCAGACCTCGATCAGGAGCGCGTCGCCCTGGCCGCCGCCGGAGCAGATCGCCGCGAGGCCGAGGCCGCCGCCGTTTCGCCGGAGCTCGTGCACCATCGTCCCGAGAATCCGGGCTCCGGAGGCACCGATCGGATGGCCGAGGGCGACGGCGCCGCCGTTGACGTTCACCTTCTCCTCCTCGGCGCCGAGCATCTTCGCCGAGTTGAGCACAACGGACGAGAACGCCTCGTTCAGCTCCACGCGCTCGACGTCGTCGATCGTCTTCCCGGCCTTCTCGAGCGCGATCGCACCAGCCTTCGCCGGCGTCCGCGCAAGGTACGCGAAGTCGTCGGCCACCGCCCCCTGGGAAACGATCGTGGCCAGGATCTCGAGGCCGCGCCGGCGCGCGAACTCCTCGCTCGTCACGACCACCGCGCCGGCGCCGTCGTTCACGCCGGGCGCGTTACCGGCCGTCGTCGTCCCCTCCGGGTCGAAGACCGGCTTCAGCGTGGAGAGCTTCTCGAGCGAGGTGTCGCGGCGGGGCCCCTCGTCGACCTCGACCTCGCCGACCGGCACGATCTCGTCCGCGAAACGCCCCTCGTCGATCGCCTTCACCGCGCGCTCGTGCGAGCGCAGCGCCCAGCGATCCTGCTCCTCGCGCGAGATCCCGAGCTCGCGGCTGACGAACGACGCCTGCTCCACCATGTGCCGCTTGTCGAAGGTCGAGGTCAGCCCGTCGTAGGTCATCGAGTCGATGAGCGTCCCGTCCCCGAGCCGGTAGCCGAAGCGCGCCTGCTTGAGGATGTACGGCGCGTTCGACATCGACTCCATGCCGCCCGTGACGATCACCTCGCGGTCGCCGGCGCGGATCATCGAGTCCGCGATCTCGACCGCACGGATCGAGGACGCGCACACCTTGTTGATCGTGTCGGCGCCGACCTCGATCGGAATCCCGGCTCCGATCGCCGCCTGCCGGGCGGGCGCCTGCCCGGCTCCGGCCTGGAGCACCTGACCCATGATCACGTACTCGACCTCGCCCGGCTCGACGCCGGCGCGCTCGAGCGCAGCCTTGATCGCGACCGACCCCAGCTCGGTCGCCGCGTAGTCCTTCAGTCCCCCGCCGAGCCTTCCGAAAGGCGTCCGGGTGGCGGAGACGATCACGGATCGGGCCATAGAAAAGAGCGTAACAACGAGCGATCGCCTCGCCGAAAGCGCCCGGAGCCCCCGGCGGCTGCCCTACGAGGGGCGCTCGATGAAGGCGAGGACGCGGCTCCAGGCGTCGGCCGAGTCGTCCGCGAACTCCTCGAAGCGCCGGTCGAAGAAGCTGTGCGGAGCGCCCGGGTACGTGACGACCTCGTGCTCGACGCCCGCATCCGTCAGCGCTTCGTCGAAGGCGGCGTTGTCGGAGGCCGTGATGTTCGCGTCGTCGTCGGCCTGGAGCGCGAGGATCGGCGCCTCCATCTCCCCCACGCGATCGATCGGCCCGGGATGCTCGCGCCGGCCCGGGGCGCCGTAGAAGCCGACCGCCCCGGCAAGGCCGTGTCCGCTCGCCGCCGAGAGCCACGAGTTGCGCCCGCCGAAGCAGAAGCCGACCGTGAAAATCGGCCCGTAGCCTGCCCCGCGCAGCCATTCGACCGCCGCGCGCACATCGGTCTGGACCTGGTCGGGGGTCGTCTGAGCCACGTGCTCCATGTACTCGAAGTCCTCGCCGCGCTTGCCGACTCCGGCCGTCCGCCCGAAGTAGTCGATCGCGACCGCCGCGATGCCCCGCTCGGCGAACCGCAGCGCGAGCTCCTCATAGAAGCGATACAACCCGCGGACGTCGGGCAGGACGACCACTCCCCGCCCGCTCGCCTCGTCCGGGAGCGCGGCGAAGGCGGCGAAACGGTTCCCGTCGGCGGTCTCGAGCGTCAACTCGCGGTGCTCGACCGCCCCGCCCTCGATCGCCGGAATCGGCGGCAGCGAGTCCGGCTCGAAGCACATACCACGCGACGATACGCAATCACTTGACTAAAGGCGGTGCGAGCGAGAGGGTCCACCCCGTGACGCAGACGCCTAGCCGCCGGGCGTCGTCGAGGCGACCTGAGGTCTCCCTCACCCAGGAGCTCCGTTTCGCCGTCGTGATGTACGGCGGCGCCTCGCTGGCGATCTACATCAACGGCGTCGCGCAGGAGCTGCTTGCTCTCGTCCGCGCGACGGCGTCCGAAACCAAGGACGGCGAGACGGTGGCCCTCATCCCGAACGAGGAGCTCCGTCCGGTCGAGCGCGTGTATCGGCAGCTGGGACAGCTCGTCGAGTGGGGAGCGATCGGCGAGGAACGGCCCGAGCGCGAGGCACCGATCCGGACGCGCTTCGTCATCGACATCCTCTCGGGAACCTCCGCCGGCGGCTTGAACGCGATCTACCTCGGTAAGGCGCTTGCGAACGAGCAGGACCTGATCTCGCTCAAGGCGCTCTGGCGCGAGGAGGCCGATCTAGCCCTCCTCGTGAACGACAGAGGATCCACGAAGAACACGACCCTGACCGTCGACAAACCACCCACGTCGGTGCTGAACAGCCGACGTATGTACTGGCAGCTGCTGCGCGCGCTGGAGCGAATGGACGAGGAGAAAGAAGCCGCGCCGGTTTCCCATCTCGTCGACGAGCTCGACTGCTGGATCACGGCAACTGACATCCGCGGTCTCCTGTCGCCGATCGACCTGTACGACCGCTTCGTGTTCGAACGCCGGCACCGGAAGGTGTTCCACTTCGTGATGCGCCAGCTGGAAAGCGACGAGCGGCGGAACGATTTCGACCGCGAAGTGAATCCGTTTCTCGCCTTCGCCGGCCGGAGCACCTCCGCCTTCCCGTTCGCGTTCGAACCGATGCAGCTCGCGGACATCGACGCCGTCGTCGAGTCCGAGAAGTTCCGCCAGCTCTACGGGAAACTGGGTAGTCGGTCGCCAAAGTGGCGGAGGTTCTTCGACGACTACCTGAAGGCAGGGGACGGAGAGACGCTCGGCGAGGCGGCCGAGGATCCAAGCCGCGTCGAGGCCTACCGCACGGCCTCGTTCGGCGACGGCGGCTACCTCGACAACAAGCCGTTCACCTACGCGACGCAGACGCTCGCCCAGCGGCGCGCGACGGTCCCGGTCGACCGGCGGCTGATCTACATCGAGCCCGATCCGAACGATCGGCCTCCTGTCGAGAAGCTCCTTGAAGAGTGGCGCGCGCACGGGCCGCTCGCTGATGTCACCGACCGTTCTCCCGAGCGGCCGAATGCCCTGGCGAACGTCGCGGCCGCGCTGCTGACCCTTCCGCGCGTCGAGACGATCCGCGAGGACATCGAGCTCCTCATCAGGCAGAACCGCGACCTGGCCCGCCTCTCCGACGTGGCGCGGTCGGTCGACATCGCTCTCCGCACAGGCGATCGACCCGAACCGTTCCCGCCCGAGGCGCAGTGGCGGGCGATGTCCGCGGAGGAATGGATGAAGGGACGCGGGCTCCAGTACGCGGCGTATTACCGACTGCATTTCGCGTCGGTGCTCGACGACCTGGCGCGGACAGTGACCCGCGCGGCAGGCTTCGACGAGCATTCGGACGAGGAAGCGGCGATTCGCTGCTTCGTGCAAGCGTGGGCCAACCGCTACTACCTGGAGACACGCAGGGGCAAGCGAAGCCAGAACAACCTCTTGGCGCGAATCGACCTCGAATACCGCATCCGCCGGATCCAGTTCGTCCAGCACCGAATCGATGAGCTCCTCCAGTTCGACGACCTGGCGATAGCGCGGCTGATGGATGTCCAGGCAGCATCTCTCGGCCCGCTCGACGATTGGAGAGAAGACGTCGCCGTCCGGCTCCGGCGGGTGAAGGGGATTCTCGACGAGACGTTGGGAGACCTTCGGAGCGCGGGAAGGCGCTTATGGTCTCGGACCAAGAGCGGGGCCAACCCGCTGCTGCCCGTCCTGGAGAAGATCGCGATCGACCGCGCGAAGCTGATGGCGATCCTCGACGGCGCTCGCGACAAGGAGGAATCGGTCGCTCGGGCCGAGGAGCTCCTGGGCGAGCCTGATTTCAAGGCTCTCGACGAGGTCGCGAATCGGATCGCGGACGAGCTGGCCGGTGCGTTCCAGAAGGCGCGACGGCGCGTCGACTTCGCCCTCAAGCCGCCCCGGGCGCTAGGCGACAGCCCCGTTGCCGCGGCAATCCGAGCGCTCCGCAGCGATTTCGACCTCTATTACGCCTACGACTCCATCATCTTCCCGGTCTCGTACGGCTATCTCGGCGAGGCCAATCGCGTCGAGGTGATTCGGATCAGTCCGGAGGACGCATCGAGCATCATCGACGAGGTGACCGAGGATCGGCGCAAGCTCGCGGGAACCGGCGTGAACCATTTTGGAGGCTTCCTCGACGAGCGCTGGCGCCGCAACGACATGCTCTGGGGCCGCCTCGACGCAGCCGAACGGATCATCGACACGACTCTCTTGGGCGCCCTCCCCGAACTGAGAGCCGGGCTTCTCGAAGACGCTCAGCGCGCGATCATCGCGGAGGAGTTCGAGGCGGCAGACGAGGCGGAGCTCTCACGCCAGATCATCGACATCGCTCTTGCCACGCGCCCCGGAGAAGCGCCAGAGCCCGATGAGAACGAGCGCGCTCGGCTCGAAGCAGTTGTTTCCCGACTGCGAACTCCGGAGCAGATCCTCGCCTTCATGAAGCAGCCGGACGGCTACGAGGTGAACCGGCAGCTCGACCTCGACGAGCAGCTCCGCACTGCCGGGCGCGCTGCGGTGGTGACGGGGGGAGTGCTGGACGGTATCAGCGAGAACCCGCGCGTCCGCTTCGGGACGAAGTGGATCGCGCGGCTCGGCCGGCTCGCCTGGGGGCTCGCGGAGCTCGCCTCACCGCGCTTCCCCCGGGCCTCCGGGCGCTACTGGTTCTCGCTCGCCGGGCTCCTCGCGGTCCTGATGATCGTGCTCGGCATCGTTCTCACCTCCGACGCGACGACGCACATCGGCTGGGTCTTCCTGCTCGCGCTCGTCGGCCTCGCCGTGACGACGTGGGTCCTGCGCGACGTCTTCGACAAACGTCGGCGCGAGCTCGACGCAGAGCCGCGAGTGAAGCCCCGTCCGCCGCCCCCGTCGCGCCTCAAGCAGCTCGTCTCATCGCGCGCCGCCTGGGTCGGCGCGGTGGCCGTCGTCGCGGTCGTTGCGCTGGCGGTGATCGAGGCGGTCGTGCACCTGGGCAGCGACGTCCAGGATCTCTTCGGCCTCTAGGAGTTGGCTTCAGGCGTCGCTCTGGTGAGCAACCGGTGACGGTCTGGTCAAGGCCGGTACCGTCCTCAGCCACTACGTTCGGGACCGGCATGGCCGCCGCCCACGAGCTCGCTTCGATCCCTCTCCTCGAGTCGCTGAGCGAGTCAGACTGCGGGAGCTCGCCCCCTGGTTCGAGGTTCGGAGCACCGAGGCAGGTGTAACGCTGACCGGTGAGGGAGCGACCGGCTACTCGTTCTTCATCCTCACCGAAGGGGCCGCGATCGTCACCACGGAGGACAGGACGCTCGCAAGCCTCGGCCCCGGGGACTTCTTCGGCGAGATGGCGATTCTCGGAGACGGCCGCCGGACCGCAACCGTCACGACCACCACGCCGGCGAAGCTGCTCGTGATGTTCGGCGCCGACTTTCGACGGCTGCAGGACGAGCACCCGGCCGTTGCCGCCGGAATCGATGCGGCCCTGCGGCAGCGCGGCTAAGACCGCCGCCGTTCCTAGGCCTGAGCGCGGGCCATGCGCAGCAAGAACGTCACGATCCGCGTGCCGGCGACGCGTGCCGGGTCGCGCTCGTGCCTCGTGTCCCGGGCCGCCTCGGTTCCACGACGCGATCGACGCACCTCCGCAGCGCGGTGCCACTTCCTGGCCTCACGCTCGAGATCCGCCTCGTGCTCCTTGCCCAGCATCCGCAATGTCTCGTCGTGCATTTCGCCCTCCAGTCAGCCGATCACTTTCCGCCACTGTTGCTCCCCGGGCCTTACACGGACCTAATGGCCGGCTAATACCGCTGCCTCGCGCCGCCTTTGCAGGCTCGGGGCAGCGTCCTAAGATCGGGCCGGGCACCACAATGCAGAACACCGAGCAAGGAGGTCAGGAGCTCGAAGTCCAGCTCCTCGGCCCCGTCGAGGCGAGAATGGGCGGGCAGCCGCTTCCTCTCGGCCGCCGCAAGCAGCGGGCCCTGGTCGCGCTCCTTGCCTTGAACGCAAATCGAGTCGTCTCGACCGATGAGCTGATCGAGGCGCTCTGGGGCGAGCGTCCGCCCCCCACCGCGCCCGTCGCGCTCTACGGTCTCGTTTCCGGGCTACGAAAGCTGCTCGAGCCGGGCCAGCAAGGAACGGTGGTGACGAAAGCGCCGGGCTACGTGCTTGCCCTGCCTCCGGCAAGCATCGACCTCGGGAGGTTCGAGCTGCTCGTCGCCGAGGGGCGCCGCGCGCTCGAGGCCCGCGATCCGACAACTGCGTCCGCGCGGCTCAACGAGGCGCTCGAGCTGTGGCGCGGGCCGCCGCTCCAGGACCTCGCATACCTCCCGTTCGCGCAGCGAGAGATCGACCGGCTCGACGAGTTGCGCCTCGGGGCCCTCGAGACGCGGATCGACGCCGACCTCGCCCGTGGCCGGAACGGCGACCTCGTCTCGGAGCTCGAGTCGCTCGTCGCCGAGCACCCTCTGCGAGAGCGGCTGCGCGCCCAGCTGATGACTGCGCTTTATCGCGACGGACGGCAGGCGGATGCCCTGGCCGCATACAGGGAAGCACGGGCCGCGCTGGTCGAGCTCGGCCTCGAGCCGGCGGGCGAGCTGCGCGAGCTCGAGCGCGCGATCCTGCGTCACGATCCTTCGCTCGCTGCGTCGAGCCCGGCAGTTCCGGAGGTCGACGGAACGGGACCGACGCGCCTTCGCAGCCCACGCAACCGATGGCTCGCCGTCGCCGCCGTCCCACTTGTTGCCGCTGCCGTGCTGGCGATTCTCTTCGCCGCGAGCTCCGGCGAGAACGGTTCCGTCCGCGTCCCGGCGAACGGGGTCGGGGTGATCGAGCATGGCCGGGTCGTCGCCGCCGGAGAGGTCGGGCCTTCGCCGGGCGAGGTGGCAGCCGGCGGCGAGAGCTTGTGGGTCACCAGCACCGACGACCAGACCGTCTCGCGCCTCGACCCCGGGACGGGAGACGTGCGCCAGACGATCTCGGTCGGCAGCGGCGCAAGCGGAGTCGCGGCCGACGATCGCGGTGTCTGGGTCGCAAACTCCTTCGCCGGCACGGTCTCGCGCATCGATCCGAGGGCGAATGCGGTCGTACAGACGATTCCCGTCGGCGGCGGGCCCGTTGCGATCACACTGGGCCCGCGAGGCGTCTGGGTTGCAAGCCGGGACGAGCAAACGATCTCGCGGCTGGACCCGCACACCGGACGCGTCACGGCGCGAATCGTCGTCGGCGCGGCACCGCGTGCGCTGGTCTTCGGCGCGGGCAGCTTGTGGGTGGCCGACGAGAAGCGCGGGGTCGTCTTCCGTCTCGATCCCTCCCGGAAAGAGGTCGTCGACACGATCGGGGTCGGCAACGGCCCCGTGTACGTCGCCTTCGGAGACGGTTCCGTCTGGGCTGCGAACAATCTCGACGGAACGGTCTCGCGCATCGATCCGCAGCGCGGTGCCGTCACTGCGACGATCGAGGTCGGCGACGGGCCACGCGGGATCGCGGTCGGCCGGGACGGCGTCTGGGTGAGCAACGAGTTCGACGGAACAGTGGCGCGAATCGACTCGCACACGAACCGGGTGAAGCGAGTTCTTCAGATCGGGGGGCGTCCACAGGGCCTCGCCGCGGAAGACGGAAGGATGTTCGTAGCCGTCCGGTCAGCCGGCGAGGCGCATCGAGGCGGAACGCTGCGGGCCATCGGGACCCCGCCGCAGCGGCTCTCGCTCGATACCCTGGGCATGTCCGGAGGGCACATTCTCTGGACCAACGATGGGCTGGTCGCCTGGCGCCGCGTCGGCGGGGTCGAGGGCGGCCAACTCGTGCCCGACCTCGCACTTGCGGTCCCGAAGCCGACGGACGGCGGACGCACTTACACGTTCCGCGTGCGCTCCGGCATCCGCTACTCGAGCGGCCGCCTCGTCCAACCGGCCGACTTCCGCCGTGCCCTCGAACGGGGCTTTCTCATCCTGACGCCGCAGGTCTATGGGCAGTACTTCGGCGGGATCGTCGGCGCGAACACGTGCGCCCCCGACCCGCCGCGCTGCGACCTCTCGCGCGGAATCGTCATCGACGAGAAGGCGCGGACGGTCACCTTCCACCTGCGCGAGCCGGACCCCGACTTCCTGATGAAGCTCGCGCTCCCCATGGCTTTCGCCGTACCCGCCGACACGCCCGGAAAGGAAGCCTTGAAGCGCCCGGTGCCGGCGACCGGCCCGTACATGGTCGACAAGGTCGGGCCACGTGGGCTGACGCTGGTTCGCAATCCTCAGTTTCGCGAGTGGTCGAAAGCCGCGCAGCCCGACGGCTACGTCGACCGCATCGTCATCACGGCTGCGAAGTCGACTGCCGCCGCGGTACGGGCGGTCGAGCGCGGCAGCCACGACGTCTCGCTCGACGGCGTGCCGACCGAGATGGAGCATGAGGTGCGGACGCAGTACGCGAGCCAGGTTCACGTGAATCCCGTCGAGGGCAGCACGTACCTCTTCCTCAATACGCAAGTCCCGCCGTTCGACGACGTTCGCGTTCGCCGAGCCCTCAACTTTGCCGCCGATCGGACGGCTGCCGTGCGCGTCTCCGCGCGCATTGCCGGCGGGGAGCCGACGTGTCAGATCCTTCCGCCGGAGTTCCCCGGCTTCCGGCGCTACTGTCCGTACACCCTGCATCCCGATCCGAGCGGTCGCTGGAAAGCTCCCGACCTCCAGCGGGCCCGCAGGCTCGTCGCCGCTTCGGGCACAAGTGGCGCTCCGGTCACCGTCTGGGTACCCGACAATCACAAGGGCGAGGGTCCCTTCGCTAGGAAGCTCCTCCAGAGCCTCGGCTACCGCGTGCGCCTCAAGCGGGTCAGTGACGTCGCCTACCTCGAGCTCGGCGGTCCGCGTCGCGCCCCGGCCGGCCTCATGTCGTGGTTCGCCGACTTTCCAGCCGCCTCGAACTACTTCGACACGTTCTTCTCGTGTCGTGCCGCTGCGAACTGGTCGGAGTTCTGCGACAGGGGCATCGACGCCCAGATCCGCAAGGCGATCAGTCTGCAGACGACGGATCCCTACCTCGCAAACCGGCTCTGGGCACAAGTCGATCGGGAGATCGTCGACCGGGCTCCCTTTGTCCCGCTCGTCGCGCTCAAGGAGATCGACATCGTCTCGCCCAGGGTCGGCAACTACCAGTTCCACCCACAGTGGGGCGTTTTCCTGGATCAGCTCTGGGTTCGCTAGACGTGCATTCGCGCGAGCTTCCGAGCGGCACGGTCACGTTTCTCTTCACCGACGTCGAGGGCTCGACGAAGTTGCTCCACGAGCATGGAGCGGGCTACGCGGACCTACTGGCCGAGCACCGCCGGCTCTTGCGAGACGCGTTCACGAGCCACTCCGGCGTCGAGGTCGACACCCAGGGCGACGCCTTCTTCGTCGCATTCCGCAGCGCGGCCGACGCGGTGGCCGCGGCGACCGAGGCACGGAGTGCGCTCGAAGGCGAGGTCCTCCGCGTGCGCATGGGCATCCACACCGGTGAGCCGCTCGTCACCGACGAGGGCTACGTCGGCATCGACGTCCACCGCGCAGCGCGAATCGCCGCTGCCGCTCACGGCGGGCAGATCGTCCTCTCCGAGACGACGCGGGGCCTCCTGGAGAACCAGGCCCCGATCCGTGACCTGGGCGAGCACAGGCTGAAGGACCTGATCGAGGCCGAGCGGCTCTACCAGCTCGGCGAGGGCGACTTTCCGCCGCTGCGCACCCTCGACGCCAGCAACCTGCCCGTCGCCACGAGCGCCCTGCTCGGCAGGGAGCACGAGCTCGACGAGCTCGTTGCGCTGCTCTCGGACGGAACGCGCCTGCTGACCGTGACGGGTCCCGGAGGCACCGGGAAGACCCGCCTCGCGCTCCAGGTCGCCGCGGAGCTCGTCGGCCGGTTGCGCGACGGAGTCTTCTGGGTCCCGCTCGCCGGGCTCTCCGATCCCGAGCTCGTGAGCTCTGAGGTGACGCAGGCGATCGGCGCCCCCGACGACCTCGGCGGATTCCTCCGCGGGAAGGAGCTCCTGATCCTGCTCGACAACTTCGAGCACCTGCTCGAGGCCGCACCGGGCGTGAGCGCTCTTCTCGCGGCCTCGAGCGGCCTTCGCGTGCTCGTCACCAGCCGGGCGCCGCTGCACCTGTCAGGCGAGCACGAGTATCGCCTCGAGCCTCTGCCGGCGAGCGACGCCTCCGCGCTCTTCGTCGAGCGGGCGCGCGCGATCGGGCGAGAACTCATGCCGGACTCGACCATCGAGACGATCTGCCTCCGGCTCGACGGTCTCCCGCTGGCGATCGAGCTGGCCGCGGCGCGCACCAAGCTCCTCGCTCCGGAGCGGCTCCTCGAGCGCCTCGACTCGGCGCTTCCCCTGCTGACCGGCGGCGCACGCGATGCCCCCGAGCGCCAGCGCACGTTGCGCGCCACGATCGAGTGGAGCTGCGACCTCCTCGACGCAGCGGGGCAGGAGCTCTACGCCTGTCTCTCCGTCTTCGCCGGCAGCTTCCCGCTCGAGGCCGCCGAGGAGGTCTGCCGCACCGACCTCGACGGCCTCGCGGCGCTTGTCGACTCGAGCCTCCTGAAGCCGATCGGGGACGATCGCTTCCTGATGCTGGAGACGATCCGGGAGCACGCGCTCGAGCAGCTCGCTGGCTCGGCGGACGCTGACGACGTCCGCCGGCGGCACGCGGCGTACTTCTCCACACTCGCAGAACAGGCGTACGAACGCCGCTTCGACGCGGAAGCGGAATGGGCCGAACGGCTCGAGCTCGACCACGACGATCTCCGCCTCGCGCTCGACTGGCTCGGCTCGAACGAGCCCGATCGGGCTCTCGGGCTGGCGGGCGCGCTCGGCTGGTTCTGGCTCTCGCACGGGAACTTGGGCGAGGGCCACGGACGGCTCGCCCACGCCCTCGGCGGCGCGATCACAGACGATCGAGCTCGGGCCCGCGCGCTCATGGCGTCGGGATCGCTCGCGGCGCGACTCCACGACTCCGGCGCGCAGGCTCAGCTCGAAGAAGGCGTCGCGCTCTGTCGCCAGCTCGGCGACCGGGACGAGCTCGCCTCCGCGCTCGACACGCTCGGCTGGGCGCTCGTCTACGACCTCGGCGACGACGCCGGCTCGCTGGCGGCGTTCGAGCAGAGCCTCGAGCTCCGCCGGGAGCTGAGCGACCGGCCGGGCGAGACCCGGGCCCTGGTCGGGGTGTGCCAGGTGCTCGTCGCGATGGGAGACGTCGAGCGGGCGGAGCCGCTCTCACGCGACCTGCTCGGGCTGGCCGACGACCCGCGCAGCGAGCACTTCGCGTTCCATTTCCTCGCCGACTGCGCGCTCAGCCGCGGCAACTGCGAGGAGGCCGAGGAGCGCTACCGCCAGAGCCTTCGGGCGGCGCTCCCGCTCGGCGACGTCCTCGAGACGAGCTTCGAGGTCGAAGGCGTGGCGATGTCCTTGGCCGGACGCGGCGACGCGCACCGGGGTCTGCGCCTCGCGGCCTCGGTCGAGGCCCTTCGCGAGTCGCTGGGGATCTCGTTCTCGGTCCCGTTCTGGGACGCCCTGCTCGAGCGGTACATCGGCGTCGCACGCGAGCAGCTGGGCGCGGACGCCGATACCGCGTGGGCCGAGGGCCGCGCCCTGGCTTTTGACGACGCGGTCGAGCTGGCCCTGACCCCTTAGCGTCGCTCGATCCGGGTCATCGTCTCGGGCTGGGGCGTGTCCCACGTTGCAACGCAAGACACGACCCCATGCTCCGACCTATTCGCGCCGCGCCGAGGCGACCAGGCTCACGCCGGGGAATTCCAGCCCG
>WNGB01007878.1_pt1 | contig 18954 bp, 16 predicted proteins | sample 5400681 | NCBI WGS metagenome assembly WNGB01 (sample SAMN13153367, study PRJNA577476) | soil metagenome | isolation source: 115 cm soil or saprolite under grassland replicate 2 | place: USA:California | collected 2016-06-15
CGCGTGGCGCGATTGTTGGCGCCGCGGTTACGTGAGCTCGGCGCAAAAGTTTCGTTGATCCGGAGTGGCGGTGAACCGGTTACCGCGAAGCGCCCTGATGATTTTCGAGAGCTCGCAAGAAAAATTCTGATCAAGAACGGCGTGCCGCTCCCTCGCGAGGATGTTCTTGATCCAAATGATCCAGCGAAAGAGCAAACCATACGCTGGCAGAGCGAAATTTTGTTCTACCGTTACAGCGAGATCCGACGGCGGGCTGCGCTGGTGAACTTCAAATTACATCCTGACCTTGTGCTTTGTCTGCATTTCAACGCGGAAGGGTGGGGGGAACCAACGCATCCGACTTTGACCGACACTAATCATTTTCACCTGCTCGTGAACGGCTCTTATCTGGCAGAGGAGCTAGAATTCGATGACGAACGTTTCGAAATGATCCGAAGACTTCTGAGCCGCGCTTATGACGAGGAATTGCCGTTGGCGGACACGATTGCACTAACAATGGCTCGCGAGACCGGGCTTCCAGCTTACGAATATCCAACGACGAACAGCACGACAAAAGTTGGCATGAGCGGATACGTGTATGCGCGCAATTTGCTCGCCACGCGGCTTTATCGTTGCCCGGTGATTTATTGTGAGCCGTACGTCATGAACAGCAATGATGCCTTCGTTCGCATCCAGGCTGGGGATTACGAAGGAACGCGCTCGATCAACGGGGTCGAACGTAAAAGCATCTTCCGTGAGTACGCCGACAGCGTGGCAGAGGGGCTGGTCGATTATTATTCGAAAGCGCGAGCTAAAGGCGATTGATCTCAATCGCCCTGTTGTAGGGCGTTTCTCTGAAACGCCTGGCGTCTGACACAGATGCCCTACAGCTGATCCACTGCTTCACGGATATCGTTGAGAGTCACGTTATCTGCGACATAGGCCCTGCCGATGCGGGGCGTGACGACGAACCGGATTTTTCGGCCTTCGAATTTTTTGTCGAACTTTACTGCGTCGAGAATCTTCTTACGCGGAAAATTCTGCGGCAGACGCGTGGGCAACCCCAATCGGGCGAGGAGTTCAACAATTGCGGCGCGCTGATCTGCCGACAGCCCAGCTTTTTTCATCGAGATTGCGCAAGCGGCAACGATTCCAAGGCTCACCGCTTCTCCGTGCAGAAATTTCCGGTAATCTCCGGCGCGTTCGATCGCGTGACCAACTGTATGGCCGAAATTCAGAAGCGCACGCTGGCCCGTCCGGTCACGCTCGTCTTTCGCGACGATTCTGGATTTGATCTTGATATTGCGCTTGATCAGCCGTTGTAGGGCAGGCGCTGCGCCTGCCTTCCACGACTGTAGTATCCGGAACATTCTTGTATCGGCGATAATCGCGTGCTTCACAATCTCGGCGAAACCTTGATTGAACTCGCGCCGCGGCAGCGTTTTCAACACCGCTACATCGTCTATCACGAGCAATGGATGATGAATTGCACCGATTAAGTTTTTTCCATCGCGCGTATTCACCCCGGTTTTTCCGCCGATGGAGCTGTCCACCATGGCCAGCAGCGTTGTGGGGATCTGGAGATGCGGGATGCCACGATGATAAATCGCCGCCACAAATCCAGAGATGTCGCCGATGACTCCGCCACCCAAGCCAATAACAAACGATTGCCGATCCAGTCCCGCAGCGATCATCTGATCGCAAATCGCTCCGGCTCGCTCCAATGTCTTCGATTTCTCGCCCGCCGGGATCGTCATCACCGTCGGCCGAAAGCCCGCTGACGCTAAACTTTCCTGTAATCGAGTCGCGAAAAGCGCGGCAACTTTGTTATCGGAAATGATTGCGCACCGTTTACGATCGAGATGCTGATGCACACGCGCCCCCACTTGTTCGAGCAAACCCGAGCCGACCAGCGCCGGATAACGCTGCCTACCAAGGGAGACGATGGTGCTGGAAACCCGCTCTTCTATTGCGTCGGGTCCCAATGTTTCAGACCGAGCGGATTGGACGTTGAATCCTGAAATGTTCCTGCGGTACTGGCCGGACCGAATGTCAGGGTTTCTGTATGCAAGTCGCAGAATAACACGTTAATGCGCCTGCCGCTGGAGTGAGTTCCGCTTGTTTCTCCAGCACCGCCTACGGGCAGATCTGGCGCGTTCCCAGCTGTGCCCGCCCACGAGGAGGTGTCTGCCGGGTTTCCCGTATACGTAGGCGCCATCAAAAATGTCGAGGCGGGAGATACAACTTTTAGCATATTGCCACTTAACCCCACGGACGCAGCATACATATTATCATTGATGCTGTAGCTAACGGGCGGCGTTCCGTCGGTTGCTTCCGACGATACGCGTTTGTCGAAAGGCGACTGAAAAACTTTTCTGGTTGCAATGTATTTCGGATAAAGGACCGGCGATGCTGCTGTACCCGGCCAGGTGGTGGTTGCGGGAAGAATCTGGTCCTTGTCGTTGAGATAAGTCTGCATCGCAAGCCCAAGCTGGCGAAGATTGCTCAGGTCTTTTGTCACTTTCGCGCGCTCATAAGCACTATTTAAGGCTGGAACGGCGATTCCGAACAGGATGCCGATCGTCGCGATTACGACGAGCAACTCGATGAGGGTGAAGGCGCGTTCAACAGGGGGAGGGGAACTCTTGGTCATGGACTTTGTGGTTAGGAGCGCATGATATTGCGCCTGAGCCGCGAGCGAAAGCGAAAAAGAGGGCAAAAGCAAGATTGCTTGACAACGCATTGGCCATTTTGTGTATGTAGATCAGCCAAGTGCCGAACCCGAGCCGGTCCCGAAATCCACATCGACTGGTTTGCCTTCGAACGTGGCTGCGGCGATTGCCTGTATTCCGCTCATCGGCGGCATCATCTTTTACATTCTAGAAAAGCACGACAGTTTTGTGCGTTTCTATGCGATGCAGTCGATCATCTTTGGCGGCGCGTGGATACTCTTTGCAGTGGTTTACTCAGTTGCTCACATGATTTTAACCCCTATTCCGGCAATTGGCTTGTTCTTTGCCATTATCTTGTGGGTCATTTGGGCATTGGTCGGCCTTGCATTCCTTGTTCTGTTCATCGTGACAGTCGTAAAAGCGTTTACGGGCGTTCGCTGGGAAATTCCGTACATCGGACCGATGGCGCGCCAGCAGATGGAAAAAGCGTGATGTGCTGTAGCTTCTCCCCTTTGCGAAGCGTCACGTCGAATTGTTAAGCAGGCTGAGCGCCTCGCCCGCCTACACGGCGGCTTCTACAGAATTCAGCTTTCTGCCAATAATTTCACGACCACCTCAGTCAAAACTAGTTCGTGATCTAGTTGGGTGGTAACCAATTGAACGTTTGCGGTCAGACACGCCCGCATGGCGTCAATTAGTTGATCGGTCTTGAAATGCTGCGCGTGCTGCGCGGCGATTCCCAGCGCGTAGGCATTGATCGAACCGTCTTTCTTACGCGGTAAATGTTCGGTCGCTTTTGCCGGCAAGCGATTGATTGCAGAGATAAACTGGAATGGCGAATGCGCACGCGGAAGGCGATGTCTTTCCATTAAATCTTTTGCGAGCAGCAAATTACGAATCGTCGGGACAATTGCAGCCAACAAAATACCAATGGCGCTTTCACCCTGATCCAATAAGCGTCGAACAAGCGTGAGCGCGAGCTCGAGATCACGCATCGCTAGGGCGTTGCTCAATTCGAAAATGATGCCTGCGCGCGAGAGGGGCACGATTTTCCGAACAAGATCGACATGAACTGCGCGATCTTTTTCCAGGAAAATGTCGATCTTCTCCAGCTCGTTCTCGATCTGGCGCGTGTCGCCTCCCGTGAGCAACACAAAGAGGTCGAGCGCGTCATCATCAAATTGGAGTTTTCGTTTTTTCGCGCGCTGTCGAACGATTTCAGTCGCTTCCTCTTCCCAACCGGCGCGACCCGAGTCGAGCCGGTCAAAAACCTGCAGCTCTGCTCGTTTGACCAGCGCCTTGTAGAACCCGCGGCGCTTGTCAACTTCGGTGGCGCTGATCAGAAATGTAATCTCGGAACCGAAACCCCGGCCGAGTAGTTCGGATAATTCTTCCAGTGCCGACTGCACCGCGGCCGAGCGCGCCTTTGGGTCGTCGCCGAGGAAATTCACGTTCTTCAGCCAAACGACTTTTGTGCTGCCGAAAAACGGCAACGTTTGCAACGCATCGATCGTGGAGCTAACTCTTGCGGCGGCCTGTTCGGCGTTGTCTGCGGCGCCATCGATCGTTTCCAGTCCAAAGTCACCTGCGCCTGACGGCGTTAGGTTACTCGCCAGCTCTGCGGCCACCCGTTTCACCTCAGCTTCGTCCGAGCCGACGATTGCGTAGATGTTTGCGCCTGCTGCTTTTGTTTTGGTTTTCACCATTTGCAGCTTTTTCTCGCATGTGCTGTGAAGATCGACAAGGTGGATCGACTTCTCCGAAGACGACGTTAAAGAAATTCAGGCTTGGCGGCCTAAACAACGCGTTGAGGATAACGCGTTCCACTACACGCGCGAGCGACGACGCCCCGCATTGCGCACGTATTTTATTGGCCGTCGTTTTGGTTCGATTTTATCAATTCCGACGCCATTTTTTACTTCCATGATCTGGTCGCGTAACAGCGCTGCGCGCTCGAATTCCAGATTTGCCGAGGCCTGTTGCATCTCGGCCTCAAGCTCGCGCAGCAATTCCGTTACGCTAAAATCGCCGCCGGCTTCGCGAATCACGGATGATTCGATCTCCCGTCCGCGCAAAATTGTGTGCAGGCTTTCCTGCACAGCGCGTCGGACCGTTTGCGGCGTGATTCCGTATTTTTCGTTGTACTCCATCTGCTTGGAGCGCCGGTATTCGGAAATTGACATAAGCGCTTCCATGCTTTGCGTGACCTGATCGGCAAAGAGCACTACTTCACCGTTCACATGTCGCGCGGCACGACCCGCGGTTTGAATGAGCGAAGTCTGGCTCCGCAGAAATCCTTCCTTGTCTGCATCCAGAATGCAGACGAGCGAAACCTCCGGAAGATCGAGGCCTTCACGGAGCAAATTGATTCCGACCAGGATGTCGAAATCCGCCGCGCGCAATCCTCGTAAAATTTCGACCCGCTCGATCGCATCGATATCGCTATGCAAGTAACGCACTTTCAATCCGACATCGCGCAGATAATCGGCCAAATCCTCCGCCGTTCGCTTCGTCAGCGTTGTCACCAGAATCCGCTCGCCCTTCTCTACGCGCTGGCGGCAGAGCTCAATCGTTTCGTCAATCTGATCCTTGAGCGGCTTGAGAGTAATTTTTGGATCGAGAAGTCCGGTAGGACGAATAATCTGCTCGATGATGAGCGGCGCACCCGGGGTGTGCGCATCGAATTTTTCAGGCGGTTCGTCAGTGCGGGAAACGTGGACTTCTGAATTGGACGTTCGGCGTTGAGCCTTGAGCATTGAGCGTTTTCCGCCGGGCAACACAAAGGGCACCAATTCCTCCTCGCCAATCCGCTGTCGCCGATGCGGGATGTATCCATTATTTCCAACGACGCTATTTTGAATTTCAAATTCTGCCGGTGTCGCGCTTACATAGATGATCTGGTTCGTGACCTTCATAAATTCGTCGAAATTGAGCGGACGATTATCGAGCGCACTCGGCAGGCGAAAGCCGTAATTTACCAGCACGGTCTTGCGCGAGCGGTCACCTTCATACATGCCGCCGATTTGCGGGATGGTGGCGTGCGACTCATCAATCACCACCAGAAAATCCTTCGGGAAAAAGTCGATGATCGTGTACGGCTTGGAACCCGGCGGACGTCCCGACAAATGGCGCGAGTAATTTTCAATCCCGTTGCAGAACCCCATTTCCTGCAACATCTCCAGATCGTATTCCGTGCGCATCCGCAACCGTTGCGCTTCCAGCAATTTGTTTTGTGACTCGAGTTCGACGATGCGTTGCTCGAGTTCCTCACGGATCGTGCGTAGCGCTCGATTGAGCTTGTCCGCCGGCGTCACGAACTGTTTCGCCGGATAAAACGTAATCACGGCGAGCGATTCGTGCGCCTGACCCGTCAAGGGATCAAACCGCCTGATCGCATCAATTTCGTCGCCAAAAAACTCAAGCCGAATGCCTTCCTCATCGGCGCTTCCTGGATAGACTTCCACGACGTCGCCTCGAACGCGGAACCTGCCGCGTGTGAAATTGACGTCGTTGCGTTCGTACAACATATCGATCAAACGGCCGAGCACCGCCTCGCGCGAGATGTGTTGACCGCGTTTCACCGTGAGCAGCATGTTAAGGTAATCCTCTGGCGAAGTGATGCCGTAGATGCAGGAAACGCTGGCGACGACGATCGTGTCGCGGCGTGAAAGCAGCGCGCTTGTCGCCGCAAGCCGCAATCGCTCGATCTCCTCGTTTATCGAAGAGTCCTTCTCGATGTAAGTGTCGGAGCGAGGGATGTACGCCTCGGGCTGGTAATAATCGAAGTAGCTGACGAAATATTCGACTGCGTTGCGCGGAAAGAATTGTTTGAACTCGGAGTAAAGCTGGGCCGCGAGCGTCTTGTTGTGCGAAATGACAAGCGTAGGCTGGTCCAGCTTATGGATCACGTTCGCGACGGTAAAAGTTTTTCCCGAACCAGTGACACCGAGCAGCGTCTGATGGCGATTGCCGGCCTCGAGAGACTTCAGGAGTTTGGCAATCGCCTGTCCCTGATCCCCGCGCGGCCTGTAATTAGATTCGAGCTGAAACGGCATTCGATAATCTAGCACAAGATCGGCAGCGCAATCTCGACGTGCACGAGCAAACCGCCGCTGGTTCTTGCACTCTTGCGCAAGATCGACAATAAGCGGGAACAATGAATCCAAAGCGATTCTTTGCCGAGCTGAAGCGGCGCAATGTTTATCGCGCGGCCGTTCTTTATGGAATGGGCGCCTGGTTGCTCGCCCAGATAACGACGCAGATTTTTCCGTTCTTCAATATCCCAAATTCGGCGGTGCGCTTTGTCATCGTCGCGCTCGTGCTTGGCTTCCCGATCGCGATGGCGCTTGCATGGATATACGAACTCACGCCGGAGGGCATCGTTCGCACCGAAGACGTCGATCCTGTCACGCAGCGTCAATTTGGGCGCAAAGTCAATTTTGTCATCATCGGCGTGCTCCTGTTGGTGATCGCGATGTTGGTTTATCAACGCTTGCCGTTTCGCGCCGACACCGGAAAAGCGATTCCGGAAAAGAGCATCGCGGTTTTGCCTTTTGCAAATCTTAGCGACGAACAGACGAACGCTTTTTTCGCCGACGGGGTTCAGGATGATATCCTCACGAGTCTCGCTGAGATCAACGACCTCCGTGTGATTAGCCGTTCTTCGGTCATGCAATTTCGCGATTTAGGCGCGCGGAATCTACGTGAGATCGCGACAACACTTGGAGTTGCAAATATACTCGAAGGCAGCGTGCGTCGGGAAGGTGATCGGGTGGTTGTCAACGTGCAACTAATCGACGCGCGAAATGACCGCCACATTTGGGCACATCGGTACGATAGGACCCTGACGGACTCGCTTGGATTACAGGGAGAATTAGCCAGGGAAATTGCAGATGCTCTTCGCGCGAGTTTGAGTGCGGATGAAAAAGCGCGAGTGGCAATCAAGCCGACACAGAATGCGGATGCATACGTATTCTATTTGCGCGCAAATCAAATCTCGCGAAATCCCGACACGCTCCTGGAAGATTACAAGACTGCCGAGCAACTTTACAGGCAGGCCATTGCCCTCGACCCCGGCTTTGCGCTTGCTCACGCGCGACTGGCCTCGGTTAGCGCGGAAATTTTCCACTATTACGAGCCCACCGACGCGTGGAAGAGCAAAGCCCGCGCCGAGGCCGAAACTGCTCTGCGGCTCCAGCCAAATCTTGCAGAAGCGCATTTTGCGCTTGGTCAATGCATTTATTGGATGGACCAGGATTACGACCGTGCGCTCGAACAGTTCGAGATTGCTTCCCGTCTATCGCCGAGCAACGGAGATATTGGCCGACTGATTGCGGCGATCAAACGCCGGCAGGGTAAATGGCAGGAATCGCTGGAAGAATACGAAAGGGTCTCAAGGATCGATCCGCAAAATCCGAATACCATCCGCGAACTCCTCTATACGAACACGGCTATGCGTCGCTGGCCGGAAGCGGCGCGTTGGGCGGAGAAAATGCGCGCGATAGCGCCGGCGTCTACCGTCGCGAAGATTCAAAGCGGCTATGTCGATTTCTGGTGGAAAGGAGACACGCAACTGCTGAGGTCCCTTCTTGATGAGGTCCCCGCCGGTATCGATCCGGATGGCGGCGTTACGGCATCTCGATGGGATGTCGCCATGCTGCGGCGCGATTATTCCGCGGCCAAAAAGGTTCTCGAACGTTCCTTAGCTAACGAGCTCTCTTATACAACTGCGGGAACGACTCCGAAGATCTTTTTCGAAGGCTGCATTTATCTTGCTCAAGGCGATAATGCGAATGCTCAGAAGGCGTTTGAACTGGCAAGACCCGCTTTTGAAGCGTCTGTGAAAGATGCGCCGGCGAGCGCCGAACGGCACGCGATTCTCGGTTGGCTTTATGCCTTCATGGGGCGAAGAGAGGACGCCATCAGGGAAGGACAGCGCGCGGTCGAACTCAAACCGGAATCGAAAGATGCCGTCGACGGCGCACTCATGAATGCTTATCTGGCGTTAATCTACGCTCGTGTCGGTGAAAACGACCTTGCCATTCCCTTGATCGAACATCTGCTAAAAACCGCGGGTGCGGTCGATAGCGCCGATTACAGCATCACCATCAATGATCTGAAATATCGCTGGGAATGGGACCCTTTGCGCGGCGACCCGCGTTTCCAAAAATTAATTTCGTCCCCGTGACGACCAGGCATGCCCGAATCTACTCAGCAGATAATTTCTAAGGGATCGGGTTGAGGTTGGCGTGGCAAATCCATTGCCAGCCGCCGGCTCCTTTTTTCCAGACACTCAAGCGTGGAGTCGGCTTTGTCGGCAACTGCTCGAGATCGATGGTTTCCTGCACCGAAATCATGTAGGTAACCACTATGTTGTCGCCGCTCATGGTCGACTTAAAATCGTTAAACTCTACCCGGCCAACGTTCAGGTTTTTGATCAAAGATATTTCGCTGACCCGGTCGCGCGCTCCATCCGGATGAACGGACTGAAAACCCTCAGCGATTTTACTTTCTACCACCTCCCAATTCTTTGCCTTGATGTCTTCCCACATCTGTTTTTCCATTTTTTCGCCGTCGTTGCTCGTTGAGTTCATTTTAGATCGATACTAGCCGGTCGTTGTTGCTGTCAACCGCCAAATGTGTTGGTTGCCAATCGTGCACGAAATACGAATTTCGGGTGGCTGACTAAGCAGTGAATCTCAAGAAATTTTTTGCGGAGCTAAAGCGGAGAAAAGTCTACACCGTCGCGGTGACGTACGCGGTCGTGGGTTGGCTTCTGATCCAGGTGGCAACTCAGGTTTTCCCGCCTTTCGAGATTCCGAACTGGGCCGAGCGCCTCGTCATCGTAGCCATCGTCCTGGGTTTTCCGGTCGCGCTCGTTTTTGCCTGGATCTACGATTTCACGCGTCATGGAATTGTTCGCACAGAAGACGCGCAACCGGAGGCGAAGCTCGATATAATTGAGCCCGCGAGCTCAACCGAAAAATCGATCGCCGTTTTGCCTTTCAGCGATTTGAGTCCGCAAAGGGACCACGCCTATTTCGGAGAAGGTATCGCGGAGGAACTTCTCGGAGCGTTAGCCAAAGTTGATGGCTTGCGAGTGGCGGCGCGGCGCTCTTCGTTTTGGTTTAAGGACAGGGAAACCGAACTCGCCGAAATCGCGGCGAAACTAAACGTCGACCATGTGCTTGAGGGTAGTGTCCGACGCGACGGCAATCGAGTGCGCATCACGGCGGAACTGATCGATGCCTGCGAAGGATTTACGATTTGGTCGGAAACATATGAGCGCGAAATGCATGGAATTTTCACGCTACAGGATGAGATCACGCGCTCCATCGTTGACACGCTCAAACTGAAACTGGCGATCTCGCCGCCGCCTCCATCTCGCAGCACAGCCGCCTACGATGCTTATCTTGAGGGCCTCTTTTATTCCGACAAGAGCACCGAGGTCGAATTGCGGAAGAGCCTGGAATTTTTCCAGCGGGCGCTGGAACAGGATCCAAAGTTCAGTCGTGCGTGGACGGGGATCGCAAAGGCGTGGTTGTGGCTGGCGGATGCCTTTGTACCTCCGCTCGAAGCCTACCCGAAAGTTCGCGCCGCCGCCGTGCATGCGTTACAACTGAATGACCAGGAGGCCGAAGCGCACGTCTACCTTGCAGAAACCAAACGCATACTGGATTGGGACCTCGACGGCGCGGAAGCGGAATTCAATCGCGCGGTCGAGATCGAACCGAATTCGACGCCATCGAATTACTTCATTGCTGCGTTCTACGCGGTGCGCGGCGATCGCGATAAAGCCCTGACTTATTTGCAACGCACATCGAAAATCGATCCGGCATCACTTTGGGTGAACAACTTTGCCTGTGAGCTTTATCGTTACTTTGGTCTTTACGATGAGGCGATCGCGGCCGGAGAGCGCGCACTCCAGCTTGATCCGACATTTGCCCATTATGGCGAGCCGGCGCTCGCAGCATTGTATCGTGAGATGGGGCGGTTCGATGAAGCAATTGCACTCTACGAAAAGACACGAGAGTTCACCGGCAGGCCAGGATTTGGTTTGGCGATCACTTACGCTCGCATGAACCGCCGCGAGGAGGCGCTGAACACTCTCAATGCAGCTATCGCAGGCTGGGGTTATCGGCCTGGTGACGCCATTGCGCACGTGCATGTAACGCTTGGAGCGCATGAAGACGCAATTCGCGACCTCGAGCGCGCTTGCGAACAGCGCTCCTCTTCCTTGCACGGCGTTGGAATCGCCCCGGAATTTGTGCCGCTTCGTTCAGACAAACGTTTCAGGTCAATTCTCCAAAGAATTGGACTCGAGCCGGAGAAAATCTTTGCAGCGACAAGAGCGTCGTAAACTATTCGCCAAGTCTTCTGGTTTGTTTCGTTCAATCCGTCACAGTAAGACCGTCAGGCACCACAGAGCCGGAGAATAGAAGGGCGGAAATGATGATCAAACGTGCGATGCCTTACTTATGACAATGCAACAAAGAACAACGGACATTGCAAAGGCGGCGCTTACTTTCCTCGCATTACTGGCGCTCACTCATCGCGCGTGCGCCCAGAATGCTTCCAGGGTAGATATCCCCGGTTACGGGGACAAATATTCAGTGTTCGTAAAGCAGCTCGAAGCAGGTCAGACTGATATTAACTACAGGGAATTTAGGCAAAGCTTCTTAGAGAGCGAGCAGTTCAGAGCTTCCAGTAATCAGAAACCCGATCTCGGCGCGTTGAGGAAGACAATGCACGAGCTGATGAAAAGCTCAAAGTATGCCGAGGTCATCGAGGTCGCAAACAAGATGCTGAATATCGACTACACCGACATGGAGGCACACAAAGTCCTGCGGCAGACTTACAAGATTCTCAGTGATGCCGCTAACGCAAAGAAGTATCACGACATTGAATTCGGCCTATTGAATTCAATCGTAAAGAAAGGAGACGGGAAGACCTGCCAAACGGGTTGGCCGGTCACCCAAATCGCAGAGGAGTACTTCATTCTGGACATGCTCGGCGCGAAACTTGTGAAGCAAACCCTGGATAATACCAGCGGTCTTTGCGACAAGATGGAGGTTCAAACTGCTGAAGGCAGAAAAACGTACTACTTTGAGGTCAGCAAGATTTTCGAAGGGTACAACAAACGGGGAATTCATTAACATGCGAAGGCTTGCCGGCTAACCAAGCGCTGCAGCCAGGTTATCCAGCGCGCCTGATTTTGTCTCTCGTTAGACTTTAGATCGAGGATTCTCTCGCGAAGGTTATTGTACGATCACGTCTCGTCCGTGGCCGTGGGAACGTACTCCGTATTTGGATAAATCCTGCTGCGCTACATGCATTCCGAAGAGCAAGACCGCAATCAGGCCGAAATAGAGTATCGACATTATCCAACGCTGGGAAGATGTAACTTCGAAGTAACGCTGTTCTTCCTCCGTCCGTTTGCGGAATAGAGAGTAGATTCGCGGCAACGACAAAAGCACAATCAACCAGATAATAAAATTCGGATACCTCCACCCGAACCAAAGAAGCAGGGCGAGCCCGGGCAGCCAAAGCCAGCGAGATAACGCGGTCACGATACGTCCGCCGTCGAGCATTCCTACCGGCGTCAGGTTAAACAGATTCAGGAAATATCCGAACCACGCGAGCGCAATGAATATTGGCGCGGCGAACACTTGACCGAGGAAGTTGCAGACCAACGCGCCCAAGCTCCCGAGCATTGGGCCACCGATCCCGACGCATGCTTCGATCCAGGCATTGCGCGGCGCTTCCTTCAGCGCGATGAACGCGCCCATGAATGGAATAAAAACAGGCGCGCCGACCTTGAGCCCAAATTTTTTAGCGACAAGCAAATGGCCGCTTTCATGTACGAGTAAGAGAAGGACAAAACCGAGCGCGAACTGCCACCCCCATAGCTGGGTGTAGACCCAGATCATGAGCAGCATAGTGCCGCCGGACTTCAGCAATATCGGAAGAAATTTCAGGAGCGGCAGAAGAACGAACTTGAGCTTCGCGAAAAACTTTGCGATCAGGACGCCTACTACCGCAATTGGGCCCAGAGCCTTTCTAATTCGGCTCCAGGCGGTCTCAGTTTTTGGCGCCTCGTACTCTGTTTGTTCGGTTTGCAGATTCATGGTTTTGTCGCGCGTCGCCGTTTGAAAAGCTTTTAATGGCTGAGTTCATCAAATGCCTCGCCAAGACGATGGAGAACATCGCGAGGCAATAACGATTGCTCGCTTTGACCGTTATTGAAAATGGCGATTTCCGCGGCGCGTCCGCATAACCACGCACCTACGCGCGCCGCATCGTAGAGAGACAGGCCTTGTCCGACCAAACCGGCGCAGACACCTGTGAGAACATCGCCCATTCCCCCAGTAGCCATCCCCGGATTGCCTGTTGTGTTATAGCTCAATGGGCGATCCCGTTCGGCCACAATCGTGCGACTGCCTTTGAACAAAAGTGTCACTGGAAAACGATTGCAGAATTTTGTCGCTGTCTCGGCGCGCGACTCTTTATGATTTGGGAGAAGCCGTTTCATCTCACCGGGATGCGGCGTGAGCAGTCGTTCGCCTTTGCAACCTCTGAGCACTGAGATCTTTTCTGAGAGTATGTTGAGTCCGTCGGCGTCGACCACCATTGGTTGCTTTGCTTTTTCAATCAGTTCGAGGACCTCGTCTGCATGTGATTTACCAAGGCCGGGTCCCAAGGCCCAGGTATCAGTTTTTTGCCTGACCAGGTCGCGGTAAGACTGGACCGGCTTGACCATCGCTTCCATCGGCGCGGCGCTGGCAACTATTTCGTAGATTTCTTCGGGCACAAAAAGTTCCACCAAACCTGCGCCTGCCCGCAACGCGCCCTGCGACGTCATCAGGGCAGCGCCGACGAATCCCTTGGAGCCAGCTACGACGCCAATTCGTCCAAATTGATTCTTGTACGCACTGTATTTCCGTCTCGGGAGTAACCGCTGAAAAGCCGGCGGGCTAGCGATGATTTGCTTGGCCTTCTTGTCCGGCGAGTGCAGATCAGGCAACGGTACAACTTCAAGCCTGCCGACAAAGTTCAGCGCGCCATCCGCGATCAGACCCGCCTTTGCAAATCCGATGGTGACCGTAAAATCGGCAGTTACACAGTCACGATCTACTTTCCCTGAGTCGCCATCGAGGCCTGTTGGTAGGTCGACCGCAAACACATAGGCGCCATTCTTGGCCCGGAGCTGATTGATGGAACGGCAGGCGGATCGTATCGGCTCGCGTAGCGGCGGCCTCGCGCCCACCCCAAGCAGACCATCCAGAATAACCAAGGGAGCGGCCGTGCCCAGGTACGCCTCTGCCGCAATTCGTTCCTGCGCGGCAGATAACTCGTCCGCGCCTTCTGCCCAAAGCTCGAGAAGAGTAATGCCGAGATCGGTAGCGCCGCTGACGGATGTGGTCCCCAAAATCTCAGGTGGCTGGCGCCGCAAACTTTCGAGCTTCTTGCGCATCAGTTCGCTGCAATCCTCTTGCTTGAAAGCAAGCCGGACTTCGATTTTCCATCCACGCCGTCGTAACACTTCCGCAGCAACCAGCGCATCCCCCGCGTTATGGCCTTTTCCGGCGAACACAATGCACTTGCCGGACTTCGGGAAAAACTTCGTTACTGTTTGCGCGACACCGGCGCCTGCCTGGTCCATGAGCGCTTCGACTTGTACCCCCTTGGCGAACGCGGCCTCTTCCGCGGCTCGCATCTGTGCCGAAGTCAAGATCGGCAGGTCCAAATCAGCCCTCCCGGTCTGTTGAGCCCGAACGCGCTTCTGAGCCGGCTGGTTTTGATGAGCTTTTTTTCTTTCGCGCGCTTTTTTTGTGCGAACGCTTGGACTTGGAGTGTTTAGATGACGTCACCTTCGTTTGATCCATGTACGGTTGCAGAGGGATGGTCTCACTCGTCGCCACTCGAGTGGTGGACATGGCACTGCCAACGGAATTGCGTCCTCGGACTCCAGCTGCAATTTCTTCTGCGAGTTTTTGCCGGTACGAAGCACTTTGGGCGTATGCTGCTTCGGTTGGGTTGGTAAGGAAGCCGCATTCCACGAGCACTGCTGGAACGCTTGTTCTTCGCAAGACGTAATAGCCGCGCCGGCGCACGCCGCGATTAGCCGAAGGCGCGCCGCCAGTCACAAAATAGTGAATAGCTGAGGCGAGCGGTAGACTGTCGCGGCTGTAAAAATATGTTTCGATGCCGCTCGCACCCGCCCGTTTTGTTGCGTTGAAGTGGATACAGACGAAGATCGCGTTGCCGTAGGAATTGGCGATTGCAACGCGGGTCCCCAATGGGACAAAGACGTCGCTATCCCGGGTCATTACGACGCGGTACCCGCTGGCGGCCAGAACATTTCTAAGACGCTGCGCCACGTCGAGTGTCATTTCTTTTTCCGCGACGCTCTGGCCGGGAATTCCGCCGCGATCATGACCTCCGTGCCCCGCATCGATGACTACGGTAATGGGCGCGCTGCTGCTCGCAGAGCTGCGACCGGTCTGCGCTGCAGAAGAATTGTCCGACGCAACCAGCGTGATCACCAAACTTGCGAGAGAGACCTGACGTTGGAAGAAAACTGTTCCCATTATTAATCCTCGTTAGGCAAACCGGGCGGGCGAGCGGAAAGTTTCGGTGCCGTGCTGCGCGAGCTCTGCGCTGGCGCTTCAATCACGCCGCCGCGGACTGCTACTTCGCCATTTGCCGAATGGGCAAGGCGAGGCCGGGTTTTGGTTTCCATGAACGACGAGTGTTCCAGGAGTTGGCCATTCAAGCCGATTCGTGAATAGGACCAGGCGCGCGGCGCTGCGCAATGTAAGACATGCAATTGATTGGAGCGGTCGATCTCCGCCTGCGGTTGTTCGAAGGTGATGGTTCGACCTAACGAATAAGTCGCATACACAATTCCCGTGTCCTTATCCTGCACGCGCACGTATAAAGACGTATGATCTGGGAATCGGTTGGTAAGCAGCGAGTACGTGCGCACCTCCCCGGACGCGGCAACGCCGGTTGGAATTCCCACTGTCTCCTGCCAGATCGGTCGCGCGTCGGTCACTTCGAAAACCCGTGTTCCAGAGTAAAAAAATTTTCCCAGGTCCGCGAAATGCACGTGCGTGCGCACATGATAGGCGCCGAAATCGTGCACGGGATAGAGCGGGCCGAGATCAATCTGTCGCGTGACTCGCTGGCCGGCTTCAATTTTCAGAGGCGGTTGCGCATTTTCACTGTTGAGCGGCGCTATCGGCTGACCCTCGTTTCCCGTTATCTCGAACCCGAGCCATGATTGCCCGTCGCTGTCGTAAAGCTCAATATCGCGCCCGGCCAAATTGGTAATTGCAAGTGTCGCTACCACCGGTTCGTACGCGATGTACTGCAAGCGCTTGAATTTCAGGTCCACCTGAATCTGCCCGTTCGCCGCTGCGGCAAAAAACAGAACAGAGGCACACGGGAGAACGCGCGTCAGCTTTCGCCAGTGCATGCAGATTGCGGCGAAGCTCATGCCGCTTCCCGGACGAGAATGACGAATCGTATCATTGTGCCAGCGTACTCTTCGAAGGAGGAAAATGTTGTAAGAGCCGCGACGGTTCTGCCTGGACCGCTTGCAAGTCATCGTCGTAATACACCCGGATAATGTAACCCAGGTATTTTCGTTGTCCGGCATCCGCCCCAGAACTTTTGCCTCGAGTTTTCTGGCCAGGCCGGACTGTTGCCGCCGCCTCAGAAAGCGATGATTCGGGCGAACCACCAGCTGTCTTTGCGCGCACGTACCTCACTGAGAGGACCTCTGGGTTCGTCTCGCTCCAATCGTGTTTCGGCGTCAGCCATTCGTAATTCACGTCCGCGTTCGTGAGTTTAATATCTTTGTCACCCACCGTGTCGTAGAACTCTACCAAAATTCTCACTTTCATGTGATCAATGGTCGCGCCGGGCTGTTTTTTTATACCGATCTCCAGCGTCAGGTTCTTCTCGGCATCGGGATCGGGTGTTTCCGTGGTTTTTACCTCACTGATTCCCATTACGGAGCCGTCCCGATTGCCGCCGACATCCTTATGTGGTGCGACGTCGACTGAGGCAGCCGCACCGCCGGACTCCGTCGTTCCCGCAACCGGTACGCCGAGCTTCAATCGTCGATCGGCCAGCTCGTAGGCTGCGCCAGCCGACGGGCCCATTTCCTGAATTCTGCGCCAGGTTTGGTTCGCCCGATCAAGTAGCTGCATGGATTCATAAGTCTTGGCAATCTCCTCGAGCACGGCGGTGTTGTTCGGTTCGCTGTCCAATGCTTCCTCAAAACGAGCGAGGGCGGTTGTGGTATCGCCGCGATCGCGTGATTCGATGCCTTCTCGCAACAACTGATCAACAAGCGACTGAGAAGGAGTGGGGAGGGCCGGCGCCGGCGAAATCGCGGGCTGTACCGCAGCCGGTGCAGCTGTTGGCAAGGCCGTCGGTCCGCGCGTCACGGTCGCGGCGACTGACGGTGCGGAGACTCGGGCAGCCCGAGTGCGACCGACGTAATAGGAGGTCGCGGCGAAAATCTCGACTATGGCCAGGATCACAATCAGGCTGAGCCCAATGTGGAAGGTTGGATCAACCTGGATCGCGCGTGAGAGAAGAGTGCGCATGGCGCAATAAACCCATTTCTGTAAGCGCGCCTGTGCCAGCCTGTCAACAGGCCGCCTTACGTTAGATCGTTAAAAACCTAGAAGCTGCCGAAGACGGCGATCTGCACAACAAGATCGATCTGGTAAAAATTATGCGGCCGCGCCGGTCTTTTCTATCGCGAAATGTCGTCCTGGCTTAGGATTTTGAATCCTTCCCCTCTTAGCACGGAGGACGCGCATTCCGTATCGTCCACGTGCAGCGCGATCGTGGCAAAACCGCGCGGCCGGATCAGCAATGGATAAGCGAAATGGACGTTGACCTCCGCCATCACTAATGCTGCGAGTAGTTTCACCAATTGAGTCGCGACTTCTCGCAGTTCCACCACAACCACCTGGCTTACGCCAAAGGGAACATTTCTTTCCCGGAACAATTTCTCCACACGCGCAGGATCACTCGCGATTATACGCGCAATGGCCGAGTCGGTAGACTCCGATACGCTCAGCGCGACAACATGGGTGTTTTGCGTGTTCAGCAGTTTCACAACTTCTAACATCGCCCCTGTTTCTGGCAAGTTAACAGTCATTTGGATAATGACGCCACGACCAACCTTTGATGGGCGCGCCACAGGGAGTATCTCATTTTCAGTCTGCTGTTGGCAAACCAATATCTTCTAACGCTTCAACGCGTTACGGAGACTGTTCATTTTGTACATCCTCACTATACTGCCGCAATGATTGCGGGAGCGCATGTTCTTCTCTACAGCAAGGACCCGGAGACCGATCGAGCGTTCTTTAAAACCGTCCTCGAATTTCCGTCGATTGATCTTGGCGCCGGCTGGCTGCTGTTCTCGCTGCCGCCTGCTGAACTGGCCGTTCATCCCGGTGACGGCCGATTTGTGCAAATGCATGCGGAGCACCCAATGCTCGGAGCCGTGCTCTACCTGATGTGCGTTGATTTGCGCAGTGTGATGCAGATGCTGAGTAGCAAAGGCGTAGTCTGTGCGACGCCGGTAGAAGCCGAGTGGGGAATCAGCACGAGTCTTCGGCTGCCCAGCGGAGGAGAGATCGGCCTGTATCAACCCGCGCATCCGACGATGACTGGAGCGCGTTCACCCTGACAAAGGCGAGGACTTTCGCAAATTAAATCCGACCGCCGAACATGGAAGAAGAAAACGCGCTGATCGCGCTGCGGCGCAAAAAGCTCGATGCCCTCCGTGCGAAAGGGATCGAGCCATTCAGTTCTAGTTTTGAAGTGAGCGGCTCCATTGCGGAGGTGCGCGCGCAATTTAAGGAAGGCGAAACTCTTCGCGCGGCAGGCCGCATCACGGCGCATCGCGATATGGGCAAAAGCCACTTCCTCGACCTGCGCGACGCGACGGGGCGCATTCAAATCTATATTCACGCAAAGGAAGTTGGCCCGGACCTAACCGATCTTTTTCGCCTGCTGGATATTGGCGACCTCATCGGGGTTGAAGGCACATGCTTTATCACCAAGAGCGGAGAACCGACATTGAAGGTCCGCACGTTCCAGCTGCTTGCGAAGGCGTTGCGGCCGCTCCCGGAGAAATGGCACGGATTACAGGACATCGAAGCACGGTACCGGCAACGTTATCTCGATCTTCTCACGAACGAGCATTCCCGCGGGGTGTTCGAAAAACGAATCGCAATTGTCCGCGAAACGAGGCGCTTTTTGGAGGAACGCG
>WNGB01013465.1_pt1 | contig 18954 bp, 16 predicted proteins | sample 5400681 | NCBI WGS metagenome assembly WNGB01 (sample SAMN13153367, study PRJNA577476) | soil metagenome | isolation source: 115 cm soil or saprolite under grassland replicate 2 | place: USA:California | collected 2016-06-15
AGATCTTCGGCAAAGGAGCGATAGACGCCACCCGGCAGCGCCGCCACTTTTTCGAGGATCGTCTTGCCGTCGGCGGTCGTTTCGAGGACGGCGTAGGTGTCCGCACCGAGCGCTTCCTCGCGGACGACGCGAGTGACGAGCTTCTGCTTGCCGTGGCGGTATTCCCAGGTATTGCCGACCTTGAGGGGATACAAGGGCGCCGGCGGCGGGGGCGGCTTCTGGGCGGCCCGCGGTTCGGGCGTCAGTAGGAGCGCCAGGGCAAGGGTCGCTATCAGGGGGAGGGTTGAGGGTTTAGAGTAACCGGAAACCCCTCCCCCCAACCCCCTCCCCGCAACGGAGAGGGGGAGAAGAAGTGATGCTGGTTGGCTTGCTCCCCCTCTCCTCGCAGGGGAGGGGTTTGGGGGGAGGGGTTTTGTCCGGTTGCTCTTACCTTGCACAGCAGTGCCTCCGTCGTGCGGGCTATGAGCGACTCCTTGACGCTACCGCGCCGGCGGCGCGAAGGCAACGCTCCCGTTCGTCGCCTTTGCACTTGCCAATTTCCCAAAGACTTGCCATTATCCCAGCCGATCATGGGAACAGGGAGCGTTCCCTGCGCAGGCGGGTAATGGAGTCTACCCTTGGTTGTACCTGTCGCCGTCCGCTGGCTGCTGGGCGCAGTGATCGCCGTGCTCGTCACGGTGGTGCCGATTGTCTACTATCGCGCAGTCTACACGCACGCCAAGCGGCTGCGCACGGTGACGCCCGGCGTCCTCTACCGGAGCGGCTGCCTGACGCAACGCGGCTTCCTTGACGCCGTCGATCGCTTCGGCATCCGTACGATCATCAACCTCCAGGACGAATTCCCCGACCCGGAATTGCCGGAGCACTACTTCGGCGGCAGCTGGTGCCGCGAAAGCGAACTCTGCGAGCGTTTGCACGTACGCTACCTCTGGATGCCGCCCGACATCATCTCGCGCCGCAAGATCCCCGCCGAGCGGCCGCAGGCCATCGAGCGCTTCCTCGCAGTTATGGATGACCCGAAGAACCACCCCGTGCTGATCCACTGCAAGGCGGGCCTACACCGCACCGGCGTCATGGCGGCGGTCTATCGCATGGAGTACGAGAACTGGTCTCCGGCCGAGGCGCTGCAGGAGATGAAAGAGCACGGTTTCGGCGACTTCGCGTGTACCTCCGCGAATGACTACATCGTGCAGTACGTCCTCACTTACCGACGTGGTGAGCGTCGCCAAGCCCACGGGTCGCAACCTGTGGGCTTGAGCGCTGACCGCTGAGAGCTAAGCATGACCAAACTGCTCGACCGGATGCTGATTTACAACTACCTCAAGGCGTACCTCATCTGCCTTGTCAGCCTCCTGGGCCTGTACATCGTCGTCGATCTCTTCACCAACGTGGACGACTTTGCCCAGCAGCGCCACGGTTTGCTGCCAGTCCTGAGCGCCATCGCCAAGTATTACGGGGTGCAGATCACCGTTATTTTCGATCGGCTATGTGAGGTGATTGCGCTGCTCGCCGCCGTGTTCACGGTCGCCTGGACCCAGCGCAACAACGAGTTGATCCCGCTGCTGTCGGCAGGGGTCTCGACGCATCGGGTGGTACGGCCGGTGCTGCTCAGCGCTTGCCTGATGCTGGGCCTGAGTATCCTGAACCAGGAATTGCTGATCCCGCAGCTTGGCAGTGCGGTCATGCGTTCCCGCGACGACGTCGATGGCGAGCGCGACATGCTCGTCAACGGCTGTTTCGAGCCGAACAAGATCCTCATTACAGGGCACGTTGCCACGCGCAAGGATCTGACGATCCGCCAGGGCTTTTTCTGCAGCGTCCCGCCGGAGATCGGGCCGGGCAACGTGACGATGTTCCGGGCCAACGAAGCCCGCTACATTCCCCCCAATCCAAATAACAAACATCGCACCGGCGGTTGGTTGATGACAGGCACCAAGCCTGCAGAACTGCCCACGGGCTGGAACCGTCCCGATATCCTTGAATATATCGCCCCCGGGAAGTACTTCCTGTACACGACCGAGGTGGATTTCGACGTCGTCACCCGCGACCGCAAGTGGTTCTATCGGGCCTCGACCTGGCGCGTCTTCGAGGAGTTGAACCGGGCCGACAGTAGCCGGCTGGCGAGCATGGCGGTGCTGTTCCACGCACGGCTCACGCGGCCGATCCTTGGGTTTCTCCTGGTCTTCCTCGGGCTGGCGGTCATTCTGCGCGACCAGAATCGCAACGTCTTCATCAGCGCGGGGCTGTGCCTGCTGCTGTGCGCCGCGTTCTTCGCGGTCGGTTTCGGCTGCAAGCACCTGGGCGAAAAGGAACTCTTCTCCCCGGCCCTCGCTGCCTGGTTGCCGGTCCTGCTCTTCGGCTCGCTCTCGTTTGCGCTCTACGACGCGATTCATACCTGACGAGTCCCTGGTCATTAGAGGCAGTCACAACAAGGCGAGCGGCGCGGCGTGAGCCCGCCGGTGAAGCCTTCACCGGCGGGCTCACGCCGCGCCGCTCGCCAACCAAGCTATAGACTCTTAGTGATTAGTCGGCGGTCGCTGCTTGCAATGCTGGTCCTGTCGGCGCCGGTTTCTATGCTACCGACTGAGGACGAACGACTAAGGACTCATCACCAAGGACTAAGCGGGTATGTTTCGTATCAAACCCTGGTATCTCTCGTTGGCCCTCCTGTTGATCGCGCTGAGCGCCGCGGGCGCCCTGGTGCCGCCTGCGGGGGGCGATGCTGCCGACGGCCGCACGACGAAAGCCGACGCTGTCGTCGCATATCGTGGTGCGCGCATCCACACCGCAGCCGGCCCTGTCATTGCGCGCGGCGTCCTCATCGTCCACAAGGGCAAGATCGTCGCGGTCGGCTCAGAGGAGTCCATCCCGATCCCGGCCGGCGCCGTCGTTCACGACCTGACCGGCAAGACGATCATTCCCGGCCTGGTCGATACCCATTCACACGTCGGCATTTTCGGACGCGCCGGCGGACAGGCGAGCGCCGACGGCAACGAGATGACCGGCCCGGTGCAGCCCGGCCTGCGTGCCATCGACGCGATCAATCCCGACGACGCCGGCTTCAAGATGGCCCTCGCCGGCGGCGTCACCACCGCGAACATCATGCCCGGCAGCGGCAACGCCATCGGCGGCCAGACGGTGTACGTCAAGTTCCGCGGCAGCGTTCTGGAGGCGATGCGCCTGCTGACCGGACGTGTGCTGGGCGGCATCAAGTTCGCCAACGGCGAGAACCCGAAAGGGGCCTACGGCGGCAAGGGGCTGGCCCCTGTCACGCGGATGAAGATCGCCGCCCTCCAGCGCGAGGCGCTCGTTCGCGCTCGCAACTATCAACGCCAGTGGCAGAACTATCGCAAGGCGGCCAAGGAAGGCAAGAAGGCGACGCCTCCCGACATCGATCTGAGTCTGGAACCGCTCGTCGAGGTGCTGGAGCGCAAGCGGACCGTTCACTTCCATTGCCATCGCGCCGACGACATCCTGACTGCCGTGCGTCTGTCGCGCGAGTTCAACTTCGAGCTGGTGTTGCAGCACGCCACCGAGGGCTGGCGCATCGCCGATCTCCTCGCCGAGTTGGGCATCGCCGTCTCGCTGACGCTCGTAGACAGTCCTGGCGGCAAGCCGGAGGTGATGGGCCTGCTGGAAGAGAACGCCGCGATTCTGCACAAGGCCGGCGTCAAGGTCGCCATCAACACCGACGATTCGGTGACGGAGTCGCGGTTCTTCCTGCGGACCGGCGCCATCGCGGTGCGCGGCGGCATGCCCGAAGACGCCGCTCTCAAAGCGCTGACGCTGCATGGAGCGCAGATGCTCCACCTCGACGATCGCTGCGGTTCGCTTGAAAAGGGCAAGGACGCCGACTTCGTGGTGCTGTCCGGTTCTCCGTTCAGCGTCTACACCCAAGTGCTGCAGACCTACGTCGAAGGCGAGTTGCTGTTCGACCGCAGCCGTCATCAGGACTGGACCTATCAGGCCGGCGGTTTCGCGCTCGCCGATCGTGGCCGCCTACCGAAACAGTTTGGCGCCCTCAAGCCGCCCGCCCCGGTCAAAATGCCGCCCATGCCGGAGGACGCGCCGAAGTTCAACGGCTCGCCGACGCAGCTCGCGATTTACGCCGGCCGCATCCACACTGTCGGCAAAGGCACGATCACCGACGGCGCCATCCTCGTCGAGCAGGGCAAGGTGAAGTGGGTCGGCTCGCGTGCCGCCTTCACGCTGCCGCCGAACACGCCGGTGCTGCGGGCCGCGGTGGTGACGCCGGGGCTGATCGATGCCCATGCGGTTGTGGGACTTTCCGGAGCGCTCAACTTCCCGAAGGCCGACCAGGACCAGGACGAGGTCAGCGATCCGAACCAGGCCGACCTGCGCGTGCTGGACGGCTTCAACCCGAACGAGCCACTGCTGCAGTTCGTGCGCGAGCACGGCGTCACCGTGATCCATGCCCTACCGGGACGGGCGAACGTCATCGCCGGGCAGACGGGGGTGTTCCGCACCTACGGCCGCACCGCCGAGCAGATGAAGTTGCGTTTCCCGGCGGGCATCCTCGTCAACCTCGGCGAGTCGCCCAAGCGAACCTATCCGGGCCGAATTCCCTCGACGCGCATGGGCACCGCGAACCTGGTGCGGACGGCGTTGACGCAGGCCCAGACTCACGCCCGCAAGCGCGACGCTGCCAAGGACGACGACAAGCGGCCTGCACCCAATCTCAAACTGGAGGCCCTCGAACTGGCGCTCCGGGGCGAGATTCCCGTGGTTTTCAGCGCTCACCGGGCCGACGACCTCGTCACGGCGTTGCGGCTCGCGGAAGAGTTCAAGCTCAAGCCGGTGCTGAGCCTGGCGACGGAGGGTTACCTGGTCGCGGATCGCCTCGCGGCGGCGAAGGTGCCGGTGGTGGCTCATCCGTCGATGCAGCGGGCGTCGTCGCAGGAGACAATGAACGTCCACCTCGGCAACGCGGCGGCGCTGGCGGACCGCAAGGTTCCGCTGGCGATCGGCACGGCGTTCGAGAGTTACGTGCCCAAGACGCGCGTGCTGCGCTACGAGGCGGCGATCGCGATGGTGAACGGTCTGGGCTTCGAGCGGGCGCTCGGGTCGATCACGTTGGAGCCGGCGCGCATGCTGGGCATCGACGATCGTTTCGGGAGTATCGAGGTCGGCAAGGTAGCCGATCTGGTGCTGTATGATGGCGATTGCTTCGAGCACTCGACGCACGTGACGCACACGCTGATCGATGGCCGCGTGATCTACGATCGGGGCGAGTATCTGAAGTTGCCGTATGCGCGGCGGGTACTGCCGTTGACGGGGAATAGCGGCGGGGATTACGGGTGCTGCATGGGTGTGTGGTGAGGCGAGGGGTCCTTTTCCACAGACTCCGAGGAGAGATACAATTGAGGAGGAAGTAATCAAGCATCTGTGATTTCAGGAGATCGACACTTGGCGATCCTACGACGAGTGATCCTCAAAGGCTTCAAGTCCATCAAGGCTATGGACCTTGAACTGCGTCCACTGAACGTCTTGATCGGTGCGAATGGGGCCGGCAAGAGCAACCTTGTCTCGTTCTTCAAGATGCTCAACGAGATGATGGCCAGCCGACTCCAGCAGTACATTGGCACGACGGGGCGTGCGCAGTCTCTGCTGCACTTCGGTCCCAAGGTGACAAGGGAGATAGAGGCCCAGCTGGAGTTCGAGGTAGACAAGGGCATGGACACCTACGCCATGCGCTTGTCCTACGCGCAGGGAGATACACTGGTCTTCGTCGACGAAAGCCTGAGTTTCCTTCAAACGGGTTATCCGAAGCCCAAATTAGTTCCCCTCGGGGCAGGACATCAGGAAACGCGAATTGGTCAAGAGGCCGATGCGGGAGAACCCACAGCCAAAGTTTTTCGGCACTTACTCAACCACTGCCGAGTGTACCACTTCCACGATACTTCGCCGACGGCACGCGTCCGCCAGTATTGCTACATCGGCGACAATCGTTGGTTGATGCCCGATGCAGGGAACTTGGCCGCTTTCCTGCTGCGCCTCCGCGAAGAAAATGGGGGAGCCGTCTACCGTCGCATGGTGACGACGATCCGTCTCATTGCGCCGTTTTTCGACGATTTCGTGCTTGAGCCGGACGGTCCCAACAAAAAAGATGTCATCCTGAACTGGCGAGACAAAGGCTCGGATCAGGTGTTCGGCCCACATCAGCTTTCAGACGGCACTCTGCGTGCGATCTGCCTCATTGCTTTCCTCGTGCAGCCCGAGAACGAATTGCCGGATCTCATCATTGTTGATGAACCGGAACTCGGGCTTCATCCGTACGCTCTCAACATGGTCGCGGCGTTGTTCAAGAAGGCTTCGCATCACACCCAGGTGCTTATCAGCACGCAGTCGAGTTCCTTCCTTGACAGTTTCGATCCGGAAGATGTCGTCGTGGTGAATCGGGAAGGGAAAGCATCACAGTTCACGCGGCCCGATGCGGCAAAGCTGGACGCGTGGCTCGACGAGTACAGCCTTGGCGAAGTCTGGGAGAAGAATGTCATCGGTGGAGGGCCGCACTAATGCCGCGCCTCTACCTGTTTGCCGAAGGGACCACTGAACTTACGTTCGCCGATACAGTGCTCAAGCCGCACCTCGCCCATCGGGGAGTCTATCTGCATCCTCCGGTCCTCATCGCCCATGCCAAGAGAAAAGGAAGAGTTCATCGAGGTGGGGGCCGTAAGTACGCGCCGATGAAGAATGACATCCGACGATTTCTCGCACAGGAGCGCGGTGGGGATGTATTCTTTACGACGATGATTGACCTCTACGCCATCCACACAGAGTTTCCGGGGTTGGCAGACGCCGAAAAACTGCGCCACCTGCCCGCGAAGCGAGTTGAAGCGCTTGAGCAAGCATTCGCCAAAGACATCGGTGATGACCGGTTCGTGGCGTACATCCAGCTGCATGAGTACGAAGCCTACCTTTTTTCTGAGCCAACCTGGCTCGGGTACTTCTACGACCATCACGACAAGCAAATCGCTGCACTCAAGGCCATCGCCGATGGGTACGCCACGCCGGAGTTGATTGACGACGGACAGCACTCGGCCCCGAGCAAGCGGATTATTGCTGAACTTCCCGATTACGAGGACGCAAAGGCCGCTGTGGGACCACAGGTGGCCGAGCTTATCGGTCTGGACGTGATTCGAAGCAAATGTCCTCATTTCGCCGCATGGCTGTCACGGCTCGAAAAGCTTGGCGGGGCGACATCATGATGTTTCTTACACGCACGCCGGGTGCCGCCGTTCACGGGTAGTAGCGGCGGGGATTACGGCTGCTGCATGGGTGTGTGGTGAAGCATTGTTGCCCGGCGCTGGACAGGAGTAGAATAGGATCGTTGCAATCGCTGACTCACCTCTCACGGAGAGACGTCCATGCTCCGGCACGGTCTGATCCCCTTGCTTATGCTCTTGCTCGCGGCGACGCCTCAGGTGGCCCAACCGCCGGGGAAGAAATCAGGCGATTCCGGGTCCGAAAAGGAGAAAAAAGGCCAGGTTCAAAAGGAACCGCCGACTTCGCGGGACTTGCTCCGTTGGCTCGAAGAGTCGCTCGACGTGACTGGCTACCAGACCGAGCGATCCCTCAAAGAGGTGCTGAAACAGTTCGCCGATGCTTTCACCGCTAAGGGCAAAGAACTGGCTTTGTTCGTGGATGAGCCTGCTTTCAGGGAAGAGAATCCTGATGCTCCAAACGTCTACGATTCAGAGGTGAAGTTTCGCCCCTTTCCCCGCCGGTTAACTTTCCGGGATGCACTTACGTTCGCCTTGTCGAAGGTTCCTACCAAGAACGCAACCTTCCTTGTCCGTCGCGGTTGTCTGGAGATCACCACGCAGGAGCGGGCAGCGCCACATCGCTTGCTGCAGGAGCGGATCACCGCAAACTTTGACAAGCGGCCTCTGGCCGAGGCGTTGGATGAACTTTCAGACATGACTGGTGCTACCCTGGTTCTGGATCCGCGCGTCGGCGACAAAGCGCGAACCCCGATCACTGTCGTCTTCCGGAACAGCATCTCTTTGGAGGCGGCGGTGCGGTTACTGGCGGAGATGGCCGGTCTCCATGCACGGCTTGACGAGAACGATGTGTTCTTCATCACCGGCAGCGATAAAGACGGCAACCGCGAGAAGAAGACTGACCTGCGCTTGCGGGACCGGCCGTTTTACCTGGCGTTGAAAGACCTGGCAAGTTGGTCATGCACCAGCATTATCCTCGATCCTCGTGCGGAAACCGAACAGAGCGATGAGCGGTTCCGCCCCCCACAACCACTCTCGGCCTTTCCAGTCCCCCTGACCCTGGGGGAAATACCTGTCTCGGCAACCTTCAAGGCCGGGACGTCCCCGCGAGCGGCGGCGATGATGCTTGCGGCGATGGTTGGCCTTGAGGCCGTCGTGATCGACGACGCCGTTTTTGTGACCACGAGGAAAATGGCGGCGCAACTGCGGGCCAACTTGAAAGAGCGACCAGCCAACGGCAACTCCAGGAAATAATAGTCCGTGATCGACACCGGGACACTCCGATTCCCCTGGCTGCGCGTGCAGCGGTATACTACTGGCAATCGCTCCGCCCACTGTCAACTGCTCGAGGAATCTCATGGCCACAAACTTCACCGCCGTCATCCAACAACACGGCGATTGGTGGATTGGTTGGGTCGAAGAAGTGCCCGGCGTCAACTCGCAGGGGCGGATCCGGGAAGAATTGCTGGAGAACCTCCGCGATGCGCTGGAGGAGGCCCTTGAGATGAACCGAGCCGAGGCCCGCGCTGCTGCAACTGGGGCGTACGAAGAAGTGAGCCTCGCTCCGTGAAGCACCACGACCTGATCCGTCACCTCCGCCACCACGGGTGCGTTCTTATCCGCGAAGGTCGGCGGCATTCCTGGTGGACAACCCGGCGAACAATCAGCGCTCCGCTGTGCCGCGCCATACCGAGATTCCCGACCCATTGGCTCGCAAGATCTGCCGCGATCTCGGCATCCCTCAGCCCTGACGGGACCGAAGCGACAACCTCCCCAAGATCCTGGGGATTCTGCGGCAGATTGTGGAGTCTACCTAACCCCTCTCATCTCCCCAGTTGCTCCGCTCGCGGATTCCTCTTGCCAGACCCCGCCGCGCTGGAGTAAACCTCATGCCGCTTTTCTGCCTCGCCGAGTTGGAGGGAACCGTTGCCTCGCCGCGGGTGGCGTTGCAGGGACCAGCGAGGGAAACTCCGCCATGCGCGCGAGCGTTGTCATCAACACCTACAATCGGGCCGCCAGTCTGCAGAGGACGCTACAGGCCCTTCGCTATCAGACGTTCGACAACTTCGAGGTCATCGTCGTCCACGGCCCCAGTACCGACGAGACGCAGCGCGTGCTGGCAGACTTCGCAGGCGCCATCCGCCTCGCGCACTGTCCCGCCGCCCATCTGTCGCAATCGCGCAACATCGGCATCGCAGCGGCGAGCGGCGACGTCGTGGCCTTCATCGACGACGACGCCATTCCCGAACAGGGCTGGTTGACGGAACTGCTGGCCGCCTACGAGACCGACGAGGTCGGCGGCACCGGCGGGATCGTGTTCGACCACACGGGCACCGCGCTGCAGTATCGCTATTCGGTCTGTAATCGCGTCGGCGAGTCATCGTTCCCGGCGGAGCCTCCTGGCGGCGATGCGGCACGGCCGGGGGCAGACCCCTTTGTGTATCTGCAAGGGACCAATTGCAGTTTTCGACGCGACTGCCTGGCGGCGGTGGGCGGCTTCGACGAGGAAATCGAATACTTCCTCGACGAGGTCGAGGTCGCCCTGCAGGTCATCGACCTGGGTTACACACTCCGACCGCTGGCGGGGGCCGCCGTGCATCACAAGTACCTTCCCAGTCACCTCCGCGGCCTGCACAACAAGGTCGTTTACAACCCTTTCCCCTCCGTCAAGAACCTGTTCTACTTCGCCCTGCAAAATGGGCGGCGGAGTCGGTCGCTGGAAGAAGTGCTCGCGGGCCTCTTCAAGACCGTGGAGTGGACCCGGGCCGGCGCCGAGGACTACCTGGCAGCGGGGCGGTTCACTTGCGAGCAGTATGCGTTCTTCGTGAGCCAGCTGGAGCGCGGGGTGGAAGCGGGGATCACCCGGGGCTTGCAGCAGGAACGCCGGCGCCGGCACATCCCACCGGCGGATCCCAGGAACTTCCGCCCGTTCCCGGTAGTGCAAGCCGATGGGCGGCGTCGTGCGTTCTGCTTCCTCTCGCAGGAGTATCCCCCCGCGGAGATCGGCGGGATCGGCCGCTTCACCCACGATCTCGCCGTCGGCATGGCCGCGCAGGGGCAGCGCGTCCACGTCGTCACACGCTCGCCGGACGTCCACCGGGTGGACTTCGAGGACGGCGTCTGGGTCCATCGACTTCCCGAAGAGGATCGCACTCCCCCTGACCTGCAGCATGTCCCCCTCAAGCACAACCTCAACCTGATCGCGAGGGTTTACGGCGAGGTCTGCCGCATCCACGCACACAACCCGCTCGACGTCGTCTCTGGCCCGCTGTGGCTTTGCGAGGGGCTGCTGTGTACCCTCGACGGCAGGTTCGCGACGGTCCTGAGTTTGATGACGTCGATGAAGACGATTGCGGCGATCCATACCGACTCGCTGCCGGACCGTGTACACGTCGAGCAGCTGATCGCGCTGGAAACGGCGACGACGAACCGGGCCGGCTACGTCCACGCGATCAGTGACGCTATTCTGGCAAAGGTCCGCGCGGAGCAAGGACTGGCGGCGCGGAAAACCGCCGTCGTCCCGCTGGGGCTTCGCGATCATTCGCCGTGGTATCCGCGCCAACGCCCAGACGGCGACGGTCGGGTGTGCGTGCTCTTCGTCGGCAGGCTGGAGCGTCGCAAAGGTATCGATCTGTTCGTCCGCGCCGCCGTGGCGCTCGCCCCACTGTTCCCGCGCGCCGAGTTCGTGGTGGTCGGCAAGGATGCCCCTTACGGCGAAGGCGGCAGCACCTACCGCGAGGCTTTCGCCAGGGACTTCGACGATAATCCGGAGGTCTGCATGCCATCGCGGTTCGAGTCGTTCGGCCTGGTGCTGGTCGAGGCGATGATGTTCGGCAAGCCAGTGGTCGCCTGTGCCGTCGGCGGGATGCGGGAAATCGTGCGCGACGGGGTCAACGGATTCCTGGCAGCCCCGGAGGACGTCCCCGCGCTGACCGCCGCCCTGCGGCGGCTCATCGAAGATGAGGGCCTTCGCCGCGAGTTTGGCCTGCGCTCCCGCGCGTTGTTCGAGCGGCATTACACCTGCGAAATCATGGTGAGGAACACACTTGCCTGTTACGAGGAGATAGCGCGCGATCACGGACAGACGCGCGCCGGCTCCCAGGCGTATTCTCGGGGCGCCGTCGCCGAGTCGCTGGCCGAAGTCATCCAGCAAGCGGCGGGCCTGCTGCCCCAGGCGGCCCGTCGCTACGCTCGGTGCCTGCTCGCGCCCGATGCGACCGAGGAGGCGACCCAGGGGCCGCCCGGCGTCTGGCGCAAGTTCTGCCGCCGACTGGTGGTCCTCCCGCTGATTGGGCCGCTCCTGCGCCGCGGGCAACGCCTGGCGCGTGCTGTAGCGCCGCCCCGCAAAGGGCTTGTCCGCCTGGCGGAGCGAATCCTGGCACGGGTGCCGCTCGTGCGGAAAGGCTGCAGTTACGCGAAACGCCTGTTATTGCTGCCGCGAACCATGTCGCGGCTGGCGGAGGAAGTCCGCGATATCCGATCCGGCGTGGATGATTTACTGATCGGCCAGAGAACTGCCGTTGCCAGGCTGAATGAACTCGTCACGCGCGGGCAGGGACGTCCACGAGTCGGCCCGGGCATTTCCGAGTCGGCCCGTCCGAAACTACCTCCTGCCTTCCCACCTTCGGGCGAAGAACGGTTGGCGAGTTGAGGGTGAAACCCCTCCCCCCAACCCCCTCCCCGCAACGGAGAGGGGGAGAAGAAAAGATGTCTGGCTTGCTCCCCCTCTCCGTTGCGGGGAGGGGGTTGGGGGGAGGGGTTGGCGAAAGGAGACGCAAGGATGCGGATCAGTGTCGTCATCAACACCTACAACCGCGCCGCGAGCCTGCGTCAAACGCTTGCGTCCCTCCGCCACCAGACGTGCAGGAACTTCGAGGTGATCGTCGTGAACGGCCCTTCGGCGGACGACACGGACGCCGTCCTCGCCGAGTTCGCCACTTCCATCCGCGTCGCATCGTGTCCCGAAGTTCACCTTTCCAGATCGAGAAATGTCGGTATTGCGGAGGCCAGTGGTGAGATCGTGGCCTTCATCGATGACGACGCCATTCCCGAGCCTTCCTGGCTGGACGATCTCCTGACGGCTTACGAGGATCCGCGCGTCGGCGGCGCCGGCGGCATCGTCTACGACCACACCGGGTTCCGCCTGCAGTACGAGGCGACCGTCTACAATCGCCTCGGCATTGGCTGCGGGCGGCCGGTTGGGTTTGTCGAGCAGTACACGCGGCCTGGCGCCGACCCGTTTCTCGGCCTCCTGGGCACCAATGCGAGTTTCCGGAGGGATTGTCTCGTCCAAATTGGGGGTTTTGACGAAGAGATCGAATACTACCTCGACGAGACGGAAGTGTGCATGCGCGTCATCGACCTGGGCTTTGCGATCCGGGCGCTCGCCAACGCGGCGGTGCATCACAAGTGCCTGCCGAGCAACCGGCGCAACGAGAAGCGGCTCGTGCTGGATCCGTTTGCCGTCGTCAAGAACCTGTTTTACTTCGCGCTGCAAAATGGCAGGCAAACGCGATCCGTCGGCGCGGTCCTTGATGGTATTCGTCCCGTTGTCGAGCACATGAAGGCCGACGCCTCCTTCCGCGCGCATCATGGGGAACTCAGCGCCGCGCAACATGAGTTTTTCCTCCACCGGCTCAGGCTGGCGATCGAGACCGGGTTGTCGCGCGGCTTCCTCCAGCCACGCCGCTGCCGGGACATTCCTCCGCCGGAGCGAGCGAAGTTCCGGCCGTTCCCGGTACTCTCCCCTGCGGGGCCACGGCGAACCTTCTGTTTCCTCGCGGGCGCACCTGCACCGGAAATCCCCGGCGCCCTGACGGCGGTGGCCGCCCGTGGCCACGAAGTGCATGTCGTCACTCGTTCGCCCGACATCAACCGGGTGGACTTCGAGGCTGGTGTCTGGGTTCACCGCCTCGCCGAGAACGACCGCTGTGTGCCCGGCCTGAGATCGTTGGCGATCACGGCGCCGGTGCGACAGGCGCTCGCCTTCTACCACGAGGTTTGCCGCATTCATCAGGGCCGTCCCGTGGATCTGGTGGTCACTGCGCCTGGGGATGGCTCCGGGCTGGTGTGCGGGCTGGACCAACGCTTCGCGACCGCGGCGTGCAGCGAACATCCCGTCGAGCAGAGCGTGACCGAAACACTGGAGGAATACGAGCACCGCATTGTCCGGCATGAGCCCCTTTCGGGAGGGCCGCAGGCAGGAATGATCACGGAGTTGGCTATCTTGCTGAGCAACGAGGCGGGCCTGGGACCGGCGCAGGCGCGCGACGCCGCGGCGAAGCTCCTCGACCCCACCTGTTCCGCCATCGATTACGCAGCTGCGGCCAGCAAGTTGTGGCATCTCTCCCCTAAGGCATTCGTTGCGGAACTGCATCGACTTCTGTTCAACCGCGAGCCGATGCGGGGAGAAGTGGCCCACTACACGGCGAGACTGGCGGGAGGCGCCAGCCGGTGTGAGGTGGTGCGTTTGATTACCGAGACTGAGGAGGCTCAATCTCTGCAAATCCCGACCGACTGGCTCGCGGAGGTGCCCGCGTTGACCCGAAAAAGCGCCTGCTCATCCATGCGGGGTTCGGTGAGCAAGATCGTGCTCCTGCCACTGAAGAGGTGTCTGGCGCTATGCCGTCGGGTGGCCCGGTCGCTTTCGTCCTGTGGGCGCCGCTGTCTCCGTGCCGCCCTGCAGATCCTTCGCTTACCCGCGACGGTTCGCAAGCTGCACGCGGACATCCACAAGGAACTTGAAAAAGCCGTTCGTGCCCAGGAATGGGCGTTCTGGCACAACCAGGCGGCGCTGCTCCAGATTCAGCAACTGCTGCAAGACCGTGACAGATCCGAGGACGGGGCGCGGGCGCGTTACCCGTTGCTCCCTGGCCGCGCAAATCCCGCAGGCGAAGTAGGCCGGTCCACCCCAACGGGCAACAAGTTGGCTGGTTAATGACAGACATTGCAAGTGGGAGCCGAGGATGTTGGGCGCCGACAGCGAAGATCACGACCAACGGTTGAAGGTACTGCTGAAGGAGTTCTTCGAGCAGTTCTTCCTGTGCTTCTTCCCCGTGTGGGCGGCACGCTTCGACTTCAGCTTCATCGACTGGCTGGACAAGGAGGTATTCCTCGGTCCGCCGCAAGGAGAGAAGCGGCAACTCGACCTGGTCGCCCGCTTGCGTCTGAAAGCGGCCGCGCCCCCGCCGCAAGCGGGCATGACCGAATTGGTGGCGTTGGTGCATGTCGAGATCGAGACACGCAAGAGCAGCACCGCCCTGCAGCCACGCATGTTCGAGTATTACGTCCAGTTGCGACGCGACCTGGGCTTGCCGGTGCTGCCCATCGGCCTGTTCCTGCGGGTGGGGTTAGAGGGGTCGGTTGGGACGCCTATGAGGAGCACTTCTGGGAGCATCGCATTCTGCGCTTCGAGTATGCTTATGTCGGCCTGCCCGCGCTCGATGCCGCCATGCACGCCCTGGGAGAGAATCTGCTGGGCGTGGCCCTCAGTACCTTGATGCGCGTGCCGGCGGAGCGGCGGGCAGAACTTTACGCCGAGGGCTTGAAACGGATCGCCCAGGCGCAGGAAAATGACTACCGCCGCTTCTTGCTGGCGGAGTGCCTGGAAGCCTATGCTAATTTGGACGAGGCCGCCAGGCAACAGCTACAAGCGTTATTGACCACCGAACCGTATCAGCAAGTGAGGCCCATCATGATTACCACCTACGAACGCGGCATGATCGCGGGCGAACGCAAGGCAGCGCTCCTGCTCCTTCACAAGAAATTCGGGGCGCTCTCGCCAGAGGTAGAGCAGCGTGTCGAAGCGCTATCCCCCGAGGAGCTGTTACATCTGCTGACAGACCTCCTTACAGCTCAGTCGTTGAAGGAACTCCACCTTGAGGGCTGAGGCCCTTTCCCTGCCTGGAAGCGTATGCTGACCTGGACGAGGCCGCCAAGCAGCAACTGCAGGCGTTACTGACCACCGAACCGTATCAACAAGTGGGGGCCATCATGATTACCACCTACGAACGCGCCATGATCGCGGGCGAACGCAGACTGGCACTCCGGTTGCTGGAAGCGAAGTTCGGGGCGCTGTCGCCAGAAGTGAAGCAGCGGGTGGAGGCGCTGTCCCCCGAGCAACTGCAACAGCTCTCGTTGGACCTCCTCAAGGCGCAGTCTCTGAAGGAACTCCGTCTGGAGGACTGAACCGTCGCGACCGGGGATGAGCCTTCATCCCCGGTTCAGCTGTCACGGCTCTCAGTGTCCCCTTGCCCAGACCGCAAACTTTTCCCCATCGACCGCGAGCTGCCACCCGCCCCCCGGATGCCAGTCGCGCGGCCCCAACTTCAGCGCCACCTTGCCGTCAATGATGGCGGCGTAAAGTCCCTTGCGTGCCTCCTTGATGTCTACATGGCTGCGAGCATGAATTCCAAGGGTCTTGCGGACCTTGATCAGCCTGTCGAGCCGCTGCCGCGTACAGCCGCCCCAGTCGAAATAGTGCGACCAGAACACACACGGCACGCCGGGGTGCGTCAGGAGATAGGCGTAGCCCATCTCAACCGTCTTCCCCGGGAAGTGACGCGTGCCGTCTCCGTAGGGATGATCGTGATCGCGACGATATTCAGTATCGTGATTATCCAGAAAGGTCACCGCCCGGCTCGGCCAGTACCCGATCAGCCCGCCCGGCACCACGTGGCCACCAGCGAGGGAGCAGAACCGGCTGTAGTCGTCGCCCCGGAATGCCTCGTCGAGCATGTACCGCGTCGGGAAGTCGAATGCCTGTCGCAGGTAGTTCTTGATGGCCGCACGCACGTCGGCATTGGTGTGGTCCAGCTCACGGCCGGCCGGATGGTGTTCGCCGGTGTCCGGGTTGCCCATACCCACGCCGGATGCGTCATCGCGGGTGATGGCCGCCCGGTTGTCGGGAAATGGCGGATCGTGGAAATCGGCCCCGCCGGTCGCGACGCCGACACGATGGTTCAGGACCACGTCGGCCAGCGCCTTGACGGGACCAAGGGCCGCAATCGCCGCGGTAAGCTCTGCCGCGCTGCCGTACGCGCTATCGAGGACGTGCCACCGCCGCGGGATGTAGCCCTGCGGGGCCAGCGAGTCCGACGGCGGAGGAAACCACACGTAGCTGAACCCGGCCGCGCGAATCGCCGCCGCGTTCTCGGCAAGCACGCGATACCAGCTCTTTTTCGTCCGGGTTGCCGCATCGAAAACGCCCGCGTGAGAGGCCCAGTGGAACCCTTGCAGGAGAATGTCGCGTCCGTCGCCGTGGTACTTCCTCTCTTCCTGCCGCCAACCCTGGGGCATTGAGACGACCGCCAGCCACGGCAGTTTGTGTTCTGGTTGCATAGCGCTATTCGCCTCCAGGTTTTCAAGCACAGGTGTTCGCCGCACAGCGCCGGCACCGTCCGCGCGCAGTCCGAACGGTGCCCAAGAGGTTACAGGCCCGGCGGCGCTGGGTATCAGGTTCAGCATCCCGCAAAGCGGACAGGACGGTGGCAAGGACGGGCGCGCCCTGACCCGTCACGAGCGACCACAGGCGAACTTGTACCGCCAGCGGGTCGTGGGAGAGCGGGCGCTCTGTCAGGGGTATAAAAGCAAACGGCGCGCCGATTCCGCCAGACATTCCGTCGCCACGGCAAACCGGCGAGACGACAACCACCCGTGAACCGAGCAAGCGCCCTGTCCCCGCGACGCCGGACTCTTCACGAGAGTCTGATAGATAACCGCGGCCCAGGGAAGGAGGACGTGAGTTTATCTCGGAAAAATCGCGGTCGGGCTTGTGTCAAACCCCACAGGAATGGGATAGATTCTGGGACCAAGCCCGGCGCTTTGCGCGCTGCGGTCGCTGAGGTGCGGAGAGTTTACCTGGATTGCCCAGTCGGGTGACAAGGTGACAAGGTGACAGGGTGACAAGGTGGGGATGAAGATAGCTTTGCTCTTTCACCTGGTCACCTTGCCACCTGGTCACCTTGTCACCTTGTCACCTTCCGTAGCCCGGCAGGGGTCGGCCGTCGGCGTCGAGCTTGCCGCAAGCCCACAGCACGCCGTTGGCCAGAAGCCGGTGATACTCGGGCATCGCCGTCGTCCGCAGGTCGTGGCCGAGAGTCGTCGCAAAGACGCGGCCCTTGCCGTAGGTGCTGATCCAGCAGACGACATGCTCCGAACTCGTCTTCATGTTCTTGCCCAGCAACAGCGGCGTCGAGCGTTCGCCGAGCTTGATAGTCTGATACAGTTCGTCGCCCGGCGTCCGCCACTCGTCGGGCAGGCCGTGCAGGGCGGGGTGTTTCTTGTCCGCCTTGATGATGCTGAAAGCGGCGTAGGGATCGTGTTTGCGCGTGCGCATGCCGCAGCAGTCGGTCCACTCGTCAGAGGCCATGAAGGTGTGCATGGCGCAGTGGACCAACACGGTCGGCTTGCCGTCGCGCGTGGCCTTGAGCGCATGCTCGATCAAATCCTTGTTTTTCTCCATCGAGAAGCAGAAATTGTAGACGAGCACGTCATAGCCGTCGGCGAACTTCGGATCCTCAAGCACCTTCACCCCGGACTGGATGTCAAATGCGACATTGACGAGACCACTTACCTTCTTTGTCAAGACCGGGTTGAGGGCGTTGTAGTCGTGGTAGCCGCCGCCGGTGATCAGCAGCGCCTTGAGCGGCGGCGCCTTCTTTTCCTGGGCGCCGCCTGAACCTGCCAGCACTACCACGACGGTTACGAGGGCGAGCATCTTGTTCGACATGGTAACTCCCTGAGATGAGAGGCCCACTTCCTATTTTTCCCGCTTGCGGGTTAGCAGGAGCGGCAAGCTTCCCCGCTAACCCGCAAGCGGGAAAAACAGCAGCGAATCAAGTGGCCAGGCATTGCTTGTAGAGCGTCTCGAACTCCCGCGCCACCTGCTTGGCGCCCGCGCGCAACTCGCCCAGGAATTTCTTCATGGTGTCGTCGGCCCTGCCCTCGGAAATGATCCAGCGGCGCAGCCAGTTCGCCTCCTGGGCGGTGATGATGCCGTCCGCCAGGATGTTGTTCTTGACCGCGTCGAGCACCAGTTGATGAAACGACGGCACGACCGACGCGGCACTCTTCTTCAACTCCAGCAAGAACTCCAGTTCGAGGTCGTCAATGTGGCCGTCCGCGAAGAGTTCCTTGCGCATCAGATCGACCTCGCGCCGGTCGATGGTGCCATCGGCCAGGAGTAGCTCCTTGGCCAGCTTCTGCCATTCTGCCATCGCTTTTCTCCCTCCGAAAAGTGGCCTTACTTGGCCATGCACTCGTTGTACAGCGCCAGAAACTCCGGACACGTCTGGTCCGCGAGCAACTTCAGCTCCTTGAGCAACTGCTTCTCGTCGTCATCGACCTTGCCGTCGGCGAAGATGTAGCTGCGCAGCCAGGTGACCTCGGCCGAGCTGATTACGCCGTCGGCGAGGATGGTGGTGCGGACCGCCTCGTTGACCAGCGACTGAAATGCCGGCACCGCCTTGTAGGCGCCGCGCTTGGCCTCGAAGAGGAAGCTCAGTTCGCTGGAGTCGATGCGTTTGTCCGCGAAGAATTCCTTGCGCAGGATGGCGACCTTGCGATCGTCGATGTGGCCGCCCGCCAGCAAGACGGCCTTGGCCAGTCTCCGCCAGTCTGCCATGAGATCCCCTCCTTCGATGTGGTGATGGGTGCCTGTGATGGGTTCGCGGGTTCAGAATAGCACAGGGGCGCGCGAAGGCAAGGAAAT
>WNGB01008485.1_pt1 | contig 18950 bp, 19 predicted proteins | sample 5400681 | NCBI WGS metagenome assembly WNGB01 (sample SAMN13153367, study PRJNA577476) | soil metagenome | isolation source: 115 cm soil or saprolite under grassland replicate 2 | place: USA:California | collected 2016-06-15
CTCGGATCGCGCTCGCCTGAAGTATAAATCACCGACTTCACGACGATCCGATCGAGCTCCTGGCTCATCGCGTGCTCGGCGGCCTCGGCCCGTTCCAGTGACGTCATCGCCATCGTGTCCCTCCGGGAAATCGAACGTTACCCAGATGATCGGTCTCCTGGCCACCGACTGTCAAGCTGCGCGCACGCGGTCTGCGCGCACGCGGTCAGCGGTGCCACCGCGCCGCGATTACCGATGCCGCGAGCGCTTCCGCTCAGGCCATCACCCAGCCGCCATTAGGCTGGAGCACCTGGCCGGTGAGGTAGTGCGCGTCCTCGGCGGCGAGGAAGACCGCACAGTTGACGAGAATGTCGAGCCGTCCGAAGCGGGCCAGCACGCGCTCGACCATCGCGCGCACCTGATCCGCGCGCGCGACGTCGGCCTGCACCGCCTCGGCGCGCCGGCCGAGTCGTTCGAGCTCGGCGACGACCTCCTTCGCGGCGGGGCCGCTCGCGTTGTAGTTCACGACGAGGTCGGCGCCCTCGCTCCCGAAGGCGAGCGCGATCGCGCGGCCGAAGCCACGACCCGCTCCGGTGACCAACGCTACGCGTCCGTCCAGGCGTCCCATGTCCCGGGGATGGTAGCATCAGGAGGCATGCACGACCCCCGCGACGTGCTCACCAGTGCCCGGCTCGAACTCGAGCGGTTCCCCGTAGTGCTCGATGCGTTGCTAAAGGACCTCGACGCGTCCGCCTGGCGTGCGCGCCCGGCGCTCGCCGAGTGGGCACCGGTCGAGATCGTCTGCCATCTGCGCGACGAGGAGGCCGAGGACTTCGGCGCGCGAATCCGTGTGATCCTCGACGGCGGCGCGAGCTTCGCGCCGATCGACCCGGAGCGCTGGGCGACGGATCGGCGGTACCTGGACGACGACGGACCGCGCGCGCTGGCCGCCTTCCGCGAGCGCCGGGCCGCGAGTCTCAGCTCGCTGGTCGCGATCGCCCCCGCGCGGCTCGCCGCTGCCGTCGCGCACGCCCGCACCGGTCGGCTCTCCGGGCTCGATCTCCTCGCCGCCTGGGTCGAGCACGATCGTCTTCATCTGACGCAACTCGGAGCCGCGCTGGCGCGCGCCTGGGCCACGCGCTGGGCGCCACTACGCACGGAGTACGCCGGGCCCATTCCGTACGCGAGCTCGTAGCCGCTCGAGCTCGAACGAGAAGCGTCACGGATCACCCGCAGCGCTCCGAGGCCCCTTGGGGCGGTCGAGTGCGGGACTGTCTCAGCGGTTGACGTGGCCGGAGAACTTGACGATCAAGGCTCGCGAGCGAGCACGCGCTACTCGATGATCTGAGCCGCCCGCAGGAGCAGCGTCTGCGGGATCGTTAGGCCGAGCGCCTTGGCGGTTTTCATGTTGATGACCAGCTCGAACTTCGTCGGCTGCTCCACGGGTAGGTCGGCGGGCTTCCTCCCCTTCAGGATCTTGTCCACGTACACCGCCAGCCGTTTCGCAGTCTCAACGCGGTTCGGCCCATAGGACATGAGTCCCCCGGCCTCGGCGTACTCGCGCCATCCGAACACGCTGGGGAGGCGCTGCTTCGTCGCGAACTCCGCCAGCTGCTGGCGGTGCGTCATGGTCACGCCCTCGGGGAAGACGAGGAGCGCGTCGGCCTTATCCCTGACGATGGCGTCGAATGCCGCGTGGAAGTCCGCTGTCGTCCTGACCTGATGATACTGGACCATCGAGCCGACGGCTCGCGCGGTCCGCTCCGTTTCTCTCAGCTCCCGCTGCTCGCCAGGATGCGCCGGATTAGACAGGATGGCCACACGCGACGCCCGAGGCGCAGCCTCCTTCAGGAGCTCGAGTCGCTTGCCCACCAACTCGAAGGCGAGCCAAGTGATACCCGTCATGTTCCCGCCAGGACGCGCGAGACTCTTGACGAAACCGGCCTCCATCGGGTCGCCGCTGTACGAGAACACGATCGGAACTGTCTCCGTGGCTCTCTTCGCGGCCGAAGTCGCCGCCCCCGGCGTCACGATGACCTCGACGTTTAGCCTGACCAGCTCGGCTGCCAACTCGGCCACTCGGAGCCGATCTTCCCCTGATCGATACTCGATGATGATGTTCCGGCCCTCCACGTAGCCGAGGTCCCGGAGGCCTTCCCGCAGGATCTCGTAGAACGATGAGGGAAGTCCGCTGACGCCCGCCTGGAGATAACCGATCCGTCGTACCTCTGATGGCCGCTGGGCCTCGGCGGCGAGCGGCGCAAGAATGAGGCTGAGAGTGAGAATCAGCGGGAGCCCGACCAGTCGCATACTGCCGGGAGTCTAGCCGAAGGCCACTATGCGCACCAGCGCCCCGGCCTGGACGAGCACCGGGGGGCAGGGATTAGGGCCGGGGGATGTACCCCGCGAAGGGGACGCTCAAGGCGTCACAGACGGTTACGTGCCCAGCGGCGTTCCCCCGATGTTCAACTAGAAAACGGCGAGTGGATTCGCCGGCGACCCGGTGCCCCCGACCACCCGCAATGGGGCGACGAGCAGCATGAACTCGTCGCGCTGCTCCTCCGCGCAGGCGTGCGCGAGCGGCTCGAGGAGCGCGTTGTCCACCAGCGCCACGCCGTACGCGAAGATTGCGGCGTGGACCGCCCACGGGATGTCGTACCCGATCGGCAGGTGATCGAGCATGTCCCACACCAGCACGCTCACGTCGTGGTCACGCAGGAACGGCAGGCAGGATACGTGGAGCCCCGGGCGCTGCTGCTGCGTGGGGTTGAAGGGGCGGCCGTAGGGTCGCTCGGGGTCCTGAGCCTGCCACGCCTCGCGCCCGGAGTAGACGCAGACCGCGTCGCCGGGCTCGAGCCGGATGCCGCGCTTGGTGAGGATGTCGTCGAGCTCCCAGCCGTGCACCGGCCGGTCGTGCGTCACGCAGGGGACGCCGCGGTGCCGGGGGACGTCGAGCATGACCGCGCGGGTCATGATGCCCTCGGCCCAGTGCTCGACGGACCCGAACCGCGCGCCCTCGAACGTGATCTCTTTCTTCGGGTCGCGCCCGTTCCACATCGACTCCTCGTCCCAGGTGTGGCAGAGCGCGTCGATGTGGGTGGAGGCGATGCCATGGTAGTAGATGCCGTAGTAGTCGGCGGAGAAGCCGCCCTTGCCGCGCGCGTGGGTCCTCATGAAGTGGTGAGCCGGCAGCGGGTTGTTCGGGCCCGGCTCCTTCGGGAACGGCCGGCTGAGCGACACGCTGCGCCCGCTGCGGACGAGCCGCGCCGCCGCGGCTCGCTTGGCCGGCGTGATGAGGTTCAGGGCGCCGACCTGGTCGTCCTTGCCCCAGCGGCCCCAGTTGCGGCGCTGCCGGATCCAGCCGAGCACTTCCTGCTCCGTGGGTAGCGGGTGTTCGGGCATCGTAGCCTCCCGGGGTGAATGTTGCCTGACGGCGCGCTATGGTATCAGGCGTGGCCGGGGAGCCCGCGGCGACGTTTTTCGCGCTCACCCCCGACCGCGTCCTCGACGCGGTCGAGGTCGGAGGTCTGCGCTGTACCGGCCGCTGCCTGCCACTGCGCGCCTTCGAGAACCGGGTCTACGAGGTGGAGCTGGAGGACGAGCGGCGGCTGGTCGTCAAGTTCTATCGTCCCGGCCGCTGGTCGCGCGAGACGATCCTCGACGAGCACGCGTTCCTCGCTGACCTGGCGGCGGCCGAGGTCCCGGCGGTCGCGCCGATCGACCTCGGCAACGGCGGGACACTGAGCGAGATCGAGGGCATCTACTACGCGGCGTTCCCACGGGTGCGCGGGCGCTCGCTGGACGAGCTCGACGCGGAGAACCGTCGCCGGATCGGCCGGACGATTGGCCGCATGCATGCGGTCGGCGCTTCGCGCGACGCTCCTCACCGGCCGCGGCTCGACGTGAAGCGCTACCTCTTCGAACCCGTCGAGATCTTGATGGCGAGCGGCTTCATCCCCGAAGGGCTGGCGCCCCGCTATCGGGACGTCGTTGTCCGCATCGCCGACGCGGCCGCCAAGGCACTCGCCACGGCGCGCGTCCAGCGAATCCACGGCGACCTGCACTGGGGCAACATTCTCTGGACGCCCGACCCGCTCCTCGTCGACTTCGACGACTGCCTGGTCGGTCCGCCCGTGCAGGACCTCTGGCTCCTGGCGCGGGGCAACTCCGATGAGGCGCGCAAGCTGCGCGAGGATCTCCTGGAGGGCTACGAGCTCTTCCGCGAGTTCGACCGCTCGACGCTCGCGCTCTGCGAGCCCCTGCGCGCCATGCGCATCGTCTACATGTCGGGCTGGATCGCGCGCCGGTGGGCCGATCCGTCCTTTCCCCCCGCCTTCCCGATGTTCCGCAACCACAACTACTGGAACCAGGAGTACGAGGAGCTCGTGCAGATCGCGGAGGGACTCGGCTAGAGCGAGCTGAGCACCGCGCGCGCGAGACGCGGCAGGTCGGGATCGCGCGCGCCCATGATGAGGACGGTGTCGCCGGGCCGCGCCTCGCTGACGACCCACTGGCGCGCGGCCTCGTGGTCGCGCGCATAGCCGCACTTGAGAGCCTTCGGGAGATCGTCCGCCAGCACGCGGCTCGAGATGTCCTTCGCGACGGTTCCGCCGGCGTAAAAGATCTCGGCGTAGCAGAAGCGATCTTGAGGACGCAGGAGCGTCGGGATGAGCGCCCGGAGCTCGTGGCGCAGGAAGCGCGCCGGGCCGAAGCCGTGGGGCTGGAAGACGGCGACGACGCGCGCCGCGCCCGCCTGCGCCGTGGTGATGGCCGCGCGGAGCTTCTCGCCGTTGTGCGCGTAGTCGTCCACGACCAGGATGTCTCGCGCCGCCGTACCGACCACCTCGAAACGGCGCGCGACGCCGGGGAAGCGCGCGAGCAGGGTCACCACGGTGTTGGCGTCGACCCCGAGCTCGAGCGCGACCAGCGCGGCGGCGGTGGCGTTCAGAAGGTTGTGGAGACCGGGCTGCGGAATGTCCAGCATCAGGTCGCGGCCCTCGTGCCGCAGCACACCCCGGGCTTGCCTCGGCCCCACGCTCGTGACCCGGAGCCGCGCGTCGGCGTTGGGTGACACTCCATAGGCTGCCGCCTTGAATCGGCGCCCGAGCGCTGTCGCCTCCGGACAGTCCGCGCCGACGAGAAGTCGGCCGCAGTTTCTGGCGAACGCCGTGAACTGCGGGCGAAGCGCGCCCAGCTCGTCGTGGTCGCGGGTGACGTTGTGGATGAGGCCGATCGCCGGATGGTAGCCGACGAGCGTGCCGTCGGACTCGCACGCCTCGGCGACCGCGGGGCCTTCAGCCGGGCCCGCCACGAAGCAGCCGCCCGCGCCCTCGCCCGCGAAATCGGCGCCGCCCAGCACGGTGGCCTGGACGCCTCCCTCACGCAGGAGCCATCCGATCATGCCGACGATGGTGCTCTTGCCGCTCGTGCCCGCGATGGCGACACCCGGCGAAGCGGTGTTGACCACCTCGGCGAGCAGCTGCGGCCGAGGAAGGCAATCGATGACGAGCGCGCGCGCCGCGCGCAGCTCGGGCGTGTCGACCTCGACGGCCGCCGAGTAGACGAAGCGATCGATCGCGGCCGTGACGGCCGCCCCGTCTTGCGGGGCCAGCTCGATGCCCAGACGGCGGAGCGACGCCGCGATCTCCTGCTTCTTGCCCAGGTCGAACGCGCGGTCGGAACCCTGAACCGCGTGACCGCGCGCCCGCATCAGGCACGCGAGCGGGCCCATGCCGGCGCCCGCGATGCCGGAGAAGTGATACCGCAGCGTTGTCACAGGCTGACCTGCTTCCGCGGCTCCAGGTGCATCGTCGTCTCCATGTCCCGCGACTCCGTCACCTCCTTGAGGCTCCGGAACGGCAGGTTGAAGACAGATCGCGACGCGGTCAGGATCATGGCGAAATTCAACGCCGCTCCCAGCAGGTGGACCACCGGCAGCGCCAGGAGCTCGAGCAGCTCATCGCTCTTGATGTGGAGCCAGTCGAGGTCGCGCCGGAAGTCATCCATCGCCGCGCGCCAGAACGGCTCGGACCGCATGGCTGCGGACCCCGGCGCGTCGGCCTGCGTGAGCGGCTGCCGCGCGATGAGGGCCAGCAGCGGGGGCGTTCCGTACTGACCGAAGAGGAACCACGTGAGGCCACGGACGCCGAACCAGCCGACCGCGGCCGTCGCCAGCATGGCGGCGTTGTCCCGGGCGATCCACGGCATCGTCACCTCGACCACGCCACGGTACAGGAACAGCACCTCGAAGAACATCGCGAACAGCTCGATGCCGATGATCTGGGCGAGGAACTTGCTGTCCCGCTTGCGGACGGCGTCGATCAGTGCCTGGACGCACGCGAAGCTCGCCATGATCAACGTGAGCACAAGGAGATAAAGGACCGGGATCGTGAACCGCGAGTCGTCCGTCCCGGAGAGATCGGCTACCAGCGTCGCGACCCGCGGCTCGAGCGTGTACGTGAACACCGCGGCCTCGAGCCCGCACCAGAAGAGCAGCATCACGAACGCGAGCCACGGCACGCCCGGCTGGAGGTAGCCGCGCATCAGCATGCTCGACATGGCGAACGGCGTCCCCACGATGTCGCGGATGAACCCGGTGACGAGCCGGACGGCCAGCCGTGAGATGCCGAGGGCCCAGCCCAGCATTACGCCGACGACACGGACCATGCCCACCCAGTACAGCCATACTGCCAGCGCGGCGTCCCACCACGCGAGGAGGATCAGCGAGACGAAGCGCGTGCGCCCAGAGCGGAAGGGCAGCGTGTAGACGGAGAGCCCGGTGCACCAGACTGCAACGACGCCCAGGAACACGGGGAACAGCAGGAACACGTACTTCAGGGCGGCCAGCCAGCCGGGCTGCGAATCGAGGAAGAAGCTCATCAGAGTCTGCTGCAGCACCGGAACCCAGGCGATCGGGGCTGCGACCAGCTCGGCTGGGCCGCGCCACGCCTCCGGAAGTTTGGCAATGATCCGATCAATCATCTGACCCTCCTTCATACGCTGCGCTCATGAGTACGCTTCCATAATTTCTTCTGCCCGAGGTTCGCCTCGGGCAGCGAGGCGAACTGATTCAGCGGCGCCGCGCGTCTATGGGCCCTGGCTGTTGGCGTGAGAGGACCGAATAGCCTCCCGGGCGCCGTCGGACAGATCGGCCGGCGCGGCGACGACACTGCGCTCTATCTTCGCCGGCACCTGCTTCGCTGGCACCTGGCGCTCGAGCGCCTGGCGCTCGGCCCAGGCCGAACGAGGCGAGCTCGGGCTCGGAGTCGGGCTCAGAGTCGGACTCAGAGTCGGACTCGGACTCGCCACGGCCCACGTGAACCCGGGATCGATCCGGCTCGTGGTAGCCACGGGAACGACATGCGGACTCACACTGCTCACTCGCGGCACGAGGTCCGCGCGGCCGATGCGTCGCAGAATGCGGCTGACGTAGCGGCGGGTCTCGCGGTAAGGCGGGACACCCCCGTAGACCATGACCGCCTGCTCACCGGCGTTGTAGGCGGCGAGCACGAGAGGCAGGTTGCCGTGATACCGATCCATCAATCCTCGCAGATGGCGAACGCCGCCCTCGATGTTCTCGTACGGGTCGAAGGTATCCGACACCTGGAGACTCGAGGCCGTTCCCGGCATGAGCTGCATCAGGCCGCGGGCGCCGCGCCGCGAAACCGCCCGCGGATTGAACTCGGATTCGGCCTCGACAATCGCGGCCACCAGGATCGGCGGAATGTCGTAGCGGACGGCGACCTCCCTGATGTGCGCCTCGATCTCGACGATCTCGGGGACCTCGACGCTCGAGTCGGAAGCTTCGATCGCCTCGCGCGCCATCTTCATGATCTCGGAGTCCGGCTGTGGCCGCGACCCGAAGTAGGCGTACGCGGGGACGATCGTGAGCAACAAGACTCCGAGCCCCAGCGCGTGGCGCGCGAGCGGCGAGAGCGGGTCTCGCTCGAGGCGTCGGATCGTCGCTTTCGCTCCGTCCAAGAATTTTCCTCCGGGTTTCGTGCCTGGCAGACAGCATGCTGGATGGGTTTATATCCGTAGCAACCCCCCTAGAACGCAACCCAGATGCCAGACGTCAAAAATGACAAAGCGCATGTTTTTCTGAACGTTAGAAATCACCCATGTGCCTGGAGCGGTGACGGCCCCCGTCAGTGACTCGACACGGACGTGTCATCCGGTCCCGGGCGCTTCCAGCAGCCTGCACGCGGCTCAGACGTGGTCGCGGACCGAGCCCGGAACCGACGCGCGGCTTCGCTCGGAGCCGCCCCAGCTTCTGAGCCCGAGATTCGCGCATTCGATGAAGCAATCGAGGGCCGTCGTCAGCTCCGCCCGGCTCTTTGGCCTTACGAGCTCGAGGGTGATGTCGCTCCCGGTGAACACGGCGTTGGCCACGCGGAGGACACTCGAGCTCGCGTGGCCCTTGAACGTGTTGATCCAGGTCTGGTCGGGCGAGCTATTCACCCGGAAGCGGACGAAGACGCGATTGTCGGACCGCTTTCCCTCGAACGTGGGATCGCTCACACGGATGATCGCCATGACGACTCCACACAACGGCGTGACGCCCGAGCCCTTCGCTCGGAGGCTCAGCGCGGGAACGCGATCAGCGTCTGACGCTGCGCCTGAACTGAGGACTTTCGCTGTGACCGAGTCGATGGCCTACCGGGTGGTAGGAGACGAGAACCCCGAACCACGAGGTCAGGGAGTATGGAAGCATAGGTCAGCGAGTGTGTCCAGAGGCGCTTTCTTGGTAGGCTAGGACGCCGATTCTCAAGAATGAGAGGGACGGAGGGCTTCGATGAGGCATCGTATCGCGGCGATTCCCGGCGACGGGATCGGCAAGGAAGTCGTCCCCGAGGGCATGCGCGTCCTCGACGCCGCCGGCCGGCGGTTCGGCTTCGACATCGAGTGGACGACGTTCGACTGGAGCTGTGAGCGCTACACCGAGACCGGCCGCATGATGCCCGAGGATGGCCTCGACCGGCTCCGGCAGTTCGAGGCGATCTTCCTCGGCGCGGTGGGGTTCCCCGGCGTGCCGGACCACGTCTCGCTCTGGGGCCTCTTGATCCCGATCCGGCGCGGGTTCCACCAGTACGTCAACCTGCGTCCCGTGCGTCTGCTCAACGGTGTCAGGTCGCCGCTCGCCGGACGCGGGCCCGCCGACATCGATATGCTGATCGTGCGCGAGAACAACGAGGGCGAGTACTCGGAGATCGGCGGGCGGCTCTACCGGGGGACGCCCGAGGAGCTGGCCGTCCAACAATCGGTCTTCACGCGCAAGGGCTGCGACCGCATCATGCGCTACGCGTTCGAGCTGGCCATGAAGCGGCCGCGCCGCCACGTGACGTCGGCGACCAAGTCGAACGGAATCATCCACAGCATGCCGTACTGGGACGAGCGCTTCGCCTCCATCGCAAAGGACTATCCGGCCGTTAAGACCTCCCAGTACCACATCGATATCCTGACCGCGCACTTCGTCCAGCACCCCGACTGGTTCGACGTCGTCGTCGGCTCGAACCTCTTCGGCGACATCCTCTCCGACCTCGGCCCCGCCATCGCCGGCTCCATCGGCCTGGCGCCGGGCGGCAACATCAACCCGGAAAAGGAGTATCCGTCGATGTTCGAGCCCGTCCACGGCTCGGCCCCCGACATCGCCGGCAAGGGGATCGCCAATCCCGTCGCCCAGATCTGGACGGGTGCGATGATGCTCGAACACCTCGGCCACGCCGACGCGGCGCGCGCGGTGGTCGCGACGATCGAGCGGCTGGTAGAGGACGGCAAGACGCTCACGCGAGACCTCGGCGGCCGCGCGTCGACCAGCGAGGTCGGTCAGGCGATCGCCGGGTTGCTCTTAGCGATTCGCGGCGCATGAACTTCTTCGGGCACACCGTGCTGGCGGTCCGGCGGGGCGGGGATCCCGCCTTCGTTCTGGGGGCCATGCTGCCCGACTTCGCCACGATGATCCGGGCGCGCCCGCCGCGCCCCGAGCACACCGGCATCGGCTCCGGGATGGAGTTCCACTGGAGAACCGACGAAGTCTTCCACCGCTCCGCGGCCTTCCTGGCGCTGACCCATGAGGCGGTCGCCTGGTTGTCGGCACGCGGCGTCCGCAGCGGCAGCGCGCTCGCGGCGGCACATATCGGCGTCGAGGTGCTGCTCGACGCCGCCCTGTCCGGCGACGCGCCGGCGCAGCAGGCCTATCGGGCGGCACTCGTGGCCGCCGCTCCAGACGAGCTTGGGCGGTACGTGGGCTGGGCGTCCGACGAGGAGCGCATGCGCTTCGACGGGCTCCGAGCCCGACTGCTGGCGCGAGGGGCCGTCACGGGCGACATCGCCCCCGAGACCGTCGCCGCGCGTCTCCGCTCAGCGCTGGCCGACCGTCCTCGGCTCGCGCTGGACGACGCCGCGGTGCTGGCCGTGGGGGACTGGGCGCGTGTCGCCCGCGCCGGCGTCTCGGCCTGCGCCGCGTCGCTCGTTCACGAGCTCGCGGCGCAGGTTTTGTGACGCGCGGCTAGCGCTCGTTCGACAGGACGAGCGTGCCGGCGGCGGAGAGCATGCCGCCCATACCGTTCACGAGCGAGAGCTTCGCCTTCGGGACCTGGCGCGCGCCGCACTCGCCCCGGAGCTGGCGCGTAGCTTCGATGATCGGGAAGATGCCGTACATGCCGCTGTGGGTGTAGGAGAGCCCGCCCCCGTTGGTGTTGATGGGGAGCTTGCCCCCGGGCGTCGAGCGCCCCTCGGCGAAGTGGTGCACGCCCTCGCCGCGCTTGGCGATGCCAAGCGACTCGAGCATGAGGGGCGGCCCCGAGGTGAAGGCGTCGTAGAGCATGATGTGATCGAAGTCCGTGCCCTTCACCCCCGCCATCGCGAACGCCTTCTCGCCGGAGATACGCGTGGCCTCGCTGAACGTGAGGTTCCGCATCTGCGTGAGCATGACGTGCTCGCTGCCCTCTCCCGCCCCGCGCACGTAGACCGGTTTCTTCGCGCAGTCCTTCGCCCGGTCGGCGCGCGTCAGGAGGACAGCGCCGCCGGCATCGGTGACGAGGCAGATGTTCAGGATGTTGAAAGGCCACACGACGGGGCGTGAATCGAGCACGTCCTTCACGGTGAGGGGCTCGCGGTTGCGCGCCTTCGGGTTGAGCGCGGCCCACTTGCGCGTGGAGACGGCCACCTGCGCCCACTGCTCGAGCGTGGTGCCGTGCTCGTGCATGTGCCGTGTGGTGATCAGGCCGAAGTAGGTCGGCGCGCCGCCGAAGCCGTAGGGGAACTCGAACTGGCCCGAGAGCGCGGTGTCGCGCCGTGGGGAGACGCCGACGCCCGAGCGCCCGGACTCGCCGTGGCAGACGACCGCGACGTCGCAGAGGCCGTGGTGGAGCGCGAGCACCGCGTGGCCGACCATAATGATGAACGAGCAGCCGCCGACGGTCGTGCCGTCCACGTAGCGCGGCACGACGCCGATCGCTTCGCCGATGGTCGCCGGCGAGTGCTGGCCGGCGGTGAAGATCCCGTCGATGTCGGACACCTGGAGGCCGGCGTCGCGCGCGGCGTTGGTGATCGCCTCGACGTGCAGGGTGAGCTGGCTCTTGCCGGGAAGCGTGCCGATCTCATCGCTCTCGTCCACCCCGACGATGCAGGCCGAGTTGCTGAGCTCCCGTATCCGTGCGAGGTCGCTCATCGCGTACCTCCCGTGACGGGCCGGAACATCGGCAGGCTGACCTCGTCCGTGAGCTTCTCGAAACAGACCTCCACGGGCATGTCGCAGCGGATCTGCTTCGGGTCCGGCTCGATGCCGACCAGGTTGGTCAGGAGACGTGGGCCCTCTTCCAGCTCGACCATGGCGAGCACGACGGGCGTCTTCACCTTGAACGCCTTGTTCAAGATCTGGTGGGCGATCTCGAAGGAGAAGAGCCGGCCGCGGCCGGTCGCCTGCACCCAGCCGATGTCGCGCGAGGCGCAGAACGGACACGCGACGCGCGGGTACATGAAGGGCTTCCCGCAGGCGCGGCACTTGGGGATCATGAGCTTGCCGGCCCGCGCGCCCTCCCAGTAGGGTCGGCTCTCGGGCGTGATCGGATTGGGGAGCGGGCGTTCGAGGTCCATGGGCGAGGATTCTAACGCAAGCTGAGGTAAAGTACCGGCCCGAGGAGACCCCCCATGGCCCGGAAGCAGGACGCGCCCAAGCCCCGGCCCGTGATCCCCGACGACGTGGACCCCCGCCATCGCTGGGACCGGCCGCTCCAGGCGCCCGGTCACACGCAGGTGGACTTCGAGGAGCGCGTGGACTTCCGTCGCCTGCACGCCTATCGCCTGGGCCGCGCCCGCCAGGCACTGGCGCGCTCGGGGCTCGGCGCGCTCCTCATGTTTGACCAGTACAACATCCGCTATCTTTCGGGCACGGTCATCGGCGAATGGGCGCGGGACAAGCTCACGCGCTGGTGCCTCCTGACCGGCAACGGAGAGCCGTGGGTGTGGGACTTCGGGTCGGCCGCCCGCCACCATCGGCTCTACACGCCGCAGATCCCGGCCCGTCAGTCCCTCGCCGGCATGGTTGGCATGCGCGGTGCCGTTTCGCCGAAGGCGGGGCTCTTCGGGAAAGCGGCGGAGGAGATTCGCGACATCCTGCGCGCCGAGGGCGTCGCCGGGATGCCGCTCGGCATCGACCTGGTGGAGCCGCCGTTCCTCTTCGCACTTCAAGAAGTGGGCGTCGAGGTGCGTGACGGCCAGCAGGTGATGCTCGAGGCGCGGATGCTCAAGAGCCGAGACGAGTTGACGCTCCTCAACATGGCGGCGGCGATGGTCGACGGCGTGTACCAGGACATCTTCGAAGCGCTCAAGCCGGGCGCCCGCGAGAACGAGATCGTCGGACTCGCCACCAAGCGCCTCTACGAGATGGGCTCGGACTGCGTGGAGGCGATCAACGCGATCTCCGGCGAGCGCTGCAGCCCCCACCCCCACAACTTCACCGACCGGATCATCCGCCCCGGCGACCAAGCGTTCTTCGATATCATCATGTCGTTCGTCGGCTACCGCACATGCTATTACCGCACCTTCAGTGTGGGCCGCGCGACGAAGCCTCAGATTTCCGCCTACAAGAAAGCCCGCGAGTGGATGGACGAGGCGATCGCGCTCATCAAACCCGGGGTCGCCACCGACAAGATCGCGCGCGCGTTCCCGAAGGCGCAGGAAATCGGATTCGACAGCGAGATGGCCGCCTTCGGACTCAACTTCTGCCACGGTATCGGCCTCGGCCTCCACGAGCGGCCGATCATCAGCCGGCTCAACTCCTTCGACGACCCGATGGAGCTGCAGGCGGGCATGATGTTCGCCGTCGAGACCTATTGCCCGGCCACCGATGGCATGTCTGCGGCGCGCATCGAGGAGGAGGTCATCGTGACGCCGAGCGGCGCGCAGATCATCACGCTCTTCCCGGCCGAGGAGCTTCCGATCGCCAACCGTTACTAGCCTCGCGCGGTCTCGGAACTCATGGTAAGACTTCGCCGCAGCCGGAGGCGCCGGGCGGGTGCGGTAGGGGGCAGCGGGACCACGCGGCACGCGCTCGCGTCCGCATTGAGCGAGGCGGGAGCGGATCCCGTCGCCCCTACCGCACCCGTTAACAGAACTTCGTGGATGGGACACTAGCCCCTTGAGGGACGAACGCATGTCCAGGGTGAGGCTCAACGGAATCGAGATCGACTACGCGGTGAGCGGGCGAGGACGGCCGGTGATCTTGAGCCATGGCTACGGGGCCACGCGACGGATGTGGGACGGCCAGCACGCGGCGCTGGGTGACCGGTACCGGCTCATCACCTGGGACATGCGCGGCCACGGCCAGACCGATACTCCTGATGATCCGGCGCAGTATTCAACGGAGCTGACGGTGGCCGATACGCGGGCTCTGCTGCAGGCGCTCGGGGTGAACCGCGCGGTGGTCGGGGGTCTCTCGCTCGGCGGCTATGTGTCGCTCGCATTCTACCTCGCGCACCCGGAGATGGTCGAGGCGTTGATCATCTGCGACTCCGGTCCAGGCTATCGGAACGCCGACGCCCGGACGGCCTGGAACACGCGCGCCCACCAGCGCGCCGCGGATCTGGAGGCGCGCGGGCTCGATGTCTTCGGCGGCCGGAGCCGCGAGGTGAGCGAGGCGATGGGGCACCATCGCAGTGCTCAGGGGCTCGCGCATGCCGCGCGCGGGATGCTAGCCCAGCGGGATTCGCGCGTCATCGACGGCCTGGCGGCAATCCGTGTTCCCACGCTCGTCGTCGTGGGCGACCGGGACGGGCCGTTCCTCGCGCCCTGCCAGTACATGGCGAAGAAGATCCCCGGAGCTCGGCTCGAGGTCATCGCCGGCGCGGGCCACTCGGCCAACCTCGATCAGCCGGAGGCCTTCGACCGGGTCCTGCTGGAGTTCCTGGACGCGCTCCCATCCTGAACCGGACCGGCTTACCCTCGGGTTGAGCCGGCTGCTCAACCCCTCGGGTGAGCCGAAGGCTCAACCCCTCGGCAGCCCGAGCACGCGCTCAGCGATGATGTTGCGCTGAATCTCGCTCGTCCCCGCCGAGATCGTGTACTGCCGCGCGGCGAGCACGCGGTTGAACCAGCGCGGCGCGTCCGGCAGCTCGGAGCCGCTGAGCTTCAGGACGGATCCCTCGGGGCCCGGTGGCTCGCCGCGGAGCTGGCGCGTGAGGCTCCTGAGCCGCGTGTATTTGAGCGCCTCGGAGTCGATGGCGAGCTGGGCCAGTCGCTGCCGGATCCCCGGGTGCTCCCATGCCGGCCGCCCGTCGATCGGCACTTGCCGCGCGAGCGCGATCAGCCGGGCGATCTGCGCCGTGTGGCTCCGGCCACCCGCCGAGTGACGCTCGTACATGAGCGTGGTCGTCGAGACCTTCCAGCCCTGGTTGATCGGCCCGAGCAGGTTCGCCTTCGGCACGAGCACGTCGGTGAAGAAGACCTCGTTGAAGTGATGGTGGCCGGTCATCAGGACGAGCGGCCGAACGGAGATTCCCGCCGTCGTCATCGGGACGAGGAGGCAGCTGATCCCCTGGTGCTTTGGCGCATCCGGGTTCGTGCGGACCAGCAGGATGATCCAGTGCGCGAAGTGCGCGCCCGACGTCCACACCTTCTGGCCGTTGACGACGAAGTGGTCGCCCTGATCGACGGCGCGCGTCCGGAGGCTCGCCAGATCGGAGCCGGCGCCGGGCTCGGAGAAGCCCTGGCACCAGATCTCGTCGGCGTTGAGGATCGCGGGGAGATGGCGGCGCTTCTGCTCCTCGGTGCCCCAGTGGATGAGGGTCGGGCCCACCAGGTTCAGGCCCATGTTGCCTGGTAAGACGGGCGCGCGGGCTGCGGTGTACTCCTCGTCCCAGATGACCCGCTCGATCAGTCCAGCGTCGCGCCCCCCGTACTCCTTGGGCCACGTGATGCCGACCCAGCCCGCCGCGTGCATCGCCCGTTGCCAGACGCGACGGCGCTCGAACGTCTCCCTATCGGACGCCACACGGTCATCGGAGGCGTCGTCCAGGCACAGGTCGGGCGGAAGGTTCGTCGCGAGCCAGTCGCGGAACTCCTTCCGGAAGCTCTCGTGCTCGGCGGCGAATTCGAAGTCCATGGCGGATTCGAGCCGAGGCTAGTCGGCCCGCCCCGCCGGTGTCAAGCGCTTCGGGTATGATTCGACGATGGCGCACGGACACAGCCGGCACGGACGTCATGGCAACCCCACCGATCTGGCCGGCATGATCAAGCGACAGCTCGATCCGAAGCGCGCGGTGTGGCAGAAGCCCGTCCGCGTCGTGGATGCCCTCGGGCTCCGGCGCGGTCAGGTAGTCGCCGAGATCGGTTCGGGTCCCGGGTACTTCACGCTGCGGCTCGCGCGGGCGGTCGGCCCGTCCGGGCACGTCTACGCGGTCGACGCGGAGCCCACGCTGCTGGAGGTGCTGCGCGCGCGCCTTCGCCGGGCCGGCCTCCACAACGTCACGCCCGTTCTCGGGCTCGGCGACGACCCCCTGCTGCCGGCCGGCGCGTGCCACCTCGCGGTGATCGTGAACGCGTACCATCACTTCGCGGACGGCCCGGCACTCCTGCGCCGTCTCGCCCGCTCGCTGGTCCCGCGCGGGCGAGTCGTGAACATCGATTGGGACACGCGCGAGACGCCGGTGGGTCCGCCCCTCGAGCGGCGCATTCCGTCGGAAGCGTTCGTGCGCGACGCTCGGCGCGCCGGGCTCGCTCTGATGGGCGAGCGCAGGCTCCTGCCGCACCAGTATTTTCTCGTGCTCGGACGCCGTCGAGCCTCGCGCGCGCGGTCGTAATCGAATTCGCGCTTGAATGTTCGGGAACGGAAGTGTAGAGTCCGCTCGTTCGCAAGACATCGCAAGACATCGAAACACGGGAGAGCGTGACGACACGGCAATGCATCTCTTGCTCCTCCGCTCGCTGCTCCGGGAGATGATCGCGGACCTTACCGGACCCGCGTCCACGGCGGACGAACCTACGCGAGGGGGCATGACTCGCTACTTAATCGTCGTCGCACGGACGGAGCCCGCGGTCTATGAGCACCTCCGCAATCGCCATTTCGGCGACCCCAAGGTCCGGGTGATGCTGGACCGGCGCGGCGCCAACGATGTCGAGATGATCGATGGCCCGCTGCCGGTCGAGCGCCGGCGCCGCCGGTCGTCGCTCATGACCGGAGCGTCCCACGAGCTCGTCGCACTTGCTCAGGAGAACACGGTCCAGTCCCCGACTCGTAACCCGCAACCCCGCGCTTCCTACGAGGAGGCACCACGCCACATGAGCCAGATCGAGACGATCGACGACGCGCAGCGGACTACCCGCTGGCTCGCGGAAAGCCAGTATCAGCTCAGCCATGTGATCCCATCGCTGGTCGATGAGCGCGATCGTTTGCGGCGCGCGCTCGAAGCGAGAGAGCAGGAGTGCGAGCGGCTCGGTGGAGAACTGGGTGAGCTTCGCCGGACTCACGGCGCGCTCCAGGGCGAGCTCGATGCATTGCGCGGCGAGCGGACGACGATGGCCGAGGCCTTCGGCGGCGTCGTGGACCTGCTGGGGCAGCTCCAGCGACCGCTGGCCGACATCGCGCACCGCCTCCAGACGGTCCAGCCCGTCGCCGCCGGTACGCACCAGCGGGACTAGGCGCTCGCGCCGCCTCGCGACGGACGACGCGAGGCGAGGGGTCGGGGAGGGGGTCTGTCGCCGTCGGAACCGCGCTGGTGGTGTGTCTGAGTTCATAAGCTCGCCGGTCGCGCTTCTGTCCCGTATGATGCGGGCATGGAACGAACAACCGTCAGGCGCCCTCGCCGCGGCGGCGGCGAGAAAGCGAGGCCCGCCGAAGTCGCCCCCGCTCGCACGGAGCTGACGGTGGCGCCCGCTGTCGAGGTCGAGTTGCTCGTGCCCGGCGAGCCGCCAGAACCCTCGTTCGCCGCGCGCGTCCCCCCACCGGCGCCGGAGCGGCACCGGCCGACGACCCGGCACGCGATCTTCTTCGACGTCGAGAACACGAGCCACCCCGCGCACATCGAACGTGTGATCGAGCGCCTCGCCATCGACCATCTGGGCCGGAGCACCGAATTCGTCGCCGTCGGCAACTGGCGCGTGATCGGCCACGAGACGGCGCGCCTACTCGCCCGCCACGGAGCCCAACTCGTCCACAGCGCGCCGTCCACCGGCGTGCGCGACTGGAGTGACCTCCGCATTGCGGTCAGTGCCGGAGTGTGGCTCGCCGGCGCGCGCCCGGGTGACGTGCTCGAGATCGTCTCGGACGACCGAGCCTTCGACGCCGTCGGGGATGTGGCATCGGCGCTGGGCATTACCTTCCACCGACTCACCGCTCGTACGCTCGGTGATGTGTCGCCGGCGGAGGCGAGCCATGCCGTGCCGGCGACCGAGAGGGGCCAGCGGCGCGGTCGCCGGGGCCGGCGTGGCGGCCGGGCGCCCGCGGCGAGCGCTGAGACGCGACGGGCCGAGGCCGGCCGCCAGGAGCCGGAAGGCGACCAGCCAGCAGAGGCGCACACCGCGCCGCACGATGAGCTCGTGCTCGTCGTCCGCGAGCTGGCCGAGCGCACGCCGAACGGCGCCGTCCTCATCGACAACGTGGCGCGGACGCTCAAGGCACGAGGCTTCAGCCGACCGCCCGGCTCGCCCAGGCTGGTGACGCGACTCCGGCGCATCAAGGAGCTGTCGGTGAGCCCGACGGGCATGATCACGCTGGTGCCGGGCGCGCTTCATCTCGAGGCCGCTCCGCCGGCGCTGGTCGACGCTCCGGGCGAGGCCGCAGCGGCGCCGAAACGCGCCCGCCGATCTCGACGAGGCGGACGTCGCCGGCGGCGCACGACCCCGGTTGCGGGTTCTTAGCTCGGGGAGCTGACGCCGCGCGTTGGGCGGGTGTGGGGGGCCATTTCGGGGCCCCCCACGTCACTGAACGAGAATCGCCTTGGCCCGTTCGCGGATCGCGTCGGGGAGCGGGGTGGGCCGCCGCGCCTCCATATCGAGGTGGACGCCGAGCTGCTCGAGCGTCGCGACGCGCTCGGCGGTGCGTTCGTTCGTCATCACGTGGAGGAAACGCATCGAGGAGGTGCCAACGTGGACGAGTGCCGAGCGCACGCAGACCGGGTCGCCCGGACGGAGCGCGCCGCCGAGTTCGAGCTGGAACTCGAACGTCGAGAAGCCGCGGCGCTCGGCTCGCATGTAGCCCGGCGTGATCCCCAGAGCCGCCGTCGCGTGACCGTTGGCGGCCGAGAAGCGGTGGATGTAGTGCAGGGGCGCGATCTGGCCGAGGACGTCCACTTCGCCGAGCTTCACCGTATCGCGCGAGCTGTCGCGGAAGCCCTCGAGTCCGCGGGGCCGCGGGCGGCGCTCGCGCCGGGGACCGTCCCACTCGACGCGCCGGCGCTCGGCGGCCCGCCGCTGCGGCGGCGTCAACGCCCGGGCGGCGCGGCGCTTCGTGTCCACGTGATGCACGCGCTGCTCGA
>WNGB01005483.1_pt1 | contig 18949 bp, 24 predicted proteins | sample 5400681 | NCBI WGS metagenome assembly WNGB01 (sample SAMN13153367, study PRJNA577476) | soil metagenome | isolation source: 115 cm soil or saprolite under grassland replicate 2 | place: USA:California | collected 2016-06-15
CAGCCGGCGCGAGTGAACGTAGAACGCCCGGCGGTACACCGGGGCTCACCTGCGGGTTTTGGGGGTGCGCCGCCAGGGACTCGAACCCAGAACCGTTGCCTTAAGAGAGCTTTCCGGGCGGTCGCCTGACGTGCGGCGAGCGGCAGGAAGGGACTGTCTAGCTGGGCGTCCGCTTACCGCGGTTGTCCCTTGCTGACCGGGCGTTGCTGATCGCCTGCGGGCCATGCGCGGGCCAACAGCCGAGGGCGTTCGCGGGGTGAGCGGGACCAGGGCCGTCTCGACACGATAGCTGGCGGCGCCTTGGTGGGAGACGCCGCCTGCCGCTGATGCGGTCTACCCGGTTGGGGCTGGGGCGGAGGGGTCGTTCTGCCACAGGCCGAACTCGTTCCCCTGGGGGTCTCTGCAGGTCGCAAACCAGCCCATGCCTGGCACTGGGCCCGGCTCGTTCGCCTCGCCACCGAGCTCCTTCACGCGCGCGGCGCCGGCGTTGATGTCGTCCACGTCGAAGTAGGCGCGAATCCCGCGCTTGCCGGGCTCCATGTTGGTGATCGCCACGCCCGTCTGGTCGCTGATTCGGGTCATGTGGTACTCGAACGGGCCGGGGAAGGCCTCGAACTGCCAGTCGAAGAGTGAGCCCCAGAACTCACGCCCCTTGGCGGTGTCGTCCGCCGGGATCTCGAAGTGCACTGGCTGGCCGGGCATAGCGACTCCTTTCGTATCGATGGTTCGGCGGAGCCTTGGTTCCGCCGCGGTCGTCACTATAGACCGGTCGGTTGGGGGACCCATCGGTGCCCCCTCGCACAACCGGAGATGCTGACCTCCCTTCTCGACCTTCGGGACCACAATCTGATCCGTCTGCCTGCATCATTGCAGCTGCATGACCTGGAGGGCCGGTGACCTGCGGTTCCTCTGAACCGTTGGTGACCGTTGGTGACCGCCGATGCCCATGCTCGACCGTTGCGAAACGGACCCAGCGCGGACCAGACGCAGCCAGCTCTGAAGCACACCAGCGCCGCAACAGCAACGTTGCCCGGCGGCCCAGGTGAAGGGGATGATGACCACGAGCTGGGCAGAACCGACGTATCCACCCAACGGGAGCTCGTACTTGCCCACGACAATCGCCCCTGGATCAAGGAGCAGCCGATGACCACCGGCACGATCGGTCCGTGGCCGCTCACCCGCAAGGGTGACCAGCAACATCCCGTCCGGACCCTGCAGTACCTGCTCCGGGCACGCGGCCACAACGGCACCGTGGACGGCATCTTCGGCCCCAACACTGACGCCGCCGTCCGGGCCTTCCAGCAGCAGAAGGGCCTGGCCGTGGACGGCATCGTCGGGCCTAACACCTGGTCGGCGCTGATCATCACGGTCAAGCTGGGCAGCCAAGGCGATGCGGTTCGGGGGGTGCAGGAGGAGTTTCAGTTCCGCAACCTGTCCGGCGATCCGAGTAAGGGGCTGCAGGTCGATGGGATCTTCGGCCCCAAGACCGACGCCGCGGTCCGTGGCTTCCAGCAGGCCCTGCATCAGGACATCCCGTCGGTCACCGTTGACGGCATCGTCGGCCCGGTCACCTGGCGGGCGCTGGTCAGCGGAATGCTGTCCTTCTAGCAACACGCCGGCCGGCCGCTTGAGCAGATCCTGACAGCTTCCGTGGCAGGAAAACCCAGCCCAAGAGGACGGCTGGCACCCAGCATTTCTCTAGGTAACTGGCAGGCTCGGGGTGTCCGGGACAGACCGCTCTTGGCCGAGAGTGTCGGGTGGAATATGCCCCTGGTGTGCCCCGAGCGCGATCCTTCACCAGCAAACAGCCCGCCCGGTAGTGCCGGGCGGGCCATGTGGTGCTGGCTACTGGGGCTCCAGCAGCCGCACGTTGGCGGCCTGGGCGCCCTTCGGCCCCGACGTCACGTCGAACTCGACGGCCTGCCCCTCAGCAAGTGAGCGGTAGCCGGTCGACTGGATCGCGCTGAAATGCACGAAGACGTCCTCGCCGGACTCGGGCGCGATGAAGCCGTAGCCCTTCTCGGCGTTGAACCACTTCACGGTTCCAACCGTCATGTGCTTGTCCCTCCCTCCATCGTCTTAGGGGTATCGACCAACGCCGGCCTAGATCTGGGGCCGGCGGCAAGGGACAAGCTCGACCTGCGGGGTGCGAGGCAAACGTGAACCTCTGCCGGGCGCACCATAGCGGCTACGGCCCTTGCCTGCCACAACGGCCGTCCGGGCATGCCGAGCAGCAGGACGATGGCGGTGCACGGCAGTTGCCGAGCGGGAGCCGTTGTGGCAGGTGGCTTGCGAAGATCCAGGTCAGGGCCAGCAATGTCAGACCGGGTCAACGTCCACGAAGGACACCGGCCGGGCGCCAAACCGCACCAGGGATTCATCGCAGGACGGCCAGCCTGCGTAGAACGCTCGATACCATCCGACCCCGACAGGCGTAGTGTCGTCCCCCAAACGGGGGACGACCGCAAGAGGGGAGATCGCGTTGCCGCAGACAACCGAGCCCAGGTACCTGCGCACCGCGCAAGTCGCCGAGCTCCTCCATGTGTCACCAAAGACGGTCAGCCGCTGGGCGCAGGAGGGCATGTTGCCCCACGTCCGGACCTTGGGCGGCCACCGACGCTACTCCGACCGGGAGATCCGGGCCCTGCTGGAAACCCTGTCCGAGCCTTCCCCGGCCGGCTAGCCGCGCGCCTCGCCTGACGGCCCCCTGGCGCCGCTGTTGTCCGTGGCTCGGTGGCCGTTCGGATCGTCCTCCGCTCGATCGGGATGGTCTCGAACCCGGGGCACAGCCGACTTCCTCCGTGCGAGAGACAATCCGGGTCACCGGACGAGCTGGGTGAACGCTCGGAACTGGCTGCTGACCTGCGCGGTCGGCTGACCGTCGCTAGCCGCTGTTGTCCGTGACTTCCCGTTGGTATGCGGCCCCATCGCGGCCCGAGCCCCGAGCCTAGAAGGCATGTTCGTGCCACCGGCCGATCGGGAGGGTTGACCGAGAGTGCAGGTCTGGGCCTCTCATCAGAAGTGCTGCCCCAAAGGCCGGTCTTGAGGACCAGAGGATGATCCTCGGCCGGACGCCACCGCCAAATCGTCGATCGGTGACCTCGGACGGCCTGGTGACGGCCTAGGTAACCGTGGAGCCATGGGATCTGGCGGTGCTGCTGGGCGAAGGCTGAATATTGGTACAGAGCCACAGCGACTGATTCTGCAAGAATGTGTATTCTCGACACTTCGGGAAGTGAGACGGCGTTGAAGGACCGTGAGCAGGAGACACCTAGCGGTCGACAGCTCTTGGCGGCCTGGTGGGCTGTCCTGGGCGGATTCGCCCCCTTACTCGCAATCGGAGCAGTCATGCTCTACGCCTTCCTGAATTTCGCCTATGACCGCTTCTATGGCCCCCTTGGAGTAGATCCGGGTGATGTCGGCCTCACTTACGGAAGCACGCTCGCCCGCTCTAGCGGCTTCGTCATTACGTACCTGCTGATCGCCACCGTGCTCCTTTCCATACCGCTGTCCATCCTGATCTTCAGACGGCGAAGAGGTAGGCGTGGGAGTACGGTCGGGTTGAACGCCGTTATGGCGCTGATCGGGCTCGTGCTCTTCCTCCTCTTCCTCGCACCTGTGCGTGGCGCGGACTTCGCCGTCCGCGAGGTCCAACACGGTAATCCAACCGGCTCGATCCACTTCCTCGATATTGGTGAGAGGGGGACTTTCCTCCTCATGCTGGCTGTTCATGCGGACCCCGCCACCGTCGAACCAGCTGGTAAGCCGGAAGATACGCCCGGTGTTGAGCGGCTTCGGAGCCACACGATCCTCTATCTAGGTCAGGCGAATGGCACGGTCGTTCTCTACGACGCTAATGCGCAGCAGGCCATCTACGTTCCAGCGAACTCGATCATCTTGCACGTCAGCAACTGCTACGTAGTGCCATACCCCGACCCGGCGTGCGGGAATTTCCATACGAACTAACCTCGGCCTGCGAGAAACGCTGTTCTTGCTCATAGATCCTGCTGGCCGCGGGACCGATCTCTCCCATAAAGAAGCCAAACGACACGAATCGTTGCCTGGGAAATGCACAAAGACGATCTCCGAAGCACTGATCTCGCCGAGCTGTTGGAGTGCTTGTGGGGCGAGCGTCGGTTCGGATGCTCTCGGCTGCCGAGCGAGCACCCATTCGCGGCCACTGCCGGTCACCTTCGCGGAGGCTCCGGGATCTCCTGACCTTCGGGACCACAATCCGAATCGCCCGCGTGCATCATCCCTGCTGCCTGAGCCGGAGGGCCGGCGACCTGCGTTTCTTCTCGAATGTGCGTGAACGTTGGTGACCGCTGATGCCCCTGCTCGACCGGTATGACACGGACCCATCGCGGACTGAGTTCACGAAGCTTGCGCGGCTTCACGTCCCAATCCCCTTGCCGCCGGCAGTTGTCGACGGCGACGACCAGGCGCGTCGGAGCAAGGAGACGAGGCCGGGCCCGGCACACCACCCTAACTCAATATCCGAGCGACATATGTCTCCGGCATTCCCTGGCCGTACATGGTCCTCGGCATCGTGGCGGTCATCGTCGTCTACTTGGCCGTCCTGAAGGCTCATTTCGTCTCAGCTTCTTGTGTCCCAACTCCGGAGCGACGCCCTGCCGGCCCTGCTGGGTCCGTCCTGCCTCCCCAGCGAGCTGATCGACCAGCTCGTTCATCGGGTCCCCCGAGTGGCCCTTCACCCAGCGGAACGTGATGCCACGTTGCCGCACGATCTCGATGAGCGGCTCCCACAGGTCTCGATTGACGACCGGCCTTTTCTGACTGTTGGTCCAGTTTCTCTGGAGCCAGCCTTCCCACCAGCGATCCCGGAAGCAGTTGATGACGTACGTCGAGTCGCTCACTACCTCAAGAGGACCGTCTAGGGCCTTCGCTGCTTCAAGCACGGCCATAATCTCCATGCGCTGGTTCGTCGTCCGCGCCCTCGCACCACTGGCGTACCGGCCCCGCGGTACAGCCCACGCCCATCCGCCCGGTCCCGGGTTCCCTGAGCACGCGCCATCGGTGTACACGACCGTCGCCGCTGGAACGGGCACGAGTTTTTGGTCCATTCCTACGTCTCCTTTGGTCAGTAGCGTAGCGACACCGTGCTCGCCTCGTGGATCTAACACTTGCGCTGATCGTAGCCATGATCACCGTGGCTGGCTCAGCGGCGCGAACCCGAGGTGGGCCGCAGTTGATGTCGATCGCGGCGACGCTGGCCGGCTTCAGGAGCGGGCCTAGGACGCGGTGGCGCCCAGGGTTCAGTGGAAAAGTAGGACGGGCGCAGGGGCCGCCGCCGGCATGCAGCGCAGTCATGTCGGCGCCGACGGGCCTTGCGCCGCGAGCCAGTTGACAAGAGCTTGGCGACAGACCTGGCCTATCCTACGATAGTCTTCGTCTTCATTAATTCTGCTTGGATGAAAAGACCCGAACTCTTCGCGAATATCGGAACTGAGAACAGTCAACCCATGCGTCAACTGGGATCGTCGCGCATAGAATGTCTCGCGGTCGGGCCGTGAGGGAACGAATCGCGCCAGGAAGTCGCGGAAGGCTTTGGTAATCGACGGGTAATGATTTTGGCTACAGACTGGGCAGTTATGTGGACCTTCTTTAGTCAGTAGCGACTCAATCGCAGTAACGTATGCCACGAAGCTCATCGAAGATGAGTATTCGGCAAGAAAGCGCCCAAGTCCAAACCAGTAGGCGGCCCGTAAGTACTGCTGTTGCAGGACGGGCGTCAGAGAGGAATACGTCTCAAATAGCTCAGGAAGAAGCTCAGGAACTTCGAGCAGCTCATCGCCTGTGCGCCCCTCTGGATCATAATACCCAGCGATATCAGCGTTCGCGTCTAGCCGCAGTTCGTCATCGAGGAAAGTGAAAGTCTCTCGTTCTGCTTCGATGTCGGGCAGCCAGTAGTACTCCTGTAGATAATGGGGCAGTGGATTCTCCACGCCTTGTGAGGGAGTGTTTAGGAGGACCCAGTGCATATGGGGTTGCCAATTGAGAGGTTGAAACAAAGGACCATTTAGGAGAACTGGTAATAGCAGCCTTAGGGGATTGATTGCCCTATGATGTCTCAAGAGCTTGATCGCGAAATCGTCAGACGATGGGCATTTCACTTCAAGCAGGAATGGCCACTTCCCGAATAGCTCGCTGGGCATAGGGGCGGACTGAGGAGGAGGTAGGATTTGCCACTGATCCTTATATCTCCACCATCCCCGAACAGGTCGATTCGAAAATAGAAAGAGGGATGCGATGTACTCGCCGTTGTGCTGCTGGAGCCGGTCAAGTAGTCCCGTAATCCGACTGATGTCCTCTTTGTTAAGATATGGGCCCGCTGTTACGCTCTTTACGTTGGCATTCGCGCTGTATTCAACCGTTAGTGCGAGGCCCTGATTGTTGCTATACTCGATCGCTCGCTCTCCATGATATGCTCCGCGGCTAAATGCCTCCTGCAGGAGAGAGCGAAGCTCCGCCGGTCCCAACTTGGTAAGTGCTCGCATTAGCTCAGTTGTAGCCTTGTTCACTTATCCTGCGTCCTTTGAGGCGAGGTGGCGGGAGCCAGCAAGAATGGCCGCCCCGTAGGCGGGCCGCCCCAGGCCGGGCCTGATGAGGCCTGGGAGAAAGGTCGTAACGGCCTTGATCTGCTCCAGCAGGCTTCACCGTCGGCTGGGCCTCTGGCTGACCGAGCGACGAACCACCGTGTAACGCTCGTGGAAGTCCTGCACCTCCGGCAGGGCGCCATGGTCACGGACCAGTAGGTCGTCCAACTCAGCGAACCACCCGAGCGTGGAGGCCACGACGCGGCCCGAGTCGAGGGCGGCTGTCCCGCGTAGTGCGGCCTCATCTGGTTGGCCGCGCTGGGCTGCCAGCAGCGCAAGGTCGACGTGCGCGACCGCGAAGCGGGTGGGCCAGCGAAGCACACCGGGCGTCTCGGTGCTGTGAGTGATGACCTGTCGGGCGTGTTCTTCGGCCTGCTCGGTCTGGTGCAGCCAGGTGAAGCACATGGCGGCATAGAAGGTCAGCTTGGGGGCGTCGAAGGCGAAGTGGTGCTCAGGATGGGCTGGGGGTGGCAACCTGGCCAGTGCGGTTGCCCCGGCCCGGAGCGCTTCCTCTGTCTCCCGACGCTGGCCGAGGCGCGCCCACACCCTGGCCTGCTGCATGGCGAGTTGCACACCGGCAGAGGTGTTGGAGGCAAGCGTCAAACCTTGCTGTGCCAGGTCGATGGCCTGGCGGGGTTGGTTGTTGACCAGCGCGAACCAGGCCAGCAGCTCAAACGACCAGGCCATGATCTCCTGGTGGCCTGCGGCTTTGCCGAGCTGGAGGGCGGCGTCTCGGCTGTCCTCGGCGGCTGGCTGGTCACCGGCGTCGAACTGCAGGGTGGCAAGCAGGGTCGCCAACCATCCTCCGGCCACGAGGAGCTGCCGTCGCTGGGCCAGGTTGACCCTGCCGGTGTGCAGCCGCCGCAGACCCCGCAGGCGTGCTTGCACGCGGGGGATCAGCAGGGTTGGTGGCGCGCTGGCGTAGCCACAGCAGAGGCGGTCCACGGCCAGGTCGATGTTCTCCAGGGTGCCAGCGCCGATGTCGGAGGCCTCTGCTTCCCGGGCCAGCTCGGCCGCCTCGACCGCCCCATCGGCGGCCGCCTCCAGAAAGCCGACATCGGCAAGCTCGGCAGCGGTAGCGGCGACCTCGCCGGGCGGGGGCACGCCATCCGGCGGGAGCAGCCCACCCGTTGGCGGGGTGGTGCCCAAGCGCGCCCACTGTTCCCACTCGCGGACCACCAACGGGAGCATGGCGTGCAGGATGCCGCCCGCCGGCAACTCCCGCTCGCAGGCCTCCACAAAGGCGGCGTCGGGGCGCACCTGGCCGCGTTCGATGGCGCTGACCTTGGACCCCGAGGCGCACACCCGGCGGCCGAACTCGGCCTGGGTGACTACCGGCTGCACCGACAGGTCTTGGCGCAGCCGTTGGAGGGTGGCGCCGAACAGGGCGGTCCAGGAGGCGTAGGGGTTGGTGGGCTTGAGCGGGCGTGGCATTGCGCCGTCCTGCTGCCTGGTTGCTTCTGCTGCCTCTGAGTTTTCCAGAGAAAACGTATCGTTTTCAGACACTTGGCACGATCGGGAAGCTGCGATCTCCTGAAGGCACCGTACACCCGGCACCCGCCGGAGTCGCTGTCTGGAGGAGCGCATGCAGTTATTGCCGCAGCTACCCGCTCTGGCCAGCCTCACGTTGGGCGACCAGCTCACGGTAGATCGTGGCGAGCAGCTTCCGCTCTCGCTCCCCAAGCTTCGGGTCTGCCTCGACAGCCGCCAGCACATCCATGGTGGCCTGGTCGCCCGCTTGGGTGATCGGCAGGTAGCCGAGCACCCGCGAGAGCACGCCCGGTGTCAGGCCAAGGGTCGTCTCCAGCTTGGCGACCACCTCGGGGCGTGGAACGGCTTTGCCCTCCTCCCACTGCCAGACGGCGCTGTTCGTCAGCCCGATGGCACGCGACAGCGCCCGCTGGGTCAGCTCACGGGTCTCTCGTGCGCGGCGCAGGGTGCGACGGAACGCCTCACGCTGCTCATCGGTGGCCACGGCAGCCCTCTGCTCGGTTGGCGTGAAGGCAAGCATGCCGCATCAGTTAGTCGCGCGTCGAGCGAGCTTAGCCATCAGCTAAGTATATTGACGCCGCATCTAATTAACTTTACAGTCCGAGCTATGTCCGGTTCTGCTTCCCGCAGCCCGCCCCTGAGAGTGAGCGGCCCCGGCCGGTGCCGCTAACACCGCCGGGGCCAGGCACCGAACGCACGCCTCCCACCTACCAGGATGAAAGGAATCCGTCGATGCTGTTCGAGCCTAGCGGCTCCTGCCCGCCGGTCCAACAGGCCCATAGCAAGCGCTGCCGGGTCTGCCGCCAGGCCAGGCCCGTGGCCGACCTCTCCACCACTGGACGCGGCGGCCTAGGCAACCCCCCCCAGAACTGCCGGCAGACCATCTCGCGGCTCGCCAGCCGCCGCCGGGCAGCCGCCATACGGCTGCTGATTGCGACCCATCCCGAGGAATGGGCCGGCCTGCTCGGCATCGTGCGCGGCCGCCGCCAAGTCGGTAGCGCCCGGCCAGAGGGTGGTGGCTACGATGGCTGAGCGGGCGGCCCGCCGGCTGCTCGGCTCGCCGGGGATGGACGCGCCTTCGGTGCGTGCTGCTTCGCTGGCAAGCTCCGCAGCCTCCCGCCACGCCGGGGGCTTGCTCCGCTTGAAGGCTTTGGACCCCCCTGGCATTCCCCCCGGCAATCCCCCTGGCATTCCCCCCGCCCTCGCTGGCGGGGGCCGCCCGTCCCCACTTGGCCGCATCGGTCCAGCTCAGAGGCCCCGAGGGGGGCCAGTCGGCCGCAAAAACCGCGGCCGACTGGCCCCCCTCGGGGGAGTGGAGCGGCCGCGCCGAGCGGTGCGCTTCGCGCGATTGATTCATACGACGCGGCCGCGATCTTGGCGGACCTGCGGCCCGCGCCGCCTTCGGCGGCAGTCTGAGCCCCGCCTGGTTGCTGCTCAGGGGGGTGCCGGCGCATGAGGGCCGTACTCCTGCTCGACCTGTCGGCGGGCGTGCCGGCATCACCGGTGGTGCGGCGTTCCTCCCGGGCTGCCGGCCGTGCCCGCCGTTGGGACACCGGCCCGGCACCGACCGCCCGCGACCTGGCCGCGCTCCGCTTCGTGGGCGAGCAGTACGCCGTCCGCGCGGACGTGGCGACCGTGCTGTTGACCCGGCTGTCGACGGCTGGTCCGGAGCGGGGGAGCCGGCTCAGCCGCCGGGCGGTCCGCGAGCAGCTGGGCCGCTGGGAGCAGGCCGGCTGGGCCGAGCGCCGCCGGCTACTGGGCCACACCTGGGTGACCCTGACCCGGGCGGGGCTGCGCCTGTGCGGCTTGGACTACGAGGTGTGGTCGCCGGCGCTTGACCGGCTGGACCACCACCACGCCGTCTCGGTGGTGCGCCTACACCGCGAGCTGGTCCCAGGTGCGGGCGGCTGGGTGTGCGAGCGGGCCTTGTGGCGCCGCCGCGGCAAGGCCGCCTGGCACTTAGCCGACGCCGCCCTGCCCGTGCCGGTTCCCGCGGGCTGGGAGCAGCAGGGGATCGGTGAGGCGTGGGAGCTCGTCGAGGTCGAGCTGACCCAGAAAACCCGCCCGCGGGTGGTCGCCGCGCTCAAGACCCGCCCGCCGCACACCGCCGCCGTCACCTACTACGTCCCGGCCGCCCTGCACGCCGCCCTGACCGCACAGCTCGCCTCGGTGGTGCGGGAGCTGGGCGGCCGGCCGCCGGTCACGGTCGAGCGGCTGCCCGACCTTGCGGACCTTGGCGCGGAGGGTGCCGCATGAGCTGGCATCCGCAGGACCCGCGCAGCTGGGGCGGGTGGGCGCCCGGTGATCCCCGCTGGGGCCGCCACCAGCCCACGTGGGGCTGGGGCCACCCGGCTCGGCCGCTGTTCGACAACCAGCTCGGCCACCGCCTGCCCTCCGGCGGGCCACCAGCGCGCGGCGAGCTGGCGATGGGGGTCGCCCTGGCGCTGTTCCTGCTCAGCCCCATCACCTTGTTCGCGTGGGCGGCCGGTCAGGGGTTGCTGCGGGTGACCGGCATCCGCTGGTGGAAGCTCGCCCTGGCCTCGCTGGCCGCGCTCGCGCTCGCGGTCATGGCGCAGGGCGGCCCCGGGCCAGCCCTGGCGCATCACTTCTCCGGCTACACGGCCTGGCTGCGGCAGTTCGGCGCGCCGGTCATCCATCTGCCGCTGCCGGGCGCGTTCCTGGTGCCGCAGCTCCCTCTCGCTGTCCCCACCGGGCTGCTGGCCGCCGCCCTCAACCTGGCCGGCCGGCCCAAGCAGGCAATCGACCCGGCCGAGGTCAAGCGCACGCAGCGCGAGGCCGCCACGCGCATGGCCGCCGCCCTCCGCCGCGCCGCCCATGTTCGCGACGACCACTGGCACGTCCCGGCGCTCGGCGTGCAGATCGACGGGGACCTCGGCTGGGCCGACAAGCGCGGCCTGGTCACCGTCCCCCGCAGCATGCAGGGCCGCTCGCGGCTGCTCGTCGGCACCAGCGGGATGGGCAAGACCGAGGACGCCCAACGGGAGGCGTTCATCGCCGCCCGGCAGGGCCGCAAGTTCTTCATCATCGACGGCAAGGGCACCGACCCCGGCTTCGTGGAACGCGCCCTGGCCGGCTACCTGTGGGGCCACCCGCACGCCCGGGTCGGCATCTGGCCCGAGCTGCCCATGGACGGCTGGCGCGGCAGCACCGCCGCCATCCATAACCGGCTGCTGGCGATGTTGGCCTGGACCGAGCCCTACTACAAGGACATCGCCAGCCTGCTGCTGCGGCTGGCGCTCAACGCGCCCGGGGAGGACGGCCCGGTGCGCAGCTCCCAGCAGCTCATGGCGCGGCTGGACCCCGAGGCGCTGGCGCACCGCTACGAGCACGACCCTGACCGGCTGCGGGAGGCCCGCTCGCTGTGCGGCCGGGAGCAGGCCCGGGCGGTGCAGGGGGCGATCAGCCGGCTGGCCAACTTCTTCGCCGCCGTGCAGGGCGGCTTTGACGCCGCCGAGCAGGGCTGGTCGTTCGACGACATCGACTTCGGCTACTTCCGCGCCCCCTACCTCGCAGGCCGGGAAGACGCCGACGCCTGCTGCCGGCTGCTGCTGGAGGACTTCGCCCACTACGCCACCCTCCGAAAGCCCCGCAAGGGCGAGGACGCCACCCTCGTCTTTGACGAGTTCAGCGCCATCGCCGGCGGCCGGGAGACCGCCATCCAGCTCACCGAGCGGGTACGGGATGCCGGCTGCGCGGTCTACCTGTCCGCCCAGAGCGCCGATGGGTTGGGGGATGAGCGGCAGCAGGCCCGGCTGGTCGGCGCCTGCTCGGGCGGGCTGCTGCTGCACGCCATGCCCAACCCCCACGGGCTGCTGGCGGCCGCGGGGATGGTGAAGGTGGTGGAGCAGACCTGGCGGCTGGACCCTGACGGGCCGACCGGGAACAGCTCCGCGCGGATCGGGGAGCGGCCCAAGATCGACCCCGGCAGCGTGCAGCAGGGCCGCGAGGGGGAGGCATGGTTCATCGCCCGCGGCCGCTACGAGCACCTGATGGTGGCCCGCACCCAGATCTCGGACGGTTACCTGGCCAGGGCCCGGGCGATCGTGGCGCTGGCGCGTTCCTGGCGGCCCACCGAGGCCCTCCCGGGCGCACGGGCCTGGCGGGACGCCGCCGCGGCCGCCCAAGGCGCCCTTCAGGGCCTGGCGGGGCATCTGGCGATCGAGCCGCCACCCGACCACCACAGCCAGGACGGTGACCCAGACGGCGGGCCACCGCCTGTCGGCCACGTCGCCCGGGCCGGCGACGATCCCGATGGGGCGCTGGCCGGTGAGCCGGCCGAGCCACGGCCGCTCACCGCGGCGCGCTCCCGGCTGCGGCTGGCGGTGGCCGCCGCCGCCGGTGACGGCGACCAGGACGCCACCACCGCGCTGGTGCGTGAGGCCCAGCGGCGCGGCCTGGACACCGCCGAGCTGGTCGCGGTGGCTGAGCGTCACTGGCCCAAGCCGCGGCTGCGGGTGCGTGCGTGGCGGGCTGGGCGGCGCTGGACGGGCAGCCTGCGGCGGCTCCACCAGCCTCGCCAGGCGGCCAGCGCCGTGGCCGAGCGGGAGGCCACGCCATGATCCCAACGCCCAGGCCCCACCAGATGCTCCGCGCCTCGGCGGGGCCTGCCAGCTCGCCCCAGCCTGGGCCATCCCGGGCGGCGGTCGCGGCGCGGTCGCCGGGCCAGGCCAGCAACGCCGGGTGGTCCCGGCACCGCGGCCTGGGTCGGCTGGCGGGGCGGCTGCTGTTCGCGCAACAGCCGCACCACCCCCCAGCCGGCAACGCCATACCCCAGCACCAGCAGCACCACCCCTGCTGCCTGCCGCAGCAGGTCATGCCGCACAGCAAGCAGCGCGCCGGCCACCGTCACCGCCGTGCCGCTCACCAGCAGCCCGACCGTGTCGCGCTCCTCGCCGCGGGGTTTCAGGTGGGCTCCGGGTATGGCTCCTCCAGCGGCCAGCGGGGCACCGTGCGTCGGCGGCGCTGGCCGGACCATCAGGTGGCGACCGTGGCTCCCAGCAGGCGTGCAACGCCGCCCGCGCCACGCACCCACGGCGGTGGTGTCTTGGGCATCGATGGCGCCGCCGCTACGCGGGGGGGCCAACGTAGCGGCCGCGCCATAGCAAAGAACGCTGGCGTGGCGGGGGCGTTGCGGCGCCGCCCATGGCGCGGTGGGCGATCGGCTGCGCTGGGCTTGGCGGCACCGGCCACGCCGTCGGGCAGGCGGCTCGGTGGCGCAGCAGGAGGGCCAGCCGTGATGCCGACCCCGCCGCTGCCCCTGCCGGTCGTCACCGTGAGGTTTGCCTGGCTGTGTCCTCCCAGTGTCGTGCCACCCCAAGCCCTGCAAGGCCGGTCCGTTCCTCCCTTCGGTCCGGTACTCCCGTCGCTGCGCGACTCGCTTCGCTCGGCCTTTCCGGCCTCGGGGACCCCGGCACGGAAGGAGAGGAGCCACAGGCAGGCCACAGCCAAGGAGGAGCTATGCACACCCCCGCGCAGCTGGACCGCATCGAGCGCGCAGCCAAGCAGCTGGCCGACGACCCCGCCCTGGACGGCTACGTGCCCGGCTACCCGACCTGGGGGCTGTTCGGCGGCGCCGACATCGACATCGAGGTTGCCGCGACCATGGAGTGCCAGCGCTGCGGCTACTACGGGCTCGGCCACGCCGGGTTCGTCGCCGCCGACGGGTCGCACTCCTGGCGTGGGTTCGCCATCTGCCCCCAGTGCGGCCAGGCCGAGGAGTTCTAGCCCAATCCGCCCCAGCCACGCCGGGAGGACGAAGCCTCGCTCCGGCCTCCCGGCCGTCGGCCTGGTCGTCGCCCACGGCCCGCGCGGGGTACGGAGCCGCCTGCCCGCTGCGCTGCCGGCCGGGACCCTGCACCCGTCCGGCCCGGCGGCTTGCCTGCCAGTCGGGCTGCCACCTCGGCCCCTCCGCCGTCAAGGCCGCTGCGGTACTCGCTTCGCTCCGTTCCTCGCGTCCCTTCGGGATGGCCTGCGGCCAGCCTTGACCGCTCCGGGGCCAAGGCGGCCCGGGGAGACCCGGTCGCCCGGGAGGACGAGGACCCAAGCCCGCCAGGCAGGCAGGAGGTGCCCACCGTGATCGCCAAGGAATGGCTAGCGACCTGGGGGACGCAGGAGTGGACCAGCGCGCCACCAGCCCAGGCCGAGGCCGACCTGCACGAGCTCGGAAGGAGGGTTGCCCAGCACTACTGCTACCAGTCGGTCCTGACCGACGACCCCGCCCTGTACGCCTGACCACCAGCCCAAGGAGGGCCAACGCCATGGCAGACACCCACGTCACCCTGGTCGGCAACCTCACCGACGACCCCGAGGTCCGCTTCACCCCCGCCGGCACCCAGGTCGGCAGCTTCCGCCTGGCCGTGACCCCTCGTGTCCGCGAGGGCGACCAGTGGAAGAACGGCGAGACCAGCTACTTCACCGTCACTTGCTGGCGGGACCTCGCCAGCCACGCCGCCGAGTCGCTGTCCAAGGGCGACCGCGCGCTGGTCATCGGCCGGCTCAAGACCCGCGCCTGGGAGACCCCCGAGGGCGAGCGGCGCAGCGTGGTCGAGGTCGAAGCCGACGAGGTCGGCCCCAGCCTGAAGTGGGCCACCGCCACCCCGCAGCGCGCCGCCAGGAGCGGCAGCGGCAAGGCAGCCGGCCAGTTCAACGACGACCCACCCTTCTGAGCTCCGGAGGAGTGAGGCCGGGGCGGACTGACCCGTCCCGGCCTCGCGCACCACAGGAAGTGAGGCCCCTCTGATGCACCCCCAACCCTACCCGACCCGGCCGCAGCCGGCCCTGCACCTGCTCCACGGCCTGTGGGTCGCCTCCTGCCCGTCGTGCGGGTTCCAGCTCGCCACCGCCCGCAGCCAGGCCCGCGCCGAGCGCCGCGGCGCCCAGCGGGTCTGCCCCGTCTGCCACCAGGAGGGACGATGAAGCTTCGTCTCATGGGCACCCAGGCCGAGTGCGCCCGCCTGGCGTTCCTGCTGCGCTTCGGCCCACCCGACCTGGAGGTCATCCAGGTCAGCCCGCCCTATCCCAACCGGGGCGACCGTCACCAGGTGCGCCTGTACCTGGAGGTCCGGTTCCCCGAAGGCCTGCCGCCGGTGGACCGGACCTTCTACAGCCTGACCACCCCCGACGGCCGTTCGCTGCTGGTCGACGCCTGGGGCGCGGAGGTCCAAGCCTGATGGCCGGCCCGCGCTACCGGGGCCTGCGCCTGGACGGCCCTGTGGAGGAGTTCCACCGGGCCGTGGACCGGCTGCGGTGGGACACCGTGCCCCCGCCGCTCGACCACCACCAACCCCCCAGCCCGCCGGCGCCGCCGCGTCCCCGTCGCCATGACCCGGGTGACGGGCAGGCGGCGCTGCTTGAGGAGGCATCGTGAACATCAACCTGCATCTGACCGATGACACCGAGCTGCGCGCCCACGGCTTCGTCGCCGCCAGCGGCCTGTTCGCGGAGGTCCAATGGGACTTCTCGGTCCCCGGCAGCCGCCTTGGCGAAGGCTGCTTGTGGGGCACCCCCGCGATGATGCGCCGGCTCGCCGCGCTGGCCGTCCAGGCCGCCATCCAGGCCGAGGAAGAGGCCGCCTGGCAAGCCCACACCACCATGGCGGCCACCACCGGGAGCCGGGTGGCATGAACGCGCTGCTGGCCGTCGCCCTCGGCTACGCCGCCCGTGGCATCCCGGTCTACCCGGTCCACTGGCCCCGCCTGCTCCCGGGTGGGGCCAGCCTGGCCTGCTCCTGCCGCCGCGGCCCGGCCTGTGACCGGCCAGTCAAGCATCCCCTGGTCCGCCACGGCAGCAACGACGCCACCTGCGACCCGGCCCAGCTCGAGCGCTGGTGGTCGCGCTGGCCGCACGCCAACCTCGGCCTTGCCACCGGCGTCGTGTTCGACGCCCTGGACGTGGACGGCCCCGCGGGCCGGGCCACCCTCCACAAGCTCGCACGCACGGTGGGCCTGCGGCTCCCCGGCCCCGTCGTCCGCACGGGGGGCGGTGGCTGGCACTACTGGTTCGCCCCGACCGGGCTCGGGAACCGCCCACCGCGCGGCCTGGAGCACGTGGACTGGCGCGGCCGCGGCGGCGCGGTGCTCGCCCCACCTAGCCGCCACGCCAGCGGCGAGCACTACCGCTGGCTCGTGGCGCTGGACCAGGCGCCACTGCCCGAGGTCCCGGCCGCCCTACGCGCCCTGCTCGACCTCGACCGGCCAACCACGTCCGGGCCAGCCCAGCCTGGCCGGCCGACCACACCCGGCCACCCGTACGGCCGCACCGTGCTGGCCGCCGAGCTGGCCGCTCTCGGCCGGGCCACCCCCGGCCATCGCAACCGCACCCTCAACCAGACCGCCTTCAAGGTCTACCGCTACGTCGCCGGCGGCCTCCTGGACGACGAAGACGTGACCGTCGCGTTCACCCGGGCCGCCCTGGCGATCGGTCTGGACCCGGCCGAGGTCGGCCGCACGCTCGCCTCCGCCCGCACCGCCGGCCTTACCAATCCTCGCGGCGTGCCGGCCGGGTCCGCCCGCACCGAGGGGGATGGCGCATGAACGGCCGGTGGACCTACCGGCTGAGCGCGGCCGGTGTCCTCCTGCTGGCCGCCGCCGCGTTTACCCTCTCCTACGACGCCCTGCATCAGCTGGCCCTGGACAGCCGGGTGCGGCCCGCCCTGGCCTGGCTGTGGCCGGTGGTCATCGACGGCACCATCGTGGTCGCCCTCCTCACCGTGCTCGCCGCCAAGCGGGCCGCCGCCAGGGCCGCCTACCCGTGGGCGCTGGCCGGGCTGTTCTCGGCCGCCTCGATCGCCTTCAACATCGCCCACGCCCCCGACCGGCCGGTCGCCCAGCTGGTGTTCGCCATGGCCCCGGTTGCGCTGGTGCTCACCACCCACCTGCTCATGCAGCAGGCAAGCTGGCGACGACCGACACTCGACCGCCCGGCCACACCCGTGCCCGAACCCCAGGCCGGCCTCGAACCCGCACACCCGCACACGCCGGGCGACCACCCCGCACAGCAGCCGGCGCCTGCGGATCAAGGCGCACCGGCTGGCGCCCGTGCCCGGGTGCGGTCGGCCTACGAGGCCCAGGTTGCGGCCGGTCAGACCCCGACCGGTGCCGGCCTGGCCCGGGCCGCCGGCGTCAGCGAGCGGTACGGGCAACGACTGCTCGCCGAGTTCACCGCCGACCCGACTCGTGCCGGCCACTCGAACGGCGACAGCCGGCCGGGCAGCTACCAGTCTGATGACGCTCATGTGACGAGGTCGAAGGGAGGTGACCATGGATAGGCTGTTGACCCCACAGGAAGCCGCCGAGCGGCTGGGTACGTCGCTACGGTTCGTCCGACGGCTGGTGTTCGAGCGGCGCATCCCGTTCGTCAAGGTCGGTCGGCACGTGCGCATCGCTGCAAGCGACCTGGACGCCTTCATTGCGGCCGGCCGCGTTGAGGTCCGGGCGATGTCTCACGCCGCAGATCGCCGGGGTGCCTAATGGGCCACGTCGGCAGGCGTGTCCGCAACGGCAAAGTCATCTATCGCGTCCGCTACCGCGGTCCCGACGGTCGGGAGCGATCGAAGAACTTCAAACGGAAGGTCGACGCCGAGAAGTACCTGACAACGGTCGAGAGTGCGAAGCTGGCCGGCACCTGGACCGACCCGACGCACGGCAAGATGACGTTCGCTGCCTGGCTTGAAGCCTGGTGGGAGACCGCGGCCGACCTGCGTCCCTCGACCACGGCGCGCGACCGCTCCTACTTCAACTCGCTGGTGCTGCCGCGCTTCGGCGCAACCCCCCTGGCTGCCATCAAGCAGCGAGACGTGCAGGCCTGGGTGGCCGACTTGCGCGCCCGGGGCTTTGCCCCCGCTACGGTCGTCAAGGCCTACCAGCTGCTCGGGCGCACGATGACGGCCGCGGTCAACGCCGACATGATCGCCCGGTCCCCCTGCCGGGCCGTGCGACTGCCAAAGGTCGAGCGCGAGGAGATGCGCTTCCTGGCCCCAGCCGAGGTCGCACGGTTGGCCGACGCGATCAACCCCCGCTACCGGGCGCTCGTGCTGGTCGGCGCCTATGGCGGCCTGCGTATCGGTGAGCTTGCCGGGCTGCGCCGCGCCCGGGTCGACTTGCTGCGCGGCACGGTCGACGTGGCCGAGATCGTCGTGGAGGTCCGCGGCCAGCTCTACACCGGTCCGCCCAAGACCAGGGCTGGGCGGCGCACGATCGGGTTGCCACGGGCGGTGGTGGATGAGCTGGCTGCTCACATGGGGCCGGTCGTCCCGGCCGACAGCTACGTGTTCACCGCTGAGCGGGGTGGCGTGCTGCGGACCTCGAATTTCCGAACGAAGGTGTGGCTGCCCGCCGTCCGCGCGGCTGGCTTGGAGCCCCTTCGCCCGCACGACCTTCGCCATACCGCGGTTGCTCTCTGGATCGCTGCTGGCGCCAACCCCAAGGAGGTGGCCGTTCGGGCCGGTCACACGTCAGTGTCGTTCACGCTCGACCGCTACGGCCATCTGTTCGAGGGCCACGACGCCGAGCTGCGCGAGCGGCTGGACGCCATGCACGCTGTGGGGCTAAAGGGGGCAGCCGGGGGGTCGATCTTGGAGTTCCAGCCGGGGTCTTTCCGGCCCGTCCGCGGGCCCGATGCGGGCCCGAGCAAGCCGAGCAAATGAGGGGCCCAAGGCGCATATCGGGCTTGACCTGCGGTTTCGGGGGGTGCGCCGCCAGGGACTCGAACCCCGAACCGTTGCCTTAAGAGGGCACTGCTCTGCCAATTGAGCTAGCGGCGCGCACGGGGACGAAGGCTACCAGAGGCAACCAGGGGCCCGCGACGGCGTTCCCTCAGGAACC
>WNGB01005484.1_pt1 | contig 18942 bp, 20 predicted proteins | sample 5400681 | NCBI WGS metagenome assembly WNGB01 (sample SAMN13153367, study PRJNA577476) | soil metagenome | isolation source: 115 cm soil or saprolite under grassland replicate 2 | place: USA:California | collected 2016-06-15
CCTTGCGTTCGGCTTCTTCGCGGGCCTTGCGCTCGGCTTCTTCGCGGGCCTTGCGCTCGGCTTTTTCGCGGGCTTTGCGTTCGGCTTCTTCCCGCGCCTTGCGGTCCGCTTCTTCCCGGGCCTTGCGTTCCGCCTCTTCACGGGCCTTGCGTTCCGCCTCTTCATGGGCCCTGCGTTCCGCCTCTTCACGGGCCTTGCGCTCTGCTTCTTCGCGAGCCTTTCGCTCCGCTTCCTCACGGGCCTTGCGCTCCGCTTCCTCACGGGTCTTGCGTTCGGCCTGTTCGCGGGCTTTGCGCTCCGCTTCGTCGCGCGCTTTCCGTTCGGCCTCTTCCTGTGCCTTGCGTTCGGCTTCTTCGCGAGCTCTGCGCTCTGCCTCTTCGCGGGCTTTGCGTTCGCCCTCATCGCGCGCCTTGCGCTCGGCCTCATCGCGCGCTTTGCGCTCAGCCTCGCTGCGCGCCTTTTCCCTCGCTCCGGCTTCGCGGCGTTCGCGTTCGCGGCGTTCCGCCTCGACGCGTGCAGCCTCCGCCTGCTGCTGCGCGAGCCGCTCGGCTTCCGATGGTCCGCGAGCTGCCCGCTCCGCGGCCTCGGCGGCTTCGGCGGCGGCGAGCTCGGCATCCGCCGCCTCGACCTGCTGCAGAAATTCGAGCAGCGCCGTGCGGCACGTATTGATCCCGAGTTCCTTGCGTACCAGTTTCCGCAAGTCGATCGCCGCCTCGTCGGCGGACGTGGTCGTGTTCCCCTTGCGGCCGGCGAGCGGTAGCGTCGAGCCGAAGAACTTGTCCACCCCGTCGGCGAACGCTTTTGTCCCGCGGATGCTCGCGATTTCGTGAATCTCGCGGCGGACGAGGGCGATGCCTTCCGGGTAGTCGTTGTCCTGCAACGCGCGGCCGATGATGAGCGTGGCCGCCACCATTGACGCGTGCCCCAGATCCGCGGCCCTGTCGAAGCGCGCGAGTCCCGCCGTTGGAGGGAAGGCCAGCCGGAACTCGGACCAGAGGCGCTTGCGTGTCAGTTGCAGGCGTTCAAGCGGCTCGCCGTAGATTGAATCCAGGACGAGCACGAGACCCGCCGGCGTGATCATGAGGCGGCCCGGCGCGAATGCACCGTGCACCAGGCCCGCATCGTGGAGCCTCGCGACAGCGGGAAGCAGTTCGAGCAGCAGTCCGAGCCCGGCGTCGATGCCCGCGACGATGCCATGATCGGCGGCCGCGTCGATGATGTCGGAGAGGCGGCGTCCCGCGACGTATTCGGAGACAACCGTCAGGCGGTCGCCATCCTTTTCAATAGCGCGCGGCTTGGAGAAGCGTTCGTCCTCGAGACCGGCGACAAGTGCGATGCGTTCGGTCAGCGCCTGCTCGAAAGCAGAGAGTTCCGGCCGAAGCACGAGCCGCTCGAGCATGCCCCCCGTTTCCCGGTCGAACTCGAGCACACGGCGGCCGAGTCCGTCTTCGTATCCCGAGGACGACTGCGACGACTCGAATTCAGGGGGAGAGGCCGGCATGTGCACGGAGCCCAACAAGTTTGCAACGCACGCTCCAACTGTGCCATTTCTGTCGTTCGCCCACAACGCCCATGATTCGAGGTAGTTGCGGGCGTCGAGTGCGGTAGCCGCACACATTTTGATTACAAAACTGTTCAAAAATGTCCTGAAGCTGTAACTGCGGTAAAGTGCCCTCCTATGGCCGATTTGTCGGAAATTGAGGCTCTGAAGGCCTCCATGCGAGGCGCGCTCCGGGCCTCGGAGCAACTGGGTGCCGTCGCCGTGAAGGTCGAGGACGTCGATCCGCAGGGCGACATTAGGGATTCCGATCTCGACGATCTGCAGCGCCTTTCGCTCGCGAACGCCGTCGCCGCGCAGGCACTCCGCGGCCTCGTCGAGTCGATGCGCAGACGGCGCGGGAAAGCGCCCGCGGTGACCGCTGACAGCAGCGGCGGCATTGAAGACTGAGCCTTTCTCCGTCCGTCGTCCGCCTTGCGAGCTATGAAAAGTGTTTTCCTTGCCTGCGTTCTCCTCGCCGCGCCGATCGCCGCGTCAGCTCAGACGCCCCCTGCCATCGAAGCTCGAACGGCGATAGGTGCGTCGCATTACCTGCACTCAGATCTCGGTTACACCGCGCCGACGCTGCTGGTCTCCTTGCGGATCGGGAAGGGGAGCTTCGCCGTTGAACCTGAGTTCGCAGTCGCGTGGCATGAAGAGACGCAGAAGTTTGGTTTCGGCACAGCGCCAGTGACGACAACGACGTCGGCATCGCGCTTTCAGAGCTTCGGCGTGAACCTGCTCGCGCGATCGGGCGGTCGCGTTTCGGGCTTTGCCGGCGGAGGACTCGGCGCGTATTGGGAACGGTATCGCTACAGCGTGAGCGCACCCGCCAACAGTTACGAACAGATTCGGACGCAGGGTCCGCGTGCGGGCGCACAACTCGTTGGTGGAGTGGACGTCCCGATTACCAACCGCATCAAGGCGTTCGGCCAGGGACGATATGAGATGCGTTCGTTCGACGACCCCGGAGGCGGCAGCGTCCTGCAGGGATTCGGCGGGATTGCGATCGCGATCCGCTAATCGCCCATCGCGATTCCCATCGCGCGCGCGGTACGAATGACGTCGAAGTCGGGCGGCACCGTTCGCGTCCTGCCGACGACATCCTTCAACGGGATGGCGACAATATCGGGTGGATGGAACGCGACCATGTGATCGAAGGTGCCTTGCATCAGGCACTCCACGGCGCGCGCGCCGAAGCGCGTCGCAAGAATGCGATCGAAGCTCGTTGGAGCGCCGCCACGCTGCAGGTGGCCGAGCACGACGCTGCGCGTTTCTTTTCCAGTGAGCCTCTCGAGATCGTTCGCCACAACCGCGGCAACGCCGCCCAGTCGTTCCACGGTCGCGCCCTCCGCGGCCTTGAGCACCGTGTGATTTCCACCGATCGGTTTCGCGCCCTCGGCGACGACGACGATGCTGAAACGCGCGCCCATGTGATCGCGATCGCGGATGCGCCGCGCGACCTTCTCGAGGTCGTAGGGAATCTCCGGGATCAGAATCACGTCCGCGCCCCCCGCGACACCGGAGTACAGCGCAATCCAGCCGGCATAGCGTCCCATCACTTCGACGACGATGACCCGATGATGGGCCTCCGCCGTCACGTGCAGCCGATCGATCGCTTCCGTCGCGAAGCTGACCGCGGTATCGAACCCGAAGGTGTTCGTCGTGCCGACGATGTCGTTGTCGATCGTTTTCGGGACGCCGACGAGCGGAACGCCCATCTGCGCAAACTGGTGCGCGATGGCGAGGGTGCCGTCCCCGCCGATGACAACGAGCGCGTCGAGTTTCAGCTCATGGAACATCTCGACGCAGCGGGCAGAGTAGTCCTTCGTCCCGCCGGATGTTTCGATGGGGTAGAGGAATGGATTGCCGCGGTTCGTCGTCCCGAGAATCGTCCCGCCGACGCGGAGAATGCCCGTCACGTCCTTGGGCACGAGCTGCCGCCAGCGGTTGGGTTCGATCAATCCGTCGAAGCTGTCCTCGAGGCCGATGACCTCGCAATTACAGTTGGCGCCGGCCTTCACGACCGCGCGGATGACAGCATTGAGGCCTGGCGCATCACCGCCGCCGGTGAGCACACCGATACGCTTCACGATTGGAGGCATTGATACACAAGTATAGGCAATGGTAGACTTACGTGTTCACATCACGGCACGGTTCGCGATCGAGCGCGGCGCGTTTGGTGATGTGTGTCGTCGGTGGGGGCGCGTAGCTCAGCTGGGAGAGCGCTGCGTTCGCAATGCAGAGGCCGGGAGTTCGATCCTCCCCGCGTCCACCAACCTTCGCTCGCGATCACGCGAAGGTTGCCCGCCGTAGCGCGCAGCGCGAAGGCGGGTTTCATCGCGCCAATGAGCTTCGGTTGGCCAGCCAACTGCCATCGCGCGTCGGCGGACCTCACCGCGCCAATGAGCTTCGGTTGGCAAGCCACGCGCCACAGCGCGTAGCGCGACGGCGGACCTCACTGCGCCAATGAGCTTTGGTTGGCAAGCCACGCCACAGCGCGTAGCGCGACGGCGGACCTCACTGCGCTGAATGAGCTTCGAACCGATTGGTCCCCCGTGTGCTGGCGACGCCGATGTTCCTCGTCGTGGCGTTCCTGGCGGTTGCGGGAAATCTCCTGCACGACCATCCGCTCGCGAATTTTGGCGTCGGGATGACGGTGACGAACGTTGCCATCGCGCTCTGCCTCGATTGGTGCGTCACCTTCCATGGAGGGCGTGTCGGGCGATTGTTGAATGCCACCGACACGGTCAGCATTCCTTCCGCAGGATCGGTTGGACCGCTAAGCGGACCGGAAGTTACGGCGCAGTAGCGTAGCTACACATCACAAGCGCGACGGTCGCCAGTATAATCGCCGGCGATGCGCGTCACTTCCACTCCTCGATGGACCCTTGCCGCGGCAGCCATGCTTGTTGCGGCGCTCGGCAGCGCGATCGGCGCGCAAACCAGGACCCAACGGCCGCAGGGCAGGGCGCCCGAGCGCCCGCCGGCAACTCCGCAGGGGCGCGGCGCCGATCCGCGCGAAGCGATCGCCCGCAGGCTGTGCAGCCAATGTCATCCCTTCGAGTTCGTGGTGGCCGTCCGGCGGACGCGCGCGCAATGGGAAGCCACGGTCGAAAACATGATCGGCCGCGGCGCGCGCGGGACGAACGCGGAGTTCGCGGCCGTCATCGACTACCTCTCTGAAGCGCATGTGCTGACGCCGTCTACGGTCCGCGGAGGCTCGGGGCCGGACGACAAGCCGATGGTGGATCCGAAAGCAGCCGAAGCCGCGAAGCCGCTGTACGCCGCCAACTGTCTCGCCTGCCACGGCGCCGACGCGCGCGGCACGCCGCAGGGCGGAAACCTCGTGCGATCGATTGTCGTGCTGCACGACCGTTACGGCAGCACGCTTGGACCGTTCCTGCGCGGCGTGCATCCGCCGGTTCCTGTCCCGGGGAAGGGAGGTCCGCCAACGGCGGCGGCATTCGAAGGATTGACCAGCAGGGACGTGCTGCTGCTCGCGCACTTTCTTCGCGACCGCATCAACGACACGCTTCGCGGAGCGCCGATGTTCAAGGCGGGCAACGTATTGGTTGGTGAACCGCGCGCCGGCGCCGAATACTTCCAGGGTGAGGGGGGCTGCACCCAGTGCCATTCGCCGACGGGAGACCTGGCGGGCATCGGCAAACGCCTCGAGCCCGTCAATCTTCAGCAGCGCTTCCTCTTCCCACAGACCGCGCGCCGGCAGAGTACGGACGTAAAGGTCGTCACCGTGACGGTCACAACGGATTCGGGAGAGACGCTGACAGGCGCGCTCGATCGTATGGACGACTTCAACGTGTCGTTCCTCGATGCGTCCGGCAACTATCGCAGCGTCCGCCGCACGCCCGGCACGCGCGTCGTCAAATCGGATCCATTCGCAGCGCACGTCGCGCTGCTCTCGCGCATTACCGACAAGAACATCCACGATGTCGTGGCGTACCTCGAGACCCTGAAATGATCAGATTCGGATCCGTCGCCCTGATGATTCTCGCGCTCACGGGCGTGCCCACACAGACGCCGACAGCGCCACAGATTCCCACGGACGCATGGCCGACTTACAACGGCGACTACTCGGGGCGGCGATTCAGCACGCTCACGAAGATCAACGCCGACAACGTCAAGCACCTGAGCCTTGCGTGGAGCTATCGGCTGTCAGTGCCCGGCAGCGGCCCTATCAAGGGAACGCCGCTCGTCCTCAACGGCATCGCGTATGTCTCTGTTCCGGATCACGTGTGGGCGATCGACGCGAGGACCGGCCGCGAGATCTGGCACTTCGAGTGGAACGGCAAGGGAGGCAACCATATCGGCAACCGCGGAGTCGGGATCCTCGGCGAGTCGTTGTATGTCGTCACTCCGGATTGCACGCTTCACTCGCTCGACGTGAAGAACGGCAAGGAGCGCTGGAATCAGACGATCTGCGATCTCGATCAGTACTACTACGCCTCCGCCGCGCCGGTCATCGTCGGGCGTCACGTGATCGTCGGCGTCAGCGGCGATGACCTGGACATCCCCGGTTACATCGAGTCGCACGATCCGGAGACCGGGGCGTTCCAATGGCGCTGGTATGTCGTGCCGCAGAAGAAAGGGGATCCAGGCTTCGAAACGTGGCCGAACGAAGACATGGCCAGACACGGCGGTGGCATGACGTGGCAGCCGCCAACCTACGATCCCGATCTGAATCTGATCTACGTCACAACCGGCAACCCGCAGCCGGTCGTCGCTTACAAGAACCGTCCGGGCGCCAATCTCTTCACTGCATCCATCGTCGCGCTGAATCCCGACGACGGAAAGATGCGGTGGTATTTCCAGTCGTCACCGCACGATACGCACGACTGGGACGCGACGCAGACCCCAGTGCTGTTCGACGCGGAGTTCAATGGCCAGCCGCGCAAGCTGCTGGCCCAGGCATCGCGCAACGGAAAATTCTTCCTGCTCGATCGAGCTGACGGCAAGGCGCTGGTCTCGTCCGATTACGTCGTGACCAACTGGTCGAAAGGGTTCGACGAGAAGGGGCAGCCGATCCCCAATCCAGCAAAAGACCCGCAAATCGCCGGGGCCCTCGTCACGCCGAACCAGGGAGGCGCGACGAACTGGCCTCCGCCAAGCTTCAGCCCGAAGACCGGCCTGTTCTACGTGAGCGCCGCGCAGGCGTACAGCGTCTGGTACATCTACGATGCCGGCGACAACCCGCAAGGGTGGGGCGGCACCGACCGGGGCGGTTGGTCGCAGAACATGGTGCAGGCGATTGACTACAAGACCGGCAACGTACGCTGGAGCCACAAGTGGGAAGGGGGCGGCATGTCAGGCCTGTTGAGCACCGCGGGCAACGTGCTCTTCTCTGGCGATGGCTCGAGCGGGAATTTCGTGGCACTCAATGCCACAACGGGCGATCCGCTGTGGCACTCCGGCGTGCGGACCTCCGTCAGCAATGGTCCGATCACCTACACGCTCGACGGTCTGCAGTACGTCGTCGTCGGCGCCGGTGACACTCTCTGGGCGTTCGTACTCAATGAATGATTGTTCGCTTGTCTCTTTGCAAGAGATTAGGAGCTCAGGAGTTATCCGGCTATTTCGAAGCACGCGGGATACCTCCTAGTCTCCTGATCTCCTCAGCTCCGGCGAAAGGCAAGCAGCTGCTAAGAACCGAGGACGTCCAGGTGCTTAAGGGCGCCGCCGGTATTGAACACTAGCAGCGCCAAAAACGGGGACAGTCCCCGTTTCGGCGCAGAAAACGGGGACAGTCCCCGTTTTTACAGTACGTCCAAGTACTTCAGGGCGCCACCGGTGTTAAAAACCACGACAGTATCGGCGGCATTAATGTCGCCCCGGTTCAGCAGGACCTTCAAGGCGGAGAGGGCCGCGCCGCCTTCGGGCGCAGCACTTATCCCTTCCTTCGCGCCCAGCTCACGCATATCGGCAACCATGTCCTTGTCGCTGACGGCCACCGCGGTGCCGCCACTCTCGCGCACGGCCCGGAGGACGAGGAAGTCGCCGATCGCTTTCGGCACTCGTAATCCGTCAGCGACCGTGCGCGCGTTCGGGAACATCTCGGACCGTTCCTTCCCTTCCTCGAAGGCGCGGACGATCGGCGCGCAGTGCTCGGCCTGGACGGACACCATCTTCGGACGTCGGCCCGGCGGCTTCCATCCGATTGCTTCCAACTCGTCGAACGCCTTCCACATCCCGACCATGCCGGTGCCGCCGCCGGTCGGATAAATGATCCAGTCGGGGAACTGCCATTCGAGCTGCTCGCCGAGCTCGTAGGCCATCGTCTTTTTTCCCTCGATGCGGTACGGCTCCTTGAGCGTGGAGACGTCATACCAGCCGAGCGGCTTGCCGGTTTCGGCGGCAATACGTCCGGCGTCGGTGATCAGTCCGTCGACGAGCGTCACGTCCGCGCCGTACAGCTCGCACTCGCGGATGAACGGGACCTTCACGTCCTTCGGCATGAAGACCTTGGCCTTCAGTCCGGCGGCCGCGGCATACGCCGCCAGTGCGTTCGCGGCGTTGCCGGCCGACGGTACCGACAACGTCTTGGCGCCGAGCAACGCCGCCTTCGTCACCGCCGCAGCCAGGCCGCGCGCCTTGAACGAGTTGGTCGGATTGAGCGATTCGTCCTTGACGAACAGGCGATCGAGCCCGAGATCGCGCCCGAGGCGATTCGCGTGGATGAGTGGCGTCCAGCCTTCGCCGAGCGTGATCGGCTGCTCGCCCTCGAACAGCGGCATCAACTCCCGATACCGCCACATCGTCGCCTCGCGCGACGCGAGCGAGTCCTTCCTCCATGCGCGCGCCGCCTTCAGGTCGTAGCGCGCAAGCAACGGCATCCCACAAAGGGTGCAGAGATGCTGTTCTGTGTGTGGATCGTATGGTGCAGCGCCGCATGGGACGCTGCACTCCAGGTGGCTGAAATAGGACATTTGCGATTGCCGACTGCAGATTGGCGATTAAACGAATTGCCGATTGCAGATTGAAGATTAAACGGATTGTCGATTGGTGATTGCCGATTGGAGCTGGCTAATCAGCAATCGGTATCGCCAATCCGTGCATCTTCAATCTCCATTCGCCAATCGGCAATGCAACCGACCTCCTCACTTTCCAAGGAGATCGGCATCCTTTTTCTTCTGGATCTCGTCGATCAGCGCAATGTGCTGGTCGGTGATCTTCTGGACCTCCTCGAGGCCGCGGCGCTCGTCGTCCTGCGAGATCTTGCTGTCCTTCAGGAGCTTCTTCAGCTTCTCGTTCGCGTCGCGGCGCACCTGGCGAACGCCGTTGCGTCCTTCCTCGGCGAACTTGTGCACCAGCTTGGACAGTTCCTTGCGGCGCTCATCGGTGAGCGGCGGAATCGGGATGCGGATTACCTTGCCGTCGTTCGTCGGATTCAGGCCGATGTTCGCGGCGCGAATGCCTTTCTCCACGGGCGTCATCAGCGACGGATCGAACGGCTGCGCGACAATCATCGCCGGCTCGGGCACCGATAGCGTGGCGACCTGGTTGAGCGGAACCATCGTCCCGTACGCTTCGACGTGCACGCTGTCGAGAATGTTGACGGATGCGCGGCCGGTGCGTACACCCGACAGCTCGCGGCGGACGTGATCGAGGTGTCCGTCCATCCGCTTCTTCACCTCGCCGAACAGCCCTTTCAGATCGCTCACATCCATAACGTTCCCTCGCTTACGCGGTCACGGTCGTCCCGACGGCTTCGCCCAGCACCGCGCGCCGCATGTTGCCGGGCGTACGGAGATTGAAGACGACGATCGGGAGCTTGTTGTCCATGCACAGGGAGATGGCCGTGGCGTCCATCACCTTCAGGCCCTGCTCGAGAACCTTGATATAGGAGATCGAGTCGAACTTGGTCGCGGTGGGATGGATCATCGGATCGGCGGTGTAGATGCCGTCGACCTTCGTTCCCTTGAGGATGACGTCCGCCTTCATCTCCATCGCGCGGAGCGCGGCGGCGGTATCGGTGGTGAAGTAAGGATTGCCGGTGCCGGCGGCGAAGACGACGACGCGCCCCTTTTCCATGTGGCGGATCGCGCGGCGGCGAATGAAGGGCTCCGCGACCGCGCGCATCTCGATGGCGGTGACGACGCGGGTGGGGACGCCGACGTGCTCGAGCGCGTCTTGCAGCGCGAGGCCGTTGATGACCGTGGCGAGCATGCCCATGTAGTCGGCAGTGGCGCGGTCCATGCCTTTCGCGCTGGCGGCGAGCCCGCGAAAGAGGTTGCCTCCGCCGATGACGATCGCGGTCTGGATGCCCAGCGACTGGATCTCGGCGATTTCCTTGGCGATCTGTGTCGTCACGGCGGGGTCGATGCCGAACTGTTGCTCGCCCATGAGGGCTTCACCGGACAGCTTCAGCAGGACCCGACCGTAACGCGCGGACATGACTGACGATTATATCGATCTAGGTGTTTTCTCCCACTTTCATGCGAACAAACCGCGTCACGGTGATGTTCTCGCCCAGGATGCGGATGGCGTCCTGCACTAGCTGCTGGATCGTGACGTTGGGATCGCGCACCGAGGGCTGCTCGAGGAGGCAGAACTGCTGGTAGTAGCTGTTCAACTTCCCGTCGACGATCTTGTCGATGACCTGCGCCGGCTTGTCCTTCGCCTGATCCCTGTAGATCTCCTTCTCGCGCGCGAGGACGTCGGCGGGGACGTCCTCGCGGCGGACGTAGGTGGGGTTCGCGGCGGCGACGTGCATCGCGAGCTCCCTCGTCAGCTCCTGGAACTTGTCCGTGCGCGCGACGAAGTCGGACTCGCAGTTCACTTCCACGAGGACGCCGATCTTGCCCCCCATGTGGATGTAATGGCCGATGAGCCCCTCGGACGTCGAGCGCCCGGCCTTCTTCGTGGCCGCCGCGAGTCCGCGCTTGCGGAGCAGGGTGGTCGCAGCTTCGAGATCGCCGTTCGCCTCGGTCAGCGCCCCCTTGCACTCCATCATCCCCGCGCCGGTCGCGTCGCGGAGCTTCTTCACCATTGCCGCCGTAATTTCCATAGTCGTCATTCTCGTCGTCTCCCGTTACCAGTTACCAGTTACCAGTTACCAGTTTCCAGTTTGGAGCTGCCGACTGGCCACTGGGAACTGGCAACTGGCAACTGGTGCCGTACATAACAAACGCCGGCCGAGTTTCAGCCGGCGTCAAGCTTACTCGCGGGGTTCTTAGACCGACGCCGGCGTCACGGCGTGTTCACGCGGCGCCGGACGGGTAGGGCGCGAGCGCCGCCCGCGTTCGTCGCCTTCCGCCGTACCCTCATCTGCCTGGCTGGACTCGCGAACGCCACGGCCGGCGAGGACCGCGTCGGCGATCTTCGACGCGAACAGCCGGATGGCGCGGAGCGCATCGTCGTTGCCGGGGATGACGAAGTTCACTTCGTCGGGATCGCAGTTGGTGTCGACGACACCGATGACGGGAATCTTGAGCTTGCGCGCCTCGTCGACCGCGATCTTTTCCTTGCGCGTGTCGACGACGAAGATCGCGTCGGGCAGCCGCGACATGTTGCGGATGCCTTCGAGGTTCTTCTGGAGCTTGCGCTTCTCCTTTTCGACCTGGGCGATCTCCTTCTTGGTGATCGTCTCGTAGCGGCCGTCCGTTTCCATGGCTTCGAGATCGCGGAGACGGGCGAGACTGCGCTGGATCGTGGTGAAGTTCGTCAGCAGGCCGCCGAGCCAGCGCTGGTTGACGAAGAACATGCCCGAGCGCTGCGCCTCCTCGGCAACCGCGTCCTGGGCCTGACGCTTCGTTCCGACGAACAGGATGGTGCGTCCATCGGCAGCGAGGTTGTGGACGAACTCTTCCGCGTCGCGGAACAGCTTGGCCGTCTTCCCTAGGTCGATGATGTAGATCCCGTTCCGCTCGCCGAAGATGTACTGCTTCATCTTCGGGTTCCAGCGCTTGGTCTGGTGTCCGAAATGGACGCCAGCCTCGAGCAAATCCTTCAACGCGATCCCGCTCAAATTCCCTCCCATTACCGTTTACTGAACTGGAAGCGCTTCCGCGCGCCCTTCTGTCCGTACTTCTTGCGCTCCTTGATGCGCGCGTCGCGCGTCAGGAAGCCTTCCTTCTTGAGCCGTGGCCGGAGCTCGATGTTGTACTCGACGAGGGCGCGCGCGATCCCGAGGCGCAGCGCGCCTGCCTGGCCGGCAATGCCGCCGCCGGCGATCGTGGCGAGCACGTCGAACTTATCGGCCGTTTCGGTCACGGCCATCGGCTGCTTGATCTGGTTGCGGTGCGCTTCGGTGGGGAAGTGCTGCTCGAAAGTCTTGCGATTGATCGTCAGGGTGCCGGTGCCCGGCCTGAGGAACACGCGGGCCGTCGATGTCTTGCGCCGCCCGGTGCCGTAATACTCGATTGCTGCTGCCACGACTTATGCGACCTCGCTCTTGATCTTTTTAGGCTTCTGGCTCGCGTGCGGGTGATCCGAGCCCGCATACACCTTCAACTTGCGCCACATTGCTTCCCCCATCTTCGTCTTGGGGAGCATGCCGCGAACGGCTTCCTCGACGATGCGCGTCGGCTGCTTCGCGCGAACTTCCTTCACGCGCTCTTCGCGGACGCCACCTTCGTAGCCGGAATGGTAGCGATAGAGCTTCTGTTCTTCCTTGCGGCCGGTCAGCTTGACCTTCGCGGCGTTCACGATCACGACGTGATCGCCCGTGTCGATATGCGGCGTGTAAATCGCCTTGTGCTTACCCTGCAGGAGGCGGGCAGCCTCCGTCGCGATGCGCCCGAGGACCTGGCCCTCGGCGTCGATGACGTGCCACTGCCTTTCCACACTGCCGGCAGTGGGAACAAACGAACGCATGGGATCCCTCTCGTTACCTTTCAAAGGACGGCAAACCAAGAGGATACCGGCAATTAGCGCTATTGTCAAGATTACGAAACTGGGATTTCGCTGACCGAATTGTCATCCTGTGTCCCGTTCTGGAATCCCGCCAATGCCCACGCGATACCAGTTTTGCGCAGTTCTGCCGAAATTGTGTGCTTCTCAGCCGTGGCACCTCACTTGCCAACTGGCTCATGCCGATAACAGCAGCGATGGATTGTGGGGGGACTTGTGTTCCGTAGAGCGAAAGCCCTGGTCGGACTGGATATAGGTTCGAGCGCGGTCAAGGCCGTCGAGCTGAAATCCTCCGGCAAGACCTATAAGGTCACCGGGTTTGGAACCGAGCCGCTTCCGCCGGACAGCATCGTCGATGGTGCGATCATCGACGGCGCCGCCGTCGCGGATGCGATCCGCCGACTGTTCGACGGGCGCAGCATCAAGACAAAGGACGTCGCTGCCTCGCTGTCGGGCAACGCCGTCATCGTCAAGAAGATCTCGCTGCCGATCATGTCGGACGGCGAGCTGGCCGAGTCGATCTACTGGGAAGCGGAGCAGTACATCCCATTCGACATTCAGGACGTGAACCTCGATTACCAGATCCTCGATCGCGGTGACGCCGCGGCGGGGAAGGGGACGATGGACGTCCTGCTGGTCGCGGCCAAGAAGGAAAAGATCGCGGACTACACCGGCGTCATCGCGCAGGCCGGCCGGTCTGCCGTCATCGTGGACGTCGACGCCTTTGCGCTCCAGAACGCGTACGAAGTGAACTACGGCATCGACCCGAATGCCGTCGTCGTGCTGCTCAATGCGGGCGCGAGCGCAACCAACATCAACATTCTTCAGGGCGATCAGTCGGTGTTCACGCGCGACATCTCGATGGGGGGAAACGCGTATACCGAGGCGCTGCAGCGCGAGTTGAACCTGCCATTCGAGACCGCCGATGCGCTCAAGCGCGGCGAGTTCGTCGAAGGGGCGACCTACGACGACGCGCGTCCGGTGCTGCGCGCCGTGACCGAGAACGTCATGCTGGAAATCCAGAAGACGTTCGACTTCTTCAAGGCGACGGCGGCGTCCGACAAGATCGACCGGATCATATTGAGCGGCGGCGCGTCGCGCGCGGAGGGCTTCACGGAGATGTTGGCCGAGCGCTTCCAGGCGCCCGTTGAACCGTTCGATCCGTTCAAGAAGGTGACGTTCGACGCCAAGAAGTTCAAGACCGAGCCGTCGGAGATCGCGCCGACGGTCGCGGTTGCCGTTGGACTGGCGCTGCGGCGGATGGGCGACCGATGATTCGCATCAACCTGCTGGCGGTCGATCGTGGCGCCGGCAAGAAGAAGGCGGCGACCGCGGGTGTTTCCGCGGCGCAGCGCGTCACCATCGGCGCGGCGCTCATCATCCTTGCGACCGTCGTCTCCATCGGGTGGTGGTTCTGGTCGCTGCGCACGCAGTCGCGGCAGCTTGACGAACAGATCGCGCGCGCCGAAGTCGAGGCGCAGCAGCTCCGCTCCGTGCTCGCGCAGGTCCAGAGGTTCGAAACGGAGAAGGCGCGCCTGCAGCAGCGCGTGACGCTGATCGAGCAGCTGCGCCACGGCCAGACCGGGCCGGTGCACATCCTCGACGAGGTCAGCAAGGCGCTGCCGGACCGCTTGTGGCTCGTGTCGATGGGGCAGCGCGCCGCCGATTTCACGATCGAAGGACGCACGACCTCGCTGACGGCGCTCTCGGATTTCGTCGCGAACCTCGAGGCAAGTCCGTGGTTCAAGCGGCCCGTGGAAATCATCGACAGCCAGGTGGACCAGACGCCCGCGGGGGACATGGTCCGCTTCACGATTCGCGCGACGTCGGATAACCCAGAAGCCGCGCCGCCGCCACCGGCGGCGGGCCGGGGCGCTCCGCCGGCGCGTTGAGCGGATGGCGGATGGTAATCAGTAGTCGGTAGTCGTAGTCGGCAAACGGTAAAGAGAAGATGAAGGGATACCGATAGGCATTAGCTGTGGATATAAGTCTCACTAAGCTCCCGTGGTACGGCCAGCTTGGCGCCTTCGTACTGGTGTCGGCCGCGGCGATCTACGGGTTCTATAACTTCTACGTCAGCGACTTCCAGGCCGACCTGGCGCTGAAGCAGACGCACCTGACCGCGCTGAAGGCGGATATCAATAAGGGCATCGCCACGGCCCGGCGTCTTCCCGAGTTCCAGGCGCAGGTTACCGATCTCGGGCGCAAGCTCGATAGCTTGAAGAACGTGCTCCCGGAGCAGAAGGACGTTGCCGACATCCTCCGGCGGATGCAGGGACTCGCCGTGCAGTCGAACCTGTCGCTGCTGCGTTTCACGCCGGCCCCTGTTCGCCAGCAGCCCCTGTACGCGGAGCTGCCGTACCGCCTGACCGCGGTAGGCTCGTTCCATAACCTTGCGCTGTTCTTCGATCGTGTCAGCAAGTTCCCCCGGATCATCAACATCGGCGACATCGCGATTACCGCGAACCCCCGGCAGGACGCCAACTCCACGATCATCGCGGACATGACCGCGACGACGTTCGTGTTGCAGGAAGGCGGCGGGCGAGGAGGGCGCGGCGCTCCGCCGGCGCGTTGATGGCCATGATCCTGATCCCGATTGCCGTCACGGCGATGCTCGCGCAGGTGCCGAATCCGACACCCGCGATCAATGCCGCGCGCGACGCGAAGGCCAAGACTGAAGCGGCGCAGCAGAAGAACGCCGACGCGCTGACGCCGGACCAGAAGCCCGCTCAGAAGCCCGATCAGAAACCCGATCAGAAGCCCGCGACGCCGCCGGCGGCGGGCGAGAAGACCGGCCCGCCCGCGCAGGGCGCCGGGTATTCGTACGACCCGAACGGACGGCGCGATCCGTTCGTGAGCCTCGCGGGGCGCGGCGGGGACCTGCCCGTGCCCGGCAGCTCGCGGCCTGCCGGCGTGCCGGGGCTGCTCGTTTCGGAAGTGACCGTCAAGGGCGTGCTCAAATCGCCGAAGGGCGGCCTGATCGCGCTCGTGCAGTCGCCCGACAACCGGACCTACATCATCCGGGCCGGCGACAAGGTGTTCGACGGAAGCGTGAAGGCGATTACCCAGGAGGCCGTCGTGTTCTCGCAGGACGTCAACGATCCACTGTCGCTCGTAAAGACGCGCGAAGTGCGCAAGGCCATACGACCGGAGGCACGGTGAACGGCGCGGAGACAAAGATGACCCTCTTGATAAAGGCTCGGGCGGTGCGCCGGCTCATTGCCGCGTCCGCTCTCGCGGCGGTGGTCTGCGGCGGGCTCGTGCAGCTGACCGCGGCCCCCAGGGAAGCGGTCCGGCTCGTCGGGGTCTCGGCCCAGGCGACCGGCAGGTCCGCGGCCGTTCTGATCGAATCGACCGAACCGGTTGCGTACGCGGTGAGCCGGCCGGACCCGCTCACCGTGTTCGTGGATTTGCGAGGCGTCGCGCTCGGCGACGCGAACAACCAGGTAACGCGCAAGGGACCGGTCGCCGGTGTCACGATTGAAGAAGCGACAGGTGGAGATGGTGGGCAGGTCGCGCGCGTCCGCGTCGCGCTCGCGTCACCGTCGGCGTACAAGGTGCGCAGCTCGCGGAACGTGATCCGTCTCGAGATTGAACCGGAGAGCGCTCCAATGAAAGGACCGCAGCTCGAGGAAGTCACCGCGGCGCTGCGCGAGCCCGCCGAGGCGAAGAGGATCGAAGCGAAGAGCAGCGAAGCGGCCACGATCGTGCCCGCGACGCAGCTCGAAAAGGTCCGCGCCACGCATACACGCACCGCGACGACGATTACGCTCGCGGGAAACGGCCGCCTGAATCCGTCGGCGCTGACCGAATCGGACGAGCAGCCGCGCCGCCTCGTTCTCGACTTCCCGAACGTGGCCGCGGCCGCCGCTGCGCGCACGGGAGTCGACAGCGCGTTCGTGAAGCAGGTCCGCGTCGCGCTCAACAGCCGCGAGCCGCTCGTTACCCGCGTGGTGATGGAGATCTCGCAGTCCGCGACGTATCACGTCGAGCGGACCGGTCCCGACGGACGTGACCTCGCGGTCGTTTTCGAGGGACCGAAGGCGGGCGGCGCGATCATGGTGGCGCCGCCCACCTCCGCCGAGGCTACGGTGGGCAAGCCCGCGTCCGCAGCGCAGGAATCGGCGGCTGACAAGGATGAAGACACGCTCTCGCTCGCGCAGGCGATCGCGAACGCCGCGTCGATTGCGCCGGCCGATCCAATCAGCGCGCTCAGCCCGCGGGCAGCGAAGACGGCAGAGGGTAAGCCCGCTCGTACGCAAACGCCAGCGACGCGGCCCTTCGACAGGCTCAGGGCTGCCCCGAGCTACGTCGAGGGGCAGCAGCAGCCTCCGTCGCAGCAGCCCCCGCCGCAGACCGCGCCACCGCCCGCGACGCAGACGCAGCAGCAGGCCGTCCCGCAGACGTTCAGTTCCGATGTTCCGGGAACCGGGCAGAAGCAGTACACCGGGCATCCGATCAATTTCGATTTCGAGGACGCCGATCTGCGCGCGGTGCTGCGCGTGTTCTCCGCCGAGAGCGGGCTGAACATGATCATCGACCCGCAGGTGCAGGGGCGCGTCAACGTGCTGCTGAACGACGTACCGTGGGACCAGGCGCTCGACCAGATCCTGCGATCGAACAGGCTCGGATACACGGTCGAAGGCAACATCATCCGCATCGCGCCGCTCGCCGTCCTCGCCGACGAACAGGCCGCGCAGCAGAAGCTCGTCGAGGCGAAGGCGCTCGCCGGCGAACTGCGCGTCCAGACGTTCCCCTTGAGTTATGCCAAGGCCGAAGTGCTCGGACCGCTTCTGGTCAAGTCTGCTCTGTCGGCACGCGGTCAGATCCAGGTCGATCCCCGCACGAACACGCTGATTCTCATGGATCTCCCGGACCGCCTGCAGACGGCGCAGTCGCTGATTAGCACGCTCGACAAGCCGCAGCCGCAGGTCGAAGTCGAGGCGCGCGTCGTCCAGACCACGCGTGACTTCGCGCGTGCGCTCGGGATCCAGTGGGGTTTCAACGGCCGCGCCAACTCGCAGATCGGGAATACCACCGGCCTTGCCTTCCCGAACAACGGTTCCATCGGCGGCCGAGTCGGTGGCACGCAGGGCCCGATCGATCCACGCGGAAGCGGAAACGATTCGGCGGCGACCGCTGTGAACTTTCCGGCAGCAGCGGCTTCGTCAGCCATCGGCCTCGCGCTCGGATCTATCAACGGCGCGTTCAATCTCGACGTCGCGCTCACCGCGCTCGAAAACACGGGCAAGGGACGGATTCTTTCAACGCCGCGCCTGACGACGCAGAATAACCAGACGGCGGAAGTCGCCCAGGGCGTGCAGATCCCGATTCAGACCGTGGCGAACAATACGGTCGCGGTCTCGTTCAAGGACGCGACGCTGAAGCTGCAGGTCACACCGCAGATCACGACTGCGAACACGGTGATCATGAACATCACGCTTGAAAACGCGACGCCGGACTTCAGCCGGGAAGTCGGCGGCATCCCGCCGATCAACACACAGCGCGCTCTCACAACCGTGCAGGTGAATGACGGCGCGACGACGGTCATCGGCGGCATCTTCGTCAGCACGGAAACCAGCACGAACGACCGCACGCCCGTGCTGCACAGGCTGCCGATTCTCAAGTGGCTGTTCCAGCGCAATACGCTGACGGACTCGAGCCGCGAACTGCTGATCTTCATCACGCCGAGGATTCTGAGAGGGTAGGACCATGGAGCGGAACACAACCGAGAACCGGAGCAAGGCGGTGTGGGGGGCCCGCATCGCACTGGCAGCATTCGTCGTGCTGACACTGCTGGCGGCCGCATCGTGCAGCCAGGCCATTCGGACCGGGCAGTCGTCGTCATATCTCGTGATCACGACCCTCACGGGAGGGCCGCAAAGTGACACCACAGTCGAGTCCGACGTCGTCAGCGATACCGGATCGATCTTCACTGATGTCGGACAGGCGAGCTTCAAGGTCCTGATGAAGGACAGCGGCGGCCCGGGGCCAAGCCCCGTTAATGCCATCACGATCACGCAGTATCGAGTCGAGTACGTCCGGAGCGATGGACGTAATACGCCTGGTGTGGATGTGCCCTTTGCTTTTTCCAGCGGCGTGACCGCCACCATAACGGACACCGGTTCGGTCGGCTTCACTCTCGTCCGTACACAGGCGAAAGAGGAAGCACCGCTCAAGGCGCTCAGGTTCGGCGGCGGCGCGAGGGCGATTTCAACCGTCGCGCGCATCACGTTCTATGGACACGATCAGACCGGGCGTGAGGTGAGTGTCACGGGCAACCTCGACGTCACCTTCGCGGACTGGGCCGGCTAACGAAACGAACACATTTATGGCTAATCCAACTTTCCGTCTCGTCCCGGCCGTGGTCGGCGTCGCGCTGCTGCTGGGCGCCTGTACCGTCAAGAAGCAGGACACGCCGGCGCTCACTGGGCCGTCCGAGCTCGCCACGTCCATCAATATCTCCGTGACGCCCGACGTGCTGTCGCAGGACGGCGCGTCGCAGTCACTCGTCACCATCACCGCGCGCGATGCGA
>WNGB01012487.1_pt1 | contig 18941 bp, 21 predicted proteins | sample 5400681 | NCBI WGS metagenome assembly WNGB01 (sample SAMN13153367, study PRJNA577476) | soil metagenome | isolation source: 115 cm soil or saprolite under grassland replicate 2 | place: USA:California | collected 2016-06-15
TGAGCTACCTCATGGGCCGCCTGACCGCCGACCCGGACCAGCGGCTGGGGGCGATTGACCTCGTCGAGGACCTCGGCTGCGAGCCGATGGCGCTCGCGCAGGCCAGCGGCGTCATCGCCACGTCCTCACTGTCATGCCGGGACTACCAGGGCTATTTCACGTCCCGGCAGGACGAGCTGGCGGCGACGGCGGGAAGCAAGCCACCTGCCGCCGCGGTCAGCTGGCTGTTCTCCGTCGAGCAGGCCGACCGCCTGGCCCAGGGCGGAGCCGCCCAGCCGGTGCTGGTCCAGCCTCCCCGCCTGATCATCAGCCGCCGTGAGCGGCTCCTGGCCCGACCGCCATCCGCTCGCCCCCGTACCCACAGTCGCGGCGATAATCCGCCGGTTTCCCGGCAGATACGCACTAAGCGGCCGGAGGATGCGGCGCGGGAGTCAGGCGTGCGAGCACGATGTCGAATGTGACGCTAGTCCACGGCTCTTCAAGATGCCGCCCGCCGGGCCCCGGGCCCGGCGGATGCTCGGTGAAGTCGGTGATGAGGCTCTCCTTGACGCCGAACACCGCGTCCCGGTCCAGGTACGGGTCCCCGGCGACGAAGATGTGCGTGATCAGCGTGCGGTACCCGGGCGTGTCCACCTTGAAGTGCAGGTGCGCGGGCCGCATCGGGCCCCGGCCCGCGGCGGTGAGCAGGTCACCGACCGGCCCGTCATCAGGAATCGGATAGGGAGCCGGGCGCACCGACCAGAACCGGTATCCGCCGTCCGGGGCGCTGCGCAGCCAGCCGCGTCCCCCGGTCCGGCCGTCGGGGTACTGGACGTCGTAGAAGCCGTCCTCGTCGGACTCCCACACCTCGATACGGGCCCCGGGCACCGGCTCACCGCCGGTGCCGCGGACCGTGCCGGATGTGTAGCAGGGACGGCCGCGAGCAGGATGAACTCCTGACGCCGGTCGTCGGTGATATGCCCGGCCCGGGTCAGGAAGTCGATGCCCTGCTGCCACTCATCCTCGGTGAGCCGCACCTCGCGCGCGAACGCGTGCAGGTGGCGCACCAGGCTCTGCATGACGAAGGGTGGCCGGGTCGCCGGCCCAGGCGTGCCGGAGCAGCGCCCGGAGCGCGGCGGCGCCGACCGGGACCGGGTTGTCCGCCGGCACCACCGGCTCGATCAGCTGGGCTGCCTCGGCGAGCTGCTCTTCGTGCAGCCCGATCTCGCGCAGCCCGCGGGGCAGGCCGAGCCGCGCGGCGAGCGCCTGCAACGCGGCGGCCGGGTCCTCACTGCCCAGGGCCTGGCTGATCCGGCGGGCCGCGTCCGGCGCTCCAGGCGCGTTGAAGGCCAGCACGTACGGCAGCATGATCGCGTGCGTCTGCGCGTGCGGCAGTCCGTACCGGCCGCCCAGGACGTGGCAGATCTTGTGATGCAGGCCCGACCCGGCCACCGCGAACGCGGTGCCGGCCAGGTAGGCCCCGTACAGCAGGTCTCCCCGGGCGCCGACGTCCGTCCCGTCCTCGCTGACCGCGGGCAGCGCCGCGGCCAGGACCCGGATGGCTTCCCCGGCGGCCAGCGCGCTGACCGGGTTACGGCCCGGGGCCCAGAACGCATCCACGCAGTGGGCCATCGCGTTGAGGCCACTGGCCGCCGACAGCGGCCCGGGCAGCGACACGGTCAGCTCCGGGTCGTAGATCACCAGCCGGGGCAGCACCCTCGTGTCCACGCCAGTGGTCTTGCGTTCGCCGTCGGTCAGTCCCCAGACCGGGGTGACTTCCGAGCCCGCATAGGTAGTGGGCACCGCGATCACCGGCAGCCCGGTCGTCAGCGCGACCGCTTTGGCCGTGCCCGTGGCCGACCCGCAGCCCACGCTGAGCACCGCGTCCGCTCCGACCGCGGCGGCCTGCTTGCGGGCGGCGTCCGCGACCTCCACCGGCACATGCGGCTGGACCCCGGTGAACGTCCCCGCGATCCAGTCCTCCAGCGGCGCCGCGAGGTCCCGGGCGACGCTCTCCGCGCCGCCCCCGGCGATCAGCAGCAGCCGGGATACCCCGAGCCGTGCGACCTCGTCCGCCAGTTCGGCACGCGCCGCGCCTGCGCCGAACACCACCCGGCCGGGCAGCGCGTCACACGCGAATGGCTCCATGAGACCTCCGGGCCTGGGCAACGCGGCACGGGTACGTTCCCCCGGCCGCGCTGGCGGGCCGCCTGGCTACCCGGCTGCCGGAGGCGGCCCGTGGTCCCGGCGTCCGGCAGCCCACCGGACGCCAGACCAGCGCACGTTACCAGCGCGCGCGCCGCCGCCGCACGCTGCCGGTCAGACGCAGCGCGCCGACCACGACCAGCGCCACCAGCGCCACCACGAACAGGAAGTGCAGCGCGGAGATCACCAGCGAGACGACGAGGAACGCGGCGAACACCGCGAGCAGGACGAGCAGAAGTTTCCCCATACCCCCACGATATGCCAGCGCCGGGGTCCGGGCAGCATGCCGGCGCCCGCAGCTACAGGAATGCAACCATCGCGCCCGCGAGGCCGTTCCTCGTACTCCCCGGCCCCTCCCGCTCAACCCTGGCGGGTCCGCGGACAGGCACGGGAAGTGCTCGGGCTGGCATTCGTGGACGGAAATGGCTGCCCCCGCGACCGAAAGCGTCCGCAAACAGGGCGGAACCCGGGGGCCTGACTGGTGATCATGACTTGGGTGTCGCTGGAGCGGACCAATGTCATGATCACCGGCGCCGTCAGGGAGCGGGGGTGCTGGCCAGGAACGCGGCGGCGGCGGCGGCGAACTCAGCCGGGCGCTCCAGATGGGGTGAGTGCCCGCAGCCGGGCAGCACGCGCTCGGTGTACCGGCCGCCGGCCGCCTGGTAGCGGCCGAGTACCGCGCGCATCTGGCCCACCATGGGCTGGGCCGGGAACACGTCCGGGCCGGGCCAGCCCGGGATCGCGCCGAGCGCACCGAGGTGGCCCAGGTCCACCAGCGAGGTGTCCGAGACGATCAGGTCGGCGTCGCCGCGGATCCACAGCACGTCCGGCCCGTCCCCGCCGAGCCCGGCGAAGCCGGACAGGTCGCAGTACTCCGGGGAGATCGCGTTGTTGACGCCGTGCTCTCCCGGGGCGGCGCCCGGCCAGTTCGGCGAGGCGGCCGTGTCGCCCGGGTAGTTGGCGGGGCCGATGGCCATCTCCAGCATCGACTCGACCAGCGCGTCCTCCACCTCGCGAGGCACCGACACCGGGTTGCCGTACAGGTGGGCGAGGACCTGGCGGGGTGAGGTCTGGTCCTGCGTGCCCCGGTCACCGGCCTCGAGGCGGCGGATCATCTCGGGGCTGGCGGTGCCGCCGCCCGAGCCCGCGTAGTCCGGCCCAGGGACCAGCCGAGCAGGTGCACCGGCTGGGCCGCGGGCAGCAGCCCCCCCTCGGCCAGCAGCGCGCGGATATCGTCGGCGAAGTCCCGGACGCCGCGCCGTGCGTCCACCGGGACCTGCTCCGACCGGCCGAAGCCGCGCAGGTCGGGGGCGACGCAGCGGTAGTCGCCGGCCAGCGCTGCCATGGTCTCGGCGAAGAACCGGGCGGCCGACACGTTGCCGTGCACCAGCAGGAGAGGCGGCGCGCCGGGCGAGCCCGCCGTGAGCACGTGCGTGCGCAGGCGCGATGTCTCGATCTGCTGGGACTCGACACCAGGCGGCAGGTGCAGGGAAGCGGGCATCAGGCGTCCAGGGTCTGGGCGGGAAGTGTTCCAGGTCCTACCGTCCCGTGCGGGATCATGTCAATGACGAGGACGAGGAGTTCAGCGGTGGACACGATGACCGGGCCCGCAGGCGGCCAGGAGCCCGCAGGCGGCCGGCCGCTCGAGGGCCGCCGGGCGCTGGTCACCGGCGCGGCCAGCGGGATCGGTGCTGCCTGCGCGCGGGCGCTGGCTGGCGCGGGCGCCTCGGTGGTGGCCGCCGACCGGGACGGCCCCGGCGCGGCGGCCCTGGCCGCGGAGCTGGGCGGTGAGCCGTGGACGGTGGACCTCACGGACGTGGCCGCGCTGGAAGGGCTCCGGCTCGACGTGGACATCCTCGTCAACAACGCCGGCATCCAGCACGTGGCGCCGGTGCAGGAGTTCCCGCCGGAGATGTTCCGGCGGATCCTCCAGCTGATGGTGGAGGCGCCGTTCCTGCTGGCCCGCGCCGCGCTGCCGCACATGTACCAGCAGGAGTACGGCCGGATCATCAACATCAGCTCGGTGCACGGGCTGCGGGCGTCGCCGTACAAGTCGGCCTACGTGACCGCCAAGCACGGGCTGGAGGGGCTGTCCAAGGTGATCGCCCTGGAAGGTGCCGCCCACGGGGTCACCAGCAACTGCATCAGCCCCGGTTACGTGCGCACGCCGCTGGTGGAGAAGCAGATCGCCGACCAGGCCCGGGTGCACGGCATCCCCGAGGACGAGGTCCTCGGGTCGGTGATCCTGGCCGAGAGCGCGGTGAAACGGCTGGTCGAGCCGGCCGAGATCGCCGGGCTCGTGCTCTGGCTCGCCGGGCCGCAGGCCGGCATGGCCACCGGCACGACGTTCACGCTGGATGGCGGCTGGACCGCCAGGTAGCCGCCCGCCAGGCGGCCGGCCTGCTCCCGTTCGCCGGCCGGCCGGGAGGCTAACGGCCGGACCTCGCCCAGCGGCGGATCGTGTCGATGCGGGCCTGGATCTGCTCGGCGGTGGCCTGCGGCAGGGCCGGCCCGCCGCATGCCCGGCGCAGGTCCGCGTGCACGACCGCGTGCGGCTGCCCGGTGCGGTGGTGCCAGGCGCCGATCAGCCCGTTCAGCTCCTTGCGCAGGCCCGCGAGCACCTCGCGGCGGACCGGCGCCCCCGCTGGCGCTTCGGCGGCGCCGCAGGCGGCTGCACCGCCGGCCGCTGGTCCCGGTTCATGATCCGCAACGGAAACCGCCCACGCGGGAACGCCGCGGGCCGGCCCCGGGGGCTGCGGGCCGCTGCCACCATCGCCGGCGCCCCGTGCTCGCTGCTTGAGCTGCTCGGCCTGCCGTCTCCGGAGCAGCACCGCGACCTGCTCGGGTTCCAGCAGCCCGGGCAGCCCCAGGAAATCCTCTTCCGCCGCCGTGGTGCCGAATTCGTTGCCGTCGTAGAGGACCCGGTCGAAGTGGGCGGACGCCTGGAGCGCCTCGAACGGCAGCTCGCCGTCGGCGTCCGGGATGTCCCGGGCCCGCTGCGCCTCGGCCAGTTCGCGCTCCTCGGCGTCGTCCGGGCGGGCCGCCAGCACGTGATCGCGGGCCGCTTCCAGTTCCGCGGCGTAGCCGAGCAGGGTCGGGATGGAGGGCAGGAATACCGAGGCGGTCTCGCCGCGCTGGCGGGCCCGGACGAACCGGCCCACGGCCTGCGCGAAAAACAGGGCCGTGCCCACGCTGGTCGCGTACACGCCGACGGCCAGCCGGGGGATGTCCACGCCCTCGGACACCATCCGGACGGCCACCATCCAGCGGTCGCCGGAGTCCGTGAAAGCGGCGATCTTCCGGCTGGCGGTGGGGTCGTCGGAGAGCACCACGACCGGCCGGGTCCCGCTGATCCGGCGGAGCAGGGCCGCGTACGCCCGGGCGTCCGCGTGATCACCGGCGATGACCAGGCCGCCCGCGTCGGGCATGCCCCGGCGCACCTCGGCCAGCCGGCGGTCCGCGGCCTCCAGGACCCGCTGCACCCACTCGCCCTGCGGGTCCAGCGCGGTCCGCCAGGCCTGGGCGAGCTGATCGGGGAGCATGGGCGTGCCCAGGGTGCCGGTGATCTCGTCACCGGCGCGGGTCCGCCAGCGCATCTCGCCGGAGTAGGCCAGGAAGATGACCGGGCGGACCACGCCGTCGTCGAGCGCCGGCCCGTAGCCGTAGACGTAGTCGGATACGCTGCGCCGGCTGCCGTCGGTGTCCGGCGCGTAGGTCACGAACGGGATCGGGTTGGCGTCACTGCGGAACGGGGTACCCGTCAGCGCCAGCCGGCGCCGTGCGGGCTCGAAAGCCTCGCGGACCGCGTCTCCCCAGGAGAGCGCGTCACCCGCGTGGTGGATCTCGTCGAAGATCACCAGGGTGCGCCGGTTCCCGGTGCGCTGCCGGTGCAGGATCGGGTGCGCGGCGACCTGCGCGTAGGTCACCGCCACCCCCGTGAAGTCAGCCGAGGCCCGGCCCTGGGCGTTGCGGTAGGACGAGTCCAGGAAGATGCCGACGTAGTGCGCGGCCTGTGCCCACTGGTGCTTGAGGTGCTCGGTGGGGGTGACCACCGTGACCGAGGCGATCTCTCGGCGGGCCAGCAGCTCAGCGGCGATGGTCAGGGCCCAGGCCGTTTTGCCTGCTCCCGGGGTTGCGACCAGCAGGAAGTCGCGCCGGGGGAGGCGGAAATACTCCCGGTACGCTTCCTTTTGCCAGCTCCGGAGGGACAGGAGCAGATCGGGCCGGACCGGAGCGTCCGGGCGGCTGCCATCCTCGTGGGGTGCGGTCGCGGGGGTGCTCACGAGGCCGAAAGGCTACCAGCGGCGGCCCGGCCCGCCTGGCCAGCCCGCGGCATGGCGCGTGGACGGTGCGGCCCGCCGGGCCGCACCGCGTCCGCCTAGTCGCCGGCCTGCTCGGCCGCGGTGGGGGCCGGCGGCCGTCCGCGCGGGCGCATCCGGGCCGCGTTGCCGGGGAGCCTGCCCGCCTCGGCCAGCGCCCGGCGCAGCAGGAACTCGATCTGGGCGTTGGTGCTGCGCAGCTCGTCGGCGGCCCACTTGGCGAGGGCGTCGTGCACGGCCGGATCGAGCCGGAGCAGCATGCCCTTGCGTTCACTCACCAGACCGGACACCACCCCGTCCTGAGTACCCCGTCACTGGTACAGCGAGCCTGTGTTGACCACCTGCTGGGTGGCCTGCTCGCTGCACAGGACCACGAGCAGGTTGGACACCATGGCCGCCTTGCGCTCCTCGTCCAGTTCGACGACGTCCTGTTCCTCGAGCTGCTGCAGGGCCAGCTGGACCATGCCGACGGCGCCCTGGACGATCCGCTGCCGCGCCGCGACCACCGCGCTGGCCTGCTGGCGGCGCAGCATAGCCTGCGCGATCTCGGATGCATAGGACAGCCGGGTCAGCCGCGACTCGATGATGGTGACACCGGCCGAGGCGACGCGGGCGGCGATCTCCGCCGACAGGCGCTCGGTGATCTCGTCGGCGTTGCCGCGCAGCGACAGCTGGGCGGGGTCGCTCGTGTCGTAGGGGTAACTGGTCGCGATGTGCCGGACCGCGGTCTCGGTCTGCGTCGCCACGAACTGGATGAACTCGTCCACCGCGTAGAGGGCCAGGGCCGTGTCGCTGACCTGCCAGACGACCACGGCCGCGATCTCGATAGGGTTGCCGTCCGCGTCGTTGACCTTGGCCAGCGCCGTCTCGTGGTTGCGGATCCTGGTCGACACCCGGCGCCGGTCCGTGAACGGGTTGACCCAGCGCAGGCCGGGTTCCCTGACCGTGCCGGAGTACCGGCCGAACAGCTGGACCACGCGGGCTTCGCCGGGGACGACCTGGAAGAGCCCGCGCTGCGCGAGGACGCCCGCGAGCAGCAGCAGCACGCCGATGATGATCAGGGTCACGGTCCATGCGCCTCCGGCCGGCCTGGCCAGGATCAGCAGCCCGACCGCGACCAGCTCGGTGACGATGCTGAGCACGAGGACCGGCAGGCCCGAGACGGGATGGGCGGGCCGTTCGGTCAGCCTCCGGGCAGGTGGCTGCTGACCGGGGCGCTGGGCGATGGGTGTTCCGGGGCTGCTGCGCAGGTCCGGGCTGTTTGTCTCCGGGTTCGGTGCCGGTGCGCTGTATGTGGCCATCTTGGCCTCCTCCGCTGCGGAGTTGATAACGTCAGTCTAGCATAGTGATATCTATTTTTTCAGCAAGGGTGGCCCGCGGACGGAACTGGTCGTCGGGGCAGCATTGTCACTATGGGCTAACAAACTCGTCCATGATCTGCGGCAGCCGGGTGGCGCCATGCTTGCAATGTGATGGCGCTAGCTGCATAATGCAAGCATGTCTACTTCGATCACGATCCGTGACGTACCGGACGAGACACGGGACGAGCTGGCTGCCCGCGCCGCCCTGACCGGCCGGTCCCTTCAGGAGTATCTTCGGTCAAAGCTCGTCGAGCTGACCCGCCAGCCGGATGCCGAGACGCTGGTCGAGCGGATCCGTTCCCGGAAGACCGCGACACGCTCATCCCTGCCGCCGGACCGCATCATCGCGCACCGTGACGCGGATCGCCGGTGACACTGGTCATCGATGCGTCGCTGGTCGTGTCTGCCCTGGTCGACTCGGGCGCCACGGGAACCTGGGCGGAATCGCTGCTGATTGCCGAGCCGCTGAGTGCTCCCCATCTGATGCCTGTCGAAGCAGCCAATATCCTGCGCCGCGCGGCGGCGGCGGGCGACATTTCTGCTGACGCCGCCTCCATGGCCTATGCCGACCTGCTCGACCTCAGGGTAGAACTCTTCCCCTACGCGCCATTCGCCGCCCGGACATGGGAACTGCGTGACAACGTGACGTGCTACGACGCCTGGTACATCGCGCTCGCAGAGTCTCTCGGGTCAAAGGTCGCAACGCTCGACCTCAGGCTGGCCCGGGCACCAGGACCCCGTTGCGGCTTCGAGACGCCGCCCTCCCGGCACGGCTGAATGCTCATAGAATCGCCGCGTGCTGCCTCCCGGATCGGCCCCCGCGCTGAGCGGTGGGACGGACGGCGCGCTCGACGTGCTGCGCCGGGTGTTCGGCTACGACTCGTTCCGGGGCCCCCAGCAGGAGATCATCGGGCACCTCATCGCGGGCGGCGACGCGCTGGTGCTGATGCCGACCGGCGGCGGCAAGTCCCTCTGCTACCAGATTCCCGCGCTCGTCCGCCCCGGCACCGGGGTGGTCATCTCCCCGCTCATCGCCCTGATGCAGGACCAGGTGGACGCCATGCGCGCGCTCGGCGTCCGGGCCGGGTACCTGAATTCCACCCAGGACCCCGCGCAGCGGCGCGAGATGGAATCCGGGTTCCTGGCCGGCGACCTGGACCTGCTCTACCTGGCCCCGGAGCGGCTGCGCACCGAGTCGACGCTGGCGCTGCTCGACCGGGGCACGGTGTCGCTGTTCGCGATCGACGAGGCGCACTGCGTGTCGCAGTGGGGGCACGACTTCCGGCCCGACTACCTCACACTGTCCGGCCTGCACGAACGCTGGCCGGACGTGCCGCGCATCGCGCTGACCGCCACGGCCACGCAGGCCACCCGCACCGAGATCGCCAGCCGGCTGGGCCTGTCGGGCGCGCGTCATTTCGTGGCGAGCTTCGACCGCCCCAACATCACCTACCGGATAGTGCCCAAGGCTGAACCGGGCCGTCAGCTGCTGAACTTCATCCGCGACCAACACCCCGGCGGCGCCGGCATCGTCTATTGCCTGTCCCGGGCTTCGGTGGAAAAGACGGCGGAGTTCCTGACCGCTAACGGGATCACCGCGCTGCCGTACCACGCGGGACTGGACGCGTTCACCCGGGCCCGGAACCAGGCCCGGTTCCTGCGTGAGGACGGCCTGGTCATGGTGGCCACCATCGCGTTCGGGATGGGTATCGACAAGCCTGACGTGCGCTTCGTGGCGCACCTGGACCTGCCCCGGTCGGTGGAGGGGTACTACCAGGAGACGGGCCGGGCCGGGCGGGACGGGCTGCCCTCCACCGCGTGGCTGGCCTACGGCCTGCAGGATGTGGTCCAGCAGCGCAAGCTGATCGAGACCTCCGCGGGGGATCTGGCTCACCGCCGCCGCCAGGCCGCGCACCTGGACGCGATGCTGGCGCTGTGCGAGACGATCGAATGCCGCCGCGCGCAACTGCTCGGCTACTTCGGCGAGGACTCCGGGGCCTGCGGCAACTGCGACACGTGCCTGGAACCGCCGCAGGCGTGGGACGGGACCATCCCGGCGCAGAAGTTCCTGTCCGCGGTGTACCGGCTCAAGCGGGAGCGGGGCCAGCGCTTCGGCGCCGGCCAGGTGATCGACATCCTGCTCGGGCGCAGCACCGCCAAGGTCACCGAGCACGGGCACGACTCGCTGACCGTGTTCGGGATCGGCACGGAGCTGACCGAGTCGCAGTGGCGTGGCGTGGCCCGCCAGCTGATGGCCCAGGGCCTGCTCACGGTGCAGGGCGACTACGGCACGCTGGAGCTGACCGCGGGCAGCGACGAGGTCCTCGGCCGCCGGCGCGAGGTGATGCTGCGCCGCGAGCCGGAGCGCCCGGCCCGGACCCGGGCGGCCCGGGCGGGGAAGAGCGCGGCGGCGCCGGAGGAACTGCCCGCGGCGGCCGCGGCGCTGTTCGAGAAGCTGCGCGCCTGGCGTGCGGGGGCGGCCAGGGAGCAGGGCGTCCCCGCGTATGTGATCTTCCATGATGCGACGCTGCGGCAGATCGCCGCGCAGGCACCGTCGACTCTGGCGGCGTTGTCCACCGTGAGCGGGGTAGGAGAGGCCAAGCTGGCCCGGTACGGGCAGCAGGTCCTGGATGTCCTGGGCGGCGGACAGCCCTGAGCGGGAAAGAAGAAAGAGCCCTGAACGGAGGGGAAGGAGCGGCCATGCAGATTGGCGTCGTCTTCCCGCAGACCGAACTCGGCCCGGAAGCGGGCGCGATCCGGGCCTACGGGCGGCGGGTCGAGGAGCTGGGCTTCAGGCACGTGATGGCCTACGACCACGTGGTGGGCGCGGACCCAGCCGTGCACCGCGGCTGGGACGGTCCTTACGACGTGCGCACCACGTTCCACGAGCCGATGGTGATGTTCGGTTTCCTGGCCGCGCTCACCTCGCTCGACCTGGTGACGGGCATCATCATCCTGCCGCAGCGGCAGACCGCGCTGGTGGCCAAGCAGGCCGCCGAGGTGGACCTGCTGTCCGGCGGCCGCTTCCGGCTCGGCGTGGGCCTGGGCTGGAACCAGGTGGAGTACGAGGCACTGGGACAGGAGTTCCGCACCCGGGGCCGGCGGATCGAGGAGCAGGTCACGCTGATGCGCCGCCTGTGGACCGAGGAGTCCGTGACCCATGAGGGCGAGTTCGACCGGGTGACCGGGGCCGGGCTGGCGCCGCGGCCGGTGCAACGGCCGATCCCGGTCTGGTTCGGGGCGCAGTCCGAGCGTGCGTACCGCCGGGCCGGCCGTCTCGCCGACGGCTGGTTCCCGCAGGTCAGCCCGGGGCCGGAGCTCCACAACGCCAAGGAAATCGTCTGTGCGGCCGCCCGGGAGGCAGGCCGGGATCCCGATCAGCTCGGCATGGAGGGGCGGGTCAGCTGGCGCGGTGACGCGGCGAAGCTGGCCGGGCAGGCGGAGCGCTGGCGCGAGGCCGGCGCGACCCATCTGGCGGTCAACACGATGGGTGCGGGGCTGGCCAGCCTGGGTGATCACCTGGGGGCGCTGGAGCAGGCGGCTGTGGCTTTGGGGCTGCGGCCCAGCTAGATGCACTGGCCTGGCGGCGGCCGGGGATGGGATGTTGATGGCGGACTCGGCGGGCGAGAACACCGGGGACTGGACTGAGCCGGGGCTGTTCACCGTCGCCCCGGGGGTGCACCGCATCCCGCTGCCGCTGCCCAACGACGGGCTGCGGGCGGTGAACGTCTACGCCATCGAATCCGGCGGCGACCTGGTGCTGGTCGATGCGGGCTGGGCGCTGGCCGAGACGGGCGGCCTGCTGGACGCGGCCCTGGACCGGATCGGCCGCAACTCCGCGGAGATCACCCGCTGCCTGGTCACGCACGTGCACCGGGATCACTACACGATGGCGGTGATCCTGCGCCGCCGCTTCGGCACCCGCGTGGCGCTGGGCATCGGCGACCGCCCCTCGCTGACCGCGGCGGGTGACGCCGAGCGTGAGCACATGGCCGAGCATGTGCTGCGGATGGAACGGGCCGGGGCGGAGCCGGTGATCCGTGCGCTGCACGCGGCCTACGGGAACACGCGGCCAGAACGCGAGGACGTGTGGGAGCTGCCTGACGAGTGGCTCAAGGATCAGGCCACGATCCAGCTGGGCGGCCGTGAGCTGCGGGCCGTGGCCACCCCGGGTCACACCCAGGGGCACACCGTGTTCGCTGACCTCGGGTCGAACATGCTGTTCGCCGGGGATCACGTGCTGCCGCACATCACCCCGTCGGTGGGCTTCGAGGCGGTCGTGGCGGAGCTGCCGCTGGGTGACTACCTGCGCTCGCTCAAGCTGGTCCTGGACCTGCCGGACATGCGGCTGCTGCCTGCGCACGGGCCGGTGACCGAGACGACCCACGCCCGGGTGCACGCCCTGCTGGCTCACCATGAGGAGCGGCTGAGCGCGTCCCTGGGACGGATCGAGGCCGGGGCGCACACCGCCTACGAGGCCGCGCAGGCGCTGGGCTGGACCCGCCGGGCCCGCCGGTTCAGTGAGCTCGACCCGTTCAACCAGATGCTCGCGGTCCTGGAGACCGGGGTGCACCTGGACCTGCTGGTGGCCCAGGGGCGGCTGACCCGCACCCGCACGGACAAGCTGGTCAGCTATGACCTCCCCGGCCCGGCGGCCCACTGACCCTGGCCATCCCCGCCGGCCCGGTCCCGCTCCCCGCGGGCTCCGGGCGTGCTACGGTACATGCATGCGTATGTATCTAGTTGGGCGAGCGGCCACGAGTGTGACACGATGACCCTCACCGAGCAGGGACGGCCGAACCCGCGGGGTGAGGCCATGGTGGCCGAGCTCAAGTGGGTACACGACATGATCCGGCATGACCTCGGCGTGATCCGGCAGATGGCCGCGGACACAGAGGCTGGCCGGCCAGCCAGCGCGATCCGCGGAGCGATCCGGTCACTGGCGTCGGGCAGCGCCGTCTGGCAGCTGAAGGTCAGCTGCCTCCAGCACTGCCGGTTCGTCCACTCCCATCACACGCACGAGTCGCTAATGCTGTTCCCGGCGCTGCGCGAGGCCAACCCGGCCCTGAACCCCGTGGTGGACAAGCTGGAAGCCGACCACGCGCGCGTCTCGGACCTGCTCGACGAGGTCGGGGCCGCGTCGCACGATCTCGGTGAGGCGGGTGAGCCTGCCGCCCGCGAACGTCTCGTCACGGCGCTGCGCACGCTGAGCGATGACCTGCTGGCCCACCTCCAGTACGAGGAGGAGCAGATCTCCGGGACGCTCGCCACCTGGACCCGCTGGCCCGGCTGGTAAGGGCCATGGTGATGACGGCACCGGACATGACCGCGGCGGACAGCGCGGCAGCGGACAGCGCGGCAGCGGACAGCGCGGCAGCGGACAGCGCGGCAGCGCGGGTCCCCTGCGCGGCCCATGACGAGCACGCGTGCGCGCAGGCCTGGGCGGCCCTCACCGCGGCCCACGCTCTGGTGACCGAGCAGCTGAGCGCGGCCCTGACCAGGACCTGCGGGCTGAGCATCAACGAGTTCCAGATCCTGCTCCGGGTGGACCGCGCCCCGGATCCCGGGGTTCGGCTGGGAGAACTGTGCCCTGCGGTGCGGCTGACCCAGCCCTCGCTCAGCCGGGCGGTCGCCCGGCTGGAACGGCACGGCTGGCTGCGCCGGGCCGGAGCCCTCGCTGACGGGCGGGGCGTGATGGTCACCATCACCGCGGCCGGCCGTGAGGTGCTCGGCCGGGGAAGCGCCGTGCACGCCCAGACGATCAGCGAGCTGCTGCTCGACCGGCTTACCGCCGACGAGCAGGACCTGCTCGCCCGGGCCCTGACCCGCGTCGCCGAAGGCCAGCCGGGCACGCCTCCCGGTCCCTCCGCCGCCGGGCCCACTCCAACCGTTTCCGGGAACTCTCCGACCGTGCAGGAGGACTCATGACCCAGCCAGCCGCATTCGGCCTGAACGTCGACCCCAACGCCGGCGGCCTGGCCATCGCCGGGCGCATCGCCGCGATCGCCGACTCGGCCGGCCTGGAGTATGTGGGCATCCAGGATCACCCCTACAACGCGGAGTTCCTCGACACGCTCACGGTGATCACCTGGCTGGCCGCCCGGACCAGCCGGGTGCACCTGTTCCCCAACGTGGCCAACCTGCCGCTGCGGCCGCCGGCCATGCTGGCCAAGCAGGCCGCGAGCATCGACGTGCTGAGCGGCGGCCGGTTCGAGCTCGGGCTCGGCGCCGGCGCCTTCGCCGACGGCATCGCGGGCATGGGCGGCCCGCAGCGCACGCCGGGACGGGCCCGTGCGGCGCTCAGCGAGGCGATCGACATCATCCGGGCCAGCTGGGCAGGCGAGCCGTTCAGCTTCGAGGGGACCCACTACCAGGCCCCCGGGGTGCGGCCCGGCCCCCGGCCCGCTCATCCGATCGGGCTCTGGCTCGGCGTGGTGGGACCCCGCGCGGCGGCGCTGGCCGGCGCGAAGGCCGACGGCTGGTCGGTGTCCGCGCCGTACGTGCCCCCGGAACGGCTGCCCGAGCTGAACGACATCATCACCGGAGCCGCGCTGGAGGAGAACCGTGATCCTGACCGGATCACCCGGCTCTACAACGTCATGGGGCTGATCTCCGAAGAGGACCGGGGCCCCTTCCAGGGCCCGGCCGGGCGCTGGATCGAGACGCTGGCCAGCCTGTACACGGACTACCAGATGAACGCGTTCGTGTTCTGGCCGTCCGCGGACCGGGAACGCCAGTCCCGCATCTGGGCCGAGGAGGTCGTGCCGGCGGCCCGTGAGGCGCTGGGCGACCCGGCCGGGGCGGACGAGCCCGCCGGACCGTAGCCGGGCCCGGCGCGGACCTGCGCCAGGGGCTACCGCGGCTGGGCGTCAGACCACCCCGCGGCCGCGGAAGGCGGGTGGATGGCGGCACCGGGGGCTTCGCGAGCGTCGGCTCGACCGGCGTGGACGAGGCCCGGCGCCAGGTGGACATGTGCCTGGATGCGGGGGTCAACCTCATCGACACCGCGGACGTGTACTCGGCCGGGCTGTCCGAGGAGATCGTCGGTGAGGTCCTCGCCGGGCGCCGCGATGACATGCTCGTCGCCACCAAGGTGCGGATGCCCATGGGTGACGGCCCCAACGACGCCGGTCTCTCCCGGCACCACGTCGTCTCCGGCTGCGAGGCCAGCCTGCGCCGCCTGCGCACCGACCATATCGACCTGTACCAGGTGCACGAGTGGGACGGCGTGACACCGCTGGAGGAGACGCTGGAGGCACTGGACCTGCTGGTCCGGTCGGGCAAGGTGCGCTACGTCGGCGTCTCCAACTACGCCGGCTGGCAGCTGATGAAAGCCCTCGGCATCGCCAGCCTGCGTGACCTGCCCCGGTTCGCCAGCCAGCAGATCTACTACTCGCTGCAGGCGCGCGACGCCGAGTATGAGCTGATCCCGGCGGCCGTGGACCAGGGACTGGGGGTGCTGGTCTGGAGCCCCCTCGCGGGTGGCCTGCTCTCCGGGAAGTACCGCCGGGACAGCCGGCCCAGTTCCGGCTCCCGGCAGCTGACCGACTGGAACGAGCCGCCGGTCTACGACCAGGAGAAGCTGTACGACACCGTCGAGGTGCTGATCGAGATCGGTGCCGGGCACGGGGTCTCGGCGGCCCAGGTCGCCCTGGCCTACCTGCTGCGCAAGCCTGCCGTCACATCGCTGGTGGTCGGCGCGCGGACCGCGGGGCAGCTGGCCGACAACCTGGCCGCGGCCGGCCTGGTGCTCGGCGACGCGGAGATGGAGCGGCTCGACAAGGTCAGCGCGCCGCCGCTGCTCTACCCGTACTGGCACCAGGCCAAGACGGCCCGGGACCGGTTGTCGCCCGCGGACCTGACCCTCCTCGGGCCTCATCTGTAGTCGCCGGTACCTTGGGACACAGGTATTCGTGACGGACCGGACCTCGACGTACCAGGACCGCTGATGACCCTGGATGGAGCCCCGCAACCTACGGGCGGCCCCGCGCCGCAAGCGGTGACGCAGCCGGTCGCCGCACCGCTGTCGGCCGCGGCGATCTTCCTTGTCGCCACCGTGCGGCCCGGTCAGGCCAGCGACGCCGCGGTGCGCGCGCTGTGCGGCGATCTCGGCGGCCTGCTGCGTGCGGTCGGTTTCCGCGACCTCAACGCCGCCCTGACCGGTGTCATGGGCTTCGGGGCCGAGCTGTGGGACCGGCTGGCCGGTCCTGAGCGGCCGGCGGGACTGCACCCGTTCCGCGAGATCCAGGCCGGCGAGCGGCACGCGGTCGCCACCCAGGCGGATCTCCTGTTCCATATCCGCGCGGACCGGATGGACCTGTGCTTCGAGCTGGCCAGGCACATCACCACGCGGCTGGGGGAGGCCGTGGACACCGTCGACGAGGTGCACGGCTTCCGGTACTTCGACGACCGGGACCTGATCGGGTTCGTGGACGGGACGGAGAACCCGACCGGCCAGGACGCGGTCCAGGCGACGGTGATCGGTACTGAGGACCCGGCGTACGCCGGCGGCAGCTACGTGATCGTCCAGAAGTACCTGCATGACCTGGCCAGGTGGAATGCCCTGCCCACCGAGGAGCAGGAGAACATCATCGGCCGCACGAAGCTCGACGACATCGAGCTGGACGACGCGGTGAAGCCCAGCTTCGCGCACAACGCGCTGACCACCATCGTCGATGAGGACGGCGAGGAAATCGACATCGTCCGGGACAACATGCCTTTCGGCAACGCCGCGAACGGCGAGTACGGCACCTACTTCATCGGCTACGCCCGGTCCCCCGCCCCGATCGAGCAGATGATGGTCAACATGTTCGTCGGCCGGCCGCCCGGCAACTACGACCGGCTGCTCGACGTCAGCCGGGCGGTGACCGGCAGCCTGTTCTTCGTGCCGTCGGTGCCGCTGCTGGAAAGCCTGGCCGATGATCCCGCGGACAGCGATGCGGCGGAGGCCGGGCCCGATCCCGGCAGCACGGCCGGGGACGGCGGGGATGACGACCAGGCGGCCGGGCCGGCCGCACCACCCGAACCCGCCGGATCGCTCGGCATCGGCAGCCTACGAGGAGTGACGCAGCATGGATAACCTGCACCGGGAACTCGCCCCGATCTCCGACGCAGCCTGGTCCCAGATCGAGGAAGAGGCCACCCGGACCCTCCGGCGGCACCTGGCGGGCCGCCGCGTGGTGGACGTGTCGGGGCCCGGCGGGAACGCGCTGTCCGCCGTGGGCACCGGGCATCTGCGTGACATCGGGGCCCCGCACGACGGGGTCCTCGCCCGGAGGCGCGAGATCAAGCCGGTCGTCGAGTTCCGGGTCCCGTTCCGGGTGGACCGGAGCGCGATCGACGACGTGCTGCGCGGCGCCCAGGATTCCGACTGGCAGCCGGTCAAGGACGCCGCCCGGCAGATCGCGTTCGCCGAGGACCGGGCGGTGTTCGAGGGGTACCCGGCCGGGGACATCGCCGGAGTCAGGCAGGAAACGAGCAACCGGCCGATGACCCTGCCCGCCGACGTCCGCGGCTACCCCGAGGCGGTGGCCGAGGCCCTGCGCTACCTGCGGATCGCAGGCGTCAACGGCCCGTACTCGGTCGTGCTCAGCGCCGATGCGTACACGGCCGTGAGCGAGACGCGTGACTACGGCTACCCGATCCACGAGCACATCAAGAGGCTGATCAGCGGCGAGATCATCTGGGCCCCGGCCATCGAGGGCGCCTTCGTGCTCACCACTCGCGGCGGCGATTTCGACCTGCATCTCGGCCAGGACATCTCGATCGGGTACCTGAGCCATGATGCGGCCAGCGTGGAGCTGTACCTCCAGGAGACGTTCACGTTCCTGGTCTGCACGTCCGAGGCCGCAGTGGCCCTGGCTGCCGCGCCCTGACCTGGGCCCGGACGCACGGGCGGCCGCATGGGCCGGCCCGTGCGGCGCCGGGGCCGCCCGCGTGATCGGTCATTCGGCCCCGTTCACAGGAATCTCATTGCTAGCGTTGTGAACATGTCCGTGAAGACCTTCAGTATCAGCATGGGTGAGCGCGCTTACCGGCAGGCTCGCGCCGAGGCTGACCGCGCGGGGCTGTCCATGTCGGCGTGGATGACCCGGGCCGCGCGGGAGAAGATCCAGCGCGATGCGGCGAGCGCGATCGCCGAGGCCGACCGGCTCACCGGTCACGACTGGGCGGACTGGACGGAGGCTAACGCAGGCGACTTCCCGCCTAGCGCCGGCAAGGGCGCCGCGTGAACCGCGGTGACATCTTCGCGTACAAGGGTGTAGCCCGGGCCGGCTACGTGGCCATCGTCAGCAACGACGGTTTCAACGCGATCACCGGCCACCCCGTGGTGGTCAAGGTGAGCGACCGGCCTGACCTGACCGAGACGCCCTACGTCGTGGCGCTCAGCCACAACGACCCGGTCTCCGGGCACCTGGAGTCCTACTCCGCGGTCCGGGTGCGTCGCAGCAGGCTCTCGGGCGACCGGGTCGGCCAGCTCGCCGAGGAGACCATGCGCAAGCTGGACGACGCCCTGGCGCTGATCTTCGACTACGAGGCCTGAGCGCCCGGGGACCTGAGCACACGGGCACCTGAGCACCCGGGCAGCGCCGGGTCACTCCCGGGCGGCGGGCCGGCGGCCGCGGTCCGGCCGCTGGGCCGGCAGGGTCACGGTGACGGTGAGCCCGCCGCCCGGCGTCTCCGACAGGGCCGTAGAGCCGCCGTTGGATGTCACCAGGCGGTGCACGATGGCCAGCCCCAGCCCGGCCCCGCCCGGCGTGCTGCTGACGAACCGGCGGAACACCATCTCCCGCTGCCGGGGCGTCATCCCCGGCCCGTCGTCCGCCACCACCACCCGGGCCCCCTCTCCCCCGGCGACCACGCTGACCTGGACGTGGCCGCCTGCCGGGACGGCATCGAGCGCGTTGGCCAGCAGATTGTCCAGGACCTGCTCCAGGTGGCCCTCACCGGCCAGGGCCGGCACCGGCCCGTGGCACGACGGCTGCAGCTCGACCCCGCGCTCCTCGGCCACCAGACGCCAGGCCGCAGCCCGGTCCCGGATCACCTCGTCCACCTGGATGCTGACCGGCTCGACCAG
>WNGB01006723.1_pt1 | contig 18939 bp, 18 predicted proteins | sample 5400681 | NCBI WGS metagenome assembly WNGB01 (sample SAMN13153367, study PRJNA577476) | soil metagenome | isolation source: 115 cm soil or saprolite under grassland replicate 2 | place: USA:California | collected 2016-06-15
TGGATCACTCGAACTCGCAAGTCGTTCGAATAGCCCATCACAGGCCCCCTCGGTTCGAGAAGGCCACAGAATCTTATTCGCGCTCAAAGGGAATCCCCCTCGATTCACAAAAGTGGAAACCGCTCTAGATATACGTTAAATGCCGTCCAAGCGATTCCGTGGAGGTCGTCATGCGCTTTGCCATCATGATCCCGACCGCCGCCGATTCGTGGCGGGCGGTGCGGCGCGCCGAGGAGCTCGGTTTCAGCCGCGCTTGGTTCTACGACACCCAGATGCTGAGCGCCGATCCGTTCGTCGCGATGGCCGCCGCGGCGGTGAAGACGACGCGCATCCGCCTCGGCACCGGCGTCCTCATTCCGTCGAACCGCATCGCGCCGGTTGCGGCCAACGCCTTCGCCTCGCTCAACAAACTGGCGCCGGGGCGGATCGATTTCGGCATCGGCACCGGCTTCACCGGGCGCCGCGCGATGGGGCTCGGCGCGGTCAAGCTCGCCGACATGGAAGAATACATCCGCGTCGTGAGGGCGCTGTTGCGCGAGGAGGCGGTCGAAGCCGAGATCGAGGGCAAGCGGCGCCTCATTCGCCTGTTGAACCCCGAGCTTGGCCTCATCAACACGCGCGACCCAATCGGGCTCTATATTGCCGCCTCTGGCCCGCGGGCGCGGCAATTGACGGTGAGGCTCGGCGCCGGCTGGATCAACAACACTAGCGCTGAGGTGGCCCCATCTATCGCTCTGATTGACGAGATGCGGGCGGCATGGTCCGCCTCCGGCCATGCAGACTCCGTGCTCGACGCGGTGGTGCAGGCCAGCGGGGTGGTGCTCGAAGAGGACGAGCCGGCCGATTCGCCGCGCGCCATCGCGCAAGCCGGACCGCGCGCCGCGATGCTGCTGCACCGCGCCGCCGACGCGGCGCTGATGGGTTGGCCCGTCGACGTGATCCCTCCGGCGGTGGCCGACACGGTGGCCGGGTATATTGAGTTGGCGCGACAATTTCGGCCACAGGGGGCGCATTATCTCGAGAACCACCGCGGCCACCTTATGTTCGTCAAGGCCGAGGAGCGGCCATTCGTCACTTCCGAGCTGATCCGGCTTACAACCTTCGCGGCGACCGAACGGGAGCTGAAGCAGCGCATAACCGCGCTGGCGGCCGCGGGATACGCCGAGATCGCGATCCAGATCGTGCCGGGCCAGGAGCACGCAATTGAGGATTGGGGTCGCATCCGCCGCGCCTTCGCGTAAGCGATCGAATGAAATGGTGTTTGCTGCGGTGCATGAGTCCGTTGTTGGCACGACTCGGACGAGCCGATCACGGCCGGACATGTCCGTTCATTGGGGTGAAGCGGTCAAGCTGACTCCGCGCTCGAAATCACGCGATTGACCGGACTAGAACCAATTTTGCTACTCAATAATTTGCGGACTGCTATAGTTTAGGGATCACGCAACGCACGTCCTAAGGGGGGTTCCCCATGCTGCGGCGCGAGTTCATTGCTGTTCTCGGCGGCGCGCTGGCGGCTAGGCCACTTGCCGCGCATGCGCAGAAATCGTCGCCCCGGATTGGGTGGCTTGTATTCGGGGACGCTAAATTGGGTCCGATCGATCAGTCGTTGAAGGATGCACTCGCAGAGCGGGGACTCGTTGATGGCCGCAATATCGAAATCGTCTTCCGCTATGCTAATGGTAGATCGGATCGTCTCGCGGAATTATCCGCCGAACTTATCGCACAAAAGCCCAACCTCCTGCTCGCCGTTGGCGGTCATGTTATCATGCCGCTGTTCGAGGCAAGTAAAGGCGGCGTACCCATCGTCGGTGGCGTTAGCGATAGTCCTATGCGGGCGGGAATCGCCGCATCTCTTGCTCGGCCAGGTAAGAATTTCACCGGGATTACTTTTCTCACGGATGAAATGGCGGCCAAGCGGATAGAACTTCTCAAGGAAGTGGCGCTCAACGCAAAACAGGTTGCGGTGATATTTAACCCCCAGCATTTCGACGACGAGGTGACGTTTGCGCGCCGCGGAGCGGAATCGCTCGGCATCCAGCTAACGACCCACCCGATAAATGACGTCGCCGATCTCGATGCAGCGCTGCACGCGGTGACTGCGAGCGGGGCGGATAGCCTCCTTATTATCTCGTCACGGCTGACCGGCATCGTTGCGGCCAAAATCGCCGAATATGGCCAGGAGCGTCCCTACGGACCGAGCCGAATCTTCGAGGCCAAACGACTGGCAGGCTATGTGCAAAAGGTTTTAAACGGCGAGAAGCCGGCAGATTTGCCTATCGAGCAACCCGTTAGATTTGAGCTTGTCATCAATCTCAAAACCGCCAAGGCCATTGGGCTTACGGTGCCGCCTTCGTTACTTGGCCGCGCTGACGAGGTGATCGAATAAATTAGGTGACTTCCGTTGTTGGCACTTCGCGTCTGTTGCTGAGCCCCCGACCCGAGTCCGCAGCTGAGGGTAAACCGGACGGATCTGCCATCGGCCGGAACCGTCGAAATTGACCCGGAACCGAAATCGCCTCGGCGCTCCAAATTGCTCGCCACCATTCGTTCTCCGGCTCTGACGTGTGCTAAACCTGGGTGCTGGCAAAAGGAGGAGGCACATCATGCGGGCTAGGGTGGCGGCGGTCAGCATATTGTGTTGCCTTGTACTTCTTGCACTGACCACAGCTGTATCACCTGAACCTCAGCGACGTGCTCCGACCATCGGTGTTCTGAATTATGCCGCAGCTCACGACGTTCGCGTAATGCAGTTCCTTAATGCTCTTCGCGACCTCGGGTACGTCGAGGGAAAAAATCTGGCCATCATCCAGCGACATGCCGATGGCGTCTTGGATCGCCTCCCGGAACTCGCCGCCGAATTGGTCGCGGCTAAGGTCGATCTAATTATTGCTTTGGGGCCTGCGGTCTGGGCGGCTAAACAAGCGACAACCACCATCCCGATCGTCATCGCGTTTAGCGGGAACCCCGAGAGACAGGGCGTGGTGGCGAGCCTCGCGCGCCCTGGGGGAAACCTTACCGGCTTCTCGTATATGTCCGGCGACCTAGCCGGAAAACGACTTGAGCTGCTGTGCAGCGCATTCGCGAAATGCAACAGCATCGCCGTCCTTTACAACCCCCAGGAACCGGCGACGACACAGGAATTCGAGGAGACTGAGGCCGCCGCCCGTAGCCTCGGTGTAACGCTGCAACCCGTCGCAGTCCGGCATCCGGATGACTTGGAGCAAGCTTTCGTGGGCGCCGAGCATAGTCGGGTCGAGGGACTGCTCGTGTTCACTCACGGATTTGCGGTGCTGCATCGGGCGCGCATCATGGAATTGGCCGCCCGGCAACGTCTACCAGCGTTGTACGGGTGGCGCGAATTCGCCGAGGAGGGCGGTCTAATGTCGTATGGCCCAGACATACAGATATTGGTGCGGCAGGCAGCGATGTACGTCGATCGCATATTGAAGGGCGAAAAGCCGAGCAACCTTCCTGTCCAGCAGCCCACCCGACTGGAATTGATCATTAACCTGAAGACGGCCAGGACGCTCGGCCTCGAAATCCCGCCGCCCCTGCTCGCCCGCGCCGACGAGGTGATTGAGTAAGGTCGGCGACTTCCGGAATTGGCACTTCTGCGACCTCGCACAACAGCTGAAGGACGACCGCTTTCAGCGCGGCAACGGACATTGGCAGGGCGGCTTTCAGAGCCTGTTTATGAGTTCACGGCCTTCGATGAAAAAGGCCCAGCTGCCATTAGCGGGGGCCGGCCGGCCCGCGCGTTTCGGGTCTCTCGTTCGACATGCTCTCGCCAAGCTCGGGATGCGAAAACGACCCCGACCGGATCGGACTCGCATGACGGCGCCGGGCTGGCGTTGGTGGTCCGGCACCGAGAGCAGCTTCGAAGTGATGCTGCACCTCTTGCTCGCTGAATTGGTCCTGTGGCTGCTTCCTGGCCATGCTAATGCCGCACGGGTCCGGCGATGATGCCCTTGCCGCCCCGGCTCACCTTGAAGTATTTGCATATCCACCACCTGGCGGCGTTCAATCCCAAAGCCTAGTGGGAGAGCTGGCTGTTCGACTCACCATCTTCCAGTCGGCTCGGGGGCAGCCCCTCGCCTTTGCCGGCTGGGGCTGCTCACTCGATTCCATCCTTGCATCGAAGCGCGCCAGAAACGGGAGAGGCAGCGTAAAATCGCCGCCGTCCTAAAACGGGTCGCGGTGTCCTAATCCCGTTGCGCTAATTGCCCGGCCCGCTGCGCTCCGGTGCGGCGGGCCGCCGTTTCCTCCCGGGATCGCAGTTGCAAAGCAAATGCGGATCGGCGAGGCGTGCCGAATATGGCCACACTTTTGTGATCACCAAGCCGAATACGCGACATCCGCGTTGGTGTTGCTTTCGACGTGCTCAACGTCGTGAGCGGCACGAGCGGCGTGTTCAGCAGGGACGCCTCGGTGTCTCCTCACGGGTTTGCATTATGTACGCGCGTTGAGGTCCAGATATTTTCCTCACCTGCATTCGAACCCACTTAAGGGTCTCCAGTCGTCGACAAGGGAGGGTAAACCATGAAGATCGTCGTCATCGGCGGCACCGGCCTGATCGGCTCGAAGACCGTCGCCATTCTGCGCCAGGGCGGCCACGAGGTCGTCGCCGCCTCGCCCAAAAGCGGTATCAACAGCATCACCGGCGAGGGGCTCAAGGAGGCCATGGCCGGCGCGCAGGTGGTGATCGACCTCGCCAATTCGCCCTCATTTGAAGACAAGGCGGTGCTGGAATTCTTCGAGACCTCCGGCCGCAACCTTCTCGCGGCGGAGGCCGCAGCGGGCGTCCGGCACCATGTCGCGCTATCCATCGTCGGAACCGACCGGACGCCCGACAATGGCTATTTCCGCGCCAAGGTCGCCCAAGAGAAACTGATCGAGACCTCCGGCATCCCCTACACCATCATCCGCTCGACCCAGTTCCTGGAATTCCTCGGCGGCATCGCCGCTTCAAGTGCGGATGGAAACATGGTCAGGCTTTCGCCCGGCCTGTTCCAGCCCATCGCGGCGGACGACGTGGCTGCCATCGTCGCCGACGTGGCGCTCGCGGCGCCGCGAAGCGGCATCGTCGAGATCGCCGGTCCGGAACGAGCACCGTTCAACGAAATCGTCGCCCGCTATCTGAAGGCGATCGGTGACCCGCGTGAGGTCGTGAGTGACCCCGAGGCCCGATACTTCGGCGGCCGGGTCGAGGAGCGCTCGCTCGTGCCGTTGGGCGAAGCGCGCCTCGGCCGCATAGGTCTCGACGAATGGCTCCGCCGCTCACCGGCAAGAGCCTGATCCTGCGTCCGCCAACCGAAGGAGAGAGGGCTCCAGAGAGATTCTATTGCGTCGGACGTACCGTGGCGCTGAGCTTGACACCCGAAGAGGACCTACTGGTACACTCGCTCGTCTTCCCCGTATACCACCGTCGATAAGGAGCACCGACATGGCCGATGACCCCGCACGGAGCCACGATTTCGGCCCGCTCGAGAAGCAGGCGCTGGAGCATATCTGGATCCACAGCGCGCGCTGGCTCGACCTCGCCGAGCGCGACGGGCTCCGCGTGCTCGTGCGCGGCGAAGGCTCGACCCTCTGGGATGCGCGCGGCAAGGCCTATCTCGATGGCCTCGCCGGGCTCTATCTCGTCAATGTCGGCCACGGGCGCCGCGAGATCGGCGAAGCCATGGCGGAGCAGGCGACCCAGCTCGCCTACGCCTCGTCGGCGTCCTACACGAACCTCGCCGCGGTCAAGCTCGCCGACGTGCTGGCCGGGCTGACGCCTGGGGATCTCAACCGCTTCTTCCTCTGCTCGGGCGGCTCCGAGGCGATTGAAAGCGCCCTGAAGATCGCCAAACAGGTCCAGGCGATGCGCGGCTTCCCGAAGCGCTACAAGATCATCGCGCGGCGCGGCGGCTATCACGGTGCGACCATGGGGGCGATGAGTATCACGTCGTCGCGAAACGAGAAGTTCTTCGGCCCCTTCATGTACGGCGTCAGCTTCGTGCCCTCGCCCAATCGCTACCGCAACGATTTCGGCATCGACGGCGAGGCCGGCGATCTCGCCTGCGCCAACGCCGTCGAGCAGGAAATCCTGGCGCAGGGCCCGGATACGGTGGCGGCGGTGGTCGGCGAACCGGTCTCGACTGCGAACAACTGCCACGTGCCGTCGCGAGAATACTGGCAGCGCGTCCGCGAGATCTGCGACAAGCACGGCGTGCTGCTGATCCTCGATGAGGTGATCAACGGCCTCGGTCGGACCGGCACGATGTTCGCGACCGAGCAGTTCGGCGTCGTCCCCGACCTCATGACCATGGCCAAGGGGCTGTCGTCGGGCTATGCCCCGATCGCCGCGGTCGCGGTCAGCGAACGGCTCTACGAGGAGTTCAAGAAGCAGGACGTGGCGCTCGCCCATCTCCTCACCTTCGGCGGCCAGGCGGTGTCGTGCGCCGCGGCGCTCAAGAACATCGAGATCCTCGAGCGCGAGGCGCTGCCGCAGCGCAGCGCACGGCAAGGCCGCTATCTCCTCGGCAAGCTCGAGGCGCTGCGCGCCCATCCGACGGTCGGCGACGTTCGCGGCCTCGGCCTCATGTGCGCGGTCGAACTGGTCAAGGACAAGGTGACGAAGGAGCCGTTCGGCTGGGGCCCGGCCGCGGCGGCGCATCCTTTCAGCCGACGCGTCACCGAGCTGATGGAGGAGCGCGGCCTCTTGACCCGCGTCTTCATGTCGGTCCAGCTTTCTCCACCCCTGGTCATCACCACCGAGGAGATCGACCGCATGGTGGCGATCGTCGACGAGAGCCTCACCGTGGCAGAGAAGGAGCTCGGCTTCAGCTGAGAAATCGATAGCGAGGACGGCGGGCGGGCCGGCCCGACCGTACCCACTCGGAGACAGCCAAGACCGGCCACCGTTTCACGCCGCGAGGCCGTGGCGAACCATCTAGGCTTTCCCTAGACCGATCCCGCACTTTCGGGAGGATGACCGGAATGGAGCGACGGTTCGATCTCGTCGTGGTGGGAACAGGGGTGACCTCTGTGGTGGCCTCTCGGTGTCGTGAGGCGGGCTGGACGGTCGCCGTGGTCGACTCGCGCCCGTTCGGGGGTACCTGTGCGCTACGTGGCTGCGTGCCCAAGAAGATCCTGGTGGGAGCGGCCGAGGCCGTCCATGGCGCGCGGGACATGGCCGACATGGGAGTGCCGGCGGCTTCGCTGACGATCGACTGGCCGGCGCTCATGCGCTTCAAGCGGTCGCTCGTCGATCCGACCCCGCTACGCACCGAGCAGGCGTGGGCGAAAATGGGCGTCGAGCAGTTCCACGGGCGTGCGCGCTTCGTCGGCCCCATCACGCTCGCCGTCGGCGACGACAGCCTGGCCGGCCGCCGGGTGTTGATCGCGGCCGGCGCCATGCCGGCGCCGCTGAAGTTCCCCGGGGCCGAGCGGCTGGCGACGAGCGAGGACTTCCTGAATCTCGACCGGATGCCGCCCCGCATCGTGTTCGTCGGTGGCGGCTACATCTCATTCGAGTTCGCTCACGTGGCTGCCCGCGCGGGCGCCGAGGTGACGATCCTGCACCGGGGCGCGCGGCCGCTCGAGGGCTTCGATGCCGGCCTGGTGGAGCTGCTCGTGCGCCGCACGCGTGAGCTCGGGATTCGCGTGGAGCTGGACATCGAAGTCCTCGGCGTCGACAGCGGTGGGGGCGGCCTGACCGTCCGTGGTCGCCAGCGCGGAACGGAGCGCCGCTTCGAGGCCGACATGGTCGTCCACGGCGCCGGCCGCGTGCCCGAGCTCGACGACCTCGACCTCGACGCTGCGGGGGTGCAGCATGAGAAGCGCGGCGTCACCGTGAACGAGTACTTGCAATCCGTCTCCAATCCCGCGGTGTACGCCGGTGGCGATGCCGCCGCCAGCGGGCCGGCGCTCACCCCGAAGGCCGACCACGACGCAGGCGTGCTCGTCACCAACCTGCTGGAAGGCAACCGTCGCGCGGTCAATTACGAGGGCATCGCCTCGGCAGTCTTCACCATCCCGCCGCTGGCCTCGGCGGGCCTCACCGAGGACGCTGCCCGTGCCGCCGGCCTGAAGTTCCGCACGAGCTGGCAGGACACCTCCGGCTGGTTCAACACACGCCGGGTGGGCGAGACCGCGTCAGGCTTCAAGGTCCTGATTGAGGAGGGCACCGGCCGCATCCTGGGGGCGCATCTCCTTGGGCCCCACGCCGCCGAGGTCATCAATCTCTTTGCCATCGCCATCCGGCTGCGGATCCCGGCCGACGACCTGCGGCAGGTGATCTTCGCCTATCCCACCAACGGCTCCGACATCCGCTTCATGCTCTGACGGGACGTTTTCGCTGGGCACGCCGGGCGGGGGTGAAAGGAGTTGTGATGAAGCGCTCCGATTGAACGCGTACTGTAAACGAGATCTGAAAGGCACCAAACTTGTCAACCTTCCCGTCGAAGCAACCGGCGACCTGCTTGTAGGCCCCACCGACGTTTTTCGTTCTCGGAAAGCCCACACGAGGGCTAAGTATGTGATTTGCCGTAAGCAGGATAATTGGAGCGCCTCTTGCTGCGTAGAGCACTTGGAGGTCCCCGCCATATGCTCGATCGATCCCGGATGCTGGCCGCGGCGCTAGCCGCCCTGCCGACACGTACGGAAAAGGACTTGCAATGGGTGCCGAAGGGGTCGTGGACCTGACGATACGAACGGGAGCAACGGATTGACGACGCACCACCTGTGTCCAAAGTGTCAGAGCAAGGCGATCGCCCGTGTCTTATGCGGAGACGTTCTCCAGCGCCTATTGCTGAGGTTTCGTCGCAAACGAAATTATCGATGCCTCTCCCGAGCATCAGCATTCAGGGTGCGCAGAGCTGCTTTGATTGGAGGGCTGGCCCTGTCCTTTCTCTCTGAATTTGCTTTAGCCCTGGAACTCGATTGGAACGATGCGATGAATGCCGCCTCGAGAGCCCTTGCCGAATCACGGTACGCGGAAGCGGAGCGGTGGCTCCGAACCGCCGTGAAGGAAGCAGAGAAGTTCGGGCCGGAGGACCGGCGGCTGGGGATGACTCTCAGCAGCCTGGGTGCGGTGGTCGCGTATCGAGGTGCGTACGCGCAGGCGGAGCCGCTCTACCAGCGGTCCCTGGCAATCATGGAGAAGGCGATGGGGCCTGGGCACGTGCGAGTGGCCGACGGCCTCACTGGGCTGGCCCAGATGTTCCAGATGCAGGGTAAGGTTACGGAAGCGCAGCAGCTCCTCGAACGGGCGCTGGCGATTCGAGAGAAGGTCCTGGGCCCCGAGCACCCCGACGTAGCCGATGGCCTGAACAATCTGGGAGCACTCTATAACTCACAGGGAAACTATGAGAAAGCCGAGCTCGTATATCAGCGATCGCTGGTCATCCTGGAGAAGATCTACGGCCCTTTTCATCTACGAGTCGCCAACGCGGTCAGCAATCTTGGGAGCGTCTATGGATCAGCAGGGAGGGCCGCAGAAGCCGAGCCGCTCTTGAAGCGAGCCCTGTGGATTCGCGAAGCAGCCCTTGGGCCGCAGCATGGGGATGTGGCGGCCAGCCTCGACATCCTCGGCGTATTCTACGTCTCTCAGGGCAAGTATCCCGCCGCCGAAGTAACCCTCAAGCGCGCCTTGACGATCCAGGAGAAGGTTCGAGACCAAAATCCTTCTCAGATGGCCACCACCCTGGGCCACCTGGGCGCCCTGTATGAGGCGCAGGGCAAAGTCGCCGAGGCCGAGTCGCTTCTCGAGCGAGCCTTGGCCAACTGGGAGAAGACGCTTGGTCCCGAGCATCCTGTTCTCGCGGACAGCTTGACCAACCTGGGAAGGCTGTACAGGGCACGGGGTGAATATGCCAAAGCGGAGGTTGTATACCTTCGAACGCTGGATATCCTGGAGAAGGCGTACGGGGCAGACAACCCCAGGGTCGCCAATGCCGTCGGCAACCTCGGGAGTCTCTATGTGGCCAGCGGAAGGACGGCGGAGGCAGAGCCACTCCTGAAGCGCACCGTGACGATCCGGGAAGCCGCCCTCGGACCGGAGCATCCGGGCACCGCGGCCGGCCTTGCCAATCTCGCGACGCTGTATCGTACCCAGGAACGGTTCGCGGAGGCGGAGCCTGTTCTGAAGCGGGTACTGACGATCCTGGAAAAGTCTGGGGGCCTGGAGCATCCGCAGATCGCGAGCGTCCTTGACCATCTCGGCGCTCTCTACGAGGCGCAGGGCAAGTACGTCGAGGCTGAACCGCTCCTCAAGCGCTCGCTGGCCATTCAGGAGAAGGTCAGAGGTCCTATGGCACCCGAGCTCGCCGCGAGCCTCGACACCTACGCCGCATTGCTCGCCAAGATGCATCGGAAGGACGAAGCGGCAGAGATGAAAGCGCGGGCCAAGGCCATTCGGACCGAGCAATCGAATGCAAGTCTCCTCAAGGGCGACAAATAACCGGGAGGAATGGTAGTACCGGTCGGGAATCACATGACCCCCTTCACCACTGACCCGTTTTGCTCCAGCTCGAACAGGACATCCCTAGCACCGGCTCCTGGTCCTGCTCCGAAGACCCCCTCCCAAGTCCCGTGACGCCCACGGTCACCAGCGTCCGGTCAATCCAGTCGGTTTTGGCACAGCCAGTAGCTGATAGGAGTGAGGCCGCGCTCAATAGTGGGCGGTGAACTTCATCCGCCGGGACCCTTGTGGGGATAAGGAGTGCCTAGCCGTACATCGGAGCGGGAGTACAGGGAGAGCGGCCATCGGGTCGGGTCCATAGGAGCCCTCCTTCCAGGCTGGGCGGGAGTCTAGCAGAGAGAGCCGCACCTCTGCCGAGGTCAGGCTGTTGGGCTGAGCCGAGGGACGCCTACCCAGCAGGAGGCTGCTACCCGCTGGACAGGCTTGGCCCGCTACTTAGGTATCTGGGCGACCAGCAAATAGGGCTCCGGTTCATAACTGGACCGAGTCCCAGGAGATTCGGATCGGTAAGCCTCCCGCAGGCGTTCACGCTGGTCGTCGCGCGATCATGCAAGCGATTTCGGGGGCATCCGGCCCTCGGTCGATCGATGGGACCAAGAGCTCAGGACCGAAGAGTGGAGAGGGTGCAGGCGGTACTGAACGGCGGAACCAGTGGCGGCATGATGACTTCGGGCTTCGACGTGGCATAAGTGAGGGCGGTCACGACGTGCTGGTGCCCTCGCCGGGCCCGCGCCTCTTAGAGCGTGCGCCGGCCGGTACGCGTGCGCCGATGCGTCCTTCTGCTTACGCCACAGCTTCTCCAGCTACTTCGAACTCGCCAAGGTCCAACGACGTTGGTGGCCCCAACGGGATTCGAACCCGTGTTTGGTCGCGGTCACGTTTTCGCCAGTAATCTCTGCGGATGCCTAAAACATCACTCGAAGGTTCGCTGGTTCATTGCGGGGGGCCCGCAGCCGGCAAACAAGCCGCTCGAGCGTGAAGGTGTAGTGGGCGATGCGCGGGTCGTGCGGGTCCTACCTGCTACTTCCTCGCTACGAGCCCGTCGGCCGGGCTCAGAGCAGCTGGCCGCAGCACCAGTGGCAGGAACAGGAATACGAACGCGATCAAGAACAGGCTTCCCATCGCCCACAACACGGACGGAACTCCCCAGCGGTCGATCCCGTAGCCCACGAGGGGGCCCAGGAGCGCAAACAACCCGCGGGTTCCGAGATTCGCCATGGAGATCACAGTGGCGCGGAACGCGGAGGAGATCTTCTCGTTGAGCGCATTCAGGAAGAGCACCCCTCCCAGGCCCCGGCCCACCTGGCCCAGGGTCCCGAGCAAGATCCCGCCCCACCCGAGGAACGACGCCATCCCGAAGCACGCGATGATCGGCAGCACGCCGGCCGCGGTGAGCAATGGGCGCTGGCCAAACCTCGCGGTCCCCGGCGCGGCGGGCTTCCCGGCGAAGCCGAAGATGAGGCTGTACACGGCCAGCAGGACGCCGAACAAGGCCAGAGGCACCCCGCTCGCCTGCCAGTACTTCTGGTTCACCCAGAACATCACGAGCCCGCCGGCCCCCGAGGCGACCAGGTTGAGGAACGCGAGCCGCGTCGCTGCGTCGCCGACCAGAGTGGTGGAGAGCACCTCCTTGAACTCGGCGGACGGCTTCTTCCCCCTGTCCGGGGCGGCAGGAGGCTCGGTGATGCTCAGCACGAGGAGCAACGGGATCCAGCTCAGCACCGCGTTGGCCCACAGCAGATGCCCATAGGACAGGGCGACGACCACCCCTCCCAGCAGCGCGCTCGCCGTCGCCCCGATCTGCGCCGCGAGCTTCGCGTTTGCCAGGAGGGCCATCCCCCCGGCCTTTTCGCCGCCCGCCGCGAGGTGCGAGTCGTAGAGGAGCGCCACGTCGCCTCCGGAGATCATGCTCAGGGCGATCCCCATCGTGAGGTGGTAGAAGAGGAACCCCTCGTAGCTGCTCCACAGCGGGAGGAGCGAGAAGCTTATCGCCTTGAGCACGGAGCCCAGCAGCAGCGTCTTCCTCCGTCCCCACTGGTCCGAGAGCAGCCCGGACGGCACCTCGCCGCAGACGATCACGATCGCGAACACCGCCTGCAGCTCCATGAACTGCCGCATGCTGATCCCCTGGGCCGCGAGATAGGGGACCCACAGGGCGATCACGATCATGAACTGATCGAAGAAGGAGAACGCGTAGAGGAGCGGGATGTTCTTCTTCATGGGCCCGGCCTCGTCCGACGCGTGTCAATCCGGGCGGACGGCCATGATCGAGAGCGAGATCTGCACCCGCTCGCCGAGATACGCGCCGCCCGTGTCCATGGCAGCGTTCCAGGTGACCCCGAACTCGCGGCGGTCGATCGCCGTCTCGGCCCGGAAGGCGGCGGCCATCTTCTTGGCGAACGGGTGCATGGCCTGACCGAGATAGCGCACGTCCAGGACGACCGGCCGGACCACGCCATGGATAGTGAGGTCGCCCGTCACCTTCCACTGCGCCGGGTCAGCGGCCTCGACGCGGGTGCTCCTGAACGTAATAGCCGGATGGTCCTTGCCGCCCAGCAGGTCGGGGTCCATGAGACGGCTCATGAGCCGGTCGTTCGTCACGTCGACGCTCTGCACCGGGATCGACGCGTTGACGGATGCGGACGCCGGCCGGTCCGGGTCGAACTCGAGCGTGCCCTCCAGGGCGCGAAAGCCCGTTCGGTACGTCGAGAAGCCCATGTAGTCGAGCGAGAACTCGACGCTCGAGTGCACCGGGTCGATGGTCCAGGTGGAAGACGTGGTCGCCATGATGGCCTCCTCCTCTGCTTGGCACAGCGGGCTAGTTCTGGCCGGGCCGCCGGCGCTGCTCGGACCGCGGCTCGCGCAATAGCTGGTGGAAACGCCAGCGATGGCCCTCGGGGTCGAGCGCCTCGTAGGTGCGATGGCCCCATTGAGCCTGGGTACGCAGCTCGTTGGCGATCCGTGCACCCGCGGCTACCGCGCGCTGATAGTGCGCATCGACCTCGTCGACGTACACGCTGATGTACTGGCTCTCGACACCGCCACTCTGGGGGCTGACCGCGCCGTGACCGCCCTGCTCGCCGATCCCGACGACCGCGCCGCCGAACTCGACCATCGCGTGGACGAGCACGCCCGCGTTCACGAGCCGCTCGGTCCGGATCTCGCGGAACCCGAACGCGCGCTCTAGGAACGTGAGCGCGGCGTGGATGTTCTCGTACGGAAGCTGGGGCACGATCGTCCGCCGGCGCGCTGGCGCGGCCTCCTGCTGGACCGCCGTCTCCTGCCGGATCGCTTTCATGAGCACAGCTTTCCCCCGCTCGAGCGCAGTCGGCTCGACGGCGGCCTCGCGCCGCAGCTTCCTCAACAGGTCCACGGGCCTCATCGCGCCTTCACCTTGCTTTCCCCGCCCGCCTCGAGCAGTTCGCGGAGGTGCGCGCGGGCGCGGTTGAGGCGCGAGCGCACTGTGCCAACGGGCAGCCCGAGCGCCTCGGCCACGCTCTGGTAGGAGAGGTCCTCCCACGCGAAGAGCAGGAGGGCGTCGCGCTCGCCGTCGGGCAGCGCCTCGATCGCGTCGACCGCACGCGGGAAGAGCAGGCGGGCATCGAGGGCCGCGGTGCCCGCGCGCCTGTCTGCCGCCTCGCGAGCCGCCGCCAGCTGGGCGCTCACGCGCAGCCGCCGGGCCTCGCCGCGCCGGTGCTTCAGGAGCAGGTTCGAGCCGATCCCGTACAGCCACGGGAGCGCGCTCTCGCGGGAGGCTTCGAACGTCTTGCGCCGCTCGAATGCGATCCGGAAGAGCTCGCCGACCAGCCCCTCGGCGACCCTTGCGCCCGCCCGGCGGCCCAGGAAGCGCAGCAGGGTGGCCGCGTGGCGGTCGTAGATCAGCCCGAAGGCCTCGGGCACGCCCAGCGAGCGGCCAATGACCTCCGCGTCCGAGGGAGAGCCCATCGCCATCTCTTTCCCGATCGCGGGGTTGGGTTCGCGGGCCAGGGAAACGCGATCTGTACCAGGCGGCCGCTTCGAACAGCTCGCCTGCTAACTACGCGAAACCCTGTGGGCCGTCAAGGACACGCCCGTTTCCGGCTCCCGCGCTGGCCTGGGGCGGAGCCGCGGGCGTATCGTGAGCGCTCGACGGGCGACACGCCGGGAGCGGAAGGACCGTGGCAAGAGCTGGGGTAGACAAGTTCGATTCGAGGCCAAGCGTCGCGGCGATGCGATGCGGCCTCAGTACGACTTCAGCAAGGCCTGGTGGAATCGGTGCCTGGCGCCGCTGCCGGAAACGCGCGTAGAATCTTCTCACGACGCGGCACACTTCACCACATCAAGGAGAACACGATGGCCGATCGCGCGTACGTTGCCGAGAACGAAGTCGAGCGCAAGCGCCTGGCGTCTCTGGTGGCGCGGCTGAGCGATCAGGACCTGGCCCGCCCCATGCCCGGCGGGTGGACCGTCGCGTCCGTCCTCGGCCACGTGGCGTTCTGGGACCAGCGGATCATCGCCCTCATCGAGGCGTGGCGGAAAGCCGGCGTGGGCACACCGCCCAAGGACGTCGACGAGAGCCAAGTCGACTGGATCAACGACGCGACCAAGCCGCTGCTGCTCGCCGTCGCGCCCCGGCGCGCCGCGGAGCTGACGCTGAGCATCGCGGAGACGACGGATCGGATGCTGGCCGAGCTGCCGGAGGACTTCCTGGCCGCCAATGGCAAGGCCGGGTCGCCCGTCAATGTGCACCGGGCCGAGCATCGGCGCGAGCACATCGACGAGATCGAGACCGCGCTCAAGTCCTAGGGCCGTCGGTCACCCTGGCCGGACGTCCAGAACGAAATCGAAGGTGCCGTGCTTGCCCTGTTGGGCGTCGCGAAGCTTCATCAGCAGCTCGGACTCGAAGATCCCGTCCCGCCGATTGGCGGCCTCTCCGGGAAAGTAGAGCTGCGTGGTGAGCGGCGGCCGATTGGGTGCGGCGACCGTCACGTGAATGTGCCGTGTCCGGCCCGGATAGAGGCCGGGCACGATGGTCTCGAGGCGGTAGCGACCGGCGCCGTCGGTGAGCTGATGCCCCCGCAGGCGATAGCCGGCATTGTCGTACTGCCCGCGGTCGTCGGCTTGCCAGAAGTCGACGGTGGCCCCGGGAATGGGCGCGCAGGCCGTCGTCAGGACCACGCCCGCGACCACGAGGCGCGGGCCGGACATCCCCGGCTCGAGAAGCGACGCGCGAAGCGGTGAGCTCGCCTTGAAGTACGGCCCTTCCGTCTGAGGCGGGGTGAGCCCGCCGCTGTCCCCGCACGCCGGCGTCGGCCGCGCCCGCGCTTGGCCCCGCGCATCCGGTACCACCGCCATTGCGGCCGCCGTCCCCGCGAGCGCCGCCGCGAGGAAGTCTCGGCGGCGCAGTCCACCCTGTCGTTCACCCATCGCTCGTCCTCCTCGTTCCCAGTAGGCCACGGCGATGTCCCGCCCACAAGCCACGCCCGGCCGATCGTGCCTGTGGCACTGGGGCAAGTTGCGAGCCAGACGAGGCGCGAGCGCCGTGGCAGCTGTGGCAGCGGGGATGGGACCCATGGACGGAGCGACCGCTGCCGGAGGTCGTTTCGTGTTGCCTATCCTCCAGACGCTGTCCACAATCATTTGTTTTCGAACTGCTCTTCCCCTGAAGGGCATCTCGTAGAAAAGTGAATGCCGTTCGTTAGCCAGGAGCGATGGGGGGATCGTGAGGCCGACGCCTTCGCGATGAGGTTGATGCCGATATCGGTACTACTTGCGTGCTCGCACATGACGCAAGTCAGTTCTGCCATCGCCTGCATCACTCGCCTGTCGGCCAGTTCTCAGACGTCGCACACTTGGTGCCCATCTTCGGCTTTCTGCCGCATAGGAAATCCACGAAGGCACCTGCTCCGCCTCCACCGCCTGCGCGAAGTCCCGGGTGGCCGCGGGATCCGAGCCGATGTCGGCCCGGGGGAAGATGGTGCTGATCTTCATGCCGGTCTAGACACGTCGTGCGTCTCCTTGACCGAATATCCCATAGGGGCGGACGAAGAGCACGCCGAGCAGCAGCACGTAGGGGGCCACGCTGCTGAAGCCCGCGCCCACCACGGGGTCCACGTAGCCCGCGGTGAGGCTCTCCAGGACCCCGATGATCACCGCGCCCACGATGCTGCCGGGAATGCTGTCGAGCCCGCCGATCACGACGATGGGGAACACCTTGAGGCCCAGCAGCGCCACGCCGAAGCCGACCCCGGCGACCAGCGTCCAGAGGGTGCCGGCTAGCACCGCGAGCAGCCCCACCAGGCCCCACGTGATCGCCAGATGGCGGTTGACGTCGATCCCCACGGAGAGCGCCACCAGCTGATCGTCGGCGAGCGCGCGGAGCGCCACACCCATCCGGCTCCAGCGGAAGAACGCGCTCACCCCGGCGATCGCCACGATGGCCACGACTAGCGCGATGAGGCGGCTCAGCGGAATGGAGATGTCGAGGATGACCAGGGGTTCCTCGGGAATCGGCAGCGGAAGCCGCGCGGGGGCGTGCGCGAAGAGGAACGGCGCCGTGCCACGCATCAGGGCGCCGAGCCCGAGCGTCACCATGATCACGCCGATCAGGGGCTGGCCGATCAGCCGCCGCAGCACCACGCGGTTGAACCCGAGGGCGAAGGCGACCATGGCGGCGGCGGCGAAGCCGAGCGCGGCGACCACGCCGAGCCCCGCGCCGTGCGCGCCGACCGCGGCCAGGCGCGAACCGTACATCAGCCACTCGCCGAGCGCGAAGTTGATCATGCGCGAGGCCTTGTAGACCACCACGAAGGCGAGCGCGATGAGGGCGTAGACCGCGCCGGCGAGCACACCGTCCACGACGAGGGAGACGAGGAAGAGCACGGCGTGAGCCTACCACCGGAGGCGGGGCCACGCGGAGCGGGCGGCGGCGCTAGGCGCCCTTCGGCTTCGGCGCGGCGACCGGCCTGACGGTCATCCCCGCCTGCACGCCGTCGGGGGGTGTGACGATCGCGGCATCCTTGGCGTCGAGCCCGTTCGTCACCTCGATCGTGATGATGCCGAGAGGATAGCCAACATCAACGCCCTCCGGCGGCGGTGCCCCCGTCCGTGGCCCCGGTCCCCGCGACATAACCTCCCGGACTCGGACGCCGGCCACCCCAGGAGCCGACGGCACAGCGGTTCATGGAGCATCACGGAGAACTGGCTCCCCGCCACTAGCTGCCGGCTGCTAGCTTCCGGCCCTTGGCACTATCTCTTGGCCTGTGGCTCGATCTTGCGTTTGTCGGCGTCAATCTGCGGCGAAAGGCTTCCGTTTGCTCCAGAACCGCGGAATCCAGCGCGGGACGCGCGCGCAGTAATCCTCATATTCCTTCCCGAACTTTCCGCGTAATGTAGGTTCTTCATAGAGAAGCACGAAGGCAAAGAACCCGAGCCATACCACGAGTCCGTACTCCAGCAGGGCCATGCTGCCCAAGAGGAGTCCCTGGCCGAAAATCAGCGAAGTAACAGCCACGTACATGGGGTTGCGCACGTAACGATAGAGCCCGGTAACTACCAGGCGCTGAGGAGGCGCGACCGGCGCCGGCGTCCCCAGGCCCTGAATGGCGAAGCGGGCGAAGGAGTCGAGCAGAACCGGCAGCCCGGCGGCAATCATCAGCCCGCCCAAAATGCGCAATGAAGAAAACCCGAAGAGCGGCGGCGCCATGCGCCAGCGGGTGAAGGTCCAGGGAACGTACACGGCGAGGGTTCCCGGAGCGATCACCAGAAAGATCGCGGAGCCGAGCAGGGCCATGGCACGCTTCATGAGTTCCCCTCATTCTATCCTTGAGCGTAGACTGGAAACGAAAAGTCTCGTGGCGTCATGATATGGTGGCGGTATGCAAACTGCCAAGGGGGTGGAATGTATGCAAGACTCCGTTGAGCATCTCGTCACTCTGTTCGAGAACGGCACGCTGAATCGACAGCAATTGATTCAAGGCCTGCTCGCTGTCATGGCACGGGTCAGCGTGGTGGCTCCTGCACATGCCGACACGTCAACCTCGTCCACCTTTCGCGGTCGCTCGCTGAATCACGTTACGCTGAGCGTTATCGACGTTGAAAGATCGCGGGAGTTTTATTCCCGGCTGCTCGGGGGAACGATCTCCTGTAGATCGGTCGAAACGGACAAAGGGGCGAAAATCGAAAGTGCAACCCTTGCTCTCCCGGGCTGCTTCATAGCACTCTTCAAGCTCGGGGAGCCGCGGGTTCACCACTTTTGCGTCGGTGTTGAGAACTTCTCAATCGACGCGGCTTTCGAGAAACTGAAGAGCGATTTCCCGGAGTCCCAGCCGATCACCTACCGGGGCGAGGAACTCTACTTTCGCGATCCCGACGGGATTCTGGGTCAGATTTCTGGGACGGACTATCGTGGGCAGCGTAGGACACCATGAGTGACGCCCAACAAGGGCTTCCACCTGACTGCCTACAGCGTGCGCTGCGCTCCCGCTTCCGGCAGC
>WNGB01011579.1_pt1 | contig 18939 bp, 19 predicted proteins | sample 5400681 | NCBI WGS metagenome assembly WNGB01 (sample SAMN13153367, study PRJNA577476) | soil metagenome | isolation source: 115 cm soil or saprolite under grassland replicate 2 | place: USA:California | collected 2016-06-15
CGTCCCTCGCTGGACGGCGCTGACGATCAGCAACTGCATCGGCCTACCGATTCGCTTCTCGAGCGCCGCGCGGGTGAACGCCGCCGCCTGCGCCAGGTCATCCTCCGGCAAGCGGTCAGCCTTGTTCAAAACAAAAAGCACATCGGGGACTTGGCGCGCGATCTGTTCGATGATCGAAGCTTCTTCACCGGAAACCGGCGGGTCTGCGCCGAGAACGACGAGCGCAGCATCGATATGCGGCAGAAATCGGCGAGTCGTTTCGCTGTTCGTCTCAAAAACGGATCCCAAGCCTGGAGTATCGATGAGGCACATCCCAGAGGCGAGAATCGGACTCGGCGCATTGATTTCGATCGCCTGCACCTGCTTCCGATTCCCCGGATTGCGTTCCTCAGCCACATAGTCGGCAATGGCACTGCGATCAATTTCGCGCTCTAAGCCGCCGGCGAAGCGAGCGAGCACACGAGGTGTCGCGCCGTAGCGGACGATCGTGATGGCCGCCGTCACCGGAACGACGCCGGTGGGCAGCAGATCGCCACCGATGAGCGCGTTGATCAGCGTCGACTTTCCGCGTTTGAACTGGCCCACGCACGCGACGTAGAAGAGGTTCTCGGCCGTCCGCGCCGCGACGTTCTCCGCGTCGCGCGCAATCTCATCCGCGTGAAGCTCTCGGGCGATACCGGCCAGGACCCCGAGAGCGTCACGCGACATCGGAGGCGTGCTGGACGCGCTGGATCGCAGATTCGAGGGCGTCACACGCAGAATCGAGATCGCGCGCGGCTTCATCATCGAGCGGTCCGTAGCCGCGCATAGATCGGGAACGCATCTCCGAGACCGATATCGATGCCACCGAAAGTTGCACGCGCACCGCGTGCAGCGCGTCGATTTTCGGTCCGTGCAGATCGAGGCCATAGCCCCTCGCGAATTGCACGACCTCGCGTCGCACATCGCTCACAGCATCCGCGATTCGCTGCCGGCGCGCGTCCGGCAGAAGAGTCGAAACGCGATCGGCTTCATCGAGGAGCTGACTGATGTAACGAGCTGACACCGCCAGATGGCGCCGATGCCCCTCGGTCACTGTCGCTCTCCCTCCGCGTGTTCGACGTAACGAACGACCGTGACATCGGAAACCGCGATGAGGCAGCCGCCGCTGATCATCGTCTCCAGCGTCGTGATCATCTTGTTGATTTTTTCCTCTTCGTCGACGATGGCGATCATGATCGGATCGTCGCTCGAGAGCGTGAGCGTCTTGTGGCGATGGATGCGTTTGTGCGCTCCGTATCCGAGGATGCCGCGGTAGACGGTGGCGCCGGCGATGTCGAGCTGCGCGGCGCGCTTGACGATCGCCTCGTATAACGGCTCACCTTCCCACTTATCGTTCTCGCCGATGTGCACGCGGAGCATCTTTGCTTTCCCGATCAGTCGCATGAGCTCTCCCTTGGTAGATGGTGCTGGCTCTTTCTCGCCCGAGGCGAATTTGATGATGGTGGTTTCCTGCACTTCGACCAGACCTTTGTCGACGATGTCGTAGACGTCCGGCAGAACGCGATCGATCGCTTCTGCCGTATCGACGATCTCGATCCGTACCGGCAACGAGCTCGAGAGGTCGAGGATGTTGATGGTCTGAATCGTCCCGCGGCCGGTAAAGCCCGCAATTCCGCGCGAGACTGTGGCACCCGCGAGGCCTTTGTGCTGAAACAGCTCGAGCAACGCGTTGTACACGCTCCGGCCGTGCCAGCGCGCCGACTCGTTCACGGTGACGATGAGTTTTTTCGCAGGTCCCGGTTTCAGAGTCACGATTCCTCCGTTATCGGCGCGCGAGAATCACTCCGAGCCGCACGGCAACAAATCCGGCCAGCACAGAAGTCAATATGTTGACGATTCCCCAGGCGAGGGCGCCGCTCTCCGCGAGGCGCTCGGTTTCATACTCGAACGTCGAGAACGTCGTGTACGCGCCGACGAATCCGGTGGCGATCAGAAGGCGCCACAGCGGATCGATGGCCGCTCGCTCGGCTGCCAGCGTGGCAAAGAATCCGAGGATCAGGGAGCCGGAGACGTTGATGAGGAGAGTGGCCAGCGGAAAGTCCCGTTTCCAGAATGTCGCCACGAACAGCGTGACGCCGTAGCGCGCGACCGCGCCGGCTGCTCCTCCGGCTGCCACCACGAGAAATCGAGCCACGTCCGCCGACTCCAATCCTACAGTTTCGTAGGAGTCATCATCCTCGCCAGAGGCGGTTTCAGGCGGACTCCATCGCCTCGCACTGCGATCTTAAGACGATTCTCGTTCGAGGTCGAGGATACGCTGTTCGAGAGACCTCACGCGTGCCTTGAGATCCTCGATTGCGCTCTCAAATTCGGCTCGCGAGACGCTGCGCGCCTCGAGCCGTGCGACCGCCGCATCGAGCGATTGATACTACGACTCGAGACGATCGAAGCGTTTGTACATTGCATCGAAGTGATTGAGGACTTCGCTACGAAAGGCGCGCGCCTCCTCGCGGACGGCCGCGAATTCGTTCGTGACATCATCGCGGAACTCGGCGAATTCATGGTAGAAGCGTTTCAGCGCCTCCAGAACCTCGTCAGCCATCGTCTCGTTAAGTCTACCGCACGCTGCTATCATGAAGCAGCACCCGAATGATTCATTTCTATCACGTCACGAAGCGCTTCGATGCGTATTCGACCGCTCTGCATGACGTGACCTTCCACATCGACAAAGGCGAATTCGTCTTTCTCACTGGGCCGAGCGGCGCCGGAAAATCGACCCTGCTGAAATTGATCCTGCGCCAAATCCGCCCGACCGAAGGGCAGATCGTGGTGAACGGCCGGAATCTCAACGCGATGAAACGGCGACACCTCCCCTACTTCCGCCGGGAGATCGGCATGATCTTCCAGGAATTCAAACTGATCGAGCGGATGACGGTCTTCGAGAACCTCTCGTTCATCCTCACCGTGACCGGCCTAACATCGAAGGAGCACAAGAAAAAAGCGTACACGGCCCTTCGCGCCGTCGGATTGCAGCACAAGATGAACTACTACCCGCTGCAGCTCTCCGGCGGCGAACAGCAGCGCGTGGCGATCGCCCGGGCGCTCATCAACGATCCGCTGATGGTCATCGCCGACGAACCGACCGGAAATCTCGATCCCGATCTCGCGCAGGAGGTTCTGGAAATCTTCAACGCCGCGAACCTTCGCGGATCGACGGTGTTGGTCGCCACGCACGATCGCGATCTGATCGAGCGCAGCAATCGCCGCGTCGTGGCCCTCGATCATGGAAAAATCGTGGAAGAGAAAATCGCCGCAGCGGAAAAACCGGCCGCACGCGGCGATTCGGTCTTCGTGAACTGGTCGTGAGCTCAGAATTCGATCCCCAGATTCCCTCCAGCACCCTCGCCTACTTTTTTCACGAGGCGTTCCGGCGCATCTGGGCCTCCAAGCGCACCAGCTTCGTCGCCGTGGCGATGATCGCCATCTCCATGCTCATCGTCGGATTCTTCCTCCTCCTCTCCGAAAACCTCGGCCGCGCCGCCGAGCAGGCCCAGGGAAAATCGCGCGTGGACATCTACCTCAGCGCCCAAGCGACACCGGCGCAAATCGCCGTCATCGATCGATACCTCGCCGCCCATCGCGATCTCGCGCGGCGCCGTTTCGTCAGCCGCGACGAAGCGCTCCACCGCTTCCGTTCCTACTTCGCGAACCTGAACGGCATCGTCGGACAGCTCGATGCCAATCCATTTCCGCCGTCTTTCGAGTGCGACGTCGCGCCGCAGCTCGTGCAATCGTCCGCGTTCGTTCGCGAAGTGAAGGAGCTGCGCTCGATTGCCGGCGTCGACGATGTGCAGTTCGACTGGGAATGGGTCCGCCGGCTCAAACGAGTGGTGAATGTGGTCAACCTCATCGGCATCGTCGCCGGTGCGGTGCTCGCGCTCGCGGCCGCGTTCACCATCGCGAATGTTATACGATTAACGATGATGTTATATCGTGAGGAAATCGACATCATGCGCCTCGTCGGCGCGACCGAGCGCATCATCCGCGGTCCCTTCCTCATCGAAGGGCTGCTGCAGGGCACATTCGGCGCGCTCGTCGCCATCCTGCTGCTGTTCGGCGGCTTCGAGGCGGCGCGCCGCTTCATCGCGCCGGCGAATTCGCTGGTGTGGAGTTTTCTCTTCAACGGTTTCCTGCCCTGGCAGAAAATCGCCGCTCTCCTCGCCGGCGGCATGCTCGCCGGCTACCTCGGTAGCTGGCTCTCGGTGCGCGAGTCGGGTGAGGAAGCTGCGTGAAGCTCGTCGAATGCGTTCCAAACATTTCTGAAGGACGCCGCCCGGAGATCTACGAAACCGTCGCCGCCGCGGCGGCCTCCGTTTCCGGCGTCACGCTGCTGAACGTCGATCCCGGCGCAGACACCAATCGAACGGTGATCACATTCGTCGGCGATCCGGAGGCGGTGCTCCAGGGCGCGTTTCAGCTCATCAAGAAAGGATACGAGCTGATCGACATGTCCAAACATCGCGGCGCGCATCCGCGGATTGGAGCGGTCGACGTCGTGCCATTCGTTCCCGTGGCCGAAGTGACGATGGACGAATGCGCAGTGCTCGCGCGGCGCCTGGGCGAGCGCGTCGGCAACGAGCTCTCCATTCCCGTCTACCTCTACGAATTCGCGGCGACGGAGCCACATCGACGCAATCTCGCGGACATTCGTGAGGGCGAGTACGAAGGCCTGGCAAAAAAAATCGAGCATCAGGACTGGAAGCCCGACTTCGGTCCGGCGAAGTTCAATCCCCGTTGTGGCGCCACCGTGATCGGCGCGCGCAAGTTTCTCGTCGCCTATAACGTCAACCTCAACACGCTCGACAAACGGCTGGCGACCCGCGTGGCGTTCGATGTACGCGAGCGGGGCCGCATCAAGCGCGATGAAGAAGGCAATCCGATCCTCGACGAGCACGGCGAGCCGATTTGGGAGCCGGGCCTGCTCAAATCGGTCAAAGCGGTCGGCTGGGTGATTCCGGAGTACGGCTGCGCGCAGGTGTCAATGAATCTGACGGACACCGAGGTCACGCCGCTGCACCTCGCCTTCGACACGTGCGAGGAGCGCGCGCGCGAACGCGGGCTGCGCGTGACGGGATCGGAGATCGTCGGCCTCGTTCCGCTCTCCGTATTGCTCGACTCGGGCCGCCACTATTTGCGGCGCATGGGCCGGCCGACGGGCGTCAGCGATTCCGCGCTCGTGCAGACCACGATCCGCACTCTCGGCCTGTCCGAGATCAAACCATTCAACCCGAAGGAGCGCGTCATCGAATACCGGCTCGCCAACACCTCTCCGCTTGCATCGATGTCCATCCGCGATTTTGTCGACGAGCTGTCGAGCGACTCCCCTGCTCCGGGCGGCGGATCGGTTTCCGCGCTCGCCGCATCGATGGGAGCGGCACTCGCGGCGATGGTCGCCGTCCTTTCGCACACGAAAAAGGGATTCGAATCGAAACACGACCAGCTCGATACGATCGCCACTCGCGCGCAAACGCTCAAAGACCAGCTCCTCGGCGCGGTCGACGCCGATACCGCCGCATTCGAGCGACTACTCGAGGCGATGCGAATGCCGAAAGATGACGCGGCTCGTGATGAGGCGATCGCCGACGCGACCGTCGCCGCGACCGAAGTGCCGCTGGGCGTTCTGCAGTGCTGCCCCGAGGTCATCGAGCTCTGTCGCGAGGTGGCGCGCATCGGACTGCAGGCGTCGCTGTCCGATGCGGGAGTCGGCGCGCAGATGGCCCGCGCCGCCGCCGCGGGCGCCTATCAAAACGTGTGCATCAATCTGGCAAACCTGGCGAGCGGCGAGCGGCGAGCGGGATTGCTCCAACGGGCAGATGCAGGGTGGCTCGAAGCGCAACAACTGCACCAGATTGCGTAAAAGGAGATCCTGGTGAAACTCCGCGCAGCGATCAATCCCGTGGGATGATCGCCGGCGTTTCACCTGAGCTCTGTGTGGCGCCGCGGCCCTCCGCGGCGGCCGCCGAGGGCGGCGGCCCTACACGCGGCACTATTTCTCGAACTCCCACGCCACCTTTTTCAGCGCGCGGTCGGCGCGATTGATCAACTGCTGAATGTCTTTCTTCGCGTGCGCGGCGGAGAAGAACGCCGCCTCCATCTGCGACGGCGGCAGATACACCCCTTCGGCCAGCATGACGTGGAAGAAGCGCGCGAACTTCTCGCGATTCGATTTGTTCGCTGATTCCCAATCCGTGACCGGACCTTCGGTGAAGAAAATCGTCCACATCGATCCGACGCGATTGAACGTGATCGGCACGCCGTGCTTCTCCGCGGAGTGGCGGACGCCCTGCTCGAATTCGGCGCTGCGCTCCTCGAGATCTTTGTAGATCGACGAATTCTTGAGAACGCCGAGCGTCGATTTTCCGGCCGCCACCGCCACCGGGTTGCCCGACAGCGTACCGGCCTGATACATGGGGCCGAGCGGCGAGACGGACTGCATGATCTTGCGCGAGCCGCCGTAGGCGCCGATGGGCATGCCACCGCCGATGATCTTGCCGAGCGTGGTGATATCCGGCTTCACTCCATACAATTCCTGCGCGCCTCCGTAAGCAACGCGGAAGCCGGTCATCACCTCATCAAGAATCAGCAGCGATCCGCGCTCGTCGCAGATTGCACGCAGCCCTTGAAGAAATCCTTCGGCTGGCGGCACACAACCCATGTTGCCCGCAACCGGCTCGACGATGATCGCGGCGACGTCATCGCCGTTCTCGTCCATCGCGTTGCTGACGGCGTCGAGGTGGTTGTACGGAACGCTCACCGTGAGCTGCGTGACCTCCAGCGGCACGCCGGCCGAGTCGGGCAGGTTGAATGTCGCGCCGCCCGATCCCGCTTTCACCAGAAGCGAGTCCACGTGGCCGTGATAACCGCCGTCGAATTTCAGAATTTTTTTTCGTCCGGTCACCGCGCGCGCGAGACGCAGCGCGCTCATGGTCGCTTCCGTTCCGGAGTTGACGAGGCGGAGCATTTCGATCGACGGCATCGCGGCGATGATCATTTCCGCCAGCTCGACCTCGCCGACGGTCGGCGCGCCGAACGAGAATCCGCGCGTGGCCGCTCGCTTGACCGCCTCGACGACATATCGATGGCCGTGGCCGAGGATCATGGGACCCCACGAGCCGACGCAGTCGATGTATTGCAGGTTGTCGGCATCGAAGATGCGCGAGCCTTGTCCCTGCTCGATGAACGGCGGCGTTCCACCGACGCCGCGAAACGCGCGGACCGGGGAGTTCACGCCGCCGGGAATGATCTCCTGCGCCCGTCGAAAGAGCGCTTCGGATTGCTTGCCCATATCTGAATTATGCTGTGTTCGCGTGCGTCGTACGAAAGTGTCTTCACGATTTCAGGTGACGATTCCGAAGGCGGTCCGCCAACAGATGGATCTCCGGGTCGGACAGGAGATGGAAGTGATCGCGAAGAGCGGTGTCATTTTCCTGGTGCCGGATCGCCCAATTTTGTCGCTCCGCGGATTTGTCAAGGGCATTCCCACTGACGGATTTCGCGAGAAGAAGGATCGTATGTGATCACTACTTTCGCAACTCGCGACGAATGACCAGCTTCAATCCCGACCAGACTTCATCGACCGCGCAGACCTTCACGTCGACAAAGCCGAGCGGCAGCGCGATGTCGCGAATCACGTCTTCGGTGATGTCGGTCGGCACTTTCGATGACTTTTTCGGCCAGGAGACCCAAACCGCTGCGTCGTTGCGGATGCGGTCGCGCAATTTGCGCAGCTTCGCGTCGAGCTCCGGCGCGCTCTTCGTGAAGATGTGCACGAGGTCGACGCGGCCGGAGAGCGAGCGCGCAACAGTCGACTCTTTCGAAGGGTAATCGTCGGGCGCGCCGTCGAGAAGAATCGTCGACCCAGGTTCGATCCCGAGCTTCTTCGCGAGCGGCGTGCCCGAGTCGCCGGCCATCAGAACTCGTCGAGGATGTGGGCCATGTCCTTCGCAGTGGCATGAACACTGTCGCGCATCACTTCGAGGTCGCTTCCGCCCACGCCCTTCCACGTACCGGCTGCCCGTCGTGCCTGCGTGACACGGGCCAGGACCTTGCCTGTTTTCGCATCGACGATGTCCGCGGAGAGCTTCGACGACGCCGAGCCCGCGCCGAATCCGCCGAAGTAGCGTCCGGCGCGCGACCCGGGATCCATCTCGTCGACCGTTCCGCGAATGATCAGCGTCTTCGCTTTCTTCGGTGCCGAAGCGGCTTCTTCGACGCTGGCCTTGGCCTTCAGCTCCTTCGGGAACGCTTCCATGAACCACACGTTGTAAGAGGAGAGGGCACTCTTCATCGTGCCGTACCATTTCTCTTTCTGGTCGGGCAGCGGTGTCTTCGACGTGTCGAATGGTTCCACGACGATGCGATCGTAGTCCGCGATCTTGAACGTCTGCAGGATCTCGATCTGATCGATGTCCTGTCCCCATGCTTTGTAGGTACCTGGTGCAGTGGGGGCGGCCTTCTTGCGCGCGTAGACCGCGGGAACGAGCAGCAACAATAAACAGCACACGGCGAGCAATCGCGTTCGCATCCATTTCTCCTTATTTGTGCGGAGCCATTCTAACGATAGATGGGGTCTGACCCCACTTTTACCGCGATGACGACATCCTGATAGCTGCGCGCACGCGCATGACCGGACCAGGCGCCGCGGGAAATCTCGACGATCTGCAGACCGCGAGCGGCGAGAGCCTGCTCAGCGGTCCGCAAATCGTACGCGACTGCCGCTTCAGGATCTTTCGGATCTTGCACGCCCCACCACGGTTGCTTGTCTCTGATGAAGTTCAGATTCGCGTTCTCGCGCACATTTTCATCGAGCAGGAAAAAGGTCATCAGTGCGCGCCCGCCGCGCTTCAAGACGCGCGAGGTCTCGGCGACGTACTGCGCTGCTGCGTCAGGGAGAAGGTGCGTGAGAATCGACGCGAGAAAGGCGACGTCAATCGATTCGTCTTCGGACGGAAAGCGGAACTCCGTCGGTTGAATTTTCCCTCGACGATTGTAATGACGATTGAAGACATCAACGTGTGTGAATGTAAAACTCGGCACCGCGATGTTACGTTGGCACCATTTGATCGCCGGCCGCGACACGTCGAAGCCGATGTATTCGCCGTCTGTGATGTAGCGCGTCAACGGCACTGCGAGCCGGCCGACGCCACATCCGACGTCGAGCACTCGCTCGTGCGGCTGAAAGTGCGCTGCGTCCACGAGCAGTCCCAAAAGGTGTTCGCCGACAGCGTGAAAATCGAGGCCGCCGACGCCGTCATTCAGCACTCGCGACGGCGTCATCGGCGGCCGTCTGCGCGTCACCACGTCCCATGCGTCGAGAAGCGCCAAACAAATGGATCGAAGCCGTTTTCGAAGCGTCAGTGTGTGTCACCCTGAGCGCAGCGAAGGGTCTCAACCGGCAGTACTGCGCTTTGAGATCCTTCGCCGTCTGCGCGGCTCAGGATGACACGAAATTCAGTACGCGTTCTCGTGCCGCATGCCGTGCAGAACGGTCATGAAGAGAATCTTCACATCGAGCATCAGCGACCAGTTCTCGATGTAGTACAGATCGTGCTCGATGCGCATGCGCACCGATGTGTTTCCGCGCCAGCCGTGCACCTGCGCCCAACCGGTCATTCCCGCGCGCACTTTGTGCCGCAACATATAGTGCGGAAACTCTGCACGAAATTGTTGTACGAATTGCGGGCGCTCGGGACGGGGCCCGACGATGCTCATGTCGCCGAGGAGGACGTTGAAGAGTTGCGGGAGCTCGTCGAGGGACCACGCCCGAATCCACCTCCCTACCCGCGTTCGCCTCGGATCATCGCGCTCGGCCCATTTGGCGCCGGTGTCATTCTCCGCGCCGACCCTCATCGAGCGGAATTTCACGATCTCGAATGGCTTGCCATCGAGACCCATGCGCACTTGCCGATAGAAAATCGGTCCGCGGTCTTCGATCCAGATTGCCAGCGCGACGAGGAGCATGATCGGCGAGAAGAGAATGAGCGCGGCCGTCGCCACCGCGAGATCGAAGCCGCGCTTGACGAAGCGGCTCCAGCCTTCCAGCGGCGTCTCAGAGAGATTGATCGTCGGCAGGCCGTCGATGTCCTCGACGCGCGAGCGCAGCACCATGAACTGCAGCAGGTCGGGAACGACGTGAATGGAGACGACGCTTCGTGTCAGCCGCTCGAGCAGCGCCTGCGATGCGCCGTGCGGCAGCGCGACGAAAATGTGGTCGATCGCCTGCTCTTCGATCACTCGCTCCACATCTTCGATCCGCCCGAGACATTCGAGATTCTCGAGCCGGATGTCGTCATTTTGCAGGTAGCCGACGATGTGGAACCCCAGCTCGCGGTGCAGGCGCATGCGCTCGACGACCGCGCGGGCGAGTTCGCCGTTGCCGGCGATCAGCACGCGATCGAGGTCTCTTCCCGCGCGATGTCGCAGGTTCACCGCAGCGCGAACGAGCATTCGTCCGGCGATGACGAACAGAATCGCGCAGATCATGAAGATGCCGAGGGTGGCGCGAGAGTAGAGGACGTCGGGCTGACGCCACGGACGGATCCACAGCAGCACGCCGGAGAGGATCACCGTCGCCACGACGCCGCCGATGGCCACCGACATCCACTCTTCCGCTTTCGATCGCGTGGGGCGAATTCGATAGAGGCCCTGAATGGCAAACGCCAGCGGGAAGACGATCGTGATCAGCGGCAGGATGCTGAGGTACACCTCGATGTCCTGCATGCCCTTTGTGACCGGGACGATCTCCAGATGAAATCGCAGGAACCAAGCGGCGAGCATCGCCAGGTTCGACGCCACTGCGTCGTTGATCAGGTAGACCGACGCCAGCGCGCGATGTTTCTTCTCGATCAAGCGACCTGCCGGAGAGCGTTCATGAACTGCTGCTGAAAGCGAGCGCGCGAAAACGCGGTCGCGTGCTCGCGGATCTCTTCACGATTCCACGTGCGACCGCCCGCTGAATCGAGAGCGGCGCGAAGCGAATGTACCACGGGCTCATCGAAGAAAATTCCGGTCCGCCCTTCGACCACCGTATCGAGCGCACCTCCCGCGCGGAAGGCCACCACCGGCGTGCCGAGGGCCATGGCTTCGAGCGGAGTGATGCCGAAGTCCTCCACGCCCGGGAGGACCAGCGTCCGCGCGCGCGAGACGTAGTCGAGGATCACCTCTCTCGATACGGCTCCCAGGAATGTAACGTTGGGTCCGGCTTGCCTCTGCAGCGCCTTTCGCATCGGCCCGTCGCCGATGATCACCAGCGGCCGTCCCGTTCCGAGTGCCAGGTCGAGTCGCTTGTACGGCGCGAGGGCGGAGATGATCAGATCGAAATCCTCGCGCTCTTTCCGCAGCGGAGGCGAGAAAAACACATCATCGACGAACGGGTGAATGATCTGCGCATCGCGGCCGTAGAACTGCTGGATGCGATCGCGGACGAAGTTCGAATTCGCGACGAACTGGGTCACGTTCGCGGCGGTCTTCACATCCCAGCGCCGCAGCCCCGGCTTGAAGAGCGAAACCGTCGCGCGCATCAGCGGCCGTGAGCGCGGAAAGTAGTCGTCGAAACGGTCCCAGATGTATCGCATCGGCGTGTGGCAATAGCAGAGGTGGGGTTTTCCTCGGGGATCCACTCCTTTCGCCACGCAATGGCTCGAGGAGATGATCCGATCGAATCGGCTGAGGTCCCACTGCCGCACTGCTCGAGGAAAAAGCGGCAGCAGTTTGCGATAGTCGCTGACGCGCGATGCGATCCCCTGCAGCGATGAAGTGTGGATCGGGCGCGATTCGATTTTGGCGGATACTTTCCCGGGAAAATGAAACAGCGTGAACAGCTCGGCATCAGGAACGACGTCGAGGATTCCTTCGAGGACCGACTCGCCGCCGCGCATCCCGGTGAGCCAGTCGTGGATGACCGCGATCCTCGGTTCCGCGTTCATCGTTCATCGGTCATCGTTTGAGGAGGTTCCTGCGCGGAAGCGCATGGATCGCAGAAAAAGTCATTCTCGAAGTATTGGTCGCGCGGCACCTCCTCGAGGCACTTTCGATAGGTCCAGCCGCACGATGTCACCGCGTCCTGCAGCGGCTGCGCTCCACTCGACCTCCAGCTCCCGGCCCTGCGCGCGGACCTCGTGTTTCTGCGGACCGAATCGAATACCACTGCGCGTCGACGACTTTCCACTCGGCGACGAGATCCACTCCGTCGGCCGCGCCATCGACGATCCGATACGGAGCGGTCGGCCGATTGACCGCGAGTAACTTCTGTTTCATCTGATCGGGCGAAAGAACGGGAACGCCGGCTGCAGGTTCCTGAACAGCCTGTATGTTCTCGAACGCCGGCATGTGTTACAGATGGAGAGAACAATGATTCGCATTCGAAAAGCGGAAGAGCGCGGCCATTTCGATCATGGATGGCTCGACACGTATCACACCTTCTCCTTCGCCGATTACTACGATCCGGAGTTCATGGGTTTTCGTTCGCTTCGGGTCATCAATGAAGACCGCGTGACGCCGGGCCGAGGCTTCGGAACGCACAGCCATCGCGACATGGAGATCATCACGTACGTGCTCGAAGGGGAGCTCCAGCATCGCGACAGCATGGGCTCCGGATCGACCATCCGTCCGGGCGAAGTGCAGCGCATGAGCGCGGGCACCGGCGTGCTGCACAGCGAAGTGAATCCATCCCGCAGCGAGGCCGTGCATCTGCTGCAGATCTGGATTCTTCCCGAGCGGCGCGGGATTCAGCCGGAGTACGAGCAGAAAACATTTCCTGCCGAAGAGCGCAAAGACAAGTTGTGTCTCGTCGCTTCACGTGACGGCGAGGACGGCTCGCTCGAGATTCATCAGGATGCAAAACTCTTCGCGGCGACGTTGACCGATCTCAAGCCGGTCACCTACCAGCTGCCGGAGGGCCGCTACGCATGGCTGCAGGTTGCGCGCGGCACGGTGGATATGAACGGACAGCCGCTGCGCGCCGGAGATGGCGCGGCAGTCGAGGACGAACGGACGATCACGCTCCGCGGCAACGATGCCGAGGTGCTGCTGTTCGATCTGAACTGATGCTGCTGTTTTTCCGCGTCGTCCTCATCGTCCTGAAAAACTTGTTTCGCCGCCGCATGCAGATGCACGGCGAATCGGTGCTTCACTTTCGCGTCTGGCCGACGGACATGGACCTCAACTTTCACCTCAACGACGGCCGCTACGTCAGCCTGACCGGTCTCGGCCGCCTCGATCTCATGGCTCGAACCGGGCTTTTGCGACCGGCGGTGAAGCGCGGGTGGTATCCGGTTGTTGGAGGCGCCGTGATTCGCTATCGCCGCGAGATCCGCTGGTTCGAGAAATTCGATCTGCACTCGAGGATCGCGGCGTGGGATGACAAGTGGTTCTATTTCGAGCATCGATTCGAGAAAGAGAGAGCGCTCGCCGCGCTGGCCTATGTGCGAGGAGTGATGCGCACGCGCGAAGGCGCAGTGCCGTCCGCGGACGTGCTGGCGCTGGTCGGCTGGACTGAGCCTTCCCCACCGCTGCCCGATGCGGTCGAACGGTGGCGCCAGGCGAACATCCCATGAAGCGCGCGGAGAAAGCGAAGAAAATCGCCGCGATCCTCGACCACCTCTACCCCGAACCCGACATCCCCCTCGGCCACCGCGATCCATTCACGTTGCTCGTCGCAGTGGTGTTGTCGGCGCAAACAACCGATGCACAGGTCAATCGCGTCACGCCGGCGCTCTTTCGTCGCGCGCCGACTGCGACAACGATGGCGCGGATGCCGGAGCACGAACTTCTAAAGCTGATTCGCAGTTGCGGGCTCGCGCCGAGCAAGGCGCGCAATCTCAAACGCCTCGCGCAAAAAGTGGTCGAGGAGTATGGAGGCAAGGTGCCGCGTGACTTTCACGAGTTGGAGAAGCTTCCCGGAGTGGGCCACAAAACCGCGAGCGTGGTGATGGCGCAGGCGTTCGACGAGCCGGCGTTTCCGGTCGATACTCACATTCACCGGCTGGCGAAGCGCTGGGGTTTATCGAAAGGAAAAGACGTCAAGCAGACAGAGGCGGATCTGAAAAAGCTCTTTCCGCGGGAAGAGTGGGGCAAGCGGCATTTGCAACTGATCTACTTCGGACGGGAGTACTGCCAGGCGAGGAATCACGACATCTCGCGCTGCCCAATCTGCTCCTGGACAGGCGGTCGCCGGCCGGTCAACGACACGTAAACGCACCCCTCACCCGGCGCTTCGCGCCACCCTCTCCCGGCGGGAGAGGGCTCTGATTTGTGAGCCTTCTCCCTCGGGAGAAGGTGGCCCTGAGCGGAGCGAAGGGCCGGATGAGGGGCGTCATTTCGGCGGAAGACGCTCCCCCGCTTTGGCTGGGGTACCGAGGTCGTTGAAGTCGCGCATGAAGACGAGGAGGCCGTAGTTCTCCTGATTGCGCGAGAAGCCGGCGACGAGCTGCTCATTGTACCGGTCGATGAAGAAATCGAACGGATCGCTCGGATCGGTGTCCACGACCTGCATATCGGCATCAGGCATCAGCAACTTTCCCATGCGCAGCGTGCCGCCGCGAAAGTACATGTAGTTGCGCGCTTCGGGATGCGGAAGTTGGAGCGGCGGCTGATGACGTCCGGCATCGAAAATCTGCATCAGCTCGTCGCCTTCGATGTGCACCTCGACGAGATGCAACTCCACCTTCGGCGGCGGAAGCATCTTGTTCGGATCCATCAGCATGTCGTTGCCTTCCGCGGACACGCCGTGGTCATGCGGCAAATCTTTTCCGATCATCTTCTCCAGGTTCGTTCCCACCGCTTTGAGGAGTCCGAGTCCGTTGATGCCGCAGATGCTGATCTTCGTCGGGTGGATTCGGATCATTCCGTTTGACGCGGAGACGTCGGCCCACATGGTGAACGGGATATCGACGATCTTGTGGATGATTCCTTCCTGTTTGAGCTGCTTGCCCTCCATCGTGATGTGCAGGTTCCGCAGCGGCGCGTTCGGCTCGTTGAACACGTACCGATTCATCAAGCTGTCGAGGCTCGGAGTCTTCATTCCGATCTTCGCCCGATCGACCCTCATGACGAAGGTCAACTTGTTGTCGAAGTTCAACGGTTGGCCCGCCTCTTTCGCCTGCATCTCGCCGCGGAGATCGTGAATGTCGAGAAATGTGATTTCGTCGACATGAAAATGGACGTTGTGCATCTGCGTCTGCGTCGCGGCCTTGGTCTCGGTCAGTGAAAAATCGGCGATTGCTTCGCTGCCGATCGGAGGAATGTGCGTGACCGGAGCCGTGACCGGAATCGCCGGGCCCCGCACGCAACAACACGCTGGGAGAAGGAGAAGCGATAGAAGAACGGTCGTGGCAATCGCAACGAGGGCAATGGGTTTCCAAGGAAGCGGCCGCGACATCTTCACGAATACTGCCAACCCGCCACTTGCCGAAGTCGGAATACCTTCCGAAATCGGCGGATTTTAGCCAATAACTTGAAACGGGTTCTCACGATGCTCCTGGCCGCGGTGGCGACGTCTGCATCCGCAGCGTCCATCGACGTCGTCCGCGGCAATTTCCTCAACTACTACACGGCGGCGGGACGCGACCGCACCTCGCCGCGCATGCTCAACGCCCTCGGCGCGCTCGAGTCTGGCGCAAGGAGCTACTCCGCGCCGGGATACTTGCTGAGCGACGGAAGCTGGGCGGACATCGACTACAGCGAAGTTCCGAGCGGAAGCTGGTCGCCGTGGGACCACACGCGGAGGCTGGTCGTGATGGCCAAGGCATACCGCACGCCGGGCCAGTCGCTGTACAACGACCCGATGCTGCGCGTGCAGATCGAGTCGGCGCTAAGCTATATTAACCATTACTATAGCGTGCTCACGTGGCCCTCCGGCAACTGGTGGTTCTGGTCCATCGGCGTGCCTCTGGACCTCGGCCCCACGCTCGTGTTGATGCGAGGAAGCATCAGCGATTCCGTCTACAACGACTGCGTCACCACACTCGGATTTCATATCGGTTCTTCGACGACGGCGAAGGCGCTCGTCGGTCCGGTGCCGACCGGCGAGAACCTCGTCTGGTCCGCGCACAACCACCTCTGCCTCGCGCTGCTTCGCGATGATCCGACCATGCTCGCGCAGGTGCGGGACGCAATGGCCACTGTCTGCGTCCCGACGACCGGCGACGGAATCCAGAGCGACAGCTCGTTTCACCAGCACGGTCCGCAGCTCTACACCGGCGGCTACGGCGCGTCGTTCGCAAATGATGTCGCGCGTTACGCCCTGCTGACGCGCGGGACTGAATTTCAGTTGACGCCGGATGCGTTCGCGTCGTTTTCCAATTACATCGCCGACGGCGTCACGTGGTCGCTCTATCAGAACTACTTCGACGTCTCGGTCGTCGGGCGCGAAGTGGCCCGCCCCTCGACGACCGGGTTCAATGGAGTCGCGGCGCTTCTGCAGGCGTCGGAAGTTCCGTCACCGCGTCAGGCCGAGATCCGAGCCACGGCAGCGAAGATGCTCGAGAGCTGGACGTGGACTCTTCCGCCGGAGCTCGCCGCGCTCGCCCACGATGCGCTGGGCGGATTGTGGCCTTCGGGTCATCAGCATTACTTCACGTCCGATTACACCGTTCATCGCCGCGCCGGCTGGTTCGCGTCCATCAAGATGTTTTCGACGCGCACGAAATCGGGTGAGAACACCAACGGCGAAAATCTCCTCGGATCGCGTCAGAGCGACGGCCGCTTTTATCTCGTGCTCAACGGAAACGAATACTTCGGCGGCGACGTCTGGCCCGCGCTCGACTGGACTCGCCTGCCGGGCATCACCGTGGAGCAGAAGGCGGATACCGCGAACAATACGTACGACTTCGGCACGCGAGGATTCGTCGGCGGCACCGGCGATGGAAAGAACGGCGTCTCCGCGACGGATTATGCGCCGCTGAATTCCTCGCTCACGGCGAAGAAGGCATGGTTCTTTTTCGACAATGCGATTGTCTTTCTGACCAACAGCATCAACTCGCGATCGGGAAATCGCATCGAGACCATCATCGATCAGCGCCCGGCGATGACGTCGCTGACCAACGGCGGCAACTGGGCAGTCGCGAACGGCATCGGTTACTGGTTCTACGGACGCATGCCGCAAATCCAGCAGATCACGCGCACGGGAACGTGGGCCGCGCTCGGCGCATCGACGGACACGACGTCGCGCACTGCAACCTTCACCACCCTGTGGTTTGATCACGGCACCGCGCCGGTCAACGACGATGCCGCATACGCGATCATCCCTGGTGCGACCGCGCAGACGATGCGCAGCTTCATTGCGCCGTCCATCATCGCCAATGACGCCAATGCTTCAGCAGTGCACAGCGGCGACGCGACGGCGATCGTGTTCTGGTCCGCTGGAAAGTACGCCGGCGTGCAATCCGATGCGCCCGCAATCGTCTACCTCACGCCGACCGATCTCTACGCCAGCGATCCAACGAATGGCGTGGGGACGTTCACGATCACGCTGCCGCAGGGACGCTTCGTCGTGCAGCGCGATGGCGGCCGCACGTTCCACGCGAAGCTCACTCCGGCGCGGCGTCGCGCGGTGCGTTAGAGATCACTTCAGAGTCGACGTCCAGTTCATCACCACGGTCAGCGGCGGCGAATCGGGATTGAGCCTCTCTCTGGCAATCAGAAATCTTCCGTCGCGCGTGATGTCGTAGTCGGTTTTCGCGTGCTCGAACAGTGGTGTCGCAACGGATGGACGCAGCTCGCCGTCTTCGACAGCCACTGAAACCTCCATCATCTTCTTCCGAACGAGATCGACGTAGTAGAGGTGGCGACCATCGCGACTCCATCGCGGCAGACGGCCGCTGCCCGCGGAGATCTGCACGCGTCGACTGCCACCGGGCATGGCGAAGACGTAAATCTGTGCCTGGCCGCTCTCGTTCGAGCTGTAGGCGAGCCACTTCCCATCAGGCGATACCGCTCCATCCTGTTCTCGAAATTTCGTGTGCAAAAGCGGAATCGGCGTATGTGGTGGTGCAACCGGAACGGCGACTACGTCCATGCTATTGGCAGGATCGTAGAGCTCTGCGATCACAAACTTGCCGTCCGGAGTGACATCGGTCGGGTAATGCTGCAGCGGACTCTTCACCAGACGCTCGAGTGAACCGTCGCCATGCCGCAGAAAAAGATTCGGCGGAGTATCCACTGCTGCCGCGTAGACGATGCTGCGGCTGTCGGGCATCCACACCGGCTGGCCCGACCACCGCTCGAACGAGATCCGAGTCGCCGCGCCCCGTGCAGCGTCCATGATCCACGTCGAGGTCTCAGCGCCCCAACGCGTATAGGTCACACGGCGTCCGCCCGCAGAAACAGAAAACGCCGCTCGCCCCGGAGCTTCGTATTCGATGTTGTCTTCGATCTTGCGCGGGTCACCAATCACCTCGAGCTTCTTCGCATCGAACTTTTGCGCATACAGCGCCGCACCGCGGTTGTAGAGGAGGTAGCCGGCTGCATAGGCCACTCGCGGCGGTGCGATGTCGTTCAACGCAATCAGCAGCTTTCGGTCGCTCGACGACAGTGACCCTGCGTAGATCCCGGCTTTGGTATTGATGCCGACGCAGAAGAGAAAGTGATCGCCATCGGGAAGGAACCACGGCCAGATATTCACTTCGCCGCCTTTGCCGAGGCGGACGGCGTCGCCGCCCGAGGCGGCAATCCGGTACAAGTGCCCTTCGGCTTGCGGCGCGAAAAGGATCACATCGCGATCGTTCCACGTCGCTCCACCGGGAATGCCTTCGACAGGCTCGTAGAGCGCGTGAACGATCCCATCGGCGAGATCGAGCCGCCACAGTTTGTTCCGAGCGATGAATCCGAGCCGCCGTCCGTCGGGCGCCCAGAAGACGTGCATCGCCCCCTCGGTTCCCTTCAACGGCTTGGCGTCGAACC
>WNGB01010403.1_pt1 | contig 18934 bp, 19 predicted proteins | sample 5400681 | NCBI WGS metagenome assembly WNGB01 (sample SAMN13153367, study PRJNA577476) | soil metagenome | isolation source: 115 cm soil or saprolite under grassland replicate 2 | place: USA:California | collected 2016-06-15
TCCTGCTGGGTGCCGACATCGACAGGTTGTCCTACGTCTACGAGGCGGCCACCGATGAGCGAGCTGGATCGTGTCGTCTCGAGCTCTCGGTGACCCTGCGAGATGGCAACCCGCCCTTACCTCCAATCATCTCGGTGGAACCGTGGGACACTGCCATCCTGAGACTGCTAAACATCTCGAAGGCGAACGAGCAGCCGCGACTGAGCGGCTTCTTTCCGCTGTTTATCCCGCGTCGAACATAGTGACGGTCTCCCTGGCCGTGGTGCCGATCGTCGAGGAGGGGTGCACGCACGTGGTCGAAGCCGCCGAGACGGTCAAGCCGCTCTATGGCGAACGGCCGGGGATCTTGGTGAGCAACCGCGCCACGGCGCTGAGCTTCTGGGCGATGGAGCGCCGGCAGATCTGCTGGGGACCTTATCCGGAGCGCGTTCCTATCTTGGGTGGGCCGACGAGAGCGGTGTGTTTCATCGCGTAGCTGGCCAAGGAGAGTGTGCCGCAGTCCAGCCGGCGTACGAGGCGGTCAGGAAGGGGGCCAGGCACGTATCGGGACGTGCCCCAGCTGCAGCGCCGAGCCGTTCGACATCAAGGAGGACAGCTGCTGAGGTTCGCCAGCAATCTCCAGAGGAGACCGCACCATCGAGCGGGACAGTCCGATCAAGCACGAGTTCTTCGACGGAGAGTTCGATGCGATGGCCAGGGGCTCGGAGGACCACTCCTCTCGGGCGTCCTGAAGGGTCCCGGGCGGCGCGAGACGAGGTGCTGGACGAGCATCCCGGCCAGCATGGCGGCGACGAACGCGACGCCGGCCGAGCTGCCGGCCGCGGCGGCGACCAGGCCCGGACCGGGGCAGAATCCGCCGAGGCCCCAGCCGATCCCGAAGATGGCGGCGCCTGCGATGAGCGGCAGGTCGACGTCGCGGCGGGTCGGCAGGTGGAAGGAGCGATCGAGCCACGGCGCGGTGCGCCGGCGTCCGAGCCGCCAGAACGTGAGCGCGTTGACCAGGACGGCGCCGCCCATGACGAAGGCGAGGCTCGGGTCCCACGCGCGCGTCACGTCGAGGAATGCGACCACCCTGGCCGGCTGGGTCATTCCGGATACCAGGAGGCCCGCGCCGAAGAGGAGGCCGGCCAGCGCCGCCACGAGGAGACTCATGACCAGCCTCCCGCGACCCACACGGTGAGCGCGCCGGTGAGCATGAAGGTCGCGACGGCGACGAGCGAGCGGACCGACAGCCGGGCGACGCCGCACACGCCGTGGCCGCTCGTGCATCCGTTCCCCAGGCGCGTCCCGAAGCCGACCAGCAGGCCGGCGGCGACGACGAGCGGAAACGATCGCACCGGCGCGCCGACCGCGCCCGGGGCCACGACCTGCCCGATCGCACCGGCGGCGAGCAGCCCGGCGAGGAACGCCAGCCGCCACGCGCGGTCGGCCGCCGCCGGCGGCAGGAGCGACCCGACGATCCCGCTGATTCCCGCGATGCGTCCGTGGGCGAGGAAGAGGATGGAGGCGGCGGTGCCGATCATCGCGCCGCCCGCGAGCGCCTGAAGCCAGCTGCCGGGCATGGCGTATCCTACCTGCAGGTCGCGCGCCAGCTCGCCGCGCGCGCGCCCATCATCGATACGCGCGGATCCGTCGGCCCCGCGCGCGCCACTGAAACGCGGTCGCGGCGCGCGGGTGTTTCCCGGCGTTTCACCCGACCAGGGCGGCGGCCGAAAAGCGGCGGGATGAGCGCTGGCATCGCGCTTGAAGAGGCGGCAGACGTGATGCTCTTCGCGCTCGCCCTGTCGCTGCTCATCGGCCTCTCGCTCGGCCTGCTCGGCGGCGGCGGATCGATCCTGACCGTGCCGATCCTGACCTACGCGGCCGGCATGGACACCAGGCAGGCGATCGCGGCCTCGCTCTTCGTGGTCGGCGTGACGAGCGCGACCGGCGCGATCGCGCACGCCCGCGCCGGGCGCGTCCAGTGGCGCACCGGCGTCCTGTTCGGGACGGCGGGCATGGCCGGGGCGTTCGCCGGCGGGCGAGCGGCGGCCTACATCCCGGGCGAGCTCCTCATGGTGGCCTTCGCCGCCATGATGATCGCGACCGCGATCGCGATGCTGCGCGGGCGGCGCCGGCCGATCGCGCGGCGGCACGGCTCGCTGCCGGTCGGCAAGATCCTGCTCGAGGGGGCGGCGGTCGGCGTGGTCACCGGCATCGTGGGCGCGGGCGGCGGATTCCTCGTCGTCCCGGCCCTGGTCCTGCTCGGCGGCCTTCCCATGAACATCGCCGTCGGCACGTCCCTCGTCGTGATCGCTCTGAAGTCGTTCGCCGGCCTGGCCGGCCACCTCGGCCACGTCGATCTCGACTGGTCGATCACGATCGCGGTCACGGCGGTCGCGGTCGCCGGCAGCATCGCGGGCGGCAGGCTGGCCGGGCGGATCGAGCCCGAGCGCCTTCGCCGCGCCTTCGCCGTCTTCGTCCTGGCGATGGCCGCCTTCATCCTCGCCGACCAGCTCGGCCTCTTCTGAGCCCTGCGCGATCGGGACGTCCAGCGCGCCCGGTCGAGTCCGGTCCAGATCCATTAGACTCGAGAGGCGTCATGCCGACCCGTTCGCCTCGCCCCGCCGCCGCCGAGCAGGACCGCGCGCTTTTCGGCGCGGCGCTCGACGAGCTGGTCGGCGCGGCGCTCGTCCTCGACCGACAGCTGCGCGTGCGGGCGGCCACGCCCGCGGCCGAGATGGCGCTCGGCATCGAGGTCCCGATCGGCGCGTCGGCGGCCACGCTCCTCTGCGGCGATCGCCCGAAGCGCCCGTTCGCCGAGGCGCTCGCCGCCGGGGTCGCGTTCCAGGCCGTGATCCCGCGGCCGGACGCGGGCGAGGGCGCCGCCGGCGAGAAGGTGCGCGTCCGATCGACCCCGCTGGGCGAGAGCGGCGAGACGATCGGCTGGGTCATCCACGTCGCTCGGGTCCCCGGCGACGAGACCGAGCCGGTCCTCTTCCACGGCATGTGGACGCGCGACTCGCGCATGAAGGAGACCTTCCGCATCATCGAGAAGATCGCGGGCGAGGACGTGACCGTCCTCGTCCGCGGCGAGACCGGGACCGGCAAGGAGCTCGCCGCCCACGCGATCCACGCCCTCTCGCCGCGCCGGGCCGGCCCCTTCCGGGCCATCAACTGCGCCGCCCTGCCGGCCAACCTGCTCGAGAGCGAGCTTTTCGGCCACGCCCGCGGCGCCTTCACCGGCGCCGTGTCCGACGCGCCGGGCCACCTGCAGCTCTCCCACCGCGGCACCCTCTTCCTCGACGAGGTCGCCGAGCTGCCCCTCGAGCTCCAGGCCAAGCTCCTCCGCGTGATCGAGACGCGCGCGGTGCTGCCGGTCGGAGGGCGCGACGCCGTCCCGGTCGATGTCAGGTTCGTCTCCGCCACGCACCGCTCGCTGCGCGCCGAGGTCGCGGCCGGTCGATTTCGCACCGACCTCATGTTCCGCCTGCGGGTGATCCCGATCTTCCTGCCGCCTCTGCGCGAGCGCCCGGCCGACATACTCCTCATCGCCGGCAAGCTCGTCGACGAGATGAACGCCCGCGGCCGCCGCCGCATCGAGGCGCTGTCGGCCGCCGCCGAGGCCACTCTCGAGCGCCACGAGTGGCTCGGCAACGTGCGCGAGCTGCGCAATGCGCTGGCCTACGCGTTCGCGATAGGCGACGGTCCGACCCTCGAGCTCCGCGACCTGCCGCCCGAGATCGCCGCGCCGGAGGCGGCAGGCGGCGAGGTCCTGGTCGCGGCGGAGGAGCCGGAGGTCGGGTCGGAGTCGGAGGCAGCCTCCCCGGAAGTCCGCCGCATCCGCAACGCGCTGGCCCGCACCGGCGGCAACCGTGACCGGGCGGCCAAGCTCCTCGGCCTCAGCCGGGTGACGCTGTGGCGCCGGATGCGGGCGCTCGGGCTCGAGGACGGATAGTCCCCGGCACCGCGCCTGCGACGTCCGCGCTGCGCGGGCCTGTTTCACCTGGTTTCAGCCGCACCGCTTGCGCATCGCCGGAGCGCGAAACCCGGTGCTTCGAACCTGGCATCACCGATGCAGCCAGTCTCGTCATGCAGGTTCGACAGCTCTTCGACGGCGACAGCTCGACCTACACCTATCTCGTGTGGGACCCGCCGTCGCAGTGCGCGGCGCTGATCGACCCGGTGCTCGAGCAGGTCGACCGCGACCTCACGCTCGTGGAGGAGCTGGGCCTGACCCTCGTCCACGTCCTCGAGACCCATGTCCACGCCGACCACGTCACCGCGGCCGGCCTGCTGCGGGAACGCACCGGGGCGCTGTGCTGCGCCGGGCAGCACGGAGCGCCCTGCGCCGACCGGCACCTCGTCCATGGCGACGCGGTCCGGCTGGGCGAGTCGACCATCACCGCGCTCGCGACCCCCGGCCACACCGACGACGGTCTTTCCTACCGCATCGCCGGGGCGGTCTTCACGGGCGACACCCTGCTCGTCCGCGGGTGCGGCCGCACCGACTTCCAGAACGGCGATGCGGGCCAGCTCCACGACTCGATCACACGCATTCTTTTCGCGCTTCCCGATGAGTCGATCGTCTACCCGGGCCACGACTATCGCGGCCAGACCGCGTCCACCATCGGCGAGGAGAAGCGCTGGAACTGCCGCATCGCCGGGCGCGACCGCGACGCCTTCATCGCGGCGATGGCGGACCTGCGCCTGCCGCCGCCCCGCCGCCTCGCCGAGGCGGTTCCCGCCAACCGCGCGTGCGGCTCGCCGCCGGCCTCATGACGCGAGGAGAGAAGCTCACCATGCGCATCGAACCGTTCTTCGACAAAGCCACCTTCACGCTCACGTACGTCGTGTCCGACCCGGCCACCGGCGACGCCGTCGCCATAGACCCGGTGCTCGACTACGACCCCGCTGCCGGCACCACCGCGACCGTCTCGCTCGACCGCGTCAGCGACCACGTCCGCCGCGAGCGATTGCGCCTGCACTACGTCCTCGAGACCCACGCTCACGCCGATCACCTGTCCGGCTCGCAGCTCCTGCGCCGGCGGTTCGACGCGCGGATCGCGATCGGCGAGCGCATCCGCGAGGTCCAGGCCACGTTCCGCGAGGTCTTCGACCTGCCGGCGAGCTTCCCGACCGACGGCAGCCAGTTCGACCGGCTCCTGGCCGACGGCGAGATCGTGCGGGCCGGCTCGCTCGAGATCGGCGTCATCGCGACGCCGGGCCACACCCCGGCCTGCCTCACCTACCGGATCGGCGACGCCATCTTCACCGGCGACGCGCTGTTCACCGAGGACTACGGCACCGGCCGCTGCGACTTCCCGCGCGGCAGCGCCGAGGCGCTCTACGACTCGATCCAGCGCCTCTACCGGCTCCCGGACGAGACCCGTGTCTTCGTCGGGCACGACTACCAGCCGGGCGGCCGCGAGGTGCGCTGGATGACCACGATCGGGGCGTCGAAGGCGAGGAACCCGCAGCTCGACGCGCGCACGCCGCGCGACGAGTTCGTGGCGAGGCGGCGGGCCCGCGACGCCGCCCTGGCCGCGCCGAGCCTGCTGTTCCCGAGCGTGCAGGTCAACGTCGACGCCGGCCGGCTGCCGGCGCCGCACCCGAACGGCAAGCGCTTCCTGGTCATCCCGCTCAACGCGCTGCGCGCGGCCGACGACCTGGGCGAACCCGTGCCGCGCGAGAGGAGCTAGCATGGAGCGGCCGGTCATCGTGCACACCACGGACCCTCCAGCCGCGCCCGGCTCGTGACCGTCCACGGCAACCCGGGGGCGGTCTCACCGGGCGGACTGCCCGACGCCGCGCCGCTCGCCGCGCGATGGGGCCGGCCCATCGAGCACGAACGCATCTGCCACGAGTGTTGCGAGGACGTGGCCGACACGGTCATCGACGCGGTTCGCCGCATCGCCCCGGACCTGGTCGTCGCCGGCACCCACGGGCGCCATGGCCTCGCCGCGCTCCTCGCCGGCAGCGTCGCGGAGGCGGTGGCGCGCAACATCGCCGTGCCGATCCTGATCGTACCGAACGGAGTGCGCGGCTTCGTCGACATGGACACGGGCGCGATCGACCTCGGCCGCATGCGTCGCCGGCGGCATCGTCGCCGCGGCGCGCGACCGCGGCGCGCGCCTCATCTCGATGGTGACGCGCGGCCACGACGGCCTCGCCGATGTCCTGCGCGGCAGCCACACCGAGCAGGTCCTCCGCGACGCCGGCTGCCCGGTCCTGTCCGTGCCGCTGGGCGGGCCCGGCGGGGGCCAGCTCCTCCGGGGCGAGTGAGATCCGACAGTGGGTGGTCGACTGTGACCGGCCGGGGCCGCGCCGGAGCGCGATCGACGCTACCATGAGGGCCATGCGGGACATGCCCATCCTCGGGCGGCCACCGCGTCGACCGCGGCGCCGGGTCATGCGAGTTGCACTGGTGGTTGTCGTCGCGGGCGCGGGACTCGCGACCTGGCGGTGGATCGTCGCGCGCGACGGTGACACCGCGCCGCCGGCACCCGCCGCGGCGCGGCGAGCCGAGGCGCTGCCCGCTCCGGCCCCGGTCGCGCCGGCCTCCGCGCCGGCATCAGCGCCGGCGGCGACATCCGCGCCTCCGCCGGCATCAGCGCCCGCGGGGGCAGCGGCGCCTCCGGCGGCAACGGCGCCGGCGGCGGCGGCTTCGGCGGCAACGGCGCCTCCGCCTGCAGCCGCGCCTGCCGACTTTCTCCGCCCGCTGGGCATGGGCTATGTGCGCGTCGTCGTGTCGGGCCCGCTCGAGACAGGGTTCGTCACCGAGGTCGGCCGCGACCTCGGCGAGCCGCTCACGCAGGTCGTGACCCGCGTGCTCGTCTGGTGGGTATCGGTCCCGGCCGACCTGCGCCCCGGCGACGTGGTGGAGGCGCTCTTCAGCGAGCGGCCCGCCGCCGAGCCGCTGGTCCACGCCGTGCGCTTTCGCAGCGCGAAGGCCGGGCGGACATTCGAGGCCTTTCGCTTCCAGGAGCCGGGGGCGGCCTTCGCGCGCTTCTATACCCCCGACGGCAACGAGCTCGAGCTCCGCCTGAAGGACGCGCCGCTCGACGACCACGAACAGGTGACCTCGCTCATTCGCGACGGCCGCGGCCACCAGGGGGTCGACTTCCGCACGCCGGTCGGCACGCCGGTCAAGGCGACCTTCGATGCCGTGTTCGTGCGGCGGAACTGGAACTTCCGCGCCAACGGCAACTGCCTCGAGCTGCGCGAGCGAGGCGGCACGCATCGCACCCTCTACTTCCTCCACCTCTCCGAGGTGTCGCCCGATCTGCGAGCCGGCGTTCGCGTCGCCAAGGGACAGGTCGTGGCCAAGAGCGGCAACACCGGCCACTCGTTCGCCCCGCACGTCCACTACCAGCTCATGTCGCCGTCGGGCAAGGTCCTCGACCCGTTCGCCGTCCAGCCCACCTTCCGCCGGGCGATGCCCCCAGCCCACCGCGCGGGCTTCGAAGGCGAGGTCAAGAGGCTCACGGGGCTCCTCGACCGCGCCGTCGCCTCCGCGCAGCGCTGACGTCTACGGGCCGATGCGGCATCCCGGCGGACCTACATCGCCCGGATGGTCCGGCGATGCCGCCAGGCGGAAGGGTCGGCTGCCTGAGTAATCCCCTCATTTCGTGCCCGAGCCCGAGCCCGAGCCCGTGCCCGATTCGCTTGCTCGTCGAACCATCTGCACCAGCATGGCAACAATGCGGAGCAGGAGAGCCTCCCTCGCATGCCGGGCACGGGCTCGGGCACGATACCAGAATGAGGGGATTCCTCAGGGGGCGAGGCGCAGAACTGGTTCCTGGTGCAGCAGAACCAGCCGGACGGCACGTCGCCGATCGTCTATCCCAGGGAAGTGGCCACCAGCGCCGGCGTGGCGCCCAATCCGCGCTGCCCGCGCTGAGAATGGCCGAGCGGTCAGCGTAGAGGCCGCCGGGCGCGACCAGCCCGCCATGATCACGCGCGTGACGCTCGATATCAGCGTGGCCGCGACCAGCGCCTTGAATTACAACGTTACTCGGATCGCTTCATGGAGACGTAGATCGCGCCGTCACAGGGTCAGGCGACGCATTCGATGATCGCAAGGAGTTGTCATGGCGACCGTCAGAATCCTCCGAACGTTTCGCGAGCTGAACCGCGCCCAGTGGCTCTCCACCGAGGAGTTGCGCCGGCGTTCGGAAGCGCGGCTGGCCCGGCTCCTGCGCCACGCCGCAGAGAACGTGCCCTTTTACCGCGGACTCGACCCCAACAGGCTGCCGGTGATGGACAAGGCGGCCTACCGCAGCCACGCGCCGGAGGCGTTCACAGCGTCGAACCTGCCGGCGCGCCGGCGGGTCGAGAAGGCGACCTCCGGGTCCACCGGAGTGCCGTTCCACTTTGCAGTGGACCGCGCAGCGCTGCCGATCTCCTTCGCCAGCCAGCTGTCGTACGACTCCTGGCTCGGCCTCCGGCCGTTCGACCGCTGCTTGCGCGTCGCCGTACCGCAGGCACCCACCGTCGGTGGTCGGCGTCTGCTCCCCTGGTTGCAGCGTGCCCATGACCGCTGGACACAGCAGCGGATCTCCATCTGGGACGTCGACGCGCAGCGGGCGGAGGACCTCTGGCAGCGCATCGAGGCGTTCCGGCCGGAGTTCCTGTTCGGATATACCGCGACACTGGCAATGATCGCCGACCTGCTGCGGGGCCGCGGCCTGCGGCTGAGCCGGCAGTTACGCGGCGTCATCACCACCGCCGAGACCCTTTCACCTCCGCGTCGCCGGCTGATCGAGGAGTACTTTCGCGCGCCCATCACCAACCGGTACGGCCTGCGCGAGTTCGGGTGGTTCAGCGCTCAGAGCTGTGCCGTTTCCCCGGAGCGGTTCCACGTCAATACGGAGCTGGTCGTGTGCGAGATCCTGCGCCCCGACGGCTCGCCGGCCGAGGAGGGTGAGACCGGGCGGGTCGTGCTGACCGACCTGTGGAACTACGCTCGGCCGTTCATCCGCTACGATACGGGCGACCTGGCGGCCCGTCTCGGAGGCGCCTGTTCTTGCGGGCGCGGCTTCCCGCTGCTGGGACCTATCGAAGGGCGCCTGGAGGAGTGGCTGACCACGCCTGCCGGCAGGATGATCAGCCCGGGGATCCTGGGTCACTATCTGTTCGTCTACAACCGTCACGGGGACGCCGTGCGGCACTATCAGATCGTTCAGGAGGGACCCGAGCGCGTTACCTTGCTGGTCGTGCCTGGTGACGGCTGGAACGAGCTGGCCGCCGCCCGGTTGCGCGACGACATGTCACGGTTGCTCGGTCCGGAGATCGACGCCGGTGTCCGCGCCGTCGCGGAGATTCTGCCCGAGCGGTCGGGCAAGCGGCCGATCATCAAGACTCCCGCGATGGCGCGGTGACGGTATCGGCCAGCCGCGCTCGAACTCGTCCCCAGAACTCCTGTCGGTCATTGACGTGCGGGAACTCCCGGTCCGGGACCGCGACACCGAGGAACTCGCAAAGCGGCTGCCAGCCGGCGTCGATCTCGTAAACGAGCGTCCGCTCGGGCGAGAGCTCGCGCCGAACGCTGGCGTTGTGCTCTTCGAAGGCGCGGACCGCGAAGGCCCGGTCCTCGAAGCGTCCCTGGAGGAGCGGTCCATCCCAGATCAGCTTGCGATTGACGGCATGCACCTCGGCGATGCCCGGGACCTTTCGAAGCGCCTCTGTCGCGAGCGGACTTTCGGGCCCGCCTCCGGAGAGGTGGAAGATGGTCTCGCGCACGCTGTCGTACCAGCGTTCGCGGTCACGTACCGTCAGGATGATCTTGGCGCGGGGGTAGAACGAGGACAGCTCCCGCCAGAAGGCTGCGCCGGGCCAGTCGACGCTTGACTGGTAGCCGGCGAAGACCGCGTTCCAGTCCACCGGTCTTCCATCGGCAGCCGTCTGCCACAGCGGCAGACGATCGAGGTGGTCGATCATGTTGCGCATGTGAAAGCACGGGCCCAGCCCCAGGTGTTCCAATGCGACCTTCAACGACAGCGTGCCGGTCCGGCCGACACCCACACCGATGACTTTCACGAGCTCGCTCCTGCCTTCCGCGCTCGAAGGCTGAGATCGTCGAGGTAACGCGCCGAGGTTTCGAGACACGACGCGATCCCCTGAGCGATCGGGGCACGCAGATCAGGATTGAGTCCTATGCTTGGCCGCACGACTCCGTCGCTCCAGTCGCTGGCGTGATCGTCGTCGCAGTTCAAGTGGACGTCGATGAACTCCAGATCGGCGGGCTGGAATCCGAGGCGCCTGAGTCCCTGTCCCATGCAGGACATTCGGTACTGGGCCATGGCCTCGGTCGCATACAGCGACCCGATGAGATGCCATGAGTCGCAATAGTAGCCGTAATAGAAGACGAGGGTACGGTCTACCAGGCTCGGGAACGACTCCAGATGAATGCCGTCGCCGACCCTCGCTTTGATTGCGCCCATCATGCGCCGCATCAACTCCGTATGGGGGACCGGGACCTGTTCGTCGTTGATGTTGCGAATCACCGCCGCGCGGCCCTCCTCGCTGATTTGAGCCTCCAGCGCCCGCTCGACCAGCGGCAAGAACGCGGGGAATGCCCGGTTCTCCAGCAGAAATGCCGCAAAGGCCTCGAGGCTCACGTCGTGGGCCAGTTCCTCGTACCAGGGATGCCGGTGGGCCCGGTGCTTCAGGATCTCCTCGGTCCATGCGGACTCGCCTCGCGCCATGAGCTTGTCGGCGAGGAGCGCCGCCTCCTCGCGCTTTCCCTTCCACCAGCCTTCGAGCTGGCGTCTCTCGCGTCCGTCAAGAGGGGACCCGAGGCGCTGCGCACAGGACTGCAAGAGGTCGGACTCATCCATGATTCGTTCCCTCTACTTCCCGGCCGACTCCGGCGGTGAGTGACCCGCGAATGGGCAGGCGCCGGCCGAGATGCGGGATGAAGAGGTTCCGCCATCCTTGCCCGGACCGTCGAAGTAGCGTGCGCAAAGCCGCAGCCGGCGCGCTTCCCACACCATGTAGGTCCCCAGCACAAGCTGAACCAGGCTGCGGCCGACGTCCTCCCAGCGATCGCGCGCACGCATCCAGCTGAGCAGCGTCGCTCGCCGCCACGGCTCGAGATCATTGGTTCGCGGCACGAGCAGACAGGGGCCGCGGTGCGGGATCGAGCGCGTGTGCGAGGCCGACGAATGGACGGCGCAACGCCGGAGAACTTCTCGCGCGGCGACGCGCATCGTGATCAACGCGAGTGCTTGCGCCGGGCAAGGCCGATTGCCCACCACGCCGAATGGGATGTAGTTGGCCTCGCGCACCGACAGATGTTGCCAGCGATCAGGGTCGAATCGCTCGGGATCGTCGAAGCTCCGCCGGTGAAACTCCGGGTGGTTGAAACAGAGTACCGAACCCTTCGCGATGGTCGTCCGCTCATCGACGCGGATCTCGGCCGACGTGATGCGGTGGGAGATGCCGAACAGCGGGTGGATCCTGAGTCCCTCGTTGATCACGCGGTCGAAGTAGTCGGTGTCGTACGGACTCTCGGCAAGCCGTGCCTGTACTGCGGGGTGCTGCGCGACGAGAAGCAGCAGGTGAGTCATCGCCTCCGACATCTGCACGACCGCGGTGTTGAAAAACACGCCCTGCAAGTAAAGCGCCTGCTCTTCCGTCGACAGGCGTTGGGGAAGCGCATGCGGCAGATCGCCTGCGCGCAGTTTCTCGACCAGGAAACGGGTCAAGCGCTGGCGGCGGTCCATATGGCGCAGGCCGCAGCACTTCAGCGCGGTGACCACGTCATTGGCGTTCGCGACAATGAGCTCGCGCGCCAGAGGCGGGCACGGTCGTTCGAATACCAGCTCGTAGTAGAAGTCGGCCCAGATCGGCATCATCAGGTCGCGCAAACGAATGAGCTTTGCACTGCCAACGTCCTCTGCGTCCAGGACGCGGACGACGGAACGCGCAGCGCGCTCCTCGGCGGTCCTTTTCGAGACGGCGAGGATGCTGCGCGTGGTGCGAGCAACTTCCTCATAGCGCTCCCCGGGCTCGAGGTGCTCCTGGTGGATCTCGGGGCCTGGGGACAGCCAGTACCAGAACAGATCCGACAGCGCCGCGCCCCGGCTCCTACCGTTCGCGGCGGGGTGGGAATACACCTGTTTGAAGCGCGACGCGTCGACGTGCGCGCCTGGAATCGCAATCCCCTCGCCGCCGTTGATGGCGGTGAAGATACGCATCCTGAGCGCGACGATCACCTGAGGAAGCCAGTAGGGCAGACTTGCTATCAGCAGCAAACCCGCGACCACGCCGATGAACAGCGTCATCGTTCCTCCCAGCGTCGCAGACTCACTAGATCCCGATTGACATCCCGCGGCGAGCTGCACCCGCAAAGCGCGAGCGCGCGGGCGAGCTCCGAGCGCAGTATCTCAAGCACCTGACGAACGCCGTCGGCCCCCGCCGCCGCAAGACCCCACAGCACCGGGCGGCCCACGGCGACTGCCGTCGCCCCGAGAGCCAGTGCCTTGACGATGTCGCCACCCCTGCGTATGCCCCCATCGAGGACGAGTGGAAGCTTGCCGCAGACGGTGTCGGCGATTGCCGGCAAGCACTCGATCGTGGCCGGGACCGTATCGAGCTGACGGCCTCCATGATTCGAGACCACGAGCGCATCGACGCCTCGGTCGAGTGCGAGCCGCGCATCCTCGGGATGGGTGATGCCCTTGAGCACGACGGGCAGTGTCGTCAGCCTCCGCAACCAGTCGATGTGCTCCCAGGAGAGCTCCGGCGAAAACACGATCGGCCGTACGCGCCCGGGCTGACCTCGAGCCGAGGGCTCGCGCAGATTCTCGCAGCAAAGCCCGGCGGGCAGATCGACGAACTCGTTGTGCAGATCGCGCGCGCCGTGGCCGAACACTGGCGAATCGACGGTCACGACCAGGGCCTTGCAACCCGCCGCTTCGGCGCGCCGCACGATGGCCTCGGTAAACCCGAGATCGGGCTGGATATAGAGCTGGAACCACAGGTTCGCTCCGGTGCCGGCCGCCGCCTTGCGAGCGGCGGCGGCGACCTCTTCGATCGCCACCGTCGACGCCATACTCACGATCATGATCGTTTCGGCGGCTGCTGCCCCCTCCGCGGTGGCGCACTCTCCGTCGGAATGAGCAAGCCGATGGAAGGCGGTGGGCGCGATCAGAACCGGCAAGGAGGCGGTACTGCCGAGGAGGGCGACAGCGAGATCGGGCGCCTTGCCGCCACGCAGCACCCGCGGCAAGAGCGCAAGGCGCGCGAAGGCCGCCTCGTTCGCCTTCAGCGTGATCTCATCGTCCGTGCCGCCGGCAAAGTAGTCATAGACCCGCGAATCGAGGCGCCGGCGTGCCTCGGCTTCGAACTCGCGCAGCGAGAGCGCCGGCATGGCTCCGACCTCAGCCAGCGAGCGGAGCGGCGAGGTCGCCGCGGCCAGCCACGCGGGCAAAAAATTCGCGGAGTGGTTCGCGATGGGTTGCCTGGTCCGTCCACTCGTTCTCGAGGTTCTCGGTGATGTGGTGTTCGCTCTGGACCTTCCGCCCGCTGTAGTGCCGCACGACCGGATGCAAGTACCGGCCCTTGTCCGCGCCCGCGGCGTCCGATTGCGCGATGCGCCCCACGGAAATGTCGAACGGATCGTGCTGGTCGTGATCGGGGCCGTATTCGAGCGTGATGACGAAGTAACTCTCTGCCAGCGCGAAATCGCTGTCGTGCACGTAGTCGACCGGAACCTCTTCGTAGTAGCGGGCGCTGCCGTCGCGCGAGACGACGATCAGGTCGGCGATGGAGCCGAACAGCTGCCACAACGCCGACGTACGGTTCACGCGCTCGATCACCGCCTGCATCAGGACTGCCGGGTCGTCCGTGAGTCGTCGATGCGGCCAATCCTCGCCGTGGTATCTATTTTCCAGGATGCGGTGTAGCGCCCGCACACCGTAGCGGAAACCGTGGATGAAGCCGCCGGTCGATTTCTTGAAGTCGCGCACCTGCATCAGCGTTCCGGCGAAGTAGAGATCGGAAACGTTGGTCGATTCCCACGCCGAAGTCTGGGCCGGGAAGCGATCGCGATGGACGAGCTCGGGCCGGCAGTCGTCGGCGAAGATCGAAGCGTCGAAGCGGAAACCAGTGCAGACGATCACGCGATCGTAACGGTAGGTCTTCTGTATCTCGTTGACGCGAGCAAAGCTCACGGTGACGAAGTACGAGCCATCGCGGCGTTCGATGCGGGCGATGGTTCCGTCGAGCAACGCGTTCTGCGACTTGAGCTGATAGGTGTCGAGGAGGTTATTGTTGACCGCGCGCAGGTGCCCCACGTAGTGGGACTTCCATGCCATGCGGACACCGCTCGGGCCGGCGACGTGGATCGCGGCGGCCGTCTCGATCAAGTTGCCCGCCGTTTCGAAGCCCGAGTTGCCCTTGCCGATGATGAGTACACGCTGGTCCACGAAGTCTTTGGGATCCACCGTGGCGGTGCCGTAGAGCTCCGCCGTCTCGACGCCTGGAATCGGCGGAACATAGGGTTTCGACACCCCCGTCGCGACGATCAAGCGCTTCGCCTCGTAGCTCGTGCCGTCCGCGGTCGTCACGTGGAAATCGCTGCTTCGGCGGACCTCGACGACCCGCGCGTCGTACTCGATGCGCAGGCGAAACGCCGCGGCGAAATCGGCGAGATATCGCACGAGGTCATCGGCCGCCGGAAAATACCGCTCGCTGTAGCGCGTGAAGAGCAGACGCGGATCGTCGGAAAGAAGGGAATTCCAATCCATGCGCAGGTTGAGCTCCGGATCCTCCCATCCGGTGTGCCGTTTATTGCTCGATATCAGCTGGCGATGACGGGGAAAGGTGCGGAAGAACATGCCCGGCGCCGGCCCTGCTTCCAGGACCTGGTAGTCACGCCCCGCTCGCTGGAGAAAGTAGCCGAGCTGGAGCCCTGCGGGTCCTGCGCCGATGATCAGATAGTCCGTGTGTCGTCTGGTCGTCATGATTTCACTCCGCCGAGAGGCGCGCGGCCTCACCGATGCGCAGACTCATTCCCATCAGTGTGAAGATGCGGTCGCGGATCTGGAGATATCCGGAAGAGTTCAGGTCGCGCGGCCGCTGCAAGTCGACGTGGACGACCGCCTTGATGGTGGCGGGACGCTGACTCATGATCAGGATTCGGTCGGCCAGCTGCACGGCCTCCTCCACGTCGTGCGTGACGAAGACGATCGTCTTGTGCTCGGCTTGCCAGATGCGGACGAGATCGGTGCGCATCTTCAGACGGGTAATGAAATCCAGGGCACCAAACGGCTCATCCATGTAGAGAACCTCGGGACCCGCGGCCAGTGCGCGAGCGATCTCGACGCGCTGCTTCATTCCGCCGGAAAGCTCGTGCGGATAGGCCTGCTCGAATCCGACAAGGCCGACCATTTCTATACAGCGCGCGACGACTCGCGCCTCTTCATGGCGGCTCTTCTCGAACAACCCAAAGCCGACATTCTGTTGAACCGTCAGCCAAGGAAACACGCCGTTTTCCTGAAAGACGAAGAGCCGCCGCGGATCGGGGCGGCTCACCACTTCGCCTTGAACCGACACGCCCCCGCGCGAGGGGGCGAGAAAGCCGCCGAGGACATTCAACAACGTGGACTTCCCGCAGCCCGACGGGCCGACCAGGCAGACGAATTCACCGGCCGTGACCTCGAAGTCGACCCGCTCGAGCACACGCACCACCTCCCCGCTGCGGCCAGGGTAGTCGAGCCAGAGATCGTCCACGCGAATCGCGTCAGCGATTGGCACGGGCCCACCCGATCCGTTCGGAGCGTTCGAGCCGCCGAACCAGCAGATCCAGGCCGAATCCGATGAGCCCGATCAGAACCATACCGCCCACCACCAGGTCGTAGCGTTTTCCAGCGTTCCGGGCGTCGATGATCAAATAGCCCAGGCCGGAGTTCACCGCGATCATCTCCGCCGCAACGACGACCAGCCAGGCGATCCCGAGGGCGATGCGGATACCGGTGATGATCTGGGGCAGACACGCCGGAAAGACCACGCGCCGGAACAGCTGCATCGGCGACAGACCGAAATTCCTCGCCGCGCGAAGATACACGGGCTGCATGTTTCGTACGGCCGCAATTGCGGACACCGTGATCGGAAATACGCTGGCCAGAAATATCAGGAAGATCGGCGCGGCATCGGACACACCGAACCACAGGATGGCGATCGGAATCCAGGCAATCGGGGAGATCGGTCGCAGGAGTTGAATGAGCGGGTTGAACGCTTCGAATACTCGCGCATGCCAACCGAGAAACAGCCCGAACGGCACACCGACGACAACGGCCAGAGCGAATCCCCACGTCACTCGAAACAGCGAGGCCACGACATACTTCAGTAACAACCCCTTCTGAACGAGCTCTACGACCCCACGCAGAACGTCCAGAGGAGCCGGGAACAGATCGCTTCCGGACCACACAACGCCGAGATGCCACGTCACCAAGAGCGGCCCGACCACCGAGAACGGCAGCACGCCGCGCGCCACGAGATCCCGAAGAAGACGCCAAGCACTGCCGCGCGACCGGCGTCCTGCGCTCACGTGCTCCAGCAGGCTGGCGTTCGTCGGGCACGTGTTCATTGCGGCGGAGCCTCCCAGGCGTACGGCTCCAATCGGGTTTCCTTCTCGGCGAAGGACGCGTCCGCGTAGTCCTCGAAATGAGCTGTGCCTTCGAGAATTCCAGCTTCGATGCCGAGCCTCTCGATCTCCTCGAAATCCCGGCGTAGCGGCGTCAGATTCGTGTACTTGACCCGGTCTGGCGGCTTGCTGAGTACGTGCGCCAAGAGCCGCGGATTCTGGTTGTAATAGTGCCTGCTGACGAACTGGGCGGCCTGCATGCGGTGGTCCATCGTCTTTTCCAACCACATGCCGCTGCGGGCGATGCCATCGACCAGCTTCTGGACGGCGTCACGCTCACTCTTGATCAGGTCCTCGTGCACCGCGAGCACGCAGGAGATGAAGTTGGGCCACACGTCCTTCGTAAGATAGAGGATACGTCCGTAACCATCGAGCTCGGTTTGACCCATGAACGGCTCGCCGGAAGTGATCGCATCCACGGCGCGCGTGTGGAGTGCGGCGGGCATGTCGGGCGGTGGCATTTCGGCGAGAGCAACGTCCGAAATCGTCATGCCGCGCTCGCGAAGCGCCTTGAACAACAAGAGTCGCTGATTCGAGAACCGATTGGGGACTGCGACCTTCTTGCCCTTGAGATCCTCGATGCGGAAGATCAACGAATCCTTGTGGACCATCATCGCGGTGCCGTCGCGATGTCCCAGGTACACGATCTTCACGCGGATGCCTTGCTCTCGCAGTGCCATGGCCATGGGCGCGAGAATGAACGTGGCACGCGTGTATCCCGCGAGAAACGCCTCCTTCAGCTCGGGAAAGCCGCTGAATCGGATCGGTTCGAACAAGCCCTCACCGTTCAGGCTTCGATTGATGTAGTCGGCGACCGGACACGTCAGATGGCAGGTTACAGGTAAGTACCCGAGCCGGTACTTCGCCTTCCCTTTCCCCTGCTGGGTGCGTGAAGTGTCCGTGTCGAGGTTGAGACGGAAATGCGAGAGCGTGATGAGCGTGCCCCATCCTCCCGCCCAGAGCACAGCCCGCCTACTCATCATGACGCCCGCCCATCCGCGACGAGGTGTCACAAAGGCGCGACGGCAATTCGAGCTTTCGCCAGCGAGGATCGAGCTTGCGCGCGGACACGTGCCGAACGCCACCCCATCGAACCCCGCTGTGGACCTCTGCCATCGCGGGGCGCTGCTCAGGGCTCGATGAGCGATCTGCTGTAGCTGCGTCGCGCCAGTTGACCGAGATGCGTCGGCGTTGACGCAAGTCACTCCCGTCGGCATCGTTCAAGCCAAGAAACATCGACAACTCGGGGCGAAGGCGAAGGCTGCCGAAGGGGCTTTCGCAGCGCGACCTGTTTCAGCGGTGCCCGATCGACCGTGACGATCCGGTGTTTCCCCTTAATCTAGTGACGCCGACCGTGCGTATACGATCGAGGCGGGCTCGTCAGGCTATTTCGTTCGACGATCTGATCGAGCCCCGGAAACCGATCGATCGCGCGTCGGTTCGCTCGAAGTCGCAACTTTCGCAGAGACCCACATCACAATCTGGCTCCGGTCATTGATGTCGACAGCGGGCCTTCGCGGTGCTCCGGGAAGTCGATCCGGGTGAAGGGGCCATTCACACCTTTGCGCAGCACGAAACTGTAGAGCCCGTTCCGACAGCATCGCTCGCCGGCTCTGCCTTCACCTCGCGCAGCGCGGTCATCGGGTCCACCGCAGCGGCGCGCCAGACCGGCAGAAGGCTGGCGATGCGGTTACCGCCGCCATGAGCTGACCAGGAAGCCGCGCGCCCAGCGGGCCCGGCCGGTCGGGTTGAGGTTGCGGGCGGCGTAGCGGAGGCCGCGCCACAGGTCGGTGATCAGGCCGCGGGAGACGATCCTCTCCGCGGCGCGGTCGCCACACGGCCCGCGGCGGCCCGGTCGTGGATGCACTCGGCCGGTAACCGCCCTGTCACCGCGCGGAGCGAGAGTGGCAAACAGGGAATTTCGCCGCCGGGCCGACAAAGAGTCCTCGCCTTTCCCGGATTGGCGGTTTATAGGCTATCGACGGCGAACTGAGGAGGCGCCGCTCGCGGCCCTGTGCCGTCGCTCACCCCCGCACTGGCCTCGGCCCGGCTCGTGTCGGCCGCCGGCTTCTGGAGTCATTCGTGACCGTGTCCTCCCGTGTCGCGTCGCGCGCGCGAGCCTGTCTGCTGGTCAGTCTTTTCGTCTGCCCGCTCGTCTTCCTCGGCCATTCGGCCGAGGCGCAGGTCGGCCGGGGCGTCGTCCTGGTGAGCAAGCTGAATGGCCGGTGCGCCGAGGTGCTGGACGGCTCGGCGGCCGACGGCGCGGCGATCGTGGGCGGGACTTGCGGCCGGGCGTCGACT
>WNGB01005494.1_pt1 | contig 18926 bp, 19 predicted proteins | sample 5400681 | NCBI WGS metagenome assembly WNGB01 (sample SAMN13153367, study PRJNA577476) | soil metagenome | isolation source: 115 cm soil or saprolite under grassland replicate 2 | place: USA:California | collected 2016-06-15
GGCGGGCGGATCGATGTGGGTGCCACGGAGGCCACCTTGGGCTACCGGCTGCGCCAGTATCATGTGGGCCTGGTGTGCTGGGTGGGCGACGCGGTGAGCGCCGCGGATGAGATCACCCGGCTGGAGCAGGCCATCGGGCACGTGGCGGGGAAGGCGGTCTGCCCGGGTGATCCGGTGTTCCTGCCGCGCGACGAATCCAGCGCGTGGGCGTGGCTGCCGCTGGGGATCCGGGACACCTTCGATCCGGCGGCGGCGGCCGGGGTGGACGGGGATATCCGTTTCGCCTTCGGCGACGCGGCGAAGGGGGCGGCGGGGTTCCGCCTGACCCACCGGCAGGCTCTCGCGGCCCAGGCGGTCGCGCTCGCCACGGGGTCGCACGCACCGCGCGCGGTGGTGTTCGGCGAGGTCGCGCCGATCGCCATGATGCTCGGGTCCGCTGAGCTGCTGCGGGCCTGGGTGCTCGGCACGCTCGCGGGCCTGGCCGAGGACGACGAGCACCACGCCCGGCTGCGCGAGACCCTGCTGGTCTTCCTGCAGACCGGGGGGAGCTATAAGACGACTGCCGAGCAGTTGATGCTGCACAAGAACACGGTCCAGTACCGGATCCGCAAGGCGAATGAGAGCCTGGGCCGCCCGGTAGGCGAGAACCGGTATGAGGTGGAACTGGCCCTGCAGGCCAGCCACTGGCTCGGCTCGTCCGTGCTGCTGCCCGCCCCCGGTCATGATCACGATCCCTGGGAGCGGGCGCACTGACCGGAAACCCAGCCAGGCCAGCGCCCGGATCCGCTACGCAGCCGGCCGCGCGAGCCGGTCGGTCTCGTCGTGGATGCCCACGGCGATCTTCGTCAGGGCGGACGAGTGCTGCCGGTTGTGATGCGCGCAGAACAGCAACTCCAGGCCGTTGGGGAGCAGGGCCCGGACGTAAGCCTGGGCGCCGCAGCGATCACAGCGCTCCATGGCGGTAAGCGCACCGGCAAGGCCCCCGTCCGCCGTCTCGCTCTCCCGCTCCCGGTCTCGGCCTCTGGCCCAGAATCTACTTCCGCTCAAGACGATCACCTTCTTCGGTCGCCGGGATCCGCGTTACCCAAGTCCACCCCGGGCGACCGCAAACAGGAAAGCGATGGCACCTGTGGTGCCATCGCCAGGCGCTATGGTGGCCGGCGGTTAAGGTCCGGCTCTTGGCGAGGATCTCCAGGCGGCGCATTCATCAGGCCCGGAGGGGATTCTGCACTCGGACGCCGTCGTATCGCTGTCCCGCGTTAAGATCCTCAGAGAACAGCGTCTCACAGCCCAGGCTGGCCGCACTGCAGATGATCATTGCGTCCCAGAACGAAATGTCGTACCGCCGGTGGCTGTCTATCGCGTTTAGCACGTCCGCATAGCCCGGCGAATGCACGCGCCAGTGCGAGAGGTCAGCGATGATGGCCGCTGCGGCGAGTGCATCGAGCGGCTTGGGAACCTTGCGGGTCACGGTGACGAAGAACTCCTGCAGCACCTGGACGCTGAGGCACCCGTCGCCGGACTCCCACAATTCCGCCAGCAAAGATCGTGCTCGATGATGCTTCTCTCCGGCGGTCTGGTCGTGCGCGTACACGAGGATGTTGGTGTCCACGAAACTGCGGTTACCGCTCATGCAGGTCGTCCCGGCTCCACCGGGCCTGACCATCGGTGCCTAGGTCTCGCCCCTCTTCCAGCAGTGCTAGGCTCCGCGCTTTTGCGTGACGGTAGCCGGTCTCCTGGTCTGCTAGGTCCTTGATCATTCTTGTCAGTAGCTGCGACAGCGAAGTGCCGCGCTGAATAGCTATGATCTTGGCTCGCTGCAGGTCTTCCTCGGGAAGCGACAGCGTGATGTTCCGATTGCTCATGCCCACCTCCACGTGAAACAGTGTAGCACGTAAAAGAGTGGAGACATGGGCGCCCAGCCTATACCTCCGGCGGTCAGCGCCTTGCAGGCGCAGAACGGCCCGTTCTGCTCAGCTGGTTGACAGCAACGCGTCCTGGGCCAGCGCTGCCGCGTTCGGGTGCGGTGACATGCCAGTCGTGGATGACCGGCAGATCATCCCCCAGGTACGTCGAGCAACGCGCGGCAAATATCTGTGATGTCGATCATCCCGACGAGACCGGCCTCTTCGACGACCGGCAGATGCCGGAAACGGCCGGTTATCATGATGTTCGCCGCGTCACGGATGGTTGCCGTCGCCCTGATGACGCTCAGGCGAGTGGTCATCAGGGCGTGGATCCGGACAGCATCTGCGTCTCTCCCATCCGCCACCAGCTGGACAATGTCAGCCTCCGTGACGAGACCCATCGGCCGATTGGTCTGAGCGTCCAGAACCACGAGAGCGGTCGCAGCCTCGTGCCTCATCAGGTATGCCGCCGCGGCCACGTGGTCGTTCGGCTGGACCGTCGTCAGCGGTGGCCGCATAATGTCCGCGACGGTGGCCGGGACATGTGGCAGGGACGGCTCCTGCGCGGAGGCTTCTGGCATGGTCTGCTCCGTTCCGGGATCTCGGCGAGATCCCCAGGGATTCCGGCCATGCTCCACGCTACGACTAGCGTGAACCGGGCAGTACTCCACCGCCGGATCTCGCAGCATCGCGGCTCGCGCCGAAAATCAGGCAGCCAGGCCGACTGCGACCGCATGCATTGAGCTGCGTCGAAATGCAGCTGCCGATCCAGATGCTTCCCGCCATGATCGAGCATCGGATTGGATGGCGGGATTTACCTCAGCCGGCCCGGCGAGCCCATCGGGTCGCGCGTCGTCGGGCGGCTGAGCCGGGCGCGCGGCCGCGCCGATGCCCGGGTCAGGGAACCGCGGGCAATGCGGCACCGGATCGACGATGTTCTGGCCCATGGAACCGAGCTCGTCGGCGACCCCTTCTGGGGACCGACCCCCGAGACACGGCACCATGGTTGACTCTGCCCCCGGGGAGCAGGCCGTAGCGTCGGCGCGCAGCCGCCTCCGGGGCGATGGGGCTGTCTGCGCCGAACGAGGGCGTGCTGGTGCTGGTCCATTTGGAGTACCGCTGCGCGGCTGCCTTGCGGTCCGGGTGATCGTGTCACCGAGTGTCAGACCTCGGGGAACCGCTGCCGGTGCGGCTCGTTCTTGGGGCGCGGTCACGATCGCCTTCCGGCCCCTACGGGCCGGTGCCGGCGGTCAGGTGAGCGCGGCGCGGGCCGCCAGGCAGCGGTGGGCGGCCCGCCGGGCGAGGGTGAGCCGGATCAGGCTGGCTGCGGCGGCGGCGGCGGTGGGTGCGGGGGCGAGTGTTCCGGGCGCGGTGAGCAGCTGGCTGGCGAGCAGGGCAAAGATGGTCACGTCGGCGGCCATGGCGCCGAACCCGGCGGTGGCCGCGGCGGCGGGGGCCAGGCGCGGGCGGCGGGGGAGCCAGCGGGCCAGGCGGCCGGTGGTGGCTAGGGTGAACAGCGCGGTCCAGGCGGTTATGGCGATGGCGGCGGCGGCCAGGGGGAAGGCGACCCGGGAATCGGCTGGGGCGCCGGGCCATTGCCAGGGCGGGGCTTGGCGGATGCCGATGTGGCTGGCCAGGGCGGCGGCGGCCCACAGCAGGCCGATCAGCGGGCCGGTCGCGACCAGCGTGAGCGCGACGCGGCGGGCCTGGCTGGCGGCGAGCTCGGGACCGAACGCACTGGCGAGCTGGCGCGGGTGGCCGAATTCCCGGAGGGCCGCCTCGGCGGCCGCATCGTCGGTGAGCCCGGCGGAGCGGTAGGCGTCGATGGCGTCAAGGAGGCCGCCGCGGAGCTCGGCCACGATGTCGGCGCGGGCTCGCGCGGGGCCTGGCAGCGCGCCGGCTATCTCGGCCAGGTAGGACTCGATCGCCTGCGGCGCGCCCGGATGCGGCGGCGCGGCGGCGGTCATGACGTCACCGGCCGCGGCGCGGGTTCCAGGAGGGCGGTGACGGCGGCGGAGAACTCCCGCCACGTTCCCCGTTCGGCATCCAGCGTGCGCCGGCCGGCCGGGGTTAGCTCGTAGACGCGGCGCCGCCGCCCGCCGCCCTCCGACCAGGTGCCCTGCACCAGGCCAGCCCGCTCCAGGCGGCGCAGCGCCGGGTAGATGGTGCCGGTCGGCAGGTCGAACTGCCCGCCGCTGCCGGCCCGCAGCGTCTCCATGATCGCGTACCCGTGGCGCGGGCCTGCTTCCAGCGAAGCGAGCAGCATGCCGTCTAGGTGGCCCTTCAGCGTTTCCGCCCTCATAGGTAGCCATGCTACTATCCTTTGATAAGTAGCGACACTACCTGTAGTGAGACAACTGCCTGGGTGGCCGGAGACCGGAGGGAGCGGGCCATGCTCGCTGTGTCGAGGTTCGTGCTGCGCCACAAGCTCGCGGTAGCCGTGTTCTGGCTGGTGGTGCTGGTGGCCGGGGGCGCGGCGTCAGCGAAGCTGGGCAGCCGGCTGTCCGGCCAGTTCGCGCTGCCGGGCGCCGCGAGCTACCAGGCCAACCAGCAGATTCTGCGGCTGTATGGCAACGGCGGCAACGGCTACCCCGAGGTCGCCGTGGTCAGGCTGCCGCCAGGTCAGGCCTCCGGCAGCCCGAGGACGCGCGTGGCGCTCGGCCGGGCGTTCGCCGCGGTCGCCCGGATTCCCGGGCTGCGGGTCGCTGACTACGCGAGCACCAGCGACCGCGCGTTCCTTGGCAGCGACGGGCGGACCAGCTACGGCCTGGTGTTCACCCCGTTCACGGGGGAACTGTCCCCGCCGAGCCGGGGCCCGGAGATCATCGCGGCGATGACACCCGCGCTGCCTGCGGGCAGCGGCGTGGAGGTGACCGGGATGAACGAGCTGGCCAGCGCCGGCCAGGCCAAACAGGGGTTCGGGGTGCTCGCCGAGACCCTGCTGGCCGGGGCCGCCGCCCTGGCTGTGCTGGCGTTCGTGTTCGGCTCCGCGCTGGCCCTGATGCCGTTGCTGATGGCCGCCGTGGCGATCCCCGGCTGCTTCCTGGCCATCTTCGGCCTGACCGAGATCACCAGCGTCAGCGTGATCGTGCAGTACCTGGTCGCGCTGATCGGGCTTGGCGTCGCGATCGACTATTCGCTGCTGCTGATCACCCGCTGGCGCCAGGAACAGGCCGCCGGCCGCGGAAGCGACGAGGCGGTGCACCGCGCGATGGCCACCGCCGGCCGCTCAGTCGCCTACAGCGGGGCAACGGTCGCCATCGGCCTTCTGTCGCTGATCGTGCTGCCCGTGCCCGCGTTGCGCAGCATCGGGATCGGCGGCATGCTCGTGCCCGCGGTGAGCGTGGCTGTCACCCTCACCCTGCTGCCCGTGCTGCTGGCCACCGCCGGCCGGCGGATGGACTGGCCGCGGCGGCGCAGGCCCGCTGGTGCCGGCCGGGCCTGGACGGCGTGGGCGCGTTTGGTGGTGCGCCACAAGTGGGCTGCCACGCTGGCCGCGCTCGCGGTGCTCGGGGTGCTCGGGGTGGCAGCGTCCGGCATGAAGGTCGGCGAGCCGGCGGCCAGCGCCCTGGGCACCACCACCCCGGCCGCCCAGACACTGCGTGACCTGGAACACGCCGGCGTCTCAGCCGGGGTGCTCGACCCGATCGAGATACTCGCTCCAGCCGGCACCGACCGCGCCTCGCTCGCGCAGCGCCTGGCCGCCCTCCCGGGAGTGCGCACCGCCACCGCCCCCGCCGGGCCGGCCTGGCGACGCGGCGGCACCGCGCTGGTCAGCGTCCAGCCCGCCGCCGAGCCTTCCTCAGCGGCCGGCCAGGCCACGCTAGCCCGGGTCCAGCATGTCGCCGCCAGTAAGCCGGGTGTCCTTACGGGCGGCCCAGGAGCCACCTTGCTCGATGAGAACCACGCCTTCTACGGGCGGTTCCCGCTGCTGATCGCGGTGCTCGCCGCCGTGACGTTCATCCTGCTCGCCCGCGCGTTCGGGTCGCTGCTGCTACCCCTAAAAGCGGTGCTGCTGAACCTGGCATCGGTGGGCGCCACCTACGGGGTGATCGTGCTCATCTGGCAGCACGGCCATGGCTCGCACGCGATCTGGGGCGTGCCCGCCACCGGCGCGATCACGAACTGGGTGCCGCTGATCGCGTTCGCGTTCCTTTTCGGCCTGTCCATGGACTACGAGGTGTTCATCCTCACCCGGATCCGCGAGGAGCGGGACCGCACCGGGTCCACCGACGCGGGCGTGGTCGAGGGCATCGGCCGGACCGGGCGGCTGGTCACCGGCGCCGCGCTCATCATGTTCTTCGCCTTCGCTGCGCTGTCGGCAGGGCCAGAGACGGACCTCAAGGTAGCCGCCACCGCCTTTGGGGCCGGGATCCTGCTGGACGCGACCATAGTGCGCGGACTGCTCGTGCCCGCCCTGGTGGCCTTGTTCGGCAAATGGAACTGGTGGCTGCCGGCCTGGGCCCGGTGGCTGCTGCGGGTTCCGGCCCCGCCAGCCACCGCGAACACCGCAGCCGCCCCGGCGGCGAACCATACGGTGAGGTCATGACCAGCAGCGCCCCCGACGTGCTCGTGGCCGGCGCCGGGCCGGCCGGGCTGACGCTCGCCGCGCAACTGGCCGCCTCCGGCGCCCGGGTGCGCCTCATCGACCGCGCCCTGGACCGGGTCCACGAGTCCCGCGCACTGGCGATCCAGCCGCGCACCCTGGAGGCGCTCGCCGGCCTCGGTGTCACCGACGAGCTGATCGCCTGCGGAAACCCGGCCGTGCAGCTGCACATGCACGCCCGCGGCCGGGAGCAGAAGGTGCCGATGTTCGATCTCGGCCTGGATGACACCGCCTACCCCTACCTGCTGTTCCTGTCCCAGGCCGAAACCGAGCGCATCTTCACCGAGCACCTGGCCGCGGCCGGCGTCCCCGTGGAACGCGGCGTTGAACTGACCGGCCTGAACAACACCGCAGACGCCGCCACGGCCACCCTGCGCCACCACGACGGCCGCGAGGAGGCCCTCTCCGCCCGCTACATCGCTGGCTGCGACGGTGCGCACAGCACCGCACGCCGCCTGGCCGGGATCAGGTTCGAGGGCAGCTCCTACCCGCAGACCTTCGTCCTCGCCGACACCGCCGCCGACGGCATCGAACCCGGCGCAGCGCACGTGTTCCTCTCCGATCAGGGGATGCTGTTCTTCTTCCCCCTCGGCAAGCCGGCCCCGTGGCGGCTGCTGGCCATGCGGCCACCCGCCGACCCCACGCCACCCGACGCCCCGGTTGTCCTCGACGAGGTCCAGGCCATCGCCAGCACCTACACCGGCGGCACCGTGCGGATACACGACCCGGTGTGGATGACCAACTTCCGGCTCCACCACCGCGCTGCCACCCGCTACCGCGCAGGCGCCGTCTTTCTCGCCGGCGATGCCGCCCACATCCACAGCCCCGCCGGCGCCCAGGGCATGAACACCGGCATCCAGGACGCGATCAACCTCGGCTGGAAACTCGCCGCCACCCTGCACGGCGTCACCGACCCAGCGCTGCTGGACACCTACGAAGCCGAACGGGCACCCATCGGCAAGATGGTGCTGCGCTTCACCGACCGGGCCTTCACCATCGCCACCTCAACCAACCCGGTCGTGCGGTTCGCCCGGACCCGGCTCGCCCCCGCCGTGATCCCCCTCGCGCTGAAGACCACGCCCATGCGGGCCTACGCCTTCCGCACCGTCGCGCAGCTCGACATCCGCTACCGGCACAGCCCCCTGTCCCTCGACGGCCCGAACCCACCACGCAAAGGCCCCAAGGCCGGTGACCGGCTGCCCGACGCGGGCATGGTCTGCGAGGGACAGCCAAGCAGGCTGCACCAGCTCCTGGCCGCCACCGGGTGGTACCTGCTGCTCTGCGGACCCCCCGACGCGTGGACCACGCAGACAACGACACAACTCAGCGCGCCCTACACCGGCGTCGTTACCGTGCACCATCTCACCGCGCAGAACACACCGGGCGCGCTGCACGACCCCGACGGTCAGGCACTGCGCCGCCTCGGCCTCACCGCCCAGCACACCGCCCAGTACCTGGTGCGCCCCGACGGCCACATCGGCTACCGGGCCGGCGGCACCGACGTCACCGGGCTCGCACGCTACCTCAGCCGCTGGCTACCCGGCCCGCAAACCCCCACCAGCCAGCCCCAGTAGTCCCGCAAGATGAGCCGCGCACGCACCTGCGTGCGTCTCCTAATCATTGCCTGACCGCGCCGGGTGCCGGGCCACGCGTTGCCGCGACCCAGCAGGCACGATGGGCAGATGACCACCGCCAGGCGGCCACGGCTGCAGCCGGTCTTCTCCAACAGCGGTTACAGATTTCGGATGGATCGACCAACTCTCGAACCCTGAGCCCCTTGCGTCTACCCTGGCACCCCGCGACGAGCCGTGCAGGCAGTCGCCGCAGCACCAGCTTGGAAGGGTGCGACTGCATCGGCTCCTCTGACCAGCATCGGGCCAGGTGATCTGGGCTGGCGTCTGTCCATGAATAACTCTGGTTGCCGGTGGTTCGCCGGTCGACCGGGCACGCGGCGAGCACGCTCGCGGCTCCGTACGGTCGGCCGACCCTTCTCGATGCGAACTAGCTCCGGGATGGTCTGCGAGAGTCGTTTGCGAAGGTCGGTGAGATATATCGGCGCTGGCGGCCGTCTGCCGCTCATGTGGTTGCTGTACTCGCGCGCTGTACGGATTCCATGCGGCCAGGGCCTGGGCGACGGCTGGTCAGAAGTTAACTAGCCCACCGCCTTACTCCTGGCGGGTACGCAAGTACGGCGCCAGGTGGGTGCGCAGCCCAACGGATGCCGCCCTGGACAGCAGTGTGAGCTTTTTGTGAGGTCTCACCGTGAGAATCCCTGTACCGCCGCCAACAAGCCTTTGGCGTGGCGGATGCGGCCCGACGCGGGTGGGCGCGCCCGGTGTGCGCCTCGAGGGGAGAACAACAGATGAAAAGATTCAGCCTGGTCGCGGGCGCGGGCGCGGTCGCGCTGCTCGCTCCGCTTGGAGTAACGGCCTCAGCGCAGGCACAACTGGTCGACCGCTCCCATGAGCACATCACCGACACCTTCGAGGTGCAGATCTGCGGACTCGACCTCGTCAGCACGGTGGACTTTGTCACAAACGAGCAGGAGCGCATCGCCCAAAGCGGGTTCCCCCTGTTCCAGGGGACAGCCAGCGGCACACAGACGTTCACAAACCCTGACACCGGCAAGTCGATCACAAACCAGTTCGCGGGTGTGCCGTTCAAGGACCTGTCCGTGACCGACAACGGCGACGGCACCATCACGCTGCGTACGGCGTCGGCTGGTTTGCCGGAGAAGCTGGTCCTTCCCGACGGCACGATCGTCAGCATGGATGTCGGACGGGTCGTCGTCGTGTCGGTGCTGGACTACAACGGCACGCCGACGAACACCGAGGACGACACGCTCCTCTCGCAGTCGGTGGTCTTCCAGGCCGGTCCGCAGCCTGACCTGGACAGTAACTTCGAACTGTTCTGCCAGAACCTCGTCGCGTACCTGACATAACCCGGCAGGGCACTGCCATTAACTTCCGGGATTTATGTCTGCTGGTGTCCGGTTCTCTGGCAGATGGTGACGACTTGGCCACAGGCTGGTCACAGCGCGGCGTGCGGGCGCGACAGTACCGAAAAGCAACGAAGCTCCTGGCAGGACGTGAGGTGTTCAAGCCAGGAACGTCCAGGAACAGGAGCTTCGTTGTCCCGCCATTTTGCCATGCTCATGCCGTCCCCGCTGGCCATGCCCGCTGCCGCTGCCGAGGCCGAGGATGAGGAGTCCCGCCTGCAGGCGGGTCTGACCAGCAAGATCCTGTCCGGCCCGGGCCTGTGGCTGGACTGGCGTGAGGAGATCGACCGCCGCGGCCTGGTCGAAGAGCTCCTTGCCGAGGGGATTATCGATCAGGCGGTGGCCACCGCGCCGCACGGCCACCAGCTGGACCGGGCGCTGAACGCGAAGACGACCCTGCTGTGCGTCCTGGCCGGGTGCCTGTTCCCCGGCGGGGGCTACGACGGGATCTTGCGCATCACCTTCGGCACGCCCGGCCTGGACCTCAAGCCAGGCACCCCGGTCCCCACCGGCCCGGCGCTGTCGAAGGCCAGGGCGGGCGCTGCTGGGTGGGCAGGTGGCCCGGCGGGCGTTCTAGCTGGACGCCGCCCCCGCCGACGTGGACCTGGGCATCGGGGCGACCTGGCACGACATGGAGACCACCGCCTTCCACGGCACGACGGCCCGAGCTGTTCAGCAATGACGTGCTCGCCGGGGAGTTCGGCGTGCCCGCGGGCGGCACGAAACCCAAGGCCCGCATCGTCGCCCATGTCCGCACCGGGTCCCGCCGCTGGATCGGCGCGGCGGCCGGCGGTTACCACGACGGGGAGAACACCCTCGTCGATGAGCTGGCCGGCACGCTGCGGGAAGGCATGCTCCATCTCGCCGACCGGGGCTTTTCTCCATGGACCGCGGGATCCGGTTCTCCGCGACCGGGGCGCACATGTGCTGGCGGGTGAAGAACGCCGCGAAATCCGTGCCGTTCAAGACGCTCAAGACCCTGCCCGACGGTCGGCCGAGCGGCGCACCAGGCACACCGAAGAAGCCAGCTACACCATTGCGATCACGCCGTCAAATCTCCCGGAATGGGACGAATCTCTCGCAAGTTAAGGGCAGTGCGCGACGAGCTGATGACAGGCATGAGCCGTTCTGACGGGTCGCCCGAAGCCACCCCACGCCATCTCAGGGCTGCCGTCGGCTCGCGCCCCGGCCATGCCCGGTCATCCGATCCGTAGCCGCCGACCGAGTTGCTGTTGAACGTGCGACGTCCCGTGTTGCAGTGTCTGTCGTGTCGGGTGGATGGACGCGGTTCGCGGGGCCATCGTTACGTTTGCTCATCGGGCGGTAGGCACAGTTAAGGTGCCTAGTGCCAACTGATCGTTAACGAAACGGCTTCAGGTGATGCTTGACGGTTTCTAGGGTCTGGCGGCTGGGCCCGGGGCTGGGTGGTCTTGCCCGGGTGGGTGCCAGTCAACGCGGGGGCCGCGGCGGGGTCAAGCGACGGGGCGGTTGCTGGCACGACGTAACGTGAGTACTTGCCGGGATCATGCCGGGGCTCGTGGGGCAGGACGCCGATCGCACCCAGCGGCCCCCCCTCTTTGGCGAGGCTATTGCGATGACCCATCCGCTGGGTGATACCGCCGAGGACGCGGAACGGTGGTGGCGGGCTTACCAGCTGGCCGAAAACGACCAGGCTGGGGAACTTCGGGAGCGCGCCGATTCGGGGGACGAGCATGCCAGGCGGCAGCTGGCTAGCTGGCTGGCCGACCGGGCCAGGACCGGGGAAGCCATCGAAGTCATCTGGCCGCTGGCCGAGGCCGAGGATGACGTGGCCGAGCTGTGGCTGGCCCGGTGGCTGGCTGACGGTGCCCACCTCGGTGAACTGCGCCAGCGGGCCGGCAGCGGGAGCTACCCTGCCCTGCATGAGCTGGCTGAGTGGCTGGCCGGGCACGAGCACCTGGATGAGCTGCGCGAACTCGTCGCCGGGCACTGGGAGCTGCTGGCAGGCTGGCTGGCTGGCTGGCTGGCCAGGGACCATGGCATGAGGGTGGCGCGCCTGGCAGCGGATCTCGGAGATGAGGCCGCCCGGCGGCGCCTGCAGAGGTGGCTGGCCAGGCTGCGCGGGCGCGCCGAGGCTGGAGACGAGCACGCCCAGGGGTTTCTGGCCGAGAATCCGGACTGGCGGGGTTTCCGGGCCGAGTGGGCGGACTGATCAGGCCGGTGCTGGGTTCCCCGGATAGGTGCCTGTGACCGCCGGTGCCGTGGCGGGGGTCAACGTGGAGCGCCCGCAGCGCGCAGCGCGAGGACGAACGACGTTGAGGCCCCGCAAGGCCCGGCGTATTGTCGGGTGGCCGGGAAACCTGGCGGGTTCATGGCGGCGGAAGGCCGGACAGCGGCTCGCCGTCGCTGCCGCCGAGCAGGAAGACAAACCGCTCCAGGTCTTGGTGCAGCTGGCGGATGTCATAGGCGGGGTGGCCGGCGAACTCTGCCAGCGAGGCGGCCAGTCGTGGTCAAGCCAGCCGGTGAGGAATTGCCAGCATTTCCGCGAGTTCGGCCGGCGTCGGCAGCGTCGAGCTTTACTTCGGGCATCGGGTTCACCGGCTTCTGGGGTGGGTGGCGTGGGCCTTGTAACGGTTGATTTCGTGGCTGGTGGTGCGGGGCACGATGGCGACGGGTTCGCCGTCGATGACCAGCCGGAAGCTGTTGTTCTCGGTCATGACGGTGACGATCTTTCCGGGCTGAAGGACTACGTCGCCACTCTCGCCGGTGTGAGGATGTCACCATTCCCTCCGGTGGCAACCCGGAAGGCCCTATGGAGCTGAGCTGACAGCAACGGTGACAGCAACAGCAGCAGCCAACGGTAAGCGTCAGCGGTCGCCAGCACCCATGGACACTCGCGCTTCATGCAGGACCTGGAGGTATGTCCGGCCTGAAAAGCAGACAGTCGCGGCGAGGGCGAGCAGCAACGCGAGCAGCAACGCCGTTGGACAGCCTGGGACGACGCCACACCAAGCCAACCGCTCCGACGCAGCTAGACCGATAACCCGGACGGATTCGGACGGTCTCAGTCGTGGCCGAGCCCGCCTTTTAATCCGCGGGTCCACGGTGAAGATCACCGTGCCATAAGCGTGCCATTAGCCACGCACCTGGCGGTCACATCTGGGCAACAAGGGCGGTCAGCTGGGCGAGGTTGCGTTTGGCCAGGTTGGCCAGGGACCTTTTCGGGTGTGACCACACCGGCCCGACCGGGACGCAGTGACCGCTTGACCGGAGCGCAAGACTCGCCCCCGGGTAGATCATCGTGCCGCTGTGGCCTATTCGCTCCATGAGCTCGCGCAATTTCGCGCAAGCGGAAGGTCGGCAGTGCGATTCTGCCCTGGCCACCGGCTCTGAACTTCATCATCTTGGTTGAAGCGAGCAGGGACTCCAACTCATACATGAAGCTCTGCCTGGCGCGGGGAAAGCTCCCCTTGTTCCCGGGCCTGTTCCCGGCGCATCCTGTAGTCGTGACGCGGGCGCGGGGGACGCCCGCGAGGGGATGATCGATGAACCTCATTCGCCGGGCTTCTGCCTCGACTGCTGCGACCGCGATGGCCGCGCTGATCACCATCACCGCTAGCGCCTGCGGCGGCGCTACCACGGCGACCGGCACCCCGACCAACGGCCTGGAGAAGAAGTCGGCGGCGGAGGTGCCGCAGGATGCCGCCGGAGCGCTCGGGGCCGCCAAGAGCGTCCAGATCGTGTTGACGCCGCCGCATGGCAAGGGAAGCCCGTCCCAGGTGGACCTGCGGATCCAGGGCGATTCCAGAACCCTCACCTTCGTGGAGAATGGCATCGGAAAAGCCGAGTTCACGATCATCGGCCAGTACGCCTACGTCAAGATCAATCCAGCGGTATTCAAGGTGCTGCCCCTGCCTCCATCGCTTAAGCGCATCTCCGGCCGGTGGCTCAGGATCCCTGCGAAGCGGCTGAAGCTTGGTGAGGAGTTCTCCCTCGCTTCCCTAGCGGCCCAGCTGACCCACCACGGCCCCCTTGAACCCGCTGTCCGGCAGGCAACGCTCAACGGCAGAAAGGTTGTTGTCATCACCGACCAGCGGAACGGCGCGAAATTGTACGTCGCGAACACCGGCCCCGCCTACCCGCTTCTCATCGCGAACCCGGACGGACGGCGGATAGAACTCAGCGACTACGGCGCCAACTTCCACATCACCGCGCCCAGCAACGCCATCCTGGCACGCTAGCGGCGGGCCGGACGCTACGGGTGGCTGCCGGACGGGAGGATGTCAGATGGGCACGATGATCTCGATGAACATCATCCGGCGGACTTGCTCCACGACGCTCAACCCCACGAACATGCCCCGGCCGCCCCTGCCGCGAACTGCATCACGACGAGGCATGCCCAGGCGGGCGATATCAAGCATCGGGTGAAGTGGCCCACGCGTTCTTCCTACAGTCCGGTCAACGCCTGGCGTTCGGAACAGCCAGTCTCTCTGTAACGCGCTCATCAGTACTAGCGGGGCAGGTGCCCCTGGCTGGCGGAAGCTTGATCTGGCCTACGCCAGGTGAGGTCAAGGTCTCGCAGGCGCTCGCGGCGCCAGCGCATCGACGCCTCGCGCCGATCGCGGAGCGTGACTGAATTTCGGTGACAACCCGCACGCGTACCCGCCGATATGCACGCTCGTGGTGATCGATAAGTAGGTCGGTCAAAACGTGCCGAAGGATCGTTCTGTCGCTGCCTTGGTCGGCCCGGTCAAGCTGTGGTCACTAAGAAACCTGTTCCTGAGCCTCGCCTGACAGCGCCCATCGGCCAGGGCCGCCTCACTTCTGCCGATGATCAAAACGATATTGGTTGCATGTACCCCTGACTCCAACCCTTGGGACCAGAGCGGCCCGGCCCGCACGGGAAGTCGGGTCTGCCGGCCTTGGGCTAGCGCCCCCAGTGGTCCAGCGGCAGCGGGCCACGGCTGAGAACCGTCCGGATCGCGAACGTGCTCTGGGCCTCGACGACCGAGGGGATCGTCAGGATCTGGCCCAGCAGCAGTTGTTCGTAGCTCGCGAGGTCTGGCACGGCAGCCTCCACCAGGAAGTCGTTGGTGCCGGAGACCAGGAAGCAGGCGACGATCGCGGGGATGGCCAGCAGGGCCTCCTCGATCCGGGACGAGGTCTCCTGCGAGTGCCCCTCGACCTTCAGGCCGATGAAGACGGTCAGGCCGAGCCCGGCCCGCAGCCTGCTGACCTCCGCGCGGTAGCCGGCGATGATGCCGCTGGTCTCCAGCGCCTTCACGCGGCGCAGGCAGGCCGACGGCGACAGTGAGATGGCGTCCGCGAGATCGACGTTGGCGATCCGGCCGTCGCGCTGTAGCTTCGCCACGATGGCACGATCCACTCTGTCCGGAACATGCTCAGGCATGAAAACTAGCCTATGGCTTTGATCACGCAATAACGTTGCGTTAACCCTCCCTGCCGGCGTCACATTTGCCATCGCGTGCGGGGCCAATTCGGCCATGGTGAACCTATGGCCCCCTCATCCAAGAACCAGCCGGGCGGACCGCAGCACCTGACGACCTCGCGTGGCGCCGCTCTCTACATCGGGGCGCTCCTGGGCCCCGGCCTGCTGCTCTTGCCCGGCCTTGCCGCGGCCGAGGCCGGGCCGGCCTCGATCCTTGCCTGGCTCGCCTTGCTGGTCCTGTCCGGCCTGTTCGCCGCCGTATTTTCGGCCCTGGGCAGGCACAGTCCCTCCGCTGGCGGGGTGATCGGCTATGTGACCGCCGGCCTGGGACAGCGTGCGGGGCTGGCAACTGGCTGGATGTTCCTGGCCGGGGTCGTGTGCGGCGCCCCGATCGTCTGCCTCATCGGCGCCAGCTACGTCACCGGCCTGACCGGCGGCGGCCAGCTCGCCCGTGCGGCCGTCGCGGCTATGCTGCTGCTGACCGTCATCGGCCTCGCCGCTGGCGGGCTGCGGGCCAGCGCCGCGGCCCAGCTTGTTCTCGTCAGCCTGCTGACCGGCGTGGTGGTCGTGGCGGCCGCCGGTTCAGCAGGAACAGCGCGGGCCGGCAACTGGGCCCCCTTCGCCCCGCACGGCTGGCTCTCGGTCGGCAGCGCGGCGGCGACGCTGATGTTCTCGTTCGTCGGCTGGGAGGCCGTCGCCCCGCTTACGACGCGCTTCGCGGACCCGCGCCGGCAGCTGCCGCGTGTGGTGGCCATTGCCCTCGCGGTCACTACCGTGCTCTACCTGGGCCTGGCGATCGCCACGATCAGCGTTCTGGGCCCGCGGGCAGCTACCGACGTGCCGCTGGCGGGCCTGCTGAGCCACGCCATCGGCACGGCCGGCCCAGACATCGCCGCGGTGGCCGCCATCGTGCTGACCCTCGGTGCCACCAATGCCTACATCAACGGCGCGGCCGCCATGGCCGGGCAGCTGGCGCACGCGGCACCCGGCCGCCGCGGATCCGGGCCCGTGCTCCGGCTCCTGGCGGCGATCACCGCAACGGGCCTGCTGCTGATCATCTTGTACGGGCTGCGGATCGTCAGCACCGCCGCCCTGGTGGCTGTGCCGACGGCGCTGTTCCTCGCGGTCTACCTGGGCGCCATGGCCGCTGCCGCGCGGGTGCTGCGCGGCCCGGTGCGGCTCGCCGCCCTGCCGGCCGCGCTGGCCGTCACCGCCATGCTCGGATTCTGCAGCTGGGCGCTCGCGGTACCTGCCGCTGTCGCGCTGGCCGTCAGCTGGCGGACCCGGGCAGACGCCCGCCGCCACCGCAGAAGCACCCACCCGGCGTGCGCGGTGCGTTGCCCAGGGAGCCCCGGGGAGCGCGAGCTCATGCCATCGCGGTGACGTAACCCAGGCGGCACACCCACAGCCCGCCACGCCCACTCCCGGCCGAGATCAAGGCGCTCACCCACGACACCCGATGGCTCGAACTGCGTCTCAACGATCCGCCCGGCTTCCCATTCGTCGCCGGGCAGTACGTGGAGGTGGCCGTTCCCGGGACAGCCGACAGCTGGCGATCCTTCTCCATGGCCAACCCGCCTGGCGAGCCGGGCCGCGTCGACCTGATCATCAAGGTGATACCCGGGGGGCGTTCTCGGCGGCCCTGGACGGCAGCCTCGCCCGTGGCGATCAGCTGCGGCTGCGGGGACCACTCGGCCAGCTCGGCGTGCGGCTCTCGCACAGGCCCATGATCATGCTGGCCGGCGGATCGGGAATGGCTCCCGTCCTCGCCATGCTCAAGGACCTCGCCGCCACGCGCAACCGCCGCGACGTCATCTTCTACGGCGCCCGCGGACGGAGCGACCTCTTCCTCGTCGACGAGCTGACGGACCTCGCCCAGGGGTCATGACTGGTTCACCTTCGTCCCGGCGCTGAGCGAACCGGACCCGGCCGACGGCGACTGGACCGGCGAGACCGGTCTGATCACCAAGGTCCTGGCGCGGCACCGTCCGTCGACCAAGGGAATGGAAGGTTACCTGTGCGGGCCTCCACCCATGATCGATGCCGCTATCGACGTCCTCAAAGCAACCGGCTGCAAGGAACGCCACATCTACTTCGACCGGTTCGTCCCCTCTGGCTGAACACGGGACATGAACGCAACGGATTTATATCGTCACACCGCCCGCACGGCCGCCTTTTGCGCCGACGATGCCGGATGATGTTGCCGCATGAACAGATCAGTAGTTACAGCCGTCACCGGGGTCCACGCCGTTGGCGATGAAACGCGGCGCGCGACCGCGGACGCGCCCTGCGCCGTGCCAGAACTCACGCGAGTGCGTGACCTGGGGTTCTACGCTCGGCACTCATGCTCATCCGCCTCGTCTACCTGGCCATGGTCTGGCTCTTCGGCTGGCTGGTGCTCCTTTCGCGGTACGGGTCGTCGGACGGCAGCCACGCGACGCCGTTGTCGAAGGTGTGACCACCCCGATCGTCGGTCAGCGCCTTAACGGCCGCCAGCACAGACGGCTGACTTTCGTTCCGGCGCCAGACCAGTGACCAGGTCCAGTACGGCGCAGGCGCGATGATCGGCCGCTGTACCAGGTCCGGCGGGATTGGTGTCGTCTGTCCCTTGGGCGAGTTGACCAATGGGCGGCGAAGCCGTCGTACATGGTCGAAGAACGCTGGGCCGGTGATGCCGCCGCCGTCGATGGGTATGCGGGTGGCGCCGGTGTCGGCCAGGAACTCCTCTGCGTATCTGTTCCACGACAGCCAGCTGGTTTCGTCGGCGTCGACTAGCACCGCTGTGTCCCGGGCGCGCACGGGCGAGGTGTCCGTCCCGGGGGCGACCGCGTAGAGCCGGTCGGCGCCGAGCAGCTGGGCTTCGAGGCCGTAGGTGGCGAGGTCCTCGGCCCGGATCCAGCAGATCGCCAGATCGATGCTTCCGTCGGCGACCCGGGTGGCCTGGGTGTGTGAGGGCAGCACCCAGGCGTCGACGAGCAGTTGCGCGACGCCGGCGGTCCGGCTGGTGAGGTCGGCCGGGCGCCAGTTGACGTAGCCGAGGCGGACGGGTTCGTGCGCGGCCAGGCCGGCGGCCGCCCGGCGCAGCTCGTCGGCCTGTTCCAGGAGCGCCCTGGTGCGTGGGAGCAGCGCCTCGCCAGCCGGGGTAAGCGTCACGGTGCGGCGGTCCCGGTCGAACAGGCGTGTGCCGAGGGCGCGTTCCAGGGCCTTGATCTGCTGCGACAACGATGGTCCGGCAATGCGCAGCCGCGCGGCGGCCCGGCCGAAATTGAGTTCCTCGGCGACCGCCACGAAGTAACGCAGCTGGCGGAGCTCCACGAATTGATCGTAGCGCGGTGGGAGGTTTTGCCTACCAGCAGAGAGAATGCTGGTCGTGGCGGTGCCGGAGGCTGCAGGGCCATGGTGGACACATGACCGAGACGACAGCAGCGAGCACCAGGGTGCCGGTGTCGATCCAGCTGATCGGCGGCCCCACCGTCCTTCTGAAGATCGGTGACCTGCGGCTGCTGACCGATCCGGCGCTCGACGCGCCGGGCCGCTTCCCAGCGGTGACCGGACGCTCTGACCCCGTTCACTAACCGTTCCGCCGCCATAGGGCGGTCGATCAGGAGCACAGTTATGTCTTCAGAACAGAAGGTCGCAATTATCACCGGCGCGTCGCAGGGCATCGGCGCCGGCGCCGTGCAGGCCTACCGCAAGCTCGGGTACGCGGTCGTCGCGAACTCGCGGCACATCACCTCCTCCGCCGACCCCGACGTGCTTACCGTGCCCGGAGATATCGCCGACCCCGAGACCGGCGCGCGTCTGGTCGATCGGGCGGTCGAACATTTCGGCCAGGTGGACACTCTGGTTAACAACGCTGGCGTGTGAGGGACGGCCGGCGGGCCTCGCCGTCCCCGTGGCCGGGGCCGCCGGGATCGTCGTGCCGGCGGCCGCGGCCATGGCAGCCGGGATGGGCGTGGGCCGGTTCGTCTACACGCCGATCCTGCC
>WNGB01005496.1_pt1 | contig 18923 bp, 18 predicted proteins | sample 5400681 | NCBI WGS metagenome assembly WNGB01 (sample SAMN13153367, study PRJNA577476) | soil metagenome | isolation source: 115 cm soil or saprolite under grassland replicate 2 | place: USA:California | collected 2016-06-15
ACGGACGGAGTCCTCGTTTGAAGCTTCCAAACCCGTAGCTCTGCATCAGACCGACCCGACGCTCGCGGCCGCGCTGTTTGCCGCCTGGTCCGGCGACCCAGCAGTGGTCGTCGCCTCGCCCCCGGGCGCCGGCAAGACCCGGCTGGTCGTGCACCTGGCGGAACAACTGAACCGAAGAGCCGGGCTGAGGGTCGCGATCGCTGCCCAGACTCGCGCACAGGCCCTGGAAGTGACAGGCCGCACGGCCGCAATCGGTGGCACTGTGGCACTGCTCGGCTCGCGCGAGTCACAGCGCCCCGCCACCCTCCATCCCACAGCTGGCTACCTGGAGGGTGTAGGCCGGCTCAGTCGCTGGCGCGGAATTGTGGTGGCCACGACTGCGCGTTGGCTCTGGGTCAATGAGCGGGAGTACACGGCTGACGTGTGCATCGTCGACGAGGCCTGGCAGATGACGTATGCGGACCTGGGCGGGCTTGGCCCGCTCAGCGCCCAGGTCGTGCTGATCGGCGATCCGGGTCAGATCGCGCCGGTTGTCACAGGCGACTCGCGTCGCTGGCGCGATTGGTCTGCGGGTCCACAGCGGGCTGCGCCAGAGGCACTGCTGGCGGCCTATCCGGATGCAGTCACAAGACTGCAGCTGTCCCATACCTGGAGGCTGGGCCCGCAAACAACAGCGCTGATCCAGCCGGCTTTCTACCCCGACCTGCCGTTCGACTCGCTTCGTCGGCCACGCCACATACAGCAAGATGGCGAGGCTCTACCGGAGCTCAGCGTCCAGGAGGTGCAAACGCTGGCCGGGCCGGGCGATCCAATCCTGGCCGAGACCGCCGCTGCCCGAGTGTGTGAGCTGCTCGACCGCGGCCTCGTTGTTGATGAAGACGGGAACAGCAAACCACTTGGCCCGAACGATCTGGCCGTGATCACGCCCCATGTCGGACAGGCCAGCGCTGTCGCCGCGCGACTAGCAGATGTTCCGGACGTCCTCATCGGTACCGCCAACCAGGCCCAAGGCCTTGAGCGCGAAGCGGTCGTGGTCATTCATCCGCTCGCTGGCTACCGCGAAGCGCCGGCCTTCGCCACCGATCCCGGCAGACTGTGTGTCGCGCTGTCTCGACACCGTTCGCACGCGACCCTCGTGGTCGACGCTGACACCGACGCTGTCCTGCAACACGCGTACGCAGAGACTCCGCATGATGCTGCACTGGCGATCCAGCGCCAAGTGCTGGCAGCTATTCGCATTAATCCTTGACGCGCCGTCGGTTCTGAACCGTGGCAACAGCTGGCTAGAACGACGACCGAGAGTTCGTGGCGACACACGCCCACACCGTGTGCCGGCGTCCACACGTGGCAGACATTGCCTCGTCTGCCGTGTGGACGTGGCGCTGGTACAGCGGCCGCCGAGCGTTGCCTCCAACAGGACCGACATTCTCTTGCAGCTACCCGCTGGTCCGACCGCCGCAGTCGTCCGGTCCTGCCAACGACTTCCCGCTGCACTGTTTGCGGGGGCAACCCGGCCGCGAGCGACGTAACTGTCCGCACTCCGGCTCCGGCCGCATTGAGCGGGCAAGCGAATCGCCACAAGGTCGTCGCCGAGGTTCGGAGTTGCTTGGCTGGCGCCGTACCGAAGTCGCCGAACGGTTTTCGGGCGACTGCGCACGTTGTCTGGCGCGCCGCGGCTAAACTTTCGAAGAAGCTCGTCCAACAGCGAGAAACTGCGGGCCAGATTCGACTTCTCGTACTTGCTTCGGCTCGCAAGCGCGGCTGACGGCGCGAAAGCTCTAAATCGGTTCGTGCATCCAAGCATGCTGCCTGTGAGTCGACTCCCAGGCAACGTGCGCGCGCAAATGGTCGCCAATCATGGCGCCGCCCTACCCGAGTAAGGTGGGCTTTCTTCATTTAAGGGGGAAATAGCCCGAGAATCCATCCGTCACAACGGGCACATCGGAGCTTTTGTTGATGTCCTCACACTTGTCTATCACGAAGCCCGCAATGTCCGGCATCTCATCAGTGCCGGCTTCCTCGAGCCCACTGCACGGGAGCGCATCAGGAGCCAACCAATCAATCGGGTCAAGGCTTGGCAAGCAATCCAGCCAATCCGTGCCAGAGCAAAACGCGAATCATCGGCCGCGGGGGCCGAGACGGTCTTCCGGAGTCACTTTGGGGCAAGCCTCGGCGATCTGCGCGTGCTCTACGAGAACCCCAACTGGAAAGGCGCTGGCGACTATGGCGGCAACCACTGGGCCGGCATTACCCGCGCTGTCATCGCGTGGAGTGACGCCATCGACACAGACAACGCTTCAACGTCTGAGCGCATTTGAACGGAAATACACGCCATGCGGCACAACACAGGAACAGTGGCAGCGAAACTGCAAGACCTGGACTCGAGGTTGTGAGCCACCAGCGCATCAGACCCAGAGACGGAGAGGCAAATATCGCCACGAAGACGCCCCATGATGAACTTCTCGGGCTGACAAAGCGTCCTGCAGACACGTACGCGTGGGATGTCTTCATGCAGGACCAGGCCGAGCGGCCGTTGCTGTTTCACGGCACGTCAGCGGTCTTCAAGGACAGCATCAGGCGCTACGGACTCTCTCATCGTCGGCGATCCTACAAATATCGACAGATCCAGCGTGTGCGGTCGATATTGCGCCGCCGTGGGTTGATCGCGCCGAGCTCCGGCGCGGTGCTGAACGACGGTATCCTCGAAAACTGGACGGGGAGTAGCGTGCGCGAGAAGGGCTACTCCCTCACGTTTGACTGGGTAAATGCTCTCGATTTTGCAGTTAGAAATCGCTGTGGCGAAACCATTGAACTTTTCTCCTGTCTGCTCGAGAACGTCTGCAGCGCCGGCGGATTCGATGAATTGCCGGAGCCTGAGCACCGTGAAGTGACTGACGCGTACAAGTGGGTCTCAGGTTTGATGGCCGGGCACAAACCACTGGTCGTCGGAGTCCGGTTTGATCCGCAATGGTTTGCCGAATCGCGCGTGTCCTTCTTCACTGACCCCGAGGTGTTCAAGAGACTCACAGGACTTCCACTTCTGGGACACCGCGAGATGTACCTGGGTTCGTATGATCCCGCCAAGGTGTACACACATAGCGGCGATGAATTCCCATCAATTCGCGATATCCCAGCGAGTGCCATCATGTTATTAACCGAACTCAACTGGAACGATGAATTGAACGCACTACTACAACGTGTGTTGCGCGGCTCCCACTGAAGGCATTAAACCCAGATCGCACTCCGCTCACCCAGAAAATGCTCCACGCCAGAGCATGTGGCAAAGTTCAGCCCAACGCGAAGACCAGGAAAGCCGCCGCCCCGCCCCAATAGAAGAGCGTCCCATTTGATCCGCAATGGTTTGCCGATCCGCGCGCCAAGGCCAACGCTATCGCGGAGCGAGTGATCGGGACCTTGCGCCGAGAGTGTCTCGACCATCTCATCGTCCTCGACCAACGGCATCTTCGGACCGTGCTGACCGAGTTCGTGCAGTACTACAACCAGGAGCGTCAGCATCGGACGCTCAGACTGCAGACCCCTCAGCTGAAGGTGCGTCCGACGACAGGCAAGATCCGATCGCGTCCGGTGTTGAACGGGCTACACCACGTCTACGAACGGGCCGCCTGAGCCCGACTGAGGTTTTGCCGGCCCACAACTGCGCGCGGGCGATGAACGGGGCGGGCGTCCTGGCCAGGCATCAGAACGAGTATGCGCGCGCGGAGGGGCTGCACCGGGACGGACTGGTGCCGGCGCGCGAGCTCGGCGATCGAAGCATTTTCGCCGCGTGCCTGCACAATGTCGGCTGGAACGCCATACGGCGGCACGAGTTCTCTGAGGCACAGGCCCTCCTGGAAGAAGCCGTGTCCGTGGCGCGCGCGGCCGGGATCGAGGTCGCGAAGTGGTCTCGCTGAATGTCCTGGGGCTGATGGCCGACCGTCAGGACGACTATGCGACGGCGCGCGCTGTGTATGCCCAAGCTGCCGCTGCCTGCGAGGAACTAGGGGACACGTCCGGCCTAGCTTTGGCGATGGGCCATCAGGGCCTGGCGACGGCATTCTTGGGTGATCCGTCGGGAGCCGAACGGCTGAGTGAGGCGGCGGTCTCCCTGGCCGGCCCGGGCCATACGCCACTGGCATGGACGTGCCTGCAGTTGGCCTATGTGCGCCTTCTTCAGGGTGAGTACTTGGCGGCGCGAGCGCTCTGCCTCGAAGTTCTGGCCATGCCCGACGACACCGATCACGGTCGCGAGTGGCACGCGGCCGCCTTGCGTGGTCTCGCGAGCATCGCGACCGCCACAGGCATGCCGGAACGGGGTCTTCGTCTGTTCGCGGCGGCCGCAGCCCTTCGGCCACGTGGTGGAGGCGTGCACCTAACTGTTTTCGACGGTCGCGTCGCGGAGTACTGGCGAGGCATTGCAGGGGCCGGCGTCGACGAAGAAGCGGCGGTCGTGGCATTGTCGGCCGGTGCAGAGCTATCGCTCGAGCAGGCGCTCGCGTACGCACTCGATGAGCCGGTGCCTGCCGGTAGCATGCACGGCGCATGACTGGGCTGTGGGCGCGCAGCCAACACAGGTCGATCTGCAGCGGCGTTCGGCAGCGCGGGTGTTCCGGCATAAATGCCTGAAGTGGAAAAAGCGAGCTCGCCTCGGACTGGTTCGAGGTTCCTCCAGGTCATGTCCTCGTCGAGGATGAGCTCGCTGGACACTGAACGCGTCGTGTCCCAATGAAAACGGTGCCAGGCTGAGCCGCGGCGACGGACTGCTGGCCGCCAGCGCGGGCCACCCGCCACTGGGCTGAGCGTCGACCAGCAGTGCCAGCTTGCGACGCTGAGCATCCCACTCGATGCCGTTGCCTTGCAGAACCGAAGCAAAGTCACATTGGGCGCTCAATGCCAGGTTCTCTAGCCCAACGTACTTGGACGCTTCCTCCGGACCGGCTGCCTTTCCTGGATCTCCTTTCTCAGTCCCGACCTCCGCGTACGCGACGGCAAGTCTCTCGGGGATGCGCTCGTGAGCGTCAAGGTCACCCGCGGCGCAGAGCCCGCCCGGCCAGGGCGCCAGTGTGCCGGCCCGCGTCGACCACAACGGTGCCGTTGACAATAACGTACTCGATGCCGACGGGAAACTGCTTGGGCTGAGTGCGTGTGGCGGGTGCGCCGACGTGGAGCGGATCAAAGACGACCACATCGGCTTTGAAGCCCTCACGCAGCAGCCCGCGGTTGGAGAGTCCAAGCCGTTGAGCGGGGAACGAGGTCATTTTGCGGATCGCTTGCGGCAGCGAGAGCGCACCCTCGTCACGGGCGAACTTACCCAGAATCACGGGAAAACAACCGTACGTACGCGGGCTGGGAAACTCGCCGAGCAGCACGGCGTCGCTGCCCACCATGGACAGCGGGTGGGCGAGAAACTTCGGCAAGCTACTCCCATCGCCGCTCAGTGCCGTGTACGACGTCTGCAGGTCCTCCTCCACGAGCAGGTCGCACAACGCATCGACCGGATCCTGGTTGCGCATCGCCGCGACTTCGGCGACGGAGCGGCCCTCGTAGAGGTGATTGTGCGGCTGCTTGAAATACGTCAGCCAGATGTCCTGCCAGCTCTGGCCGCGGGGCGCGACCTCCTGCCGCAGGCGTGCGCGCGCCGCGGGTGAACGCAACGCCTCGCGCAGCCGGTCGGGGCCGCCGTCGTGCACCCAGTCCGGGAACATGATCAGCAGGCGCGTGCTGCTGTAGACATACGGATAGCTATCGAACGTCACGTCCAGGCCCTCGTCGCGCGCGGCCTCGACGAGCGCCAGCATGTCGGTCCCGCTGCCGGTTGACGACAGGCGCTGATAGAAGTGGGTGATGTGGGCGGGGACACCGGAGCGGCGTCCGATATCGATGGCTTCGCGGAACGGGTCGAGGAATCGATCGCCGAGTCGGTAGCGCACGTGCGAGTGATAGATGCCGCCGAGTCGGGCTGCTTCGGCGGACAAGCCCACCAGCTCATCCGTATCGGCGTAACTGCCGGGCGGGTAGTCCAGGCCCGTGGATAACCCCCAGGCACCCTCTTCCATCGCCTCGCGCAGGAGGGAGCGCATTGTGGCCTGCTCGGCCGCGCTGGCCGGCCGTTCGTCCCAGCCCACGGCCGCGATGCGCAGCGGTGAATTGCCGACCAGATAGCAGATATTGACGGCGACGTTGTCGTCGAACAGCGCCAGGTACTGCTCGACAGTCGACCAGCGGGCCGGGAGCGGTGGATTGCCGTCCAGGCCCGAGTTGAGCTGGATGAACCGCCGCAGGTCGTCATCGTCGCGAAACGGGGCGTAGGAGTTGCCGTCGACGCCGATGACTTCCGTGGTCACGCCCTGGTGCACCTTCGGCTCGTGGCGCGGCTCGGCCAGGATGACCAGTCCGGAGTGGGCGTGGAAGTCGATGAACCCGGGGCAGACGACGCGGTTCGTGGCGTCGATGACGCGCGCTGCCTCCACCTCCGAGACATCGCCGCGCACGATGGCCACCGTCTCGCCCTGGATGCCCACGGCGGCTCGAAAACCGACATTGCCGGAGCCATCGATGACCTGTCCGCCGCTGATCAGCACGTCGAACACTGGGAGTCCTCCTAACTGCCCGAGAAGGCGATGTGTTCTCCGACGCCGTGCTCGAGAGCGGCGCGGTAGACGTGGCTGGCGACAGCGACGTCTTCGATGGCCAGGCCAAATGACCTGAACAGGGTGATGTCCTCGGGCCGACGCGGCGGCACACGGCCGGCGACCAGGTCGGCGAGCTCATGGATGGCCGCGGCCATTACGGCCAGGGCGCCATCACGAACCACAACGTGGCGGCGCGGCAGGTTGGTCGTGTACGCATCAACCGCCAGCGCGCGAAAAGCAGCTTTGAGTACCTCGATCGCGGTCGACATAGGCAGTAGTCGTTGCATGTCGTTTTTCCGCAGGATGACCGCCATGAACGCGGGTGAAGCTACCATCTCCGCGACTGGCGATGCGTGTGCGGATTGCGAATGGCACGCTCATCACACCGCGCGGCGCGGTGCACGGTGACGTAGTGTGTCGAGATGGCACGATTGAACGGGTTGGCGAGCCGGAGCGGCTGGGGGTGGATGAGGAGATTGATGCCACGGGACTGCTCGTGTTCCCCGGCTTCGTCGACCCGCACGTGCACTCGCGCGATCCCGGCCTGACGTACAAGGAGGACTTCGCGCACTCGACGCGCGCAGCGGCGGCCGGCGGCGTGACCACCGTGCTGGAGATGCCCAACGCAATTCCGCCCGTGACCAGCGCCGCGCTGTTCGAGGAGCGGGCCTCCCAACACGGCCGCGTGGCATTCGTGGACTTTGGTCTGTGGGGACTCGCCCTTGGCTCGGAGAATCTGGCCGACATCGGCGGCTTGTTCGAAGCAGGCGCCGTGGCAGTCAAGCTGTTCTGGGGCTATGCGCTCGATCGACGTACGCGGGCGCTCGTGTACAACGTCTCGTCCGAGCCCGCCGAGAACCTCATCCAGCCGCCCGATAACGGCGACGTGCTGGCGTTGTGCCAGGTTGTTGCTCGCGCGGGTGGCCTGCTGGGCGCACATTGTGAGGATCGCGGCGTGATCGACGCCGCCGAGCGCGCCCTCGGCCATCCCATCAGTTCCTACGCTGAGCTGCTCCAGGCCCGACCGTCCACCGCCGAAGCCGTGTCGATCGCCGTCGCCGCCGAACTCAGCGCGGCCAGCGGCTGTCGCATCCACGTCGTCCACACCTCGTCAGCGGCTGGCATTCGAGCGGTTCGGCGCGCGCAAGCGGAAGGCGTACGGCTGACGGCGGAGACGTGCCCGCACTACCTCGCGTTCAGCCAGACCGATGCCGCGCCGGCGGGCGCGGCGATGAAGGTGTACCCGCCAATTCGAGCGCTCGAGGACCAGGCGACACTATGGGATGCGGTGCGCGACGGCACGGTGGCATCGATCGGGTCGGACCACGCGCCGCACACCCTGGCCGAAAAGACGCAAGACCTGGCCTCGGCGCCGGCCGGCGTGCTGGGCGTCGAGACGATCGGGCCAATCCTGGTACACGACATGCTCAGCGGGCGGATCACGCCCGAACGCTTGGCAGCCGTGCTGTCCGAGAGCACGGCTCGTCTGTACGGGTTGTATCCACGCAAAGGGGCGCTGAAGCCAGGCGCCGATGCCGACCTGACTCTCGTCGATCCGGCCGCGACCACGGTAATCGACAGCGCCCGCCTGCACTCGCTGCACCCGCAGACACCCTGGCACGGACGCACCCTGCGCGGCTCGATCAGCATGACCATTTTGCGCAGCGAGGTCATCGCCCGAGCTGGCGAGCTGGTGGGTGAGCCGCGTGGACGACTGGTCCGCGCCGAGCACGGGCGAAGTGCGCCCACGCCAACCGGACCGAGCCGCGCCATGCTGGCGTTCACCGGTGAGCTCGACGAGGTCATCTCGCCTGAGGTAATGCCAGCCACCGTGTTCGACGCAGACGCACCTACCTCAGATGCCTGACCTGTGCTTCCTCTCGGCCACCGATCTGGCGCGGCAGATCGCGGCGCGTCAGGTCAGCTCGGTCGAAGCCACGCGAGCCTACCTGGAGCGCATCGAGCAGTACGACGAGCATCTGCGTGCGTTCATCACCGTCGATGCCGAGGGTGCGCTCGCGGCTGCCCACGCCGCGGACACGCTGGCCGGATCGCAACGAACGCAGCCACTGCACGGAGTACCCGTCGCGGTCAAGGACAACATCGCCACCCGCGGGCTGCGCACCACCGGCGGCTCGCGCGTCCTGGCGGACTGGGTTCCTGAACGGGACGCCCCCGTGGTACGGCGGTTGAAGCAGGCGGGCGCGGTCATCGTTGGGAAGGCGAACCTGCATGAGTTTGCATATGGCGGGACGTGTACGAATGTTGAATTCGGCGCCGTACGCAACCCGTGGAACCCGGAGCACGTGCCTGGCGGCTCGAGCGGAGGTTCGGCGGTGGCAGTCGCGGCTGGGCTGTGTGCAGCCGCGCTGGGCACCGACACGGCTGGCTCGGTGCGCCTGCCGGCCAGCCAGTGTGGCGTCGTCGGGCTCAAGCCGACGTACGGTCGAACCAGCATTCGGGATGTCCTCCCACTCGCCTGGTCGCTGGACCACGTGGGGCCCATCACCCGCACCGTTGAGGACGCCGGGCTACTGCTCGACGTGCTGGCCGAGACACCTGTGCGCAGTCGATCGACGGAGGGCATCGCGGGCCTTCGCCTTGGCCTCCCGCGCGACTACTTTTTCGACAGCGTGCAGACGGATGTCCTGGAGGCGGTCGAGCGGGCCCTGGAGGTACTCCACGATCTGGGCGCCATTCTGGTCGACGTGGAGTGGCCAGCGGTGCATTTGAGCAATTCGGCAACATGGACGATCATCCTGGCCGAGGCCAGCGCGTTTCATCGCCCGTGGTTTCGCGCGCATCCGGATCGCTACGCTCCCGAGACACGAGCGAACCTCGAGCTGGGTGAGCTCTTGCCCGCTGGGGACTACGTTCAGGCGCAGCGGGTCAGGACAGTACTCCAGCAGCAAGCGCGCGACCTACATGAGCAGGTCAATGCGCTGGTCACCCCGATGCTGGCGATCTCACCGCCGCGCATTGGCCAGACCACAGTCGAGGTAGGCGGCAAAGTCAAGGAGATCAACCCCGTTTTCATTCGCCTGGCCGATCCGTTCAACCTGACCGGGCAGCCAGCCATCTCGGTGCCATGCGGCTTCGGCCGTGACGGGCTGCCGATCGGGTTGCAGATCGCGGCGGCGCCGAGCGCCGAACACACGGTCCTGCGCGTGGCCAGCGCGTACGAGGCAGCCACGGAATGGCATCTGCGGCGACCACCGCTGCTCGAGGAAGCGCGCCGATGATCGTCGATTCGCACGCGCACGTCGACGAGGTGCCAGCGCTGGGCTGGATCGACCCCGCGTCGTCTCTGGTGAGCTTGATGGATCAGGCAGGCATCGACCGGGCGGTGGTGATGACGTACACCGAACTGCCGGCCGTCAACCCGAGCGCGCTGGACTACCTGGCCGACCAGATCGCCAGCTACCCGGACCGCCTGATCGGCTACGTGCGTGTCCACCCCTGGTATCCGGAGGCACTCGACCTGATCGAGCGCGCCTTCGGCGAATTCCAGATGAAGGGCGTAAAACTGCACCCGGTCGGCAATCTGTCGCACCCTGCCTCCGAGGTGTCGTTGCGGGTGATTCGCCGTGCCGCGGCACACCGCGCGCCGGTGCTCTTCCATTGCGGCGATGAAGCGTTGACGACGCCATTGCAGATTGCCCAGGCAGCCGAGGCGGTGCCCGAGGCGAACATCATCCTGGGCCACATGGGCGGCTACTTCCATGTCGACGAGGCGATCGAGGTTGCAGCGCGCTATCCCAATATCTACCTGGAAACGTCGGCAATGCCCTATCCGAATCAGATTCGGCGCGCCGTCGAGGTGGTGGGCGCCCAGCGTGTGCTCTTCGCGTCGGATGGCCCCGGCTGCTCGCCGCGGCTCGAAGTCCACAAGGTGCGGCTGGCGGGGTTGAGCGCGAGCGACGAGGAACAGGTCTTCGCAAGCAACATCGTCGAGCTGCTCGAGGCTGTGAAGCCGCGCCTGTGACCATCGACGTCTTGACATTCGTGGGCCAGTCAGTGTTTGGCTATGGCCAATCGGCCGAAGAGCTTCTGGCGCGGCTGGACGCGGCCGATGTCGAACGCGCGGTCATCTGTCCAGTCAAACCGCGCGCCTACCACCTGGCTGCTGCCAATGATGCGGTAGCGGAGGCAGCGGCACAGCAGGCGCGCTTGATCCCGCTCGCGCGGGTAGATCCCAACCTGGAAGAAGACGCGCTCCGCGAGCTAGACCGCGCGGTAGGGACGCTTGGCGCGCGCGGACTGTTCCTGCATCCGTGGGAGGAGACGTTCCGAGTCAACGACCCGCGCCTGGACCCGCTGCTGGCGCACTGCGCCGAACTGCAGCTACCGGTGGTGATTGCCACCGGCTACCCATGGCTTTCAGAGGCCGCCCAGGTAGGCGACCTGGCCCGGCGGTTTCCTAGTGTGGCGATGGTGATGACCCACGGCGGGCAGATCAATATCAGCGGACTCGGTCAGGCCGACGCTTTCGCGGTGCTTCAAAAACACCCGAACGTGAGCATCGACACTTCGGGTGTGTACCGACAGGACTTTCTCGAAGACGTGGCAGCTGAGTTGGGGCCAGAACGCCTTCTCTTCGGTAGTAACAGCCCGCGCATGGACGTGCGCCTCGAAGTGCAGCGCGTGCGGTGGCTGACGGTAGACGAGGCGTCGAGCGCACTGATCCTGGCTGGCAACGCCCGCCGCGTGTTCAGGCTAGATTCCAGCGCGCGTCCGTCGTAAACGTTCGGTCGGGCGGGAAGGACGTCACCCGCCAGCTATTGGTGCGCATCGGCGTCAGCGAGATAACAGAGAGCGGGTATTTGAGCCGCGCTTCCAGGTAATTGAGGTTGCCGACATACCGCAGTGTCATCCGACGGGTCATCTCGACCCATTCATCGGACCACTTCTCGGACACCACCTTGGCGCGACCCTCCACGTTGACGCGGACGTACGGAAAGTCGGTCTTGTCCACGACCAGGAAGGCGCGCTCGTCCTGCTTGATGTTCTTGACGAACTGCGCCAGCGGCTTGCCGATGATCCAGAAAGCATGACCGTCCCACTCGTACCAGATAGGGTTCACATATGGCCAGCCATCGCGCAGCGTGCCGAGTTTGCCGATGCGGCCTCCCTCCGTCAGGAAGGTGTCGATCTCGTCAGAGTCGAGGGGCGGCACGGCATCCCAGGCTAGCAGCCGCACGCGGGCTCGTGCGGCAGGAGCCTGGTCCGGTAACGTGGCCTGGGCATTTGCCGACATGGCGCGATCGAGGAGTGTAGGCATGAAACGTGTGTACAGCTTGCTTACGGCTGGCGCGCTCATGGCGAGCGCATGCACAGCGGCGCCAGCTACGCCGACCGCGGCGCCCACCGCCGCGCCCAAGCCCGCGGCGCAAGCGACGACCGTACCACCGGCCGCGGCGCCCACCGCCGCGCCCAAGCCCGCGACCTCGCCGGCAGCTGCCACCACGGCGCCGGCAGCGGCAAAGCCAACGGCAGCCCCAGCCGCGGCTGGGCCGACCGCCGCCACGTCACAGTACTCGCAAGACCTGAAACGTGACGCTGGCATCACCGTCGATACGAGCAAGTACAAGAAGGATGGTCCCTACACCATCGCCGCGCTCACGCAGGGACCCGGCAATGGCTGGGGCCTGACCTACGACGTGACGATCAAGGCCGCGGCAGAGGGCAACCCGAACATCAAACAACTCATCTTCCTGCCGGCCGATCAGGACGCGAACAAAGAGATCAGCGCCATGGAGGATGCAATTTCGCAGAAGCCGGACGCCATCGTGCTCGATCCGCTTGGCTCGGCGGCACTGGTGGCGCCGACGACACGGGCGATGGCCGCCGGAATCCCGGTCATCCTGTGCGCCAACGGCATCCAGTCGGACAACTTCGTCACCCGCGTCGACATCGACCTCTACCTGGCGGGCTTCCAGGCGGCCGACGGTCTGTCCAAGAGCCTGAACGGCAAGGGCAACGTGGTCATGTTCAGCGGCATCGCCGGCGTCGACGCCGCCGAGACGTGGAAGAAGGCCGGCGAGGAGGCGTTCAGGAAGTACCCGGACATCAAGATCGTTGCATCTGAATATGCGCAGTGGTCGGTGGCTACCAGCAAGTCAAAAATGGCCGCGATCATGGCCGCCAATCCGCAGATCGATGGGGTCTGGGCGGGTGGCGGCGAGATGGCGCTGGGCGCCGCGTTGGCATTCGAGGATGCCAACAAGACCCACCCCAAGTACGGCTTCGCCAACGTCCTGAATGGCTTCCTGCGCCTGGCCAAAGAGCGGAGCCTGGTCTTCACTGGGGTGCCCGATCCCCCATCGATGTCGAAGGCATGCCTGGATACCGCGGTGGATGTGCTTCAGGGCAAGCCGGTCAAGAAGTTCATCGACATCACCGAGAGTATGCCCGGTAGCGCGGCCTACGACCAGACGCAGATCGACAAGTACTACGTGCCCGATCTGAACGACGATTTCGTGCCGCCCGCGACGGTGCCCATCAAGGCGTACTCCGACGGCGGTTTCGCGCGAAAGTAGACGGACAGCACGGCGTGCCAGGCCTGGACTCCACTACGGAGTGCGTGCTTCGGCTGCACGATGTGGCCAAGGCGTTCAGCGGTATTCAGGCCCTGGGCGGCGTCTCGTTCAACCTCCGGCGCGGCGAGATCCATGCACTGGTAGGTGAAAACGGCGCCGGTAAATCGACGCTCATCAAGATCGTCGCCGGTGCCTACATGCCAGACAGCGGCGGCATCGAGGTAAACGGCGCCACATACGACTCCCTGTCACCTGAGGATGCTGCTCGGCTGGGCGTGCGCGTGGTGTACCAGGATTTCAACCTGGTGCCCGATCTATCGGTGGCCGAAAACATCTTCCTGGGCGCACAGCCGATCGGACGATTCGGACTGCTGGACACCGCCGCGCGGCGTCGTCGCACGGCCGCTCTGTTGGAGCGACTCGGCACGGCTCTCGACCCCGACCGACTCGTCAAGCATCTGACCGTCGGCGAACAGCAGATCGTCGAAATTGCGAAGGCGCTGGCAACGGATGCGCGAATTCTGATCATGGACGAACCGTCGGCCGTGCTGCCCAGCCACGATATGGAGCGCCTGTACGGTGTAATCCGCGCGTTGCGTGCGGAGGGCACGAGCGTCATCTACATCTCGCACCGCCTGGACGAGATCTTTCGGATCGCCGATCGGGTCACGGTGTTGAAGGACGGTCGATCGGTCATGACCCAACCGGTGGCCGACACGACGCGGCCGGTGCTGGTCAACTCCATGGTCGGGCGACAGCTTACGGAGCAGTATCCGCCGCCCAACGCTCAGCCTGGCGAGACGCTCCTTGAGGTGCGTGACCTGTGCGTCGACGGTTGCGTCTACGACGTCTCGTTCACGGTGCACGCCGGCGAGATCGTCGGATTAGCCGGGCTGGGCGGGAGCGGACGCACGACCGTCGCACGGGCGCTGGTCGGGCTCGCCACCATCCATGCCGGCGAAGTGCGCATGGGGGACAAACCGGCGCCAAAGACTCCATCTCAGGCGGCCCGGCTGGGTATCGCCCTGATCCCTGAAGATCGCAAGGCACACGGCTTGGTACTGAGCCACAGCGTCCGTTTCAACGTGACACTCCCGAACCTGACGCGACTGCTGCGCTGGGGATGGCTCATCCTCCGCGGCCGCGAAGCGGCGCTCGTCGACGAATCGGTGCGGCGCGCGCAAATACGACCGCCAACCATGGAAACGGCAGTCGAGAACCTGAGCGGCGGGAATCAACAGAAGGTAGTGCTGGCTAAATGGCTAGTGTCGCAGCCGCGGCTAATTGTGCTGGACGAGCCAACGCGTGGCGTCGACGTAGGCGCGAAGGCAGAAATCTACCGGCGCATGCGCGAGCTAACGCGCGACGGCGTCGGGATCGTCATGATCTCGTCCGAGCTGCCGGAACTGCTCGGCATGAGCGACCGTATCCTGGTGTTCCACGAAGGCCGCGTTAGCGGCGTACTTGCCGGGCCGGCCGCGACGGAGACGGCGGTCATGCACCTGGCAACGGGTTCGCCGGTCGCGGAGGTGGTCTAGGTCGTGGCCAGCAGCGTTGCTCGGAGCGGTAGTTCCGTTGCGCTGCCGATCAAGCGGCCCGCGGCGCGCATCGCCGCCTGGTCACAACGCCTGGACGGCTCGATTCTGCTCATCTACGCACTGGTCCTGCTCGTCGGCATCGGGGCGGGGATCTACTCCGAGCGCTTCCGCGATCCGGGCAACCTGACCAATGTGCTTCGCCAGACGATCGTGCTGGGCCTCCTGGCGATTGGCCAGAGTCTGGTCATCCTGGCCGGCGGCATCGACATGAGCGTGGCGCTCATCGCGCGCTTGTCCACGCTCATCGTCGCCGTGCTCTTCGGTGGCGACGAAGCGCTCATTCTGCCCCTGCTGGCGTTGGGGCTGGCCATCGGCGCGGCGCTTGGATTGGTCAATGGGCTGATCATTACCCGCGTCTACGCAAGCCCGTTCATCGTGACCTTCGGCATGTTCAGCATCTTGAACGGCGTGTGTCTGGCCATCGCGTCGAGTCCGGTCGGCAAGATTCCGCCCGCGTACCTGGCGCTCTATGACGCGCGCCTCGGCCCGCTGCCGATGTGTGTGCTGGCGATGGCAGTCGCCTGGCTCGCTGCCTGGCTGCTGACCAGTCGCACTCGCTTCGGTCGCGCGCTGTATGCGGTTGGCGGTTCGCCGCGTGTCGCGCGCCTGGCGGCGATCAACGTCTCGCGCACGTTGCTGTGGGCGTACGTCTTGAGCGGCGTGTGCGGCGCCGCCGGCGGCCTGTTCATCCTGGCGCGGAGCGGCGTAGGCGACCCGAAGATGGCCGAAGGTCTGGAATTTCAGTCGATTGTCGCCGTGGCGCTCGGCGGAATCAGCCTGTCGGGTGGTCGCGGAACGATCGTCGGCACGCTCGGTGGCGTCCTGCTGCTGGGCGTGGTCGCCAATATGTTCAATATCCTCCAGGTCGACTCGTTCTTCCAGCAGCTCATTCTCGGCCTGGTGGTGCTCATCACTGTCGCTACTTACCGAACAGCGAGAACGGCGTGAGCGCCACTAGCCTTCCCGTCAACCGTGCGCTGCGGACGACTGGGCCGTCGCCGCGCTTCGTGCGCGCTGTCGATCTGGCAGGCCAGTGGGTGGCGCCAGTCGCGAGCGTGGTCGTTCTGTTGTTCGCGGCGGTGTTCGTGCCCAGGTTCTACGAGCCCGGCAATGTGAGCACGGTGGCCATCCAGGCGGCGGTGCTGGGCATCGTCGCAACCGGTCAGATGCTGGTCTTGCTAGTGGCCGGTCTCGATCTGTCAGTCAACGCCGTGCTCGGACTGGGCGCCGTCATCGTCATCTCCAACCAGCAGGGGTTCTCACCCCTGTCGCTGCTCGAAGCGCTGGTGATCGCGCTTGCAGTCGGTCTGGCCAATGGCCTGCTGGTCGCCTGGCGCAAAGTGCCCGCGTTTATCGCGACGTTCGGGATGCTCATCTTCGTCGGCGGTGCGCGCCTGGCGTACACCCATGGCCAGGCAAGCGGCAATGTCCCTGAGTGGCTGCGTGTCGTCGGGATTGGCCAGATCGGGCCGCTGCCGAACGCCACGCTGACCTGGATCGTGGTGCTGCTGCTGGCTGGCGGGTTGCTGGCGCTTACCCGCTACGGCCGCTACGTGTACGCCGTGGGCGCGAACTATGAAGCTGCGCGCTACGCGGGCGTGCCCACGCGCGAGGTGGTTGTGGCCTGCTACGTCATCTGCTCGGTGCTGGCGCTGGTCGCAGGGCTGGTGCTGAGCGGCTACATCGGCTACGTCGACCAGCGCCTGGGTACTGATTTCAACGTGAACTCCATTGCCGCGGCGATCGTCGGTGGCACCACCTTCAGCGGCGGTCGCGGCAACCCGCTAGGTGTCGCGGCGGGCGCCATCCTGCTGAGCATCCTGCTCAACCTCGTGGTCGTGGCCGGCCTGCCCATTAACTGGCAACTAGCGGTCCAGGGTGTCGTACTGGTGGTGGCCACGGCGATCCAGGGCATGCGCGGCCACTTACTCACCCGATGACCAGGCTACTCGTCGTCAACCCGAACACGAGCCGCGAGATGACCCACACCATTCGGCTGTCGGCCGAGGCGGCTGCAGGCGCCATCGGTGTCGAGGTTGATGCCGTCTGCCCGGCCAACGGACCAGAGTCCATCGAGGGACGCTTCGACGAAATCGTGAGCGCCTACTGGACGCTGGATTGCGTGATGCAGATGGTCGATCGGTACGACGGGGTCGTCGTCGCGTGCTACGGGCCGCACGCTGCGATCGACGGCATCCGCGAAGCGACGGATGCGCCGACCATGGGCATCATGGAGGCGTCGATTCTGTACGCGCTGCCGCTCGGCTCCCGCTTTGGCATCGTGACGACGTCGCCACGCTGGCGGCCGCTACTCGAAGAGGGACTCAAGCTACTTGGTATCGAGAGTCGCTGCGCGTCCGTTCGTAGCTCGGGCCTGGCGGTCCTCGACCTGGATCGGCTGGCGCGCACAGAAGTGTGCGCGCGGCTGGCCGACGAGGCGCGCGCGGCAGTCGAACAGGATGGCGCCGAAGTTATCCTGCTCGGGTGCGCAGGCATGGCGGGGCTCCAGGAGGCGGTTGCGAGCGCCGTGCACGTGCCAGTCGTCGACTCAGTCTGGGCAGGTGTGACAATGGTTGGCGCCCTGGCGCGGGCGGGCGCGCACACCAGCAAGCGCAACCTCTACCGGCCAGTCGAGCCGCGTACAGGGGTGGACGTACCGCCGGGTCTGATGCGCGTGTACCGACCCGCGTAAGCGGGTGGGTTATGCTGCGCATGCCATCCACCGCGAGGCGACTGGCGAAGCGTGCCAGTGTGGGGACGGCGGAACGGAAGCGCAGAAAGGGGTTGAGCATGAGAACCTCATTCCGTCTGCTGGCCGTTGCCTGCCTGCTGCTGGGAGCCTGCGCGCCGGCGGCGCCAGCGCCAGCACCCAGTTCGCCCACGAGCGCACCCGCCGCGGCCTCGAAGCCCGCGCCCGAGGTCAAGCAGGTCGAAATCTGGGCGGTGAAGGATCCCCAGGAGGCGGCACAGATCGCACTCGCGGACGCCCTTGGGTACTACAAAGAAGAGGGTCTGGACGCCACTGTAAAGTGGATTGTCAGCGGTACTGACATGCCCTCACTGGCCGCCAGTGGCCAGGTCAACTTCTACGGCGAGGGCAACTTCACTACGGCGATTCTGCGCGACAAGAACGTCGATATGCGCTACGTGATGCGCACCGCGGACATCTCCGGTACGCAGAGTTTCGTGCTCGGCCCGAATGCCAACATCGCGTCACCGAAGGACCTGGAAGGCAAGAAGGTAGGCATGGCCGCGGGCTCGGGCGTATCGGTCGCGATAGCCAATATGGCCAAACAGCACGGAATTGCCTACGACAAGATTCAGTTCGTCAATCTGCAACCGCCCGACCAGGCGCCGGCGTTGGCGCGGGGCGATATCGATGCCATGGCCGTCTGGGAGCCATGGTCGCTCGCGGGGCGCAAGCTCGGCGGCAAAGTCTATTTCACTGGGAATCACTCCTTTATCGACGGGCAGGACAAGCAAGTCGCCTGGCTCTATCTCGACTCGGGAATCAACGTGAAGGGCGACTTCATGGACAAGAACCCGAACACGGTCAAGGCGGTCATGCGAGCGATCATGCGAGCAACTGACTACATCAATAGCAACCCGATCGAGAAATCCGCCGAGGTGCTCAGCAAATCGCTCGAGGTGCCCGCCGCCGATCTGACGACCATCATGAAGGAAAACATCTACTCCAATGAATGGGACCAGCGCGCGGTCGAGGGCAGCAACGAGTTCATCCAGTGGGGCGCCAACCTGAAGTACGTCTCCAAGCCAGTGGACGTGAAGGAGGTCGTCGACTTCCGACTCCTGAAGGAGCTCGCGCCCGACAAGGTCAAAGTGCCCGGCTACTGAGTGGCCACTGTCTAGCGCCTCGCCGATGCCGCCAGCCAAGCTCGCATTCGAACACGTCACCAAGGTCTACATCGCCACCCGTGGCAAACAGCCGGCCGTGGCAGTCCAGGATTTCTCGCTCGAAGTTGCCGAACACAGCTTCGTGTGCCTGCTCGGCCCGAGCGGCTGTGGGAAGTCGACGTTGCTCAACATCGCGGCCGGTTTCGTGGCGCCGACCAGCGGAGTAGTCCGCGTCGATGGCGCGCCGGCGACCGGACCTGGCGCGGACAGAGGCGTTGTGTTTCAGGAGTACGCGCTGTTCC
>WNGB01006218.1_pt1 | contig 18923 bp, 13 predicted proteins | sample 5400681 | NCBI WGS metagenome assembly WNGB01 (sample SAMN13153367, study PRJNA577476) | soil metagenome | isolation source: 115 cm soil or saprolite under grassland replicate 2 | place: USA:California | collected 2016-06-15
TGTTCGTCTCGCGCGAGCGCGCGTATCACGGCGTCAACTTCGGCGGCGTGGCGCTCTCCGGCATCGTCAGCAATCGGCGCAAGTTCGGCCCGACCTTGCCGGGCATCGCGCACATGCGCCACACGCACCTCAAGGAAAATTATTTTACGAGAGGCGAGGCGGCGCAGGGCGCGGAGCTCGCCGACGATCTGCAGCGCTTCGTCGCGCTCTACGGCGCGGAGAATATCGCCGCCTGCTTCATCGAGCCGATCGCGGGATCGACGGGCTGCCTCGTACCTCCCAGGGGCTACTTGAAGCGCGTGCGCGAGATCTGCGACCAGCACGGCATCCTGCTCGTGTTTGACGAGGTGATCTGCGGCTTCGGCCGCACGGGCAAGGCTTTCGCGGCGCAGAGCTTCGGCGTTACGCCTGACCTCATGACCATGGCCAAGGGCCTCACCAATGGCGCGCAGCCGATGGGCGCGGTCGCGATCAGCGAACGCATTCACGATACGATCGTCGCCGCGGCGCAGGAGGGCGCGATCGAGTTCTTTCACGGCTACACGTACTCGGGGCATCCCGCGCCCTGCGCGGCGGCGTTGGCGACGCTCGACATCTACCGCAGTGAGGGATTGTTCGAGCGCGGCGCGGCGTTGTCTCCCTATTTCCTCGACGGCCTGTGGTCGCTCAAGGACCTGCCCGCGGTCGCCGATCTGCGCGGCTACGGCATGCTGGCGGCGATCGAGCTGCACCCCGCAGGCGGCCCGGGCGCGCGCGGCCATCTGCTGCAGAAGAAGCTGTTCGACAATGGCCTGCACCTCAAGACGACGGGCGACTCGGCAATCGTCGCACCGCCGTTGATCGCGGAAAAGCAGCATGTCGACAGGATCGTCGAATGCTTGCGCAAGACTCTGGCAGCCGTCTAGCATCACCGGCCCGGAAACACTGGATCAACCGATGGAGGGAGCATGAAACGCTTGCTGGCAGGGCTGATGTTCGTCGCGGCAACGATAATGGCCGCAGCGCCGGCGTGGGCGCAGAAGACCGTGACCTTCGCCTATCAGGACATGATGAATCCATGGCGCTGGGTGCAGCAGAGCCAGGAAATCGAAAAGGCGACCGGCTTCAAGATCAACTGGCGCCAGTTCGGCGGCGGGGGCGACGTGATCCGGGCGATGGCATCCGGCGATGTTCAGCTGGGCGAGGCGGGTTCGTCACCGATCGCGACCGCGATTAGCCAGGGGCTCGACGTCGAGTTATTCTGGATCCTCGAGGACATCGCGGCAGCTGAGGCGCTGGTCGTGCGCAACGGCAGCGGCATCAATACGATGGCCGATCTGAAGGGTAAGAAACTCGCCACGCCGTTCGTGTCGACGTCGCACTTCCATCTGCTCTACGCGATGGAGCTCGCTGGGCTTAAACCTACCGATGCACAGGTCCTCAACATGCGGCCGCCGGAAATTGCCGCCGCTTGGGGGCGCGGCGATATCGACGGTGCATTCGTGTGGGATCCGGCGCTCGCCAACGTCAAGAAGACGGGCAAGGTACTCGTCACATCCGGTGAGCTCTGTAAGAAGGGCAAGTGCACGTTTGACGGATTGATCGTCTCGAAAAAGTTCGCCAGGGATAATCCGGACTTCATGTTGGCTCTGGTCCGGGCGATTGCGAAGGCCGACGCTGAGTACCGCGCGAATCCGAAAACATGGACGGCGGACAAGGCTAAGGTCGCGGCGGTCGCGAAATGGTCCGGGGGCAAGCCGGAGGATGTCGCCGATGCGATGTCGCTTTACGGCTTTCCCAGCCTGCAGGAGCAGGCCTCGCCGGCATGGCTGGGTGGCGGCCCGAACGGAGGCGCAGCGAAGGCGCTGACCGACACTGCGAAGTTCCTGAAGGAGCAGGGACGCATCCAGGCTCTCGTTCCAGACTACAGCAAGTCGGTAAACCCCGAGTTCGTCCAGAAGGCGATGAAGTAGCTCTTGCCCGAAACGTCTCCTTTCATCTCTGCGGCGGCGCACAGTGCGCCGCCGTTTTTCTGTCAGAATGGGGTAACGCCCGCGTCGGCCAAGGGACCTTCACTTGCCCCAACTCGACATCCGCCATCTCGGCGTCCGTTACGCGACCAAGACCGGCACGGTCGAGGCGCTCTCCGACGTCAACCTGGCCATGCAGGCCGGCGAATTCGTCGTCGCCATCGGCGCCTCGGGTTGCGGCAAGACGACGCTGCTCAACTGCATCGCGGGCTTCCTCCCCGCCACCGCAGGCACGATCGAGCTCGACAGCAGGCCCGTTACCGGCCCGGGCGCCGATCGCGGCGTCGTGTTCCAGAAGCATGCACTCATGCCCTGGCTCAACGTCATCGACAATGTCGAATTCGGCTTGCGCATGCGCGGCGTCGACGCTGTCCCGCGGCGCCAGGTGGCGCTGGAGAAGCTCAAGCTCGTCGGCCTCGAGGATTTCGCCGAGCGTGCGATCTACGAGCTCTCCGGCGGGATGCAGCAGCGCGTCGGCATCGCCCGCGCGCTGGCGTCAGACCCCGAGCTGATGCTGATGGACGAGCCGCTGGGCGCGCTCGACGCGTTCACGCGCGAATCGATGCAGGAGCTAATCCTCGAGGTCTGGCATCGCACCGGCAAGATGGTCTTCTTCATCACCCACTCGGTCGAGGAGGCGTTGTTCCTCGCGACGCATCTGGTCGTCATGACGCCGCGTCCGGGCCGCATCTCGCACGAATACCGCATCGACTTCGGACGACGCTTTATCGACACGCGCAACGCCCGGGCGATCAAGTCGGCGCCGGATTTCATCGCCGTGCGCGAGGAGGTGCTGGCGGTCATACAGCATCGCGAAATGGGGTCAGATACGACTTCCCCATCCTCCCTCGAATCGTCCGGCGCAAAGCAGGGAAGTCGTGTCTGACCCCCCGGAGGACTAAAGTCGTGTCTGACCCCACAGGCAACGTCGACGCATGACGACGGCCGAAGAAGCCGGCGCCGGCAACGGACCGCCCAAGACGTCGAGGTTTGCGACTCTGGGCGAGGGCGCGAGCACGGCGATCAGCGTGCTGACGATGCTCGCCATCGTCGCGCTGTGGTGGCTCGCCAGCCATTTCCGCTGGCTGCCGCCGCTCTTTCTGCCGACGCCGGAAACCGTGTTTGAGCGCTTGTACGAATCGGCGTTCGGCAAGCTGACCGATGCGCCGCTGGCGGAGCACTTCGGCTGGTCGATGTTCCGCGTCTTCACCGCCTTTGTCGCGGCCTGCGTCACCGCGATCCCGATCGGCATCGCGATGGGCGTCTCGCGCATCGCGCGCGGCATCTTCGACCCGCCGATCGAGTTCTACCGGCCGCTGCCGCCACTCGCGTACCTGCCGCTGATCGTCATCTGGTTCGGCATCGACGAGCTGTCCAAGGTGCTGTTGATCTACCTTGCGTGCTTCGCCCCACTGGCGATGAGCGCGCGCGCCGGCGTGCGCTCGGTAGCGCAGGAGCAGGTCCACGCCGCGTATTCCATGGGGGCGTCGAAATGGCAGGTGATCCGGCACGTCATCGTCCCGGCAGCAATGCCCGAGATCCTGACCGCGATGCGCATCGCGATCGGCTTTGGCTGGACGACGCTGGTCGCCGCCGAAATGGTCGCAGCCACCAAGGGTCTGGGGCAGATGGTGCTCAATGCTTCGAATTTCCTGCGCACCGACATCGTCATCATGGGCATCGTGGTCATCGGCGCGGTCGCTTACCTCTTCGACCTGCTGATGCGCTACGTCGAGCACCTCGTAGTGCCGTGGAAGGGGAAGGTGTGAGCAGCGAGCGGGGGTCGAGCGTCCGCGAGTAGCGGCGCGAGCCCGCAGCGAGGGGCCCCACGCGCAGAGCGCGTGGGGATCGCGCGAGGCGAGTCGCCGCTGTGACCGACTCTCAGCGCAGCGTTCTCGATTCGCGCCCAAGGAGGTCACTTCGGCGGCCGACACATGACGCTGCGTAATCGCTCGACCGGACAAGGAGGCCGCGGTCTGAAGGTCCCGCGCGGGGGCATTTTCAACGGTTAGCGACTCCTCGGAGCGCAAGCGCGCCGGGGCGGAACGCGCCGGAGGACGACGGCTGCCCGCCGCCGTGTGCCGGTCATCGGCGCAGGGTTGACAGCCCCGCCTCCATTTGCCACGCTGCCTGCATGGTCGCGCGCCCGCACTTCCAAAGACTCGTCGATCGGGTCCGGAACCTGTCGCCTCTGCCCGCCGCGGTGGTCTACCCCTGCGACAGCGATTCGCTACAGATCGCGCTTTCGGGCCGGTTTGCGGGTTATCTGGCGCCGGTGCTGGTCGGACCGGAAAAACGTATTGCCGACGCCGCCGCGCTGGCGGGACTCGATCTTTCCCGAATCGACCTCATCGACACTCCGGACGAACCCTTTGCGGCAGCACAACGCGCCGTAGCGCTGGCCAAGAACGGCGAGGTCCGCGCGCTCATCAAGGGCAGCCTTTATCCCGACGACCTCATGCGCGCGGTGGCCGCGCCGGAGTCCGGGCTCCGCGGCGAGCGGCGGCTGACACACGCGTTCTTCATCGACGTGCCCGGCTACCCGCGCGCGTTCGTGCTCTCCGATGCGGTGCTGAACATCGCGCCGACTCTCGCCGCCAAGCGCGACATCGTCCAGAACGCGATCCATTTTGCGCACGCGCTGGGCATCACGGCACCACAGGTCGCGGTCTTGAGCGCGGTCGAGGGCGTGACGCCGGCGCTGCCGGCGACCGGCGATGCCGCAGCGCTCACCAAGATGGCGGCGCAAGGCATGATCACGGGCGGAGTCGTCGACGGGCCGCTGACCGCGGACAGCGCGATTTCGGCTGCCGCGGCGCGCGCCAACGGTGTCGAGTCGAAAGTCGCCGGCAACGCGGATGTGCTCATCGTGCCCGGACTCGAGGCCGGCGCGCTGCTGCTGCGAGCGATTACCGGCATGTTCGGGGCGCTCGCGGCCGGTGTGACGCTGGGCGCGACGGTCCCCGTCGTTTTGTCGAGCCGCGGCGAATCGATGGAAGTCCGCATGGCCGCGTGCGTGCTGGCGTCGCTGGTCGCCGCGCACGTGCCGCGCGTCGCCGCGGGCGCGGCCGAGCAAAGGCCCCAGCCGGCCGCCGCCGTCGTCGGCGTCGCTGCCTAGATAGGCCGGGCGCCGCTGCTCGCCCGCATCGACGAAGTATTCCCGCTCTGTCCCTCAAGCCGGGCCGAGCGGGGCGTTCAATGCCCCGCGAGGTCGTTCCACTGCGGCAGCAGCACCATGCTGTTGGGGTTGAAGCCCTTCATCTTGAGCGTGTCCATGCTGCCGACCACGGCTTCGGTATTCAGATCGACGATGGTTACCGAGCCATCGCTCATTCCCGGAAGGTTGAGGAGAGCGTTCTGCACGAAGGCGTAGCGCCAGTCCTTGGTGAAGGCAACGTGGTGCGCGCCCTCGGCCGTGGCGATCGATTTGACGAGCTTCGGCTGCGACGGCCCGGCGCTCAGGTCGAAGATGTGAAGGTGTCCGGGCTTCGCGCTAGTGACGTACATGCGGTCCGCTTTCTTGTTGAAGTAGATCTCCAACGGAACGCCCGCGTTCTGCGCGGAGAAGTCATAGGCCTGCGCGACATCGAAATCCTTTTTCGCCGGATTCCACGTAGCCGTCCATAGCGTGCCGCCGTACATGTTGGTGATGTAGGCCACCGGCGGATTCGCGCCTGGAACGAAGAGGATCTCCACCGGCGCCTCTCCCGACGGCGACGGCTTCTTCGAGACCTTGTAGGTGCCGAGCACCTTTCCGCTGCTCGCTTCCACCGCACTGATCACTTCCCCGGCGTCGCCGAGGTCCGAAGCGCGCACCGTGCTCGTCAGCAGGATCCGGTCGATGCCGTTGTGGATCGCAATGCCATGGGGATAGGGCGCGGCCACCTTTACGCTGCTCAAGGGCTTGTCCGCGACGGCGTCGCCGACGATCATCATCTGCGTGCCCATGCAGCTCAGGTACCACTTCTTGTTGTCTTCGGAAAATACGACGTCTTCGCCGACATTGCAGCCCGGGACTTCGATCACTTTGATGGTGTAGGGCTGCTTCTTCATGTCGATCATGCGCAGCTCGCTCTTGCCGAGCGCGGTGACATAGGCCTTGCTCTGGTCGCGGTTGTAGAAGATGTGATGCGCCACGAGGTCGGCGGGAAGCGGCATGTCCTGCACGATCTGCCCGTATGTCTTCGATTTCGGGTCGACGTCGATGACGGCGATGCCTTCCTTGCGCTCGCCCGTGGCTACCGGCGTCTTGAGGACCTTCAGCGATTCCGGCGACTTCGTCTCATAATTGAGCATCGCGTGAATCTGGCCGAACGCCAATCCGGGCAGGATCAGAAGGACCGCGGCCGCGCACCGTTGCAATTCGAAAGTGAGTCTCATGATCGTCCTCCAGGAAAATTCGGCCGCCCAAGCGAGCGGCGGCGAGAGATGTAGACTATGAACCTCCGCCGGCGCGAGCGCAAATGGCCCGGAGCCGCGATGCGCGACCTCGCGTTTGCCGGTTTTGAAACCATTCGGCTCGTCCGGGGCGAGAAGGCCACGCTACGCTTGACTTCAGACGAGCCGATGACGGTTCACGTGCACGGATACGACATCGAAACGCCTTTGATTCCGGGAATGACTGCGACCATCGCGATCGCAGCGCGTTTCGCCGGCCGATTTCCGGTCACCGCACATATCCACGATTCATCCACGAGCAAGGCCTCGACGCAGAAACACCATCGCGAGCCGACCCTGTTCTACCTCGAAGTCCTTCCGGAGTGACGTCCCGCGCCGCGAATGCTCGCAGGCCGCATTCGCGGCAGGTCGCCTTCTCGGGATTCGCAGCCGCGGCAGCGGCGATTTCTGCTTCGGCGCAGGCGCACGGTTTCGGGCAGCGCTACGACCTGCCGATTCCTCTCTCGCTCTACATCGGGGGGGCGGCGATCACGGTCGCCATCTCCTGCGTGATGCTGGTCGTCTTCGTGCGCGCGGCCCCGGCGGGCGGCATCGCGGCGGTCCTCGATCTGCGGCGGTCGACCTCGGGCCGTGCGCTCGTTGCACCGCCGGTCCTTGCGGGGTTGCGAATCGTCGGGGTCGCGCTCTATGTTCTTGTTGTCGTCGCGGGCCTCTTCGGAAACCAGAGCCCTCTCAAGAACATCACGCCCGTCACGATCTGGGCGCTCTGGTGGGTAGGCATGGGATACGTTTCGGCGCTATTCGGCGACGTGTGGAAGCTCGTGAACCCGATCGATTCGATCTTCATGGCGGTCGAGCGGCTGCATTCGCGTTGGCGTCCCGGAAAATCCTTCGGCCCGGCCTGGATCCTTGCCGAATGGATGGGTGCGTGGCCCGCCGTCGGACTCTTTCTCATCTTCCTTTGGATGGAAATAGCGTGGCAAGAGAGCGATCACCCTGCCCGCCTTGCGGCCGCGATCCTCGGATATTCTGCCCTGACGTGGACCGGGATGTTCGCTTTCGGCCGGTCGCGCTGGCTTGATGCCGGGGAGGTCTTCAACCGCGTCTTCGGAGTCCTTGCGCGCTTCGCTCCCACGCGGATTCGCATCGAGAATGGACGCGTGGCCGAATTGCAATTGCGCCCCTATGCGGTCGGCCTCCTCGCGCGCGAGCCGGTCGGCCCTTCCGAGATCGCTTTGATCCTTGTCATGCTCGCGGCGGTCAGCTTCGACGGTTTCATGGAGACGCCCGCATGGGCCGCGATCGCCGATACCTTCGCTTCGATGACGGCCCGTGATGCGGCCGAGCCGGATTTTCATGTCGCGATGCAGACGCTGGGCTTGCTGGCCGCGTCACTTCTGTTTTTCGCGATCTACGGAATCTTCTGCGGCCTCATCGCGTGGTGCGGCCGCTCGAGCGGATCGCGCGATGAGGCCGTATCTGCGAAGCGGGTCGCTGGGCTTTTCGTGTTCACGTTGGTGCCGATCGCCATCGCCTACCAGGTCGCCCACTATTTCTCCTTCCTGGCCATGGCCGGCCAATACTTCATCGCGCTCGCCTCCGATCCGCTCGGCCTGGGCTGGAACCTCTTCGGGACCGCGAATCGTTTCATCGGCCCGGGTCTCGTCGACGCGCGGCTCGTCTGGTACGTGTCGGTAGCCGCGATCGTGACGGGCCACGTGGCCGCGCTCTACCTCGCCCACTTGCTTTCGTTGCGGGAATTCGCCGGGCGCCGCGCCGCGGTGCGCAGCCAACGGCCGATGCTCGCGCTCATGGTCGGCTACACGATGCTGAGCCTCTGGATCATCGCCCAGCCGATCGTGACGAGCCGGTTCGGCTGATCGGTGCCACGCGGCGCTACGTCAACGCTTCGCTCTTAGGGAACCTCTGAACAAGTCCCACGTGAGCCGCGTTTCTGGCGCAATGGCCTCAGATGCTAGGCGTCGCGGCGCAGCGAATAGTTCGTCCTATTCGCAAGCCGCGCAACAACGCAGATGAGGCCATTGCGCCAGAAACCCGGAGGGACGGCGGCTTTCCGGGCGATCTGCTTTGTCGCGCCGCTCGCCCATGGGGGCCTACCATGAGCTTCGCGTCGCTTCGCGCATCTCATCCCGGAAAGCCGCCGTCGCGGCCACGCGGGACTTGTTCAGAGGTTCCTTAGTCGGCCGCCGATCCCGCTTCGCGCAGAGCACGCCAGACCCGCTCGGACGTCAGCGGCATTTGCAGCGCTCGTGCGCGGCTTCCCAAGCCGCCGCGCGCGAGCGCGTCGATCACGGCATTGACCACCGCGGGTGTCGCCCCGATCGTCCCGAGCTCGCCGACGCCCTTCACGCCCATCGCATTGTTCAGGCATGGCGTCGACTCGTCCATCGTCATCGCGAAATGCCGGATCATTTTGGAGTGCGGGATCGCGTAGTCGAGAAAGCTCGCCGTCAGCGCCTGACCGGATTCGCGGTCGTAGACGAAGCGCTCGCACAGCGCCTGGCCGATGCCCTGCGCCGCGCCGCCCTCGAGTTGCCCGATGACGATCATCGGATTGACGACGCGGCCGACATCGTTGACCGACCAGTACGCAGCCACCTCGACTGCGCCGGTGTCCGGGTCGACTTCGACTTCGCAGATATGGCAGCCGTTGGGCCACGTCGGACCGGCGACGGAGCTCGTCGAGTCGAGGACGATCTGCCGCGACGGCTGTCTGCGCGCGAGGTCGAACAAGCCGATCGATCGGTCGGTTCCCGCAATGCTGAAGACGCCGTCGGCATATTCGATGTCGGCAACCGCTGCCTCGAGCTCGGCGCCCGCCAACTGCTGCGCCTTGTCGACCGTCCGCTCGGCGGCGACACGCACCGCGGAGCCGCCGACGAACAGCGAACGCGAGCCGGCGCTGCCGAATCCGGTGCCGCGGTCGGTGTCGCCTTGCACGATCTTGATCTTGCCGATCGGCACGCCGAAGACGTCGACGGCCACTTGCGCAAACGTCGTCTCGAGCCCCTGACCCATTCCTTGCAGCGCGTTGAAGATCTCGATCTCTCCTTCGCTGCTCACGGTGACGGTGACGCGTTCCTCGAAGACGTCGGCGCCGGTCCATTCGAGGAACGTCGCCATGCCTCGGCCGCGCAAGCGGCCGCGCCTTTTCGCGTCGGCGGCGCGCGCGGCAAAGCCGTCCCACTCGGCGAGCGCAATCGCCTTGTTCATCACCAGCTCGAACTGTCCGCTGTCGTAGGTCTTGTGCATGGCGTTCTTGTACGGCATCTGCTCGGGGCGGATCATGTTGCGCCGGCGGAGCTCTGCCGGATCGATGCCAGTCTTGCGCGCGGCCGCGTCCATCAGACGCTCGATGATGTAGATCGCTTCGGGTCGGCCCGCGCCGCGGTACGCGCTCGTCGGCGCGGTATGCGTGAGCACCCCCTGGATCCGGATATCGATAGTGCCGATGTCGTAGATGCTGGTCGACACCCAGGGTCCGATCATCAGCTGGATGACCACACCCGCGGGCGTGGCGTACGCGCCGAGGTTCGCAAGCGAGGAAACGCGCAGCGCGAGGATGCGTCCGGAGGCGTCCAGCGCAAGCTCGGCCTTGCTCGTCAGGTCGCGCCCATGGGTCGCCGCCAGGAATTCCTCGATGCGCTCCGCGCACCACTTGAGCGGGCGCTTGAGCTCGCGCGCGCAGAACGCGAGCACGACATCTTCCGGATAGAGGCTCGTCTTCATGCCGAAGCCGCCGCCGACGTCGCCGACCAGCACGCGCAGCTTTTCCGGCGGTATTCCGAGCACCTCGTTGCACAAGTCGTCGCGCAGTCCCGTCGGGCACTGGCAACTCACCCGCAGGGTGATGCGATCGGTCGCGGCGTCGTAACTCGCCAGAACGGCGCGCGGCTCGATCGGGCACGGTGCGACCCGCTGATTGACGAGATCCAGCGACACGACATGCGCGGCCTTGTCGAATGCGGCCGCAGTAGCGGCCGCGCTGCCGTGACGAATCTCGGCCGCGATGTTGCCTGTCGCCAGCGGCCATACCAGCGGCGCACTCTCGGCGATGGCATCGACCGTGTCTGCGACCGTCGGCAGTGTTTCGTAACGGACGTCGATGGCCTCCGCCGCCTCACGCGCCTGTTCGGCGCTCTCTGCTATCACTGCGGCGACGGCTTCGCCGACGAAGCGGACCGTGCCGACCGCGAGCGCATGCCGCGGGGGCGAAGCGCTCGGCGAGCCGTCCGCGCGCTTGAAGTCCGCCGACGACGGCAGCGGCTTCACCTGCGCGTGAACGAGATCGTCGCCGGTGACGATCGCGAGCACACCCGGCAACGCTGCGGCGGCGGTCTTGTCGATGCCGAGGATCCGCGCGTGCGGGTACGGCGATCTTAAGAAACAAACCTGCGCCTGGTCCGGCGAGGATACGTCGTCGGCAAAGATTCCCGTTCCGGTTAGAAGCCGGTCGTCCTCGACGCGGAGCACCGACTGTCCGCTGCCAAACCGCCCGTATTTAGAGGCTTTCACCCGCAGTCACCTTCGCAAGCTTACGACCCATCGACGTCTCTACCGGGGGCCTGACGCAGTCGATGAAATAGCGGAGCTTCCCGCCATCGTTTTCCTCGACGAGACCATGAATGTCGGTGTCGAATCCGGGGAATTGCTGGTTGAAGCTGCGCGCGAACTGCAGGAACTGCACGATCGTGCGGTTGAACCGCTCGCCGGGAATCAGCAGCGGGATGCCTGGTGGGTACGGCGTCAATAGGACGCTGGTCACGCGGCCTTCGAGCTGATCGATCTCGACGCGATCGATCTCGCGGTGCGCCATGCAGGCAAAGGCATCCGAGGGCTTCATCGCCGGCTGCATATCGGACAGATACATTACCGTCGTCACGCGCGCGACGTCGTTCGCCTTGTACATGTCGTGGATCTGCCGGCACAGGTCGCGCAGGCCAACGCGCTCGTAGGAGGGCTGCTGCGCGCAGAACTCGGGCAGGATCTTCCACAGCGGCTGGTTCTTGTCATAGTCGTCCTTGAATTGCTGCAACGCAGTCACCAGCGTGTTCCACCGACCCTTGGTGATGCCGATGGTGAACATGATGAAGAACGAGTACAGCCCGGTCTTCTCGACGATGACTCCGTGCTCGGCCAGGTACTTGGTGACGATCGACGCCGGGATGCCGGTCTTAGCGAATTTTCCCGAGACGTCGAGCCCCGGCGTGATCACGGTCGCCTTGATCGGGTCGAGCATGTTGAAGCCGGTCGCGAGGTTGCCGAAGCCATGCCATTTCTCGTTGGCGCGAAGCATCCAGTCGTCGCGCTTGCCCATGCCCTCGGCTGCGAGTTTTTCGGGCCCCCAGACCTTGAACCACCAATCCTTGCCCCATTCGTCGTCGACTTTGCGCATCGCGCGGCGGAAGTCAAGCGCCTCGGTGATCGACTCCTCGACCAGCGCCGTGCCGCCCGGCGGCTCCATCATCGCCGCGGACACGTCGCACGACGCGATGATCGCGTATTGCGGCGACGTCGAGGTATGCATCAGGTAAGCCTCGTTGAAAATGTGCCGGTCGAGCTTGCGGGTCTCGCTTTCCTGGACGAGGATCTGCGACGCCTGCGAGATGCCAGCCAGCAGCTTGTGCGTCGAGTGTGTGGCGAAGATCATCGAGTCCTTGCTGCGAGGCCGGTCCTTGCCGATCGCGTGCATGTCCCGGTAAAACTCGTGGAACGCCGCATGCGGCAGCCATGCCTCGTCGAAGTGCAAAGTCTCGATGGTACCGTTCAGCGTTTGCTTGAGCATCTCGACGTTGTAAACCACGCCGTCGTACGTGCTCTGCGTTATCGTTAGGATGCGCGGCTTCTTGTTCTTGGCCGCGCGCGCGAACGGGTTGGCTTCGATCCGCCGCCGGATGCTTTCGGGTTTGAACTCGTCGAGTGGAATGGGGCCGATGATGCCGAGATGATTGCGCGTGGGCATCAGGAATACGGGAATCGCACCGGTCATCGTGATTGCGTGCAGGATCGACACGTGGCAGTTTCGATCGACGACCACGATGTCGTCCGGCGCGACGTTGGCGTGCCAGACCATCTTGTTCGACGTCGACGTGCCGTTGGTGACGAAAAAGCAATGATCGGCATTGAAGATCCGCGCCGCGTTGCGCTCGGCCTTGCCCACGGGGCCGGTGTGGTCGAGCAGCTGGCCCAGCTCGTCGACCGCGTTGCAGACGTCGGCGCGAAGCATGTTCTCGCCGAAAAACTGGTGGAACATCTGGCCGACGGGGCTCTTGAGGAATGCGACCCCCCCTGAATGTCCCGGGCAGTGCCATGAGTACGAGCCGTCCTGCGCGTAATCGACCAACGCGCGGAAGAACGGCGGCGCGAGCGAGTCGAGATACGCCTTCACCTCGCGGATAATATGGCGCGCGACGAACTCCGGCGTGTCCTCGAAGGTGTGAATGAAACCGTGCAGCTCGCGCAGGATGTCGTTCGGGATATGCCGCGAGGTTCTCGTCTCGCCGTACAGATAGATCGGAATTTCGGCGTTCTTGAACCGGATTTCCTCGATGAAGGCGCGCACCTTGAGCACTGCAGGGTCGAGCTCGGGCCCCGGCGTGAACTCCTCGTCGTCGATCGACAGGATGAAAGCCGAGGCGCGCGACTGTTGCTGGGCGAACTGTGACAGATCGCCGTAGCTAGTCACACCAAGGATTTCCATGCCCTCCTTCTCGATCGCTGCGGCAAGCGCGCGAATGCCCAGCCCCGAAGCATTCTCCGAGCGGAAATCTTCGTCGATGATGACGATGGGAAAACGGAATTTCATGCAACGACTCCTGCGCCAAAAGAAAGGGGGGTGTCAGGCCGGAGGCCACACCCCTCGTCAGGGCTGCATTGTGCACCGCGCTGGCGCGCGATGCGAGCGCTTTGACGGACAAGCGCCGGCTGCGGCGGCGAAGTCGCGCGGTGGCAAGGCCCAAAGCCGCTCGGCCCGCGCCTGCCAGGTCACAGGCTAACGGCGGCGAGTGCGCCTGCCCAGGCGATCGCCCAGCCCGAGCGGAGCGCGCACTCCTCGGCCCGAGCGGCCGCCCGTCCAGATGATAGGCCACGTTTTCCCCCGGATTGGAGTTGCAAGGAGCTCCGACGCGCGTCTTGCAGCGCCGGGTTAGCGATGCTCGCCTGCACATACCCGGTTGGCACGTGAATATTCGAAATGGTCAGCGGCGGCCGCCGGCCAGCCTGGCCGACCGCGGATCCACGCGCAAGCGGGCCATCGCCCAGACGCCGACCGCGGGACCGATCGCAAGCGGAACGAACGCGTAGCGCCAGCCCATCGCGTCGACGAAATGCGGCAGCAGGTGGATGGTCACGAGCGTCAGCGTGAAGCCGAGCGCGGTTTGCAGCGTGAGCATCGTACCCACACGGGCGGGGTCGGCCAACTCCGCAATCGAGGCGGAGAACTGCGCGGAGTCCGCGACGATACTGATTCCCCAGATCACGCAAAGACACAAGAGCGCCGCTGGCGAGCCCCCGTAGAAAAAGCCTATCGTCGCCGCGCAGCTCCCGCTTACCGCCATGGCGATGATCGTCACCGTCGTGCGGCCGATGCGATCCGCGAGCAAGCCGGCTGCGACGCAGCCGACGGCTCCGGACGCAATCGTCGCAAACGCGGCGAACCGGGCGGCGACCTGCGCCGTCCCCGCAGGCAGCGAGAGCGCGAAACTCGCGTTCAGGAATACGCCGATCCATGCCCACATCGCGTAGAGCTCCCACATGTGCCCGAGATAGCCCAGGTTGGCGAGCCGCAGCGGGACGTCGCGCCACGCACCGAGCACGGCATGCGGATCAAAGCGCCGCGGCGGCGCGCGATTCGGACCGACTCCGGCGAATCCGATCAACAGCGCAGCGGCCAGAGCGCTCGCCGAGGACACGGTGACGGTCGGCCGCCAATCGACCCCGCCGAAGGCATTGAACAAGTGCGGCGACGCCGAGCCGAGCGTCAATGCACCGACGAGAATGCCGACCATGAGGCCCATGTCGTCTTTCGCCCACGTCGCGACGAGCCTCATGCCGACCGGATAGACCCCGGCCATGCATACCCCGGTCACCACGCGCAGCAAAGGCGCAAGGGGCGAGGCGGCATTGACGGCGAGCAGCAAGGCGTTGGCGAGTGCGCCCACTGTCGCCGACACCGCGAACAGGCGTCTTGGATCGACGCGGTCGGCGAGGCCCAGAATCGCGCTCGCCAGGCAGCCGAGCACGAATCCCGCCTGCACACCGCTGGTGAGCGCGGCCTGGGAGAAATTCGAGAGCTGGAATTCGGCGGCCAGCGCCGGCGTGACAGCGGAGGCGGAGAACCAGAGCGCCATCGCGGCGACCTGGCAGATCGCGATGATCACGACCGACGCGCGTTTCGACGTAGCCCACGTCTCGAGCATCGTGCGTGATCCCGCGTCAGCGGTCGGACGGCGGCTCAATACTCAGATCTTTGGCAGCGTGACGCCCTTCTGGCCTTGATACTTTCCGCCGCGATCCTTGTACGACGTCTCACAGACTTCGTCGGACTCGAAGAAGATCACCTGCGCGACCCCTTCGTTGGCATAGATCTTCGCGGGGAGCGGCGTTGTATTGGAGAACTCGAGCGTCACGGCGCCTTCCCACTCGGGTTCAAGCGGCGTGACGTTGACGATGATGCCGCAGCGCGCGTAGGTCGACTTTCCGAGACAGACGACGAGCACGTTGCGCGGAATGCGGAAGTACTCAACCGTTCTGGCAAGCGCAAACGAGTTCGGCGGGATGATGCAGGAGTCGCCCTTGAAGTCGACGAATGACTTGTCGTCAAAGTTCTTCGGATCGACGATGGTTGTGTTGAGATTGGTGAAAAGCTTGAATTCGTTCGAACAGCGAATGTCGTAACCATAGCTCGACGTGCCGTAGGAAACGATCTTCTGGCCATTCAGTTCGCGTACCTGGCCGGGCTCGAACGGCTCGATCATGCGCTTTTCGATCGCCATCCTGCGGATCCACGTGTCGGATTTGATCACTTCGATATCCTGTGCTGCTTATTCGAGGCGTCACAGCTCGTCGGCGGACCGATGAAAAGCATTGCGAGCAGGGCCGGATGCAAGGCGCCCCGGAGCGAGGCGCGAGATAGTACACGGGCGTACAGCGAGCGCCGAGCGAGGACGCAACGAAGCAGCCGGCCCGCGCAGTAGCTTTGCATCGGCCCGCTATGTGTTCTGAACCACGATGCTCGGAAACCTGGCCGTGAAATCCTCGGCCTTCTGCGCGACGAACACCGCGGTCTTGCGGGCAATCTCCTTGTAGATCGCCGCGATCTTTCCGTCAGGATCGGCGACGACCGTCGGCCGGCCGGAGTCGGCCTGCTCGCGGATCCGGATGTCGAGCGGCAACCCGCCGAGGAACGGCACGTCGTAGTCCTTGCACATGCGCTCCGCCCCACCTTCGCCGAAGATGGCTTCCGCGTGCCCGCATTTCGAGCAGACGTGGACCGACATGTTCTCGACGATGCCGACGATGGGAACGCCGACTTTCTCGAACATCTTGAGTCCCTTGCGCGCATCGATCAGCGCAATGTCCTGTGGCGTGGTGACGATCACCGCGCCGGTCACCGGCACTTTTTGCGCGAGCGTCAACTGAATATCGCCGGTGCCGGGCGGCATGTCGACGATGAGATAGTCCAGCTCGCGCCAGTTGGTGTCCTTGAGCAGTTGCTCCAGCGCCTGCGTAACCATCGGCCCACGCCACACCATCGGCGTGTCGGTCTCGATGAGAAAGCCGATCGACATCGCCTGCACGCCCCAGGCCTCGAGCGGCTCGAGCGTCTTGCCGTCTTTCGACTCGGGCCGGCCGGTGATCCCGAGCATCATCGGCTGCGACGGCCCGTAGATATCCGCGTCGAGCACGCCGACCTGGGCGCCTTCCGCGGCGAGCGCGAGTGCGAGATTCGCCGCGGTGGTCGACTTGCCGACGCCGCCCTTGCCGCTCGCGACCGCGATGATGTTCTTGACGCCGGGGATGAGCTTGACGCCGCGCTGCACCGCGTGCGCGCCGATCTTGTGACTTATCGCCACCGTAACCTTGCCTGTGCCCGGCAGTGCGGCAAGCTGCGCCTGGACGAGCTTGCGAATCGCTTCGTGCTGGCTCTTGGCCGGATAGCCGAGGACGAGATCGACAGCGATGTTCGCACCGTCGACCTGCACCTTTCGTATCGCCTTGGCCGAGCCGAAGTCGCGACCGGTGTTCGGGTCGATCAGCGCACGCAGGCTGGCCTGGACGTCGGCCTCGGAGATGGGCATCGGCGGATGATCCGGAGCGGTTTTGAGCAACGAAACAGTGTAACGAAAAACGAGGCCGCTCGGTACTCAGAGCGGGGTCGCTTTGCTAGAATGGATGATTCCCCTTTTGCAGCAAAGGTTTTCGAGAAGCATGCCCGGGCGCATCCTGTTCGTGACCACGGCGTTGCCCTACGCCAACGGGCCTTTCCATATCGGCCACATCATGGAGTACATCCAGGCCGATATCTGGGTGCGCTTTCAGAGGATGCAAGGCCATAGCGTGCACTTCGTCTGCGCCGACGATGCGCACGGCGCGCCGATCATGCTCAGGGCCGAAGCCGACGGCACGTCTCCCGAGGAACTCGTCGAGCGCATCTCGGTATCGCACCAGCGCGACTACCGGCGTTTTCATCTGAGCTTCGACAACTGGTATACGACGCACAGCCCCGAAAATGTCGAGCTCTCGCAGGCGATCTATCGCAGCCTCGCCGACGCGGGCCTGATCTACGCCAAGCCGATCGAGCAGTTCTTCGATCCGCTCAAGAGCATGTTTCTGCCCGACCGCTATATCAAGGGCGAGTGCCCGAGATGCGGCACGAGAGACCAGTACGGCGACGCCTGCGAGAACTGCGGCTCGACCTACGCGCCCACCGATCTCAAGAATCCGTATTCGGTCCTGACGGGCGCCAAACCCGAGCTCCGCCGCTCGGAGCATCTTTTTTTCCGCTTGTCGGATCCGAAGGTCGTTGCCTTCCTGCGCGAGTGGACCGCGAAGACTCCGCTGCAGTCGGAAGTGAAGAACAAGATTGCCGAGTGGCTCGGCGCGGACGAGCGCGGCGACAGACTGGCCGACTGGGACATCTCGCGTGACGCGCCCTACTTCGGTATCGAAATTCCACCGACGCCGCAATTTCCGCAGCTGAAGGGCCGCAATTTCCGCAGCTGAAGGGCAAATACTTCTACGTCTGGCTGGACGCGCCGATCGGCTATCTCGCGAGCCTCAAGAACTATTTCGATTCCGGAAAGGCTCGCAGCAACGGCGAGAAGCGATCTTTCGACGAATTCATCGCGCGCTCATCCGATGTCGAGCAGTACCACTTCATCGGCAAGGACATCGTGTACCACCATACGTTGTTCTGGCCGGCGATGCTCGAGTTCGCGCAACGCAAGCTGCCGCAAAACGTCTTCGTGCACGGCTTCATCACCGTGTCGGGCGAGAAAATGTCCAAGTCGCGCGGCACCGGCATCAGCCCGCAGCGCTACCTCGACGTCGGCATGAATCCCGAGTGGCTGCGCTATTACATCGCCGCGAAGCTGAACGACAGAGTCGAGGACATCGCCTTCAATCCCGACGATTTCATGGCACGGGTGAACAGCGACGTGATCGGGAAGTACGTGAACATCGCGAGTCGGGCGGCTCCATTTCTGACGAAACATTTCGAAGGGCGGCTCACACCGCCATCGGAGTCCGGCCGGTTCGGCCCGGCAATCATCGGCGCTGTCGAAATCGAAGAAGAGGTGGCCGACGCATACCGCAATCGCGAATTCGGGAAGGCGCTGCGTCTTATCATGGGCTACGCTGATCGGATCAACGAATATTTCGATTCCGTCAAGCCCTGGGAACTCGCGAAGGACCCGACGCAAAGGGACGCGCTGCACGAGGTCTGCAGCGATTGCATCTCTGCTTTTTTCAAGCTCACCGTAATGCTCAAACCCGTGCTTCCGGCGCTTGCAGAGCGCGTCGAGCGGTGGCTGGGTACACCAAACCTCACGTGGGATGACATCGCTCGGAAACCGCAGAAAATGGGACGCATTCCGAAGCGGGTAAGTCCCTATGAATATCTGATGACCCGAGTTGACCCCAGGCAGATCGATGCGCTGTTCGACGTACAGACGTCTGCCCCCTCACCCCAGCCCTCTCCCCCTGCCGGGGGCGAGGCAGGAGTGCAATCGGCTGCGGGCCCAGCCGATGCTGCGCAAATCTCGATCGACGATTTCTCGAAGATCGATCTCCGCATCGCCAAGATCGTCAATGCCGAGCATGTCGACGGCGCGGATAAGCTTCTGAAGCTCACCCTCGATATCGGCGACGGCCGTCCACGCACGGTCTTCGCCGGCATCAAGTCCGCGTACAAGCCGGAGGATCTCGTCGGCCGCCTCACGCCGATGGTAGCGAATCTGGCGCCGCGCAAGATGAAGTTCGGTCTTTCCGAGGGCA
>WNGB01005497.1_pt1 | contig 18919 bp, 13 predicted proteins | sample 5400681 | NCBI WGS metagenome assembly WNGB01 (sample SAMN13153367, study PRJNA577476) | soil metagenome | isolation source: 115 cm soil or saprolite under grassland replicate 2 | place: USA:California | collected 2016-06-15
TATTCATGAGGCCATGTCGATCGACCAAGCCCTTCGCCGTTTTGCCCAACAGAAGAACACCTATCGCGCGGATCTCGAGAAGCTGGTGCGGATTCCCAGCGTCTCGTTTCCTGGTTTCGACCCCGAAAACGTGCGGGCGAGCGCCGCCGCGACGGCCGCGCTCTTGAAGGAACGCGGGCTCGCCAACGTGCAGCTGCTGGAGATCGACGGGGCTCACCCGTACGCCTACGGCGAGGTTCTGCAAGCGCCCGGCAAGCCGACGCTTCTGCTCTATGCGCATCATGACGTGCAACCGGCGGGTGACGCGCAAGCATGGCAAACACCGCCCTTCGAACCGACGGAAAGGGGCGGCCGCCTCTACGCTCGCGGCAGCGCCGACGACAAGGCGGGCATCGTCGTGCACACGTCGGCGATCGATGCGTGGCTCGGCGCTGGCTCATTGCCCCTCAACATCAAGATCATCGTCGAGGGGGAAGAAGAGATCGGCTCCGAGCACCTCGGTGCCTTTCTTCGAGCCCATGCCCAGATGCTGCAGGCCGATGCGATCGTCCTCACCGATACTTGCAACTTCGAGACGGGTCTTCCGTCCATCACCACCGCGCTTCGAGGTCTCGTCACCTGCGAGGTCGAGGTGCGTTCCATGAAGCAGTCGCTGCACTCGGGCATGTGGGGCGGCCCGGTTCCCGACCCGGTGATGGCCCTTTGCCGAATGCTGGCGGCGCTCACCAACGCCGATGGCAGCATTGCGATCCCGGGTATCGCCGACAAGGTGAAACCGCTCACACCCGACGAGAGGAAGAGCATTCAATCGCTGCCCGGCGACGAGGCGCACTTCCGAGGACAGGCCGGCCTGCTCCCGGGCGTCGAGCTCCTTGGTGGCGGACGTCATCCCTGGGAAACGAATTGGCGACAACCTTCGATTGCCATCAACGCGTTTCAGGCGAGCTCGCGAAAAGATGCCCGTAACATCATCTGTGATTCGGCATGGGCGCGCCTGGGGATCCGAATCGTTCCCGACATGGATCCCCACGAGGTCCAGGCCAAGCTCGTGAAAGCGTTGAAGGACGCGACGCCGTGGGGGCTCGAATGCCGCATCAAGGAGGATCACCCGGCCGGCTGGTGGTACACCGATTCGGGCCACCCCGCGTTTCAGGCGGCATTTCGTGCGCTCGAGAAAGGCTACGGAACGCGCGCCGTCACCATTGGATGCGGCGGTTCGATTCCCTTCGTCGAGCCGTTCGCGCGGGAGCTCGGCGGCGTGCCGGCCCTGCTCATCGGGGTCGAAGATCCGTACACCAACGCGCACTCCGAAAATGAGAGCCTACACCTCGGCGACTGGGAAAAAGCGGTGAAGAGCGCCATCCATCTTTATCAGGAGCTCGCCGACGCCCTCGCGTGACGGTCAGTACGGAACGCGGTCCGGATTGCGGTTCCACGCATCGAAGGGGGCGCTCGCTTCGGCGGCAAGGATCTGCACGAGCGGCACCGTGCGCTCCGACAGAGGTAGGCCGAACTCCTCGTAGACACGGGCGTCGTCGAAACCGGCCGCCGCTGCCTCACGCCGCGTCGCGGCGAAATACACGCGCTCGATGCGCGCCCAATAAACCGCGCCGAGGCACATCGGGCAGGGTTCGCAGCTCGCGAAAAGCGCGCAGCCCGCGAGCTTGAAGCTCCCCAGCGCTCGCGCGGCTGCTCGAATCGCCTGAATCTCGGCGTGGGCCGTCGGATCGTTTTCCGATACGACACCGTTCGATCCCGACGCCACCACCTCTCCATCTCTGACGATGAGCGCGGCAAACGGCCCGCCCCGTCCGCTCGCCGCGTTCATCGCGGCTTCCGCCAGACAGCTGCGCATGAGATCCACCGCAGAAGGAACTTCGCCCATCACCTGAGCATAGCTCGGAGATGTGGCTCCGCTTTCTCGAGCGATTTCTGAGGTAAGTAGGCTTACGGCGAAGGAAGCGTACCCCAGCTCGGGCGGCGATGGTCGCTCTCAGCGCGATGCTTGATCGGGTGGGTCGGACGTTTCGGTTTGAGCGGGGCAAAACGGGGGTTCACAGCCACGAGCTTTCACCTTGGTCCGAATCTGCTAGACAACGCTCCCCCGAGGCTTCGTGACGCTGGTGACGGATAACGCGCCTATCGATCAGATCGCTTCGTTCGAGCTGCCTTCGGACAGGCGGGTCGTTCGGACGCGCGACGTCGCCAACGAAATCGCCCGGCTCGGACGCGGCGCTGCCAATCGAATTGTCCACGTGGCCGGCGTCACCGGCACGATGTCCGCCCTGGTGGCCCGGGCGGTCGCCCTCGCCGATCCTCGGCCGGTGGTCTGCGTCACGACGGACCTCGAAGCGGCGCGCGGGCTGGTCGACGACCTCAACTTCGTGTGGGGAAACCGAGCGACGGAGACAGCTCAGGGCGAGGTGCTTCTCTTCACACCGCCCGAGGCGAGCCCCTACGCCGACGTGACCCCCGATCGCCGTGGTGCGATGGCCAGGCTGGTCACGCTCTTTCACCTCGCTCAGAAGCTACCGTGGCGTTTTCTCGTGGTGCCGGCGGCGGGACTGGCTCGCCGGGTCATTCCGAAGAGCGAGGTCGAGCGACACTCCGACCTCATCCTGGCCGAGCAAGAGCTCGACCGCGACCGGCTGATCGCGCGCCTCAGCGCCGCCGGATACCTGCGTGTTCCGCTCGTCGAGGACCCTGGCTCCTTCGCCGTGCGCGGATCGGTTCTCGACCTGTGGCCCGCCTCGAGCGAGTACCCCGTGCGACTCGAGCTCTACGGCGATCTCGTTTTGTCCTTGCGCCCCTTCGATCCGTCGCTCCAGCGGACCGTCGGTACCGCGGAGCTCGACGCGGACAACCCGGCGGCGAAGGAAGCGAAGGCTTCCAAGGCCCGCGAGCTCTCCGAGCTGTGGCTCCCGCCCGCGCGCGAGACGATCTTGACACCGGAAGCCGTCGACCGCGCGAGAGAAATCGTCCGCTCCCTGTGCGACAAGGTCGACCTGCCATCGAGTCGGGCTCGCGCTCTCATCGAAGACGTGGCGAGCGGCCGCGCCTTTTTCGGCGCCGAGGGATTTTTGCCCGCCTATTACCCCCTCGAGACCCTGTTGCACTACGTGCCCGAGGACGCACTGGTCATGATCGAAGATCCTCCCTCGGTCGTGCGCGCGGTGCGCGAGGAGATCGACCGTGCCAAGCGGGATGAAGCCGACAAGAGCGGCCAGCCCCACCTGCCTTTCGAAGAGCTCTATCAGAGCGAGGAGAATATCGTGTCCGCCATCGGACAGCGGCCAGTGCTCTCGCTGCACCGATCGGCGGTGGCCGGCGGAGGCGAAGCGCACGATCTGACGCGGTTCGAGGCGGCGCCGGAGGAGACTCCGTCGCTCGCCGCGCGCGACCACGGCGATCTCGAGCGCGCCGTCGCGGCGGCGCGAGCATCCCGGGGCAAGCACGGCGCACTCGATCCTTTGCTGGACCGTCTGATCGCTTGGCGGGAGGGGGGTTTTTCCGTTTTGCTCGCGGCGCGCACCGAGACGCAGGCCGAGCGGCTGGTTTCGCTCATTCGTCATCGTGATCTGCCCTGCACCTTGCGACCGGGTCGATTCGAACCGAGCAGGCTCGATGTCCGCACGCCGGGCGGCGAGACGACCGTCGTGGTGGGGCCACTCGCGCGCGGTGTCATCGCGCCTGCGGAGGGTCTGGTGCTCGTCACCGAAGAGGAAATCTTCGGACGGCGCGTGCACCGGGCCAAGGGGCGTGCCGCAGGTCGGGGGGCCAAACCATTTCTCGAGGACCTGCGGGCGCTGCAGGTGGGGGACCACGTGGTGCACGTCGAGCACGGGATCGGCAAATACCTCGGCCTTCTGCACAAAGACATCGGCGGACTCACCGTCGATCTGTTGCTCGTCGAATACGCCGCCGGAGACAAGCTTTACCTGCCCGTTTACCGGCTCAACCAGATCCAGAAATGGTCGGGCGGCGAAGGGGCGCCCAAGCTCGACCGTTTGGGAGGGCAGACCTTCTCCAAGACCAAACAGCGGGTGGAGAAGCAGGTGCGGCAAATGGCCGATGAGCTGCTGCGCCTCTACGCCGAACGCCAAGCGATCCCGGGCGATGCGCTCGCGCCAGCCGACGACGACTACCAGGGGTTCGAGGCCACGTTTCCGTTCGACGAGACGCCCGACCAAGCGCGAGCCATCAGCGAGGTCTTCAAGGATCTCGAAACGGCGAAGCCGATGGACCGTCTGGTGTGCGGCGACGTGGGTTTCGGCAAGACGGAAGTCGCGATCCGCGCGGCGTTTCGCACGGCTCAGAACGGAAAGCAGGTGGCGGTTCTCTGCCCGACGACGGTGCTCGCCCAGCAACACTGGCTGTCGTTCGAGGCGCGCATGCGGAATTATCCCATCAAAGTCGCGGCGCTCTCACGATTTCAGAGCCGGCAAGAGCAGGCCGACATCGTGCGCGGGCTGAAAGACGGAACGGTCGACATCGTCATCGGCACGCACCGGCTCCTCTCGAAGGACGTGCATTTCAAACGCCTCGGCCTGCTCGTCGTCGACGAGGAGCAGCGCTTCGGCGTCACACACAAGGAGCGTATCAAGCAGCTGAAGCTCAACGTCGACGTTCTCACCCTCACCGCGACCCCCATCCCGCGCACGCTGCAGATGGCCGTGAGCGGCCTACGAGACATGTCGCTCATCGCCACCGCGCCGGTGGACAGGCGCGCCATCCGCACCATCGTGACCCGTTCCGACGACGCGGTCGTGCGCGAGGCCATTCGGCGCGAGCTCGCCCGAGGCGGACAGATCTTCTACGTGTACAATCGCATCGATGGAATCTACGAGCGAGCCGCGCGCGTGCAGGCGCTGGTGCCGGAGGCCCGGGTCGTGGTCGGACACGGGCAGATGGCGGAAGCCGCCCTCGAGCAGGCAATGTTCGACTTCATCGAGGGGCGGTACGACGTACTCGTTTCGACGGCCATCATCGAGAGCGGGCTCGACATCCCTCGCGCCAACACGATCATCATCGACCGCGCCGACATCTTCGGCTTGGCCCAGCTCTACCAGCTGCGCGGCCGCGTCGGCCGCTCGAAAGATCGTGGCTATTGCTACCTCATCGTCCCGCCGCCGAGCTCGATGACCGATGAAGCCCGCGCGCGCATCGAAGCCCTCGAGCGCCACACCGATCTCGGCTCCGGTTTTCAGATCGCCTCGCTCGACCTCGAGCTTCGCGGGGCGGGCGACCTCTTGGGCGCCGAACAGAGCGGCAGCGTCGCCTCGGTGGGTTTCGATTTGTTTTGCCAGATGCTGGAGGAAGCCGTGCACGAGCTTCGCGGCGAACCCATCGTGCACGAAGTCGAGCCGGAGCTCTCCTTCGACGTCGAGGCGCTCTTGCCCGAGGAGTACATCGCCGACGTCGGCGTGCGGCTGAGCCTCTACAAGAGGCTCGCCAGCGCCGAAGGCGAACAAGAGGTGACCGATTTGGCCGTCGAGATGGAGGATCGCTTCGGCCCACCTCCATCGGAAGCCAAGAGCCTGGTGCACCTGATGCGCATCAAAACCGAGCTGCGCCGCCTTCGCGTGCTCGGCTGCGAAGCGAGCCCGCGGACCGTCACACTTCACCTGCGGGAAGACACGCCGCTCGATCCGGCCAAGTTGACCGCGCTCGTCGTGAAGAAAGGCTCGCCTTATCGCGTCACGCCGGACATGCGGGTGACGCGCCGCATGACCGATCACGACCAAGTTGCCGACGGCCTCGCCGCGACGGACAAGATGCTCGCCGAGCTCGCGCTCTGCCTGAAGAACGATTAATCCTTTGGCGCACGTTGTGCCGTAGCATACTGTGCCAGTCATCGTGCATATTGGGCTAATGATTGGCACCGATCCTGCTAAGGACGTGTGCCATGGCACACGTCCAACTCCACGGCGAGGCTGCGGATGCCCTCGATGCCCGCGCGCCGTCGGTACCGGCAGAGACCGTCCGAGCGTGGCTCGCGGGGGCGCCTCTCTCGCGCGAGGCACATCTCATTTCCGGGCTCGTCATGCCGGCGATCGTCTTGGCGATGGACATGTGGAGGGTACGTGCCTTCACGATCGACGACGCGTACATCTCGTTTCGTTACGCGCGCAACCTCGCGCATGGCCTCGGCCTCGTCTACAACCCCGGCGAGCGGGTCGAAGGCTACACGAACTTTCTGTGGACGCTCCTTCTCGCAGGCGGCATCCGTCTTGGCTGCGATCCCGAGCTGCTCTCCAAAATTCTGGGCAGCACGTTCGCGCTCGCTTCTCTCGGCGCGACGTACCTTCTCGCGCGAAGACTTCGCCCGTTCGACAACGTTCCGTGCGTCGCGACTTGGCTCCTCGCGTCGACCATTGTTTTTTCGGGTCACTCGATGTTCGGCCTGGAGACGGCGCTGTTCGTGTTTCTCGTCCTCGCCGGGTTGGAGCTCCTTTTCCGCGAAGAACGAAGCAGCGGCCGGGGCTTTCCTTTTTCGGGATTGGTGTTCGGCTTGGCGGGACTCACCCGTCCCGAGGCACCGATGTTCCTCGCTATTGCGATGCTCTGTCTGGGGCGGCGCTTTTTCGGCGGGAAAAATCTCGTCCGGGGTGCCCTTTTCACGTTGGTCCTCGGCTCCCACGTCCTCTGGCGCCACGCCTACTATGGTCGGTGGTTGCCCAATACCTTCAGCGCCAAGACGGGAAACTTCTCCGGCCAAGTCGAGTCGGGTTGGGGATATGTCCAAAATTACTTCGTGCACGCGGGGCCGCTCATATGGCTGTCCGTGCTCGGCCTCGTTTGGGCGGTCGAGGCACGCCGACGTGATGTCGCGCCGATTGCACTGATCGCAGCCGCGATGCTCGCCTATGTCGTCGCAGTGGGAGGCGACTGGATGCCCTACTTTCGCTTCCTCGCTCCGTTCGAGCCGCTTTGTTTCTTACTCGTCGACCTCGGCGCGCGTTCGGTGCTCGACCAGCGCATGCCCGCAGCGCGGCTGGCAGTCGTGGCGTTCGGCTTCGCGATGTTCACCGGGCGTTTCGACGTCATGCGCGGCTCGCAGCGGTGGATTCTGCGTCACGAAGACCGTTTCTGGCACATGGCCGCGGGAGGCACAGCCAAGTGGCTCAACGAGCACGAGCCCGGAGAGATCGCGATCGGTGACATCGGCTATGTCGGTTACGCCACCGACTATCCGCTCTTCGATCTGCTCGGCCTCGTCGACCCGGTGATTGGTCAGCTCCCCGGCGGCTACACCCGCAAGATCGGCCGTGGCTTTACCGAGCGCTTTTTCGAGAAGGAACCATTCTATTTTCTTCTGATTTCCCAAGACAGCAGTTGCCGAAAACCATCGGTACCCATCTCTCGTGTGATTTTCGCCGACCCGCGGTTCGATCCACTCTATGAGGTGGCCGGTCAGGTAGCCCTCGATAATGACGCCGCGTGGTGCATCTACCGGAAAAGACCGCCCGGGGAATGAGCGACGATCAACCGAGTCAGGCCGCCGCCAGTCCGTGCTCGACGGCCAGCCGGCCGACGACTTCCAGCAGCTCGCGCGCTTCGTCGAGACTGCCCAGTCCGAGCTGACCGGTCACCTGGGCACGAACGATGACGCGGCCGGTGTCGGTGAGCTCCAGCTTGAAGTACCCGAGCAGCGAGCCGTCGGGAATCCGGCCCACCATGAATCGATCGTCTTCACGATAGACGCGGAAATCCCCTTCCGGCACCTCGATCGTGCTGGTGTGCGGATCGACTTTCGCGCGGAGCGCCACCATGCCCGACTAGCGTAGGACCTTTCATGCGCGTTGAGAACGTCCAAAGGTATGCCGATCCAACGACCCAGGGACGAAGCTCGATCGCGATCGCACCACACTCTTGAGGAGCAACGACCGGCGATGCCGCAGAAAAATCAGACACCTGTGCGGCGCCGCCGTTCGTCGCGCGAGCACGCTCGATGGGTGCAAGAGCATGCGCGAATCGATGATTCCGCTTTCCCCGAGTACCCCAACGACCCAGCCAGACGCGGCGCATCGCGCGGGGCGCTTCCCAACGGCAATCCGTGGCGGCCGGAGCGGGACGACCAGACGCCCGGCCCCACCTGGGCGCACCCGACGAACCCGTCATCGGTCGAGCCGACGAGCCCCCGCGTCGCGTCGGAGTTACCTAGGCGCACGCAGCGCGTCGAAGCACCTCCTCGTCCGAACGAACGAGGGAAAGGCCGTGCGATAACGGCCGCGTCGACGCGCACGGATCGCCGGATCGCAGAGGACATCACCCGCAGATTCTCGGATTCCAAGAACTTCGACGCGAAGCTCGTCTGGATCGAGGTGCACGGGAAAGAAGTGTTTTTGCGTGGTCGTCTTCCGAGTCGCAACGCAAAAGGGGAGGCCCAGCTGCTCGCGTCATCGGTGCGCGGCGTCACCCGCGTGCACAACGAGATACGCGTCGGCAAGTCGGCCTGACGAGAAGGGCCGGCCTCTTTGGGGTAGACTCTCGGTGAGGTCCTCCTTGAAGACGCGAAAGCCTTCCCTCTTTCTCGCTGGCCTCGTTGCCATCGGATGCGGTGGCAATGTGTCCCATACCGCCGGGTCCGTCGATGGTGGGCCCGACGTGTCGGCTGCCGGAGGAAATGCAGGCGCCGGTGGCGCGGGGAGCGGAGGAGGCGGCGCCGGAGGTGCAGCCGGCGTCGATTGGGGCGTCTGCAGTGGCCCGGGTCAGTGCGTTCTGGAGAAGAAGGGTTGCTGCAATCCCTGCGGCACGCCGGTGCTCGACAGCTTCGCCGCCGTCAACGCCAGCTACGTCGAAGCATACCAGGCCGCCACCTGTCCGGTACCCATGCCCTGCCCGCGCTGCGCAACGGTGCCCAACGTCTATTTCGCGGCGCGCTGCGTGGGGACGCACTGCCAAGCTTTCGACGTCCGGCAAGTGCCGGAGTTATCGGCTTGCTCGGTCGATGGAGATTGCCGTCTTCGCCTGGGGCTCGACTGCTGCGAATGCGGATCGCTGGGCCAGTGGACGGCGGTGAGCCTTTCCGGTCTCGCCGCGCTTGGAACGACCGTATGCGCCCCCGACACGGCCTGTGACGACTGCGCGCCCACCCCTCCCGCTGGCACGACACCGATCTGTTCAGGCGGACACTGCGAAGTCGTCACGCTCAATTGAGCCCCTGAACCTCTCGCCTGAAGCGTCGAAGGGTGCGCTATTCTCCCCCCTCATGCTGCAGGAAACCCGTGCGCGGATCGATCGCCTTTCGCTCCCGTGGAACGCTTACGGGAGCGATCCCTACGGAATCTGCAAGAACGATCTGGTCTGGTTTTTCTCCGCCGCGACGTTTCTCTATCGTGACTACTTTCGGGTGCGGGCCATGGGAACCGAGCACGTGCCGTCTCACGGCCGCGCGATGCTGGTGGGCAATCACTCGGGGGGAATTGCGCTCGACGCGCTCATCGTCGTCGCCGCCATGTTCCTCGAAAAGGACCCGCCTCGGCTGGCGCAGGGGATGGCCGAGAAGTTTCTCGCCAATACACCGTTCGCGTCACGCCTCACCAGCCGCCTCGGTCATTTGACCGGACTGCCCGAGCACGTGGTGCAGATGCTCGAAGACGAGCGCCTGGTTCTCGTCTTTCCCGAGGGTGCGCGAGGAACGGCGAAGCTTTTTTGGGACCGCGATTCGCTGGTCCAGTTCGGAACCGGGTTCATGCGATTGGCGCTGCAGACGCAATCTCCGATCATTCCGTTTGGATTCGTGGGGGGCGGAGAAGCCATCCCGACGATCGCCAATTCGTACAAGCTCGGACGATTGCTCGGCGCGCCGTACGTTCCGTTCACGCCGTGGATCGTTCCGCTCCCCCTTCCGGTGCGCCTGGACGTGCACTTCGGGGCCCCCATGACCTTCGAAGGCAGCGGAAACGAAGACGACGCGACCATCGAAGACAAGGTCGAGGAGGTCAAGCGCCGTATCGCCGACCTCGTCGCCGAAGGACGACGGAGCCTGCGCGGCGCATGAAAATCCTGGTCACCGGAGCGTCGGGCCTTCTCGCGCGCGAAGTCATCCGCAAGCTGCGCGCGACGCAACACGAGATCGCCGGAATCGACGCGCGACCGTGGCCCGACGCCCCGGCCGGCGTGAACGTGCACGTCGTCGACGTTCGCAAGCGAGCGGCCGAAGACGTGTTTCGCCGCTTTCGACCGAACGCGGTGATTCACATGGCCACGGTCACCCATTTGCGGGAGAAAAGCGCGGAGCGCTACCGCATCAATTTGGGCGGCACGAGCGCCGTCTTCGATCACGCCGAAGCCCACGGCGCGAAGCACGTCATCTTCGTCGGACGGCACACGTTTTATGGCGCCGCACCCGACTCGCCGCTCTATCACAAAGAATACGAGCCGCCGATCGGCGCGCATGCTTTCCCCGAGCTCGCCGATCTGGTCGCCGCCGACCTCTACGCGTGTACGGCGCTCTGGCGGATCCCCGAGCTCAAGACTTGCGTGCTGCGCGTCTGCTACACGCTCGGGCCGAGTCGCCACGGAACGCTGTCCGCTTACCTCCACCCGCGACGGGTCCCCACTGTGATGGGATTCGATCCCCTCTTTCAATTCATGCACGAAGACGACGTCGCCGGCGCGATCGTGGCCGCCCTGGAGAAGAGGCTGCATGGCGTCTACAACGTTGCCGGACCGCCTCCCCTGCACCTCGCGACGCTCATCCGGGCCGTGGGTCACACGCCGCTGCGGATTCCGGAGCCGCTTCTTCGCTTCGCCTTCGGGCGTTTCGGGCTCCCCCTCCTTCCCCCCGGCGCGGTGACCCATCTCAAATATCCGGTCGTCATCGACGCGACCACCTTCAAGCAGGCGACCGGATTCCAGTTCCGGTACGACGAGCGGCAAACGATCGACAGTTTTCGTGCCGCACCCGACGGCAAGTGACCCTAGCATTACTGCGTCAGATCTTGGCTCGCGGATCGATAGGGTCATTGCATATTGCGGCTGCGCGACGCAGTAGTCTTCGAGAGCCGAACCTCACCGCGAAACGGCGAGCTGCGTGGCCGCGGCGACACCCGCCGCTTCGAAAGCCGCGGTCGACTTCATCGGCGGATTCGATTCCTGATCCTCCAAAAAGCCGATCAGTCGCTCTCGAAGCACGTAGTAATCGGGATGGTTCAGGACCTCCTGACGAATGCGTGGTCGGGCGAACGGGACTTCTAGAATGTCGCCGACCTTCGCCGCGGGGCCGCTCGTCATCATCGCGATACGATCGGAGAGGAACAGCGCCTCGTCGACGTCGTGAGTGACCATCAAAGCGGTCTTCTGATCCTTTGCCCAGAGGTCGAGCAGCACTTCTTGCAGCTCGTAGCGGGTCAAGGAGTCCAACATGCCGAACGGCTCGTCCAAGAGCAGCATCTTCGGGTGAAGAGCGAACGCCCGCGCCAGCCCCACCCTCTGTCTCATTCCCAGCGAGAGCTGGTTCGGCTTTCGCTCGGCGCATCCGGCGAGACCCACGAGCTCGAGATAGTGGAGTGCCATCTCGTTTCGCTCTCGCTGCGTTCGCGTGGCAAAGACCTCGTCGATCCCGAGCCTGACGTTCTCCAGCGTGGTCATCCAGGGAAAAAGACATGGCGACTGGAAGACGACGCCGCGATCGGGCCCCGGCTCGGTCACTTCCTTGCCGGCGAGGATGATCCCGCCGGACGTGCTCGAGAGGAGCCCGGCGAACACCGAGAGGAGGGTCGATTTGCCGCATCCCGAATGCCCGATGAGTGAAACGAATTCCCCTTTTTGCATCGTGAGGTTGAAATCCCGCACGATGACCGCCGGGCCGCGCGGCGTGTCGTACGTCTTTTCGACGTTCCAGATCTCGACGTACTTCTTCATGCGATGATTTCCAGCCGGGCGCCTTGGGGTTCGACTAGTTCGGTGGTCACAGCCTGGCGCTTGCGCGCCGCCGACGTCATCAGGTAGTCGATGACGCCAGCGCGAATTTCTTTGAAGTGGGGGTCGTGATTGAGGGCCCTCTTGTTTCGGGGCCTTTCGATTTCGACGGCGAACGAGGGACCGAGGACGGCCGAAGGTCCCGCGCTCAGGGGAACGATGCGATCGGCGAGCAGAATCCCCTCGTCCACGTCGTTCGTAATCAGCACCACCGTCGTGCGACTCTGCCCGCAGATGCGCTGGAGCTCGTTTTGGATCGTCGCTCGCGTGAGCGCGTCCAGCGCGCCCAAGGGCTCGTCCATGAGCAACACCTCGGGGTCGGTGGCGAGCGCGCGTGCGACGGCTACGCGCTGTCGCATGCCGCCGGAAAGCTGAGCGGGCTTCTTGTCGCGCGCGTCGGTCAGGTTGACCATCTCGATGCATTGCTCGGTGTGCTCGCGTTTCTTTTGCGCCGGCCAGTCCTTGAAGACTTGATCGGTCGCCAAAGCGACGTTGTCGTAAACGCTGTACCAAGGAAGCAGCGAGTAATTCTGGAAGACGACGCCCCGATCGCGACCGGGCCCGGTGATCTTTTGGCCGTCCAGGATGACCGAGCCGCGGTCGGCAGCGAGCAACCCGGCGATGATCGAGAGCAGCGTCGTCTTGCCGGCGCCCGAAAATCCCACGATCGCCACGAACTCGCCCCGTTCGAGCTCGAGGTTGATGTCATGCAGGACGTCGACTCGGCTCGTGCCCACGCCGAACGATTTGCTGACGTGCTGGATTTCGAGAAAGGACATGTCAGGCCGTCTTGAACCGTCGTTCAGCGAGGCTCATCAAGCGGTCGAGAAGGAACCCGACCAGACCAATGGTGATGATGCACAAGATGATGTGCTCGTAGATCAGGCTATTGTATTCCTGCCACAGAAAGCCCCCCACCCCCGGCGCGCCGGTCAGCATTTCGGCAGCGACGATGACCAGCCAGGCGATCCCGAGGCTCAGCCGAAATCCGGTGAACATGTAGGGCAACGCGGCGGGAAGGAGCACCTTCGTCAACGTCTTTGTTTTGGAGAGCTGGAGGACCTTGGCGACGTTCAGATAATCTTGCGGAATCGATTGCACGCCGAGTGCGGTGTTGAGCACCGTCGGCCACATGGAGCACATGGCGATAGTGAAGATGCCCGCCGGCTCCGGCTTGTGAAAGAGCACGAGCCCGAGCGGAAGCCAGGCGAGCGGGGAGACAGGCCTCAGGATTTGAATGATCGGATCGAACGTCCCTCTGAACCAACGCGACGCGCCGAGAATGAATCCCATCGGCGTGCCCACGAGAAGCGCCAGAGTGTACCCTTTGGCGACACGAATGAGCGAATACCAGGTAAAGCGCAGGATACCTTGATCGAGCTCGCCTCGTTTTTCGAAGGGCTCGACGATGTACGGTCTGCTGACCTCCCACGTTTTGGCCGGCGAAGGCAGGCTCGTGGCCCAGGAGACGCTCGAAAGCGCCCACGCGGCGACCACGACGCCGATGCCGATGGCCGGCAACAGCAAGAAATCGATTCTCAATTTGCTCGGGGATCTCTCGACGTTTTCCATGTGCGATTCGCTCACGATTTCATGCTGTGGACGGCAAACGACGTTGCATACTGCTCGGGCGATTTGGGATCGAAGGTGACGCCATCGAAGAACGTCTCCGGCCCGTCGTTGCGACCGCCGTGCACATAGCCAATCTCCTTCATCGCTTCTTCGTAGAGATCGGTCCGCATGACTTCTTTGGCGACGGCCTCGTAGTCGGGCTTCTCGTCGAGCATGCCCCAGCGGCGGAACTGCGTGAGCCACCACACCGCGTATTTCGGCTGCGGATAGTTGCAGTTCCGATCGTGGAAGGTCATGTAGTTCGGATCTTCCTTGCTGCGGCCGTCGCCGTAATCGTAATGCCCTTGCAGCCGCCCCAAGATGAGCTCGGGCGGACAGTTGATGTACGTGGGTTGCGACACGATCTTGGCCTGCTCGGGACGGTTGGCCATCGTATCGAGCCAGACGCTTGCCTCATGGAGCGCCTTCAACACCGCCTTGACCGTTTTCGGATTTTTCTCGGCAAATTCCTTGGTGAAGGCACATACCTTCTCGGGGTGATCCTTCCAGATCTCCTGCGTCGTGATGGCCGTGTACCCGATATTATCGGAGATGGCGCGGGCACCCCACGGCTCTCCCACGCAGAAGCCGTCCATCTTGCCGACAGTCATGTTCGCCACCATTTGCGCGGGCGGAATCGTGACGAGCGCGGTGTCTTTGTCGGGGTTGATGCCTCCCGCAGCGAGCCAATACCGCATCCACATCGCGTGCGTGCCGGGAGGAAACGTCATGGCGAACGTCATCGGCGAGCCCTTCTTTTTGGCTTCCTCGACCAGGGGTTTGAGGGCCTTCGGGTCGCCGGCAATCTTCTTCTTCAGATCGGCGCGCATCGTGATGGCTTGGCCGTTGCGATTGAGCAGCCAGGGAATGACCATCGGTTTCTTGGGTGATCCGAGGAGGCCGAGCGTGGAGGCGATAGGCATCCCCAAGAGCATGTGCGTGGCTTGGATATCCCCATTCGAAAGCGAGTCACGGATCGCCGCCCAGCTCGCCCCCTTGATGACGGTGGAGTTGATGCCGTACTTTTTGAAAAGCCCTTTTTCGTGGGCGATCACGATGGGCGAGTTGTCGGTGAGCGCAATGATGCCGAAGCGCATGTCGGCGACCTCGGGCTCGGTCGCGGATTTGGCAGGCCCCCCCTGCCGCGCACTAGTGGACGCGCCCGCCTCCGATTTGCATCCGGACACTGCAAGGGCGCTGGCACCCAATCCGACGGCAGCGGCACCCAAGAAGTCGCGACGAGGTATCGATTGGCCGATTCGCTCCGGCATCGAAAGGTTCTTTTTCTTCATCGACATTTCATCCTTTACTGCAAACGCCGGGCGCCTCGCATACTGGCGAAGGGACGTTACGTTTGTATTTCGTTGGCTCGCGTTGTTTGTTTCGTCGCTCGAAGCCTCAAAAAGCAAAGGGCACGTCGAGCTGCGCTATGCGGTAACTCTGGTCGGTCATCGGTCCGTCCAGAGCCTGCACGTAGGCGGCGCCGGGACGAAGCCACATGGTGTCCGACAGTTTGAAGTGGGCACGGATCCCGATCGCCGCGCTCGCGGTGTCACGTCGAGGATCGCTTTCGGGGATCCCGGGGTTCTTCAGCCAGCGCTGGTAACGAAGCTCGGCGCCCGCGGAGAGCTCGGGAATGAAAAAGTAGCCGACATGCAGACCCGAGGTGAAATTGGTACGTGCGGCGTCCTTGTCCACCAATTCACCGCGTACTCGAAACAGTTCGAGGAGCGTGAGCTCCGCCTGCACCGTCAAGCCCTTATAGACCCAAGCGAGACCGACGCCGGGAAACGGCGTGAGATAGTTGACGGCGAACATCGCGTTGTCCATCGAGGCCCGCGTCAGAATTCCGGCGCCGAGCGCGGTACGCACGGCCGGGTCGGGTGTATTGCCTCCTCCGTTTCCCAATGGCAGCGCGAGGCCGAGAAACGGCGCGAGCCGAAATCCCGAACCGAGTTGCACCGCATAGGTCGCGCCGAGCACCGGGTTCAAGAAGGCGCTGCCTTCGGTTCCGACCGGCGGTGAGTCGCTCACCAAGCCGCCGCGAACCAGAACGGCAAGGTCCGGCATCACCTTGTACGAGGCAAGCAGGAGCGTGACGACGGTCGATCCTCCGTTGCCATTGACCGAGCGCATGCCCGACGACGTATCGGACCGCACGACGTTCGCCGCGGCAGCGGGACGCAGTTGCCAGGGCAACGAGTACGGAGGCGCTGGCGGTTTGACCGGTGCGGGAGGAGCCTCGGTGACCGGGGCTGCCGCCTGATCGGGGGTGGGGACGGTGGTCGGCGGGAGCGGCTCAGCCGGCGGTGGCTCCGCTGCGAATGCCGCACGGGCCAATAGCGGAAGCGCGAGCATTCCCGCGCGAACGGTCGTGTTTTTCATTGTGGACATCTTCCTTGTTGATATTCGACGTTTTTCCTACGCTCAATTCGTACGAAACCGCAGCCAGGTTCGACAAGCCAAATCGTTCCTATGCGCATCACTCGTTGCGGCAAGACGTCACCGCCACACTCCTGCCTATCGCTCGAAACACCGCCGTCACGCCCGGTAAGTCCAGTCATGCGGCGCCAACGAGACGGTCCGCCGCCGTCGATGAACCAGCATCGCCTAGGAAGAGCGCCGCAAATCGATGTCTTCCCGTAAAATCGAGGGCGCAGCGAGATCCAAGACGCACGCAAACGCTCTCCGTTCGCGAACCCGTCGCAGATGTCCAACACGTTTCACTCCGGCGTCGGCCGGGTACGGCGGGGTGAGGGGAGATGAGGAGAATGTCGCGCATGTTTCGACGTGATGGACGAACGGAGAGAGCTCGATATCGGCAATACGACCTGACGTCCGGGCGGTGATTGCGCTTGACCAAGAGGTCGCTACGGTCAAAGTATGCACAGGCACGACCCAAATCGGATGCAGTGATCCCAGGCCCAAGATGAACACCGCGCGATCCAAACTCGTCGTTATCGGCAACGGTATGGTGGGGCACAAGTTCTTGTCCCTCCTCGCTGCCGCCGGCGATCTGCGTCGCTGGCAGGTATCCACCTTCTGCGAGGAGTCGCGTCCGGCCTACGACCGCGTCGCCCTCTCTTCGCTCTTCTCGGGGATGACCGCCAAGGACTTGTCGCTCGTCGAAGGAGACTTCTTCGCGGAGCATGGCATCGATCTTCACTTGGGCGATCGGGCTCTGCGCATCGATCGCAATCGACGCCGCGTCATGAGCCGCAAGGGTCTCGAGATCACCTACGACAAGCTGGTGCTCGCGACGGGGTCCTACCCCTTCGTCCCCCCCATTCCGGGGCGCGACGGTACCGGCTGTTTCGTCTACCGGACCATCGACGACCTGCAGGCGATCGCCGCCGCTTCGTCGTCGGCCCGAGCCGGGGTCGTGCTTGGCGGCGGTTTGCTCGGCCTCGAAGCTGCGCAGGCGCTCGTATCCCTGGGGCTCGCCACCCACGTCGTCGAGCTCGCGCCGCGACTCATGCCGGTACAGGTAGACGATGGCGGCGGGCTCGCACTGCGTCGACTCATCGAGAAGCTAGGCGTCAACGTGCACGTCGGCCTCGAGACGAAGAGGATCGATCTGGGCCAGGACGGATCGGTGGAGCGCCTCGTGTTCGCGGACGGGAGCTCGATCGAAGTCGACGTGGTCGTGTTTTCGGCCGGGATCCGCCCGCGCGACGAGCTGGCTCGCGATGCCGGGCTCGCAGTCGGGCCACGGGGCGGAGTCATCGTGGATGACGCGTGCCGCACCTCGGATGCCGACATTTACGCCATCGGCGAATGCGCGCTCGCCAAAGGGCAGATATGGGGGCTCGTCGCGCCCGGGTACGCCATGGCGACCGTCGTCGCCGATCAGCTTCGGGGCGGTTCGTCGGTGTTCGAAGGGGGCCAACCATCGACCAAGCTGAAGTTGCTCGGCATCGATGTCGCCTCCTTCGGCGACGCGCACGGCAGAACCGAAGGCGCCCGGGACATCGTGTTCAAGGATCTCGTGGGCAATGTGTACAAGAAGCTCGTCATGTCGCCCGACGGCAAGCGGGTGATGGGTGGCGTATTGGTCGGCGACGCAACTGCCTACGGCTCGCTCGTGCAGATGATGAACACCCGAATGCCCGTGGGTGATCACCCCGAAGATCTGATTTTGCCTGGGCGGGCCGGCAAGGCGGGCAGCTCTCTCGGCATCGACGCGCTCCCCGACGACGCGATCATCTGTTCCTGCAACAGCATCGCCAAGATCGCCATCTGCAAGGCGATTGCCGACAAGAAGCTCTCCGACGTAGGAGCGGTCAAGGCGTGCACCAAAGCCGGTACCAGCTGCGGCGGATGTGCCACCCTCGTCGCCGACATTCTGCATGCCGAGCTGAAACGGAGCGGCGTAACCGTCAACAACGCGCTCTGCGAACACTTTTCCTACACCCGGCAAGAGTTGTTCGACCTGATCCGCGTCCATGGGATCTCGTCGTTCGCCGAGCTCGTGCAGAGGCACGGGCGCGGACGGGGTTGCGAAATCTGCAAGCCGGCGGTGGCGTCGATCTTCGCCTCGCTTTCCTACGGCTACGTTCTCGACGGAGAACGAGCGAGCCTCCAAGATACCAACGACCACTTTTTGGCCAACATGCAGAAAGACGGGACCTATTCGGTCGTCCCGCGCGTCCCGGGAGGCGAAATCACACCCGACAAGCTCATCGCGCTCGGTAAAGTAGCCAAGGACTTCAGGCTCTATACCAAGATCACCGGTGGACAGCGCATCGATCTGTTCGGCGCACGCGTGGACCAGCTGCCGGCCATATGGCGCGAGCTCGTCGAAGCAGGATTCGAATCGGGGCACGCCTACGCCAAGGCGCTGCGCACCGTGAAATCATGCGTGGGGAGTACCTGGTGCCGCTACGGAGTCCAGGACTCGGTCGCCCTCGCCATTCAGATCGAGCTCCGCTACCGCGGCCTCCGGGCGCCACACAAGGTCAAGGCCGCCGTCTCCGGCTGCACGCGCGAGTGCGCCGAGGCTCAGAGCAAAGACTTCGGTATCATTGCCACCGAGGGGGGCTGGAATCTCTACGTGGGAGGAAATGGCGGCATGAGGCCGCAGCATGCGGTGCTCTTCGCAAAGGACCTGGATGCCAAAGTCCTCATTCGCTACATCGATCGATTTCTGATGTTCTACATACGTACGGCCGGCCGGCTGGAACGGACGGCGACTTGGCTCAACAAGAGGCCGGGCGGCATCGAAGAGTTGCGGCGCATCCTCATCGACGACGCGCTCGGCATCTGCGCCGAGCTCGAAGCCGACATGCAAAAGCACGTGGACAGTTACGAATGTGAATGGAAGACCACGCTGACCGATCCGGCGAGAGTTGCTCGGTTCGTCCACTTCGTGAATGCGCCGGAC